>Ga0209099_1000383_pt1 | contig 53231 bp, 50 predicted proteins | sample AD_JPNHW2_MetaG_FD_184430 | JGI IMG/M metagenome (GOLD analysis project Ga0209099, IMG submission 184430) | Active sludge microbial communities of municipal wastewater-treating anaerobic digesters from Japan - AD_JPNHW2_MetaG (SPAdes) (version 2) | ecosystem: Engineered > Bioreactor > Anaerobic...
TTTAATGAATGAATTAAGAATCTTTCTTATAATTTTTGTCTTGTGCGGGCAAAATCTTTTTGCTGACTACTTATTTGAAAGAGATCTTGTGGTTATTGGAAGAAATCCGGCTGCACTGAAAACTTTTTTTTCCGTTGAAGCCGATTCAATGCTCATTGTCAATGAGTTGCAGACAAATTCTTTTTTCCAAATGGAGACAAATTCTCCTGATAAATTTAAAATACTTCAGAAAATGGATAAAAATATTTTCCAGGGCGCATCAATTCAGAATTTGAAGCCCGTTGAAGGCGGCGTTGTTATTACCATTGAATTTGCAGGGAAAATTGAGAAAATATTTTCAAAAACAGTTGTTCTTGCCGAAAATACGCAACTTGGAAAAGCTTTAATTGAAAAAGAATATCAGTCAGGATCATTTCAGAGGTTCTTTAAAGAATGTTATGAAGATTTCAGAGTTGTAGAACCTGCTGAAAATATCTTTCTTGCTAATCCGGAGACTTTTTTTGTTACAGAAGAAAGGAACCCTGAATTAGTTGTCGGAATGATGGTTTCGAATCTGGTGACAAACAGGTTAAACGGCAAAACCTGCATTTTTCAGGATGGAATAAGTATCGGTGGTATTCCCACTGAAAAAACAATGAAATATATCTCACAATTAAAGCCGAAAATGTTCGGTCTGGTTGGAGACAAATCAGATCTTGACTGGATCAGAACGGAAGAAAACACCGGGAACCTGCATTATAAATTTGAAAGATTTTTCGGTTCATGGTCATTTGAATTCCTCAAAAATCTTAAAGATGAAGATATAAACAATATTGATATGCTGGGCTACTGTCCGCAGTTTAATGAAATTTCTGAAGAGCTATGGGCTGAAAGGATCAATTTTTTAAAGGAACGATTTAAGGACAAAAAGCTGCTGGTCGGGCCTTGTGTCGATCTTTACGGCACGATAAATCAGAAAACGAATTCAGCAGATTATACCGGCTTTGAACTTAAAAATGAAAAGATAGGTAAATACCTTCGGGGAGATTATGATAGTTATATTGAGAACACCTTAAACCATAGAGATGAAATAGGTGTTTTCATAACTTATTACGAAAAGGTCTTTAATGCTGAAGAGTTTACGGCGGCAGCAAAAAAAATTATGCTGGATGGACATTTGTTCGGAGTCACCACAAATCCAGACAATTATTTTCTGTTTGAACTTATGTATCAGAATTCATGCAGAAAAGTTGCCGAATATAAGGATTCTCTATAGATTGCCCGCTATATTTTTAAAGATTTAATATTAGTTGTGTAAACTTTTAAAAAACACTTCCGCCGATGAATTCTCTAATTATGGAGTTAGGCGGGATGCTTGCTGCATCAATCTCTTCGAAATAAGATAAAAACTTAATAAATCTCTTTACTTCTCTATATTCCGGAACATCTTTGGAAATTTCACAAAGTAGCGGTTCGGCATATTTTTTCAGGATACTGAATTCATATACAAGGCTTGAATTGAACATGATGTCGGCATTTTCCTGATACGGAAAAATATTCTTTTCTTCGCCTTTTCTGACCATTGGCCATCTTCTCAAGGTTTCAAGCGGTCCGTGGTTTCTGAATTGATTGTCTCTGACCATTCTTCTTAGCAATCTGCCGTCTGTTGTCGGAATTCTATTGTGATTATCAATGTTTAAGGCGGTAAGAGCGCTTACATAGATTCTATAAATACTCTGCTTTGGCACATTGAGATAAAGATCAGGGTTAAGTCCGTGAATTCCTTCAACAACAAGAACTCCATTTTCCGGCAGGACAAGTTTTTTGCCGCTTTTTAAACTCTTTCCGGTCTTAAAATCATACACCGGAAGTTCAACTTCATGCCCTTTCATAAGTGTCTCCAGATTTTCGTTGAAAAGCTGAATGTTGATGGCCGAAATAGACTCAAAATCATGCAGACCGTTCTTATCAACAGGTGTTTTATCTCTGTCAATAAAATAGTCATCAAGAGAAATCAGAAAAGGTTTCAATCCATTCACTCTGAGCTGGACTGCAAGCCTGTTAGCTGTTGTAGTTTTTCCGCTGGAACTCGGACCGGCCATCGAGACCACCTTAATGACCCTTTTTCTCCTGAATATCTGGTCGGCGATCTCAGCAAGTTTCTTTTCATGAAGTGATTCACTCAGAAGAATAAGATCTCTGCTTTTTCCATTTCTTATAAGATCATTAAGTTTCGCACAGTTATCCATTTCAAGGATGTCAAGCCACTGTGAATGTTCTCTGATGATGTTAAAATATTTAGGACTGTCTTTAAAAGCAGGCATGATGTCGGTATTTGAAGGGTCAGGAGCAACGATGATTATTCCGTTGTTGTAATAAATTAATTGAAATCTGTTCACATATGAAGTTGAAGGAACAAGATATCCGTAAAAATATTCTGTAGTGGAATTTAACATATAAACACTTGTAGTCTTGCTTTTCCGTACTTTAAACAAATTCACCTTGTCCATCTGACCCTGTTTTCTGAACTCTTCAATCGCAGCCCATGTTGGAACTTTCCTTCTGAGAAAAGGCAGATCGGCCTTAACGATTTCTTTCATTCTTGATTCTATGCGCTCAACTTCATTCGCCTCTATCCATTCGAGTCCTTCAAACCAGCAGTAATATCCGTTACCTATGCTGTATTCAATGTGAAGGATGGAATGTGGAAATATCTCTGACGAAGCCTTTATCAGAATAAAAAAAACGCTTCTCAAATAGAAAAGATAACCGTCTTTATCCCGGATAGTTATGAACTGAAGCTCACCGCCGCACTCACATTCTTTCCTGAGCTCACACAGTTCATTGTTATAAACAGCACCTACGATCTGAGAATCGTGTTTTTTTTCATATTTCCCTGCAAGTTCAAGCAAATTCGTTCCCGGTTTGAGTTTTTCATCGACTGTGCTGCCATCGGGGAAAGTGATCTTTATTGAAAAAAAGTTCATTTTGAGTTTCCTCGGAATTAAAGGTGTCTGAAGCTTCTTGTTCCGGTAAAAACCATAGCAATTCCCAGTTCATTGCAGGCAGAAATAGAATCAGAATCTCTTACTGATCCGCCCGGTTGTATTATTGCGGTTATTCCGGCTTCGGAAGCTTTATCGACACAGTCCCTGAATGGAAAGAATGCGTCACTGGCAAGCACACATCCTTTAACAGGCGAGGCAGCTTTTTTAATTGCTATCTCAAGAGCGTCGATTCTTGACATCTGGCCTGCACCGATTCCCACAGTTGCTCCGTTACGGGAAAGAAGAATGGCGTTGCTTTTCACATGTTTGACAAGATTTTGTGCGAAAAGAAGTTCGCGGATCTGGTCTTTTGAAGGCTTTTTGTCAGTTACGAACTGGAGATCAGCCTCGGTAACGATTTTTCTGTCGGCATCTTCTATCAGCAGTCCGCCTGATATTTTCTTAAATTCGCAATCCATTTCTTTGTTTCTTGCAAAACTGCCGGCTTCAATGATCCTGATGTTCTTTTTCTTTTTGATTATATCGAAAGATTCCTCATCATAGGAAGGTGCAATCACCGCTTCAACGAACAATTCCGATATCATTGCGGCAGTTTCAGGATCAAGCTTTCTGTTAACAGCTATTATTGATCCGTAAGCACTCACCGGATCGCATTCAAGAGCTTTTTTATAAGCTTCAGAAAGGTTTTTTCCTATTGCGGCTCCGCATGGATTTGTGTGTTTTACTATTGCCACAGCAGGTTCGTCAAAATCGGAAACGATGTTCTTCGAACTTTCAAGGTCCATATAATTGTTGAAAGATAACTGTTTTCCATGAAGCTGCCTGGCTGCAACGGTTGTCCCTTCCTGAATGTTGATATCTTTATAGACAGTTGCTTTCTGGTGAGGATTCTCTCCGTATCTCAAAGTTTCTTTTTTCAGATATTGAAGAGTAAGTATTTCGGGATCTTCACTGATTTTATTACCGTTATGGTCTATAGTTGAGAAATAGCTCGAAATGTAGCCGTCATATAAAGCTGTGTGTGAAAAAGCCTTCAATGAAAGACGGAAAAGAGTTTCCTGTGAAAGAATGCCGTCGTTGGTTTTCAGTTCTTCAACTATTGCAACATAATCCGCCGGAGAAGTTACCACGGCTACATCTTTAAAGTTTTTTGCAGCACTTCTTATCAAAGTCGGACCGCCGATATCAATATTTTCGATGATCTCATGCATTTTGCCGCCTTTTTCGACAGTGCTTTTAAACGGATACAGGTTCACAACCACCATATCAAACATGGTAATGCCGTGTTCAGATGCGGATTTCATGTGAGATGGATCGTTTCTGCAGGCAAGAATTCCGCCATGTATTTTCGGATGCATACTTTTGACCCTTCCATCCATCATTTCCGGGAACTTTGTGTAATCCTCTATTTTTGTTGCATCAATTCCCTGACTGCATATCAATTTATGCGTTCCGCCTGTCGAAAAGAATTTAACCCCCATTTTATCAAGTTCAGAAACAAATTCTGGCAGTCCTGTTTTGTCAAAAACGCTGATAATAACATTGTTTATCCTGTTCATTTTCTTCTCCCTGTAATTTTTAAACTATTAAAAAAACATCAGGCTGGATTTAATCAGAAACACATTTTAAACGCAACTTTTCTTGACGATTTGCCGTTACTCAATTAATATCACTTCAGTCTTTTCAGGAGTTGAATATGGTGACCGAAACAATGGTACTTATTGCTTTAAGACAGAAAAACTGGAACAGTGCACAAAGTCTTCTTGACGAAGTTTGTCAAAATAATCCTGAAAATAGAATAAAAACAATCAGTTGCGCTTTAAAAGCAGCTTCAGGCAATCCTATGGCTGCCCATCTGCTGTCTCTTTGGACGGAAATACGGTGGAGCGAAATAAACGACGACAATTTTTTTAATTGAAAATTCAATTTAAAAATAAGTCTAAAACTTGACAAAGAATACCCCCAACATTAGTATGTGGTGCCTTAATTTGTTTGATAGTTCTTAAGGAGATAGTTATGGTTGCAATTACAACTTCTGAGTTCAGAAAGGGTTTAAGAATTGAAATTGAGGGGATTCCCTACCAGATCGTTGACATGTCTCACATTCAGCAGAAAAGAAGAGCGGTCATCAAAACAAAATTGCGCAATATTCTTTCAGGCTCTATTGCAGAAAGGACATTCCTCTCCGGTGAAAGAGTGGACAAACCTGATCTTGAAGAAAAGGTCATGGAATATCTCTACACGGACGGAGATCATTACCATTTCATGGATACTGAAACCTTTGAACAGCTTTCAATTGATGAAAAGATCATTGAGGATGTTATTCCGTTTCTTAAGGAAAATGAGAAGGTTACGGTTCAGTTTTACAATGGTTCGCCTATATCGATGGACCTTCCGCAATTTGTCGAGATAGAAATCGCAGAGACAGATCCTGGTTTTAAAGGTGATACTGTAACGACATCATACAAGCCTGCAAAACTTGTTACCGGAGGAACAGTTATGGTGCCTCTTTTTGTGTCTACAGGTGATGTCATAAGGATCGGTACGGAAGAATATAACTACATTGAAAGAGTTAAAAGATAATCATAGTTAGGTGAAAAATTGGCTAATACAAATACCGGCAGATTCATATTAAAAGGGAAAAAACCGAATTCCGAGATCGAAGAGTTCGAAGAGCTGCTGAAGAAAAAGCCTGATGATGACCGTGCCTATGTCAGGCTGGCAGAGTTATATGCAAGAGCCGGTAATGAAGATAAGGCAATAGAGCTTTACGAAAAAGCGGCACTGCTTTTTGAGAAAAAAGGTTTTCTTAATAAAGCCAAAGCTGTTCTCAAACAGGCAATAATGCTCAACCCTGAACATGGGAAGATAAATGTTCTTCTTGCCGATTTCGACAGGCAGAGCGGTCTGATCAAAGATGCTACGGTGCGTTATCAGACAGCGGTCAATTACTATGCAAAGATAGGGAACAAACTGGCTGCGATCAATATCCTGAGAAAGATCATTGAACTCTATCCCGGAAATATTAATTTCATTTTGAAGCTTGCGAATATGCTCGTTTCTGAAAAAATGAACCATGAAGCTGAAAAGCTTCTTGTTCCACTTGCCGACTCATTGAAAAACACCGATAAGGTCAATGAATATGCAACAGTTCTGAAGCTTCTCTATACTGCCACTAACAATGATAGCGAAATAGGAAAAAGTCTTGTAAATCTTTATTTGAAAAGCGGCAGTTATACCAATGCTCTGGTAGTGTTGCAAAAGCTTATTATTGACAATCCTGATGCCATAGAATTTCTAGAAAAACTGGCTTTTGTTTTTGAAAAGCTCGGTGACAAAAGAAAGCTTATTGCTGTTTTTAAGCAAATAGCATCTGTTTATTCTCAAAAGCAGAACTATATTGAGCGCGACAGTTTGTACAGAAAGATACTCGAGATAGACCCTGATGACAGAGAATCGCTTTCAGGACTGAATGAGCAGGGTAAGTTGAGAGATCTTATTTCTGACAAGATTGACAGCAGTTCAATGGATATAAGCAATGAAAATGAAGAGGATGAAGTAGATCTTGTTCTTGATATTGATATTGACAGTTCTACAGATTTTTCGGAGTCTGAAGAGCCTGAAACAGATTCATCTCAAGATGAAAAATCGGTGGTTGATATCGAAACAGTTATTAAAGAGGCCACAGTTTTTATGAACTACAGGCTTTTCAACAAGGCAATTGATAAGATTCAGACCTGCCCTGACTGGGCGGCTTCACCTGAAGCGATGGATATTCTTATTCAATCCAATATCGAACTCGGAGAAGTTGAAACAGCGGGTGATCTTATAATTTCTTTTATAGATCTGATGATTGAAAAAGGAGATTTGAAAGAAGCATCAGATCTTATTCTGGATGCAGGATCAATTTTGGGCCGGAATGACCAAAGGATAATTGAAAGAAAAAAATTGATAGATTCTGAAAAAGAAGTAGAAGCTGAGCCTCAAAGCGTTGATCATGTTGACAGCGGACTTATTTCTATTGTTTCTGAAGCTGAAGGGGAAGATCTTGAAGATATGCTGGAGGAGCCAGCTGAGCTTATTCCGGAAAAAGAGGAAATAGTTCCTGATAATGATTTTGCAAGCATGACACAGGATATCCTCTCTGAATTGCAGGAGCCTTCTCAGGAAAAACTTGATGAACTTGAATTCTATATAAGCATTGATGATTTTTCAAGTGCAAATCAGCTGTTACACGAACTTCTTATAAATTATCCCGACTCCCGTTTTCTTGCCGGCATAAAAGAATTGATCCCGACAGGTAAAGAGGAGGATCTTTCCGGAACGGTTGAAAGCGTGAAAGAATCACTTAGAGAGACTCTTGAAACAGAAGACAACAGTGAACAGCTTTATGATCTTGCACTCAGCCATCTTTCTATGGGAATGTTTTCTGAGGCGATATCACTGCTTAACAGTGCGCTTGATTCAGATCCTGAAAATGTCAGATTCATGGTGGGTCTTGCCAATGCATGGTTAATAGCCGAACATCCTGAAAAAAGTATTGAAATGCTGAGAAAAGCTTTAAATTCTACAAATGACAAAGAAGTAATTAACTCTATAAAGGAACAGATTTCCGAGATCGAAAAGAATTCCGGAAAGGAAAAAACAGCTGCGAGAAAAGGAAAGTAAAATGAAAAAAAGGTTGTGTGCATTTTTTGCCCTGTTGGCGGTGATGTTAATTCCAATGATGGTTTCAGCCGGAATGCTGAAAATTATGGTAGGATATAAAAAAGGTTTTGAGAAAAGCGATCATGTCAGGGTCGATATTAAGGACTGGTATTGGAAAATGCCTGTCGTTCAGGTCCCCAAGTCACTTGAAAGAGAAAAATATTCTGTTGTTATTGAGGGATACGAGGCTATAAGAAAACACACTGATACACTTGAACTGACAGGAGCTTCAGTAAGCCGCAACAGTATTCTGTTTCCCGTCGACGGTCTTTTGAGAATAGAAAATAAAGAAAATTTTCCAAGGATACTTTCAATTCTTCAGGAAGGCGAAAAAAACGATAAAATCGAAATAACTGTCCCTGCAAAAGGAACTTCGGAACATGTATTTATGGTTCCGGGAGACTATACGATAGTTGATACGCTATTTCAATGGAATACTGTTTATATCAAAGTTTTGAAGTCATCATATATTTTTCCGATTGATGAAGGACCGAACAGGTTTGAAATACCTGATATTTCACCCGGCTCATATACCATCAGGATTTATTATGGTACAAGATGGATATATCAGGAAGATTTTGTAATGGTTTCAAATTCTCCGCAGAGTCTGGTTTATAAAATCGATGAATCCTCAGTTTCAAGTGTTAACTCGATTGTGAATCTTGGCGGAGAAAATATTGAGTGATCAGAATTTGCAAGCAATTAAAAAATGCAGGAGAAAGATAAATGTTCAGTAATTTGGGATTTAAGTTAAAAGTTTTTTTCTTAATGGCTGTTGTTGTGGCAGCACTTTCTTTTTTTGATTTTTCTCTCTTTAAGTCATTTCTGGCAAAAATAGATATCCGTCAAGGATCCAAGAACAGCTCAGTGCTCGCTGAAGAAAAGGTTAAAAACACAACATATTCACTGATTGCCAATTCTTTCAATATTGCTAAGCAGTTAAAATTTTCGAAGGCATCTAAAAATTCTCCTGTAAAAATAAACGATATTTCATCAGAATTAGAATACCTTGTTGTCGACAGCACTGGAAAATTCGTTGCAGGCAATCTTGAGCTTATGTCTTCGCATGCCGGCATTCCTGCTGTTGAAAGAGCTTTAAAAGAAGGAATGGCTTCTGATGGAACCATAACCGTTTCTGATAACATTTATCTTATAGGCGTTGTTCCGTTAATAACACAGGTTCCTGATGAAGGTGAAAAACTGTTTGCTGTAATAAGTGCTAAAAAACTGACACTTGCCTTTAACGCTGATGAATTGTTTCCGATGCCGGTCAAGATTTTCAGCGGGAACAAATTCATATCAGAAACAGGTTCTGAAAGCTGGATTAAAATTGAAAAGAGTTACGGTACTGATAAATTGAAGTCGGATGTTGAAGATCTTGTCAAATCGGAAAGTTCAAAAGTCATCAACGGCTGGACATATCTCCATAGTTTTTTCATGCCTGTCGATATGCTCGGCGGAGAGAAGATCGTATTTGTTACATTGACCTCAACCCTGCCGGGCTGGGAAGATTATCAGGACTTGATATTTTTTGTAGTAATATATACTCTGGCTGGAATAATAATAGCATTTTTCTTCACATTTATTGTAACTCATTCGATTGATGTGGTTTTCAGGAATCTTGCTGCTGATATTTCCAGAATGAAGGTGGGAGAGAAGCTGGTTTTAAAGAAATATTCACATGGAGCTGATATAGCTGTGTCTGCTTTAAATATTCTGATAGCCAAATATATCCGTCATTTGGAGAGCCGGCATGATTCCATACTGCCCAATGCCTTGGGTAGTCAATCCAATACTGGAGAATTAGATACATCGAAGCAGGGGTTGGCCTATGATGCTGTTCCTGATCCTTTTGGAACGAATGATATAGAAGAAACTCCTAAAAAACCAATCAAGGCTCTTCAACCAGAAAAGAATCAATATGCTCCGGCTTATAAAGCTCCGCCGCCTTCTTTTCCTGATGATGACGAAGAAAAGACTCAGATTGTAACAAGTTCTTCGCCTTCAAATGTTGAAGTGTCTTCTCAATTCGAGCCGGTAGATCCAATGGAAGAACTCTGGAAAGACTATTATAAAATAAAGGCTAAAAACGGTGAGTCTGTTTCTGAAAATGAGAAAAGGTCTTTTATTGGAAAGATAAAAACTAACAGAGCATCTATAATTGCGAAGTATAAATGTGCGGATGTTCAGTTTAATATTGAAGAGAAAGATGGCAAACCAGTAATTAAAGCAAAACCAGTTTAGCGGGTAGAACATGAAATTTGTTTGTAACAATTGCGGCTTTTCAGCTGAAGTTCCTGATCGCAGGTCAAATTGTCCGATGTGTGCCAGCTCAAATGTTTCCATTGCGGCACTTACCGAAAATCCATTGATTCAGGCGAAACAGGTTGATGATCAGCCTGAAAAAGAAGATGGTCCCGCTGAAGAAACTGTAAAGCCGGTTGTTGGAACAAAGACCGGATCTGAAAATAAATCTGAACTTCCAAGAAAAGAAAAAATCACTTTGAGCGATGATTTTTTTGATTCAAAGCCGAATAAAGAAGAACAGGAGATCGCCAATATTCTCAAAGAACTTTATCCTGAAACTGGCGAATCTAAGAATAAAATGGTCTTACCGGGAATTAAAGTGATATCTATCGGAATAGCAGTTGTGATCATACTTGCTGCCGGAGCATTTTTTGCGTTTTCTGCCGGACCGGAAAAAAATGATACTGCTGTTAAAGAAGAGAAAAGTGTTGAAAAAACAGAAGAAATAGTAAAGGTGGAAGAACCTGTAGAAGAAAAAGTGGAAGAGAAAATAGAGGAAAAACCGGTTGAAAAAGTAAAAGTTGAAGAAAAAATAGAAGAAAAAGCAGAAATAGAAAAAGAAGAGGCTGTGGCAGAAAAAGAGGTGCAGCCTGTTAAAAAAGCTGAGCAGATTAAGCCTGTTGAGCAGAAAAAGCCTGAAGTTGTCAAACAGGTCAGAAAAGCGCCTGAAGCGCCGAAGAAGGTTCCTGTGAAGCAGGCGGTTCCGAAAGTTAATACCGAGACTTTTAATAATTTTGTTCAGGCCGGACATAAGGCTCTTGCCGAAAAGAGATATACAGATGCTCTTCATGAATACAAAAATGCGTCCAGTGTTAATCCGTCAAACGGTCCGATATACAAATTTCTGGGCATTGCTTATGCTTATCTTCAAAATCAGGAACAGGCATGTGTTAATTACAGGAAATACATTCAGCTTTCTCCTAATGCACCAGACAAAGCACAAGTTGAAGCCTTTATAAAAGCATGTCCTTGATAAATGAACTTAAGAATTACATCAGGATCTCTTAAAAACAGGAGATTTTCAGTTCCGCATACTGATTTGCGTCCAACTGAAGAAAAAATCAGGAGTGCATATTTCAACACATTATTTTCATTGATCAATTTTGAGGGAAGATCTTTTCTGGATATTTTTTCAGGTAGCGGAGCGATGGCTTTCGAAGCTCTGAGCAGGGGTTTTGAAAAGGCATCTGTTATAGAAAATAATCAGAAGGCGGTTGAAAAAATTAAAGCAAATGCATTAGAGCTAGGAATTGATAAAAATATTGAGGTGATTAAAAACGATGCTTTTAAGCCCGGTGTTTACAGTGGAATGGCAAAGCGTTTTAATGCAATTTACATTGATCCTCCCTATTCATTAAGCGTGATGATTGTTGAGATTCTTAATGCAATGACAGTATCAGATATTATAGATCCGGTATGTGTGATCGGAGTCGAAAGCGATAGAGAGATAGTCTGGCCGGATAAAGCCTGGAACATTAAGACAAAGAAATTCGGTGATACATTTCTGACAATTTTTTATAACTGGGAGAAAAATGATGAAAAATAAAGCCATTTATCCTGGAAGTTTTGACCCTTTTACTCTCGGTCATCTTGATATTGCAAAAAGAGCTTTGAAGATATTCGATCATATTTATATTGCTATCGGTGAAAATTCTCATAAAACATCACTTTTTTCATGTGAAGAAAGAAAAGAACAGATAGAGAACATCTTTAAAGGAAACAGCAAGGTTTCGGTAGTAGTTTTCAATTATCTTCTTGTCAATCTTGCAAGAGAGTTGAAGGTTTATACAGTTGTAAGAGGATTGCGGGCTGTATCGGATTTTGAGACCGAGTTTCAGATGGCATCTATCAACCGAGCTCTTGAACCTGAACTGGAATCAATGTTTTTTATGACTTCTGATAAATTTTCTTTTTTGTCTTCCAGCGTTGTAAAGGAAATTGCTTCAATGAATGATAAAGACCTCTCTCTTTTTGTAACAGAGAATGTTGAACATGATCTGAAAAAGAAATTTAAATGATAGAAATTGTTAAAACTCCTGCCAAAATAAATGTTTTTTTAAAAATAACCGGCGTTGATGCTGCGAGATCACTTCATTTTCTTGAAACACTTATAATTCCAATAAATATTTACGACACGATTTACATTTCTGAAGCTGAAACGATTTATGTCGAAACAAAGGGTGTAAATGAGATAATTCCCTCAGAAAGCAATATTATCTGCAAAATATTCAGAGAAGTTGAAAGGTTTTTAAATCGCTCACTTCCGGGATTTAAAGTTGTTATTGAGAAAACCATACCTGTTGGTGCCGGATTAGGTGGCGGAAGCACTAATGGTGCCGGATTCCTGCTGTTTTTGAACAGACATCTGAATCTTGGGCTGTCATTAGACAATATGGTGGATATTGCTTCAAAAGTGGGAAGCGATGTTCCGGTCTTTTTATTTAACTCCCCTGCAATTGTCACAGGAACAGGCCAGCTTATTGAGCCGGTAAAGATAAAAAAACCTGATTTTTTTATGCTTTTGATATATCCTGACATTATCATCAATACAGGCATTGCTTATGCTTTGTTCGACAAAAAAAAGTTGACAAAATCCACTAGTTTAAATATAAATACCGTCCGTAAAAGGGTGAATGGTTCTTTGAAAGACTGGAATTCGGTTTTTTTTAATGATTTCGAGGAGGTTGTGTTTGAAAAATGGCCTCATTTGAAAGAATTGAAACTTTCTCTTGAAAAGTGCGGAGCTGATACTGTTTTTATGTCAGGAAGCGGTTCTTCGCTGGTTGCAGTTTTCAAATCGGAAGAGATCAGAGATAGGGCTTATGACAACTATTTTGGAAAATACCGGACGGTCGAAAAGATTGAATTATTAACGGGTAATGGGGCGTCGTCAAGCGGTAAGACACCAGATTTTGGTTCTGGCATCCGGGGGTTCGAATCCTCCCGCCCCAACCAGAAGCACAATACATCGGAGGATCCAGATGAAAACAATTAAGCTCACTGTTGAAAAAAGAGAACAGGGCAAAAAAAATGTAAAAGCTGTAAGAGCTGATAATTTTATTCCTGTTGAAATTTACGGAAAATCGCTGAAAAGCAATATAAGCGGTTCTATTGCAAGAAAAGATTTTGTAAAAGCGCTTCATACCCCTCAGGGAAGAAATATAATCCTTGATCTGGATGTTGAAGGACAGTCAATTCTTGCTGTTGCTCATCAGCTTCAGATACACCCGGTCAAGACAAGCATAATTCATGCTGATCTTCTAGCTGTTAAGGAAGATGAAGAACTTATCGTCACGGTTCCGGTAAATAGAACCGGTCGTTCACAGGGCGAAATTGCGGGCGGAAATGTTTTTCAGGTTCTTAAAGAAGTAAAAGTTTCTTGTAAACCTGGCGATGTTCCTGCTGAAATAGTTGTTGATGTTACAGAAAATGTTATCGGTGACCGTATAAAAATATCCGCTCTTCCTTATCCGAAGGGAGTTAAGCCCGTTTTCCATCAGGATTCTCCTGTAATCGTTGTAAATAAGGGAAGAGGCCAGTCACTTTCTGAAGATGAAGAAGCAGCTGAAGCAGCAGCGGCAGCAGCTACCGCAGCTCCTGCTGAAGCTCCGGTAGAAGAAAAAGAAAAAGCTTAATTTTTTCTGTTTTCATTGAGCGATCTTGTTTTTTCTTCAACGATACTCTTTGGTACTCTAGGCAATCCGGGATTAAAATATTCTTCAACACGCCATAATATAGGATTTATTTTTGCCGGTAAAGTTACTTCAAGCTATGCATTCAGCGATTTCACATATTGTTCAAAAATAAAAGGATACATCTCATCAGGAAATATTTCGGGTAAAAACATTGTATTTGTGAAACCGGATACTTATATGAATCTGTCCGGAGAATCCATTAATGCTGCAGTAAAAGCTTTTAGAATAGATACCGGCAATATTTTTATTGTTCATGATGATGTTGATATTCAATTCGGTCGTGAAAAAATAAAGAAAGGCGGCGGTGATGCCGGTCATAAAGGTGTCAGGTCTATAACAGCTGAGCTTGGAACTGAAAACTTCAACCGTATCAGGCTGGGTGTAGGAAGATCTGAAAACATGCCGCTTGAAAAGCATGTCCTTTCTAATTTTATTGACGAAGAGTTAAAATATATCGATAATGAATGGTCAGCCAAATGGAACAACATTGTTGAAGTTATTTTAGAAAAAGGCGTTTCTGAAGCCATGAACACATTCAACAGAAAATAAGACTGTCAAAAGTGAGAGCTTCATATCAATAAAAAGCTGCAACCGATTTCTTCAATATTATAAAAAAACTTGAAATATTGCTAAATTAGAATTAAATTCATCAAGTCTCAGCGATAAAGTTTAAATAAATTATAAGCCAACTTGATTTAGAGGTTATTGTGGCACAGATATTGCTCACTCACTCACTCACTCACTCACTCACTCACTCACTCAGCCTTTTTCTTATAAAATTTTTAGAAGATCTTCCGCCATGACCGTCTTTTTAAAAATTTTAACGGAGTTCTGTTCATTAATTTTTGTAAAAAGGTGAAAAAATGAAAGTGAAAAAGCTTGTGTTGCTGATTTTATTGGTTTTTTTCTTTTCCAATGTTTATGCCGGATTGTTGACGCATTTGAAATTTGAAAACAGCCTTAAAGACAGCTATGGTGACAATGATGGTGAAAATCATGGAGTAACTTATACGACAGGAAAAGAAGGTCGAGGGGTTTATTTTAATGATGCAGAATCTGATTATTTAGAAGTGGGGGAAAATGGTTTCGATCCTGAAGGTAGCTCGGGATTTTCAATATCGATCTGGGTAAGGCCTGATTCTGACAATACAAACAACAATTGTTATATAGGCAAGCATAACTCATCAGGAGGTAATGAGTTCCTTTTTGGATACTGGAACGGGAATCTTGTAGTGCAGGTGGGTGATATCGATGAAGATGTTCTTTCTGTAGCAGAACCTGCCGGTGTATGGACTCATTATATTGTCAACGGAAAAACTTATGGTACATATACTGATGTGACAGTGTTCAAAAATGGATCACAGATATGGACCGGATATATAAATGATGTCATGACAATAAGTTCTACTTCAAAACCTTGGGTTCTCGGTCAGGATTGGGATGGTTCAACGCCAAGTGATTTCTTTAAAGGAAGGATGGATAACTTAAGATTTTATGACAAAGTCCTTACCGCTGAAGAGGTAAAACAGATTTATGTAAAAGAATCATCAACAGTTCACTTGGCATTTGATGATGATTATGATGACAGTGCAGGAAGTTATGACGGAACTCAGACTGGTGGCGTCATTTTTAAATCAGGATTGGAAAACAGATCGGCTTATCTGGACGGGTCAAATGATTATATCGAATTTGGCACAGCAACAACCGATCCGAGAGGTACAAACGGTTCATATAAAGATTATTCAATAAGTATGTGGGTTAAATCAAATACGGCTGCAACAAGTAGCAACAACAACAGCTATATCGGAAAACATGATTCTTCAGGCGAGAACATTTTTCTTTTCGGCTATTGGAGTAATCAGCTATCAATAAGAATAAGAGGTCAGGTAGAATATATTTCTACTATAACTGAGCCGACAAGTTGGACACATTATGTTATTGTCTGTCGTGAATCACTAAGCCCAGTTACCAGCTCTTATTTTACATCTATCACAGTTTACAGGAACAATTCACAAATATGGACAGGGTCTCTCAGTGCATACCTGTCTCCGATTTCTTCAACCGATAAGCCATGGGTTCTTGGGCAGGATTGGGATACAAATCCGTTGCGTCCGACAGATTTTTTCAATGGCGAAATCGATAATGTGAGATTTTATAATCGACTGCTTACAGCATCAGAAGTTGAAGCGTTGTATACCGGAGAGTTCACCGGCATAAGATATTGTAATGTCGGACAGGATTCCAGCTGTACTATCGAAAAAGGGACTGTTTTTGATCTGAGTCAGAAAATGTGGTGGGTTCAATCTGGTCAATTTTTAGTTCCTGTGTATCAGAACAGTATTGAATCAATTAGAGTTTCAGAAGGATGGGAAGCATATCTTTGTCCTTCGACAAACAATAATGGTACTTGCTATAAATATGGTGAAGGTCTTAATACAAATCTTCCTTCCGGATTAAACAACAGCACATATTCGATGACGGTAATGCCCTCCACATTTGAATATGCTTTGAAACAGTATGGAATGAAGGAGATCGGAGCCAGCGGGAGTGATCCGACAGGCTTTGCATATTTGTATAACTATTCTGAATACAACACAAACTACAAAAGACTTTTTGTAAAATCGAATGACAGCGCAATAGATGATCTGTCAAATTACATTGTAAAAAACAACCAGATCAGTTCTGCAGAGCTTTTTGGGGATATAATTGTAAATACTAGAAATTCGAGCAATCAGGGCAAAATGCTTTATTCTTCTCACAGAGATTTCAGCTGGTATGGATATGATAATAATAACAGTTATCTTGACTTTAGGGATTGGGACAACAGCATAACTTCTATCGCTCCTCAATCGAAACCATCAGTCGGGTGGTTTTTTTCAAACGACACACCAGATGAAGGAAGTGTCAGATATGCATGTTTCCAAGGGCCGACCGATTTTCCGGAAGGCACAGAGTGGGGAATTAAGACTGAATGTATTACTTATGAAGAAAATCATTATGCTTATAAAACAAATGTCACTGGAGGCGGAACATATGATAGTGATGAATATTTTAACAGGCTGGTTGTGACAGATAAAGAATACTTTAGGTTTAAAAGATATTCCGATAGTTATGACTTGCTGTTTTTTTCAGCACATGGAAATTTTGCCGATGATAGCGGAACACCATATGAAGTCATTGATTTGACACCTGATTTTAATCTCTTTGCGATTTACGGCAATGGAGACAAATGGTCTTCTTATATAGGTAATTTTAAAACAAAATGGTTGTTAACAAGAGCATGTCAATCAATGGGCGAAAATGGATATGATTTTAATCCTGATGTAATAAATGTTTATAAAATGGCACTTGAAAGATTGAACGGAGTCGGCGGGTATAGGAATGATGCTTATTGGGGCGGTTCTTATGAAGATCACGAATATTTTAATTTTTGGGATGAACTGCACTCCGAACCTATGTCTGAAGCTTGGACAGATCCTTGGAGTGCTGGTTATTCACTCGGTGACCCCGACCCTGAAAGAGATGCAAGATATTTAACAAGAGAAAATTGCGACTGCAACGATCAGACAAATTGCGATTCATATATGTTTGATGATTATTTCGTGACGGTTTCGACCGGACCTAAAGCGAAGAAAGACCAAACTGATCTTGCGAGTTATTATCACTATTGTTTGAGGGATGATTCCGGGACCCCGTATCATTATGAAGTTATGTCTTTGAAAAGTAACAGTATGGTTGAACCGAGCAAATATGATCAGGATGTCTATTCAAGAAAAAATCTGACAGCAAAGATTTATCAGACTTATGAAATGCCTGCGAAAGTTGTGACGGAACTGTTCGGAATTGATGCTGTTGAAGATGGTATGGTGAAATACCGTGATGATGAAGTCAATTTTACTCTGGATGGTAGGAGGTTATTTTACAAAGGAACTTCTGCGCTTTTGCCCGTTGAAGACGAATATCCGATGTCAAAAAATGATTACGAAACTCTTTTCATTGATGATGCTTCAAAAATAGCCGAAAATCTGACAACACTTCCAATAGTATTTGACAAAGTATCTCTTGATGAGACAACTTCGTTTATTGACGACGGGATAAATGTTGATGTCGAAAGTATTAAGACAAACAGAATAAGCTATATTTTTGTCCCTGTTCTTGACGGACTTCCTATGATTTTTAACAAAATTGAAGTGCAGTTTGATGCAAACGGACTTTACAAAATTAAATCATTTGCACCCTATTCAGTAAAAGAAATTGCTGTTGCAGATCTGAAATCTCAGGAAGAGGTTCTATATGAAGTCCGGAATGAATTGCAGGATGACAAAATACCGTTTGACATCAGAAATATAGTGTATACCATTGATGAAGACGGAACAGCGGGCATAAAATATATTTATACGGACGGGGAGGAAAAGTTGATAAAAACAGTTTCAATGGAGGCTGATTATGAGAAGTAATATAATGACAGGCGTTTTTGCGATGGTTTTCTTGTTTGTTGCATGCGGAGAAGGTGAAGGAGGCTGTAAAGCTCTTTCGTGGGAATCATCTTCTTCTGCGGATTCAATTAATATTGATTTAAAGTCCGGGGCTGGAAACCAGTGTTCAAATTATTCAGATTATTATGATGCTGATCTGAATCAAATCATTGCAAAAATCCAGAGCATGAAATTTGTTTTAAACAGAAAGTGTTATGAGCTGACATCTGTGGACAGTGATCCGGAAGAAATTGAGGTTGCATGCCCTGAATTTGTGCCTGAAACAATTGAATTCGGTGAAATAGTGAAATGCAGTTTCGGAACTCCTCCGGCAGAAAACACTAGTTGTCTAGCTGATCCGCTTAAAATGGCATTTAAATCTGAAGCGTTTTTTGAGGAAATCGAGTGGACATTCTGGACTGTAGAAAGTCCTGAGTTTGGTGTCGGTAGTAATGAAATAGGGAAAAAAGCCTTTGGTGCATCTAAAGACGGTATTAATATATCCGGCTATTTCAAGGATGATAATTTAAATATTGCAGGCATTGTTTTCAAATGGAATGAGGATGAAGTAGAAAAAACACTTGAATTCGGTGCAACGGTTGAGACCAAGCAGTGATTGCAAAACAGTTTCAATGGAGGCTGATCATGAAAAATAAAATATTTGCAGGCGTTTTTGCGATGGTTTTCTTATTAGTTGCTTGTGGGGAAGGGGAAGGTTGTAAAGCTCTTTCGTGGGAATCAGACGGATATACCGCTAACTCAAGTTCTATATCTTTTAAAGCAAGTGCCGGAGATCAGTGTGAGAACTATTCAAATTATTATGATGTTGATCTGAATCAAATCATTGCAAAAATCCAAAGCATGAAATTTGTTTTAAACAGAAAATGCTATGAGATGACAGCCGTGGACAGCTATCCTGAAGAAGTGGAAGTAGAATGCCCTGATTTTGTTCCTGAAACCATTGAATTTAGCGAACTGATCAGATGCAATTTTGGTACTCCTCCTGGTGAAAATACAAAATGTGATCCTTCTAGCCCTGAATTGTATTTTAAGAGTAATTATTCAGATGTGATAATATGGGTATTGTTTGGAGATAATGATCCAAAACTTTTTTCTGGCCCAGAAAGTGATGTATTCAGAGGAATGAAGGATGAGGTTGTTATATCAGGTCATTTCAATGATGAAAGTCTGACTACAGCAACAATCACTTTCATATGGACAGAAGATGAAGTAGAAAAAACACTTGAATTCGGTGCAACGGTTGAGACCAAGCAGTGATTGCAAAACCGTTTCAATGGAGGCTTATTATGAAAAATAGTAATATAATTGCGATGTTCGTGCTTTTGTTTCTTTTTTATGGTTGCGGAGAATCAGACTCATGTAAAAATCTTTCGTGGGAGGCATCATCTGTTGCAGATTCAAGTCAGATTTCTCTTAAAGCAAGTGCAGGAAGTAAATGCGAGAATTACAATGATTATTATGAAGGTGATTTAAATCAGATAATTACAAAAATCCAGAGCATGAAATTTATAATTAACAAAGAATGTTATGCTGAAAGTGATGGGATCAATGATCCACAATTGGTGGATTGCCCTGATTTTGTTCCGGAAACCATGGAGTTTGGTGAACTGGTTAAATGTGAATTTGAAACCCCTCCTGATGAAAATACACACTGTGCTTTTTATGGTCCTGAATTATATTTTAAAGGGGCAGAGGGGGGTGTTGTAATAAGGTGGGGTTTGTTGGGTGATAATAATCCTCAAATTCAGTATGCAGAAAAAGGCGGAAGTTCTTTTTCATACGAAAAAGATGATATTACGGTGGAAGGTTCTTTTGAAAATGAAACTCTTACAACAGCGACGATCGTTTTCACATGGACAGAGGATGAAGTTGAAAAAACACTTGAATTCAGTGCAAAGGTGGAGATAAAAGAATAGTCATTAAAATGAATTCCAAAAATTGAAATCAAAAAAACAAGCAAAAATTAATATTTTGAAAACAATAAAAAAGTTGCAAATGGGACTTTTCTAATTACAATCGGCAGGTTATTTGGTTTTTTGAACACTGGAATTTGTATCTCCTTGTTCAACAGTTAAGATTGGACTTTAAGCCGTAAGGAGGAATTATGGAAAGAAGACATTACGAGCTGACTGCTATTCTCAAGCCCGAAGGCGGTGCTGAAGCGGTTAAGCAGTTTGCAGAACGAGTTGACAATATTGTTAATGAGTTCGGCGGAAAAACGATCACTCTCCGTTCATGGGGAGAAAAGAAGCTTGCCTACGAGATCAAAAAGAACATGAAAGGACATTACCTTTTCTTTGATCTTGTCGGTGACGGAAGAATGATAGAAGAGATCGAAAGAAACTTTAACATCTGGGAACATGTTATCAAATTCATGTCTATTAAAGTTGAAAAGAGAGAGAATCTTGATGAGCTTACCGGTTCAGCTAAAGGAATTTCAACTCTTTTCGAGAAAATAGAGAAAAAAGCTCCTGTGGTCGTGGTTGCTGAGCCTGTTGCTCCTGTTGAGGAAGACAAAGAGAAGAAATCTCTTGAAGATTCCAGAAAATATAACGAAGAGCTTCAGAAATCACTGACCGTTTCCACTGAAGAAGATGACAATGTTGAACTTTAATAAAAAAGGAGAATAGATATGACTTTTTACAAAAAGAGAAAAGTATGCCGTTTCTGTATTCACACAGATATGGAACTCGATTATAAAAATTCTGAACTTCTGCTTAATTACATAACAGAAAGAGGCAAAATAATTCCAAGAAGGATTAGCGGTGTCTGTGCAAAACACCAGAGAGAGCTTTCCAGAGAAATAAAAAGAGCGAGAACGATTGCTCTTCTTCCATTCACTGTCACCGGCAGATAGGAGATAAAAATGAAAGTTATACTTGCTAAAGATATAGACAAATTGGGAAATGCTGGCGATATCGTTAAAGTTAAAGACGGTTATGCCCGTAATTTCCTTATCCCGAAAGGACTTGCTTTTACTTCAAATGAAAAAAATGCAAAACAGCTTGAATTCAACAAAAGAATGATCGAAAAGAAGATTGACTCTGAAGCTGCTGTTGCCAATGCGCTTGCTGCAAAACTTGCAACTTGCGAGATCAGAATACAGAAAAAGGTCGGTGAGGAAGGCAAACTTTTCGGCAGTGTTACAAATCGTGAAATAGAAGAAGCTCTTAAAGAAAAAGGATTCACTATTGATCACAGAAACATTGTTCTTGACAGCAATATCAAAAAGAGCGGCGTTTACGAAGTTGAAGTTAAGCTTTTCAGAGAGATCCGCGGTGTTTTCAAACTGTGGGTCGTAGCTGAAGAAAATGAAGCGGCAGAAACTGCAGAAACAACAACAGCAGAAGAAGTAGAGAACGCTAATTAATTCTGAGAAATAAATGGATTATAATCCAAAATTGCTGCCGGGTAATATAGAGGCGGAAGCTTCTCTTCTCGGATGTCTACTGATAAATGGAAAACTTTTTTCTACAGTTGAAGGGACAGGTCTGAATGCGGAAGATTTCTATGAAGAAAGACATGCCGTTGTTTTCAGGGTGATTTCAGCTATTTACAATGAAGGTAAAACTCCTGATGTTGTCACTGTGGGTGACAAGATATCCAATCTGGGTGTGGAAAATATCTTTCCTGACATGAAATATCTTTATGATCTTGCAGGTCGTGCGCCTACTGTTTCTGAATCCATACTTGTTGAATACTGCAACATAATTATTGAGAAATCGCTGTTTAGAGAGCTAATAAAGATTTGTGCGGAAAGCTCGGACAATGCGTACAGGCAGTCATCACCTTTTGAAGAAGTTGCAGATAAGTCTACGAGTTCGCTCATTAATTTGAGCAACAGAAGACAGACTACAACTATTCAGAAGGCGAAAGATCTTGTTCAAAAAGAGATAGCCCGTCTGGAGGAAAGGATTGCAAAAGGCAGCAAGATAGCTGGAATTTCATGCGGTTATCCAATGCTTGATGATCTTTGCAGCGGATTCAAACCTGGTGACATGATCGTTCTTGCGGGAAGACCAGGTATGGGTAAAACGAGTTTTGCACTGAATATGGCGATCGAGATAGCAAGAAACAACAACAATGTTCTTTTCTTTTCTCTGGAAATGCCGGCAAACCAGATCATCAGCAGAATGATTGCAACAGAGTGCAGCGTAAGTGCGAAAAGGTTCAATACCGGTTCTTTGGAAAAAGAGGAAATAGACAGGCTCTGGTCGACAGTTGACAGAGTCAGCAAACTTCCTATTTTTATTGACGATACTTCTAAACTTACGGTGTCGGATCTGAGGTCGAGAGCAAAGAAACTTGATTCAGAGCTTAAAAAAACTCCTGCAAAAGATAAGACAAATCCCAACAAACTGGACTGTATATTTGTCGACTATCTCCAGCTTATGTCATCAAATGTTCACAAAGATGACAGAGTGCGGCAGGTTGAAGATATTTCACGAAATATAAAACTGTTTGCAAAAGATCTCGGAATACCGATCATTGCTCTTGCACAGTTGAATAGAAAAGTTGAAGAAAGAAGCACCAATAAAATTCCGATGCTGAGCGATCTGAAAGACTCCGGTTCAATTGAACAGGATGCAGATATGGTAATGTTCATCCATAGAGAGGATGTCTATAAAAAAGATAGCGAAAACAAGAACATAGCTGATATTTTTGTGCAGAAGAACAGACATGGTCAGCAGGGTCATGTAAAATTGAGATTTGTTCCGCAATATACCAAGTTCGCTTCATTTGATTACATGTCTGATGATAATTCAAAATAAGGAATGAGAGATTTTCTTAAAAGATTTCCTTTATCAAGAAAAACATTGTCAAGGCCTGCGCTCATTTTAATAATCTTTCTGGGGATCTATTTATTTCACAACTACTACTACTCAAACACCAGTTTTCACATTCCTTCCAAAAAACAGCAGACATTACAAGTTGTTGAGAAAGGAAATATCAACTTTGTTTCAGGAAACACTCTCGAAATAATGAATGATTATAAGACTGAAGAGAATCTGAGCAGAGTCGAATCTTTTATTACAATTAATGGAAAGATTGATGGTCGTATTGATCCGGTGCTTGTTCCCTTATTTAATTCCAGAAAATATCTGACAGAGGTTAATACTGCTGATATAGAAAATGCCTGTTCTCCTGATTTCAATCCGCTTTATCCTGTTGCAATAAGAAGGCTTATATATTTTATGCCTGAAAGTGCTCTTTTTGACGGACAGAAGTGGGAAATAAATACCTGTCATGGAAAATTAAGGTGCAATTACGCCCTTTCATTTAAGAATAAAAAAGCTTCTGTTGAAATACTTTGTTCCGGAAGTATTCAGAATTCTGAAATTGCAATATCAGGAAATCTTGCGGTAAACAAAAAACTTAACGGTTTTGATTCTGTAATGCTTGAAATAACTTCATCCAGTCCCGAGCTGGTTTCAAACTGGATATTGGAAGACACTCTGAAATAATCTATACTATTATTGCTTTGACAAAACAGATTTTCAGTAGTAGTTTAACTGCGGAGGTCAAAAATGCTCTGGATGATAACTGATTTTTCAAAGACACCCGGTCTTGAAGAAACTGTAAAACACATTTCAATTTGTTTGCAGAACGGTGTTCAGAAAGTTTCTTTGCGAAACATCGGTGTTTTTGATTCTGATTCAATAAAAAAGATAAAAGAAGAGCTTGACAGATCGTTTCCGGACCGTGAAATATACATTCACAATATTGCCGCAGAAGAAGTTAATAAATACAATCACTTACATTATCCTTCGAATCGCACAGCAGAGGCGTTTGAAATTAAAAACAAATACCCTGATGTAAAAGTCGTTGTTTCAACTCACAGCAGGTATGAGTATGAAAAGGCTTTTAAAAACGGTGTCGATTACGCTTTATTTTCTCCAGTTTACCCGCCGATTTCCAAGCCGGAAGATACAAGAAATACGGTAACTCCGGTAAAATTTAAAAACCTTTATCTTCTGGGTGGAATAGATAGAATGAAAGCCCTTTGGCTTATTGAAAGAGGATTTACTAATATTGCAGGAATTTCATTGTTCTACGGTGAAAATGCTGCATCAGTAATAAAAGAATTGTCAACCCTGATAATGGAGAAGGAATATGGTATTGCTTACTCAGATTGAAGCGGCTGTAAAAGGAATTATCACTGAAGAGGTGAAAATCGCCGCGGCAGAAGAAAAGATGTCTCCGGAATTGATGAGCAGAAGAATTGCTGAAGGTAAAATAGTTATCTGCAAGAACAGAGTTCATAATGTGAAACCTCTTGCTATCGGTGACGGATGCAGAGTGAAGATCAATGCTAATATCGGTACTTCCGAGGATGTGAATTCTCTCGAAGAAGAGATCGAAAAAGCAAAAATTGCTGTAAAATTCGGTGCTGATGCTGTGATGGACCTTTCAACGGGCAAAGATCTTGAACTGACAAGAAAGAAAATAATGGAAGCCGCTCCGGTAATAATAGGTACGGTTCCTATTTATCAGGCTATTGTCGACTGTGTCAGAGAAAGGAAGAAATCATTTGCTGAAATGACGGTTGATGAGATATTTGAAGCGATAGAAAAGCAGGTTTCAAGCGGTGTTGACTTCATTACTGTTCACTGCGGGGTCAATCAGAAGCTTTTAAAAACAATAGGAAAATCCAAAAGAATAATGGGTGTTGTCTCCAGAGGCGGAAGCATTACAGCCCGTTGGATGGCTCACAACAAACAGGAAAATCCTCTTTTTGAACATTTCGACAGACTGATCGATATCTGCCACAAATATGACTGTGTGTTCTCGCTCGGTGACGGGCTTCGTCCCGGCTGTCTGAATGACGCAACTGACCGTCCGCAGATCCAGGAGCTCATCACTCTTGGTGAATTGACTCTGAGAGCGAGAGCGAAAGGAGTTCAGGTCATGATCGAAGGACCCGGACATGTGCCGTTAAATCAGATAGTTACAAATATCCAGATCGAAAAGACCCTTTGCAACGGTGCTCCTTTTTATGTTCTCGGTCCTATCGTTACCGATGTAGCTCCGGGATATGACCACATAACTTCAGCCATCGGCGGAGCAATTGCCGCAATGAGCGGAGCAAATTTTCTCTGTTATGTCACACCGGCGGAACATCTGTCACTTCCTACGATCGAAGATGTGAAAGAAGGCGTTATCGCTTCAAGGATAGCCGCACATGCCGCTGATATTGCAAACGGACACCCCGGAGCAATGGAATGGGACAATGCAATGGCAAAGGCAAGAAGAGCCCTTGACTGGGAAAAACAGCTTGAACTCTCAATGGATTCTGAAAAATGCAAGAAATATCGCGGAGACAGACCTGCCGAAGCCGATAAAGAAACCTGCTCAATGTGCGGAGACCTTTGTGCAGTCAAGAACTTCAACGAAGCCGAAAAGATCTTCGACACAGAAGACTAAAAATAATTTTCTTAATATTTTACTTTATTTTTTTACAACTTTCGGGGTTTCTTCGTAACTTATCCAGTCACTCCAGCTGCCTGCATATATTGAAGAATCGATTCCGATGTGTCTGAGTGCTATCCAATTATAGCAGGCTGTCACGCCGCTTCCGCAGTAGATGATAATCTCTTTTGACGGATCTATGAATGAATACAGCAACTTGAGTTCACTTTCGGGTAATATTTCGCTATCGGCTTTTTTGATCTGTTCCCACAGAAAATTAACTGCTCCGGGGATGTGTCCTGCAATTTTGTCAATTGGTTCGACAATTCCTTGGAATCTTTCGGGTGCTCTTGAATCAATGATGGTGACTGCTGGATTGTTCAATCTGTTTTTTACATATTCCATGTTCCGTATAAGATTTGTGATAGCTTTTCCTGTGATGTTTCCTTTTTCAGGAGCCGGAATTCCGGAGTCAACGGAAAGCCCTTTTTCTTTCAAAAAATTGAAATCTCCGCTGATAAGACTGGCTTCAATCCCGAAAAGTCTTAAGATGAAAACTGTTCTTCCAGCATAAAGTCCGTATGCTACAACTTTAGAATTGTCTGAAATGCCTAGGCTTTCCATATACTTGCGAAGTGTTTCCAGATCGGGCAGAGGGTGCCTTCCGCCATGAATGGTAACAGGATCGGAAAGTTTATTCTCTCCATCAACGAAATGTGAACCCGAAATATGCTCTTTCAGATATTCTTTATATCCCCAGCCGGGATTTCCGAGTTCAGCACGGCAGTCAAGAACAATGAAGTCATTGAAATTATTGGATAATTTAGTTGATGAAATAATATATTCTGTCATTTTAAACGCAGTTGAGGAGTCCTTTTTTTTCAATAATGTCTTTCTGGACAGTCGAGAACTTTTTGAAGTGGCCTATCACTTTGTTTTCATAGATGATTTCGCTTTTTTCAATATCAAAAGTGAAAACATTGCCGGTTACAAGATGAGATTCATCAATATCTGATATCTCGATCATCGGAAAACCGGTGTTTATAATATTTCTTTGATATATCGAACCGAATGATTTAGCGGCAACTCCTTGTAATTCAAGAGAAATAAAACAGTCAACTGCCTGCTGGCGACTGCTTCCTGAACCGAAATTCTCACCGGCAACCACCACCATTCCGGGTTTAACCCTTTTTGAAAAATTCTTGTAACCTTCAAGATTGTCGAGTGAATACTGTCCCATAAGTTTGATATCGACAATGGACAGATATTTATTATGAAAGATCTGATCTGTATCAATATCATTAATAAGTGAACCGTCATGACCCTTGAGAACAAAAATTTCGCCAGTAATAAATTTCATGATACCACCATTTTATTTCAAAAGGTTGTCAATAATAGCCTTGAAGCTTTCCTTTGATTTTGCACCTGTAAGCATTTTACCTTTAATGAAAAAAGCAGGAACTCCTCTTATGTTGTTTTTTGCAGCTTCGGTCATGTCTTCTTTCAGCACCAGCTCTGTTTCAGGTTTATCCATTTCAGTCTTTATTTTTTTCCAGTCAAGCTTCATCTCTTTTGAATAAGTCTCGAATTTTGCAAGATAATCTGTTTTCCATTCATTCTGTTTGGAAAAAAGAATACTGCTCATAGCAAAGAACTTCTCATCTCCGTAGATATTCTTAATTGCAATCGTGAAAAGTGCAGCAGGTCTTGCTTCCTTATGAAAAGAAAGAGGCATATGCTTGAAAACAAGATTTACTTTTCCGTTATAATCTTTGATAACTTCATCAATGACGGCTGATCCTCTTTTGCAGAACGGACATTCATGTTCTGAAAATTCGATAATTGTAAGAGAGGCCTTTTTGTTCCCTTTTACAGGTTCTTTTCCTGTAAGTTTGATGTCGTAAACTTTATCGGGATCAATTTTTTCATCTTTTGCACCGTTGCCGTGAGGTATTTTTGAAAGTCCATCCTTGGTGATCTCAAGATACATTGCATGTCCAGAAAGTCCTTTCGATCTGAACTCCTCAGCTTTTTTAAGTTCTTCGTCTATAACTTGCTTAAAACTGTTGTACGGAAGAGATCCGCTTACAAATCTGCCGTTTACAAATGAAGCGGGAGTTCCCCTGATGCCGAGTTCTTCGCCGATCTTCACATCTTCTTCAACGATTTTTCTGGCTGAAGCGCTTTCCATATCTTTTTTGAATTTTTCGGTATCAAGTTCAAGTATGACAGCTTCATCTTCAAACCACTTCTGCATATCTGAAGCAGCTTTCCATTCTTTTTGTTTCGAAAAAAGTGCACTGTACATTTCCCAGAATTTTCCCTGTTTACCCGCTGCAATTGCGGCATATGCTGCAGGAATTGCTTTTTTATGAAATTTCAGAGGATAATTTATAAACGCAATATGGAGTTTTCCTTCATAATCTTTTTTCAACTGTTCGAAAGTTGTAAAAAGCCTTGAACAGAAAGGACACTCAAAATCATCAAAAAGAACAACAGTTATATTGGCATCAGTTGATCCCCAGACAGGAGAATGCGTCGGGATTTCAACTTTGAAAATATCCTGAGGTATTGTTTCCGGTTTTCTTTTCGGCGGAATATATTTTGCGAGCCCGTTCTTCGTAAGTTCCTCATATATATTTGCAACCCCTTTCGCTTTTAATTTTTCACCTTCAGCGATCTGCGCAACAAGAGTTTCTTCAATTTTGACAACATTGGCACCGACAATTTTGTGACCGTTGATAAAAAGTGTCGGTGTGCCTCTGACTCCGAATCTGCTGCCCATAGCCATATCGTCCTGAAGAATACGGCCAGCTTCTTCCGAGTTTCTGTCAGCTTCAAATTTTTCCATGTCAAGTCCGAGTTCTTTTGCCCAGAGTACAAGATTGTCAGGATCTGTTTTCTTTATATCCTCAAAAAGCCTGTTGTAATATTCCCAGAATTTTCCCTGTTTCTGTGCTGCAATAGAAGCGAGAGCCGCCGGTTTTGCCATTTTGTGAAAACCCAGAGGAAAATGTTTATAGACATATCGAACCTTTCCATCGTAGTTCTTCATAATTTTTTCCATTGCTTCTACTGATCTTTTTGAAAAAGGACACTGAAAATCTGAGAAATTAACAATCGTGACAGGAGCATTTTCCGGTCCCTTGAAAACGGAAGTGCCTAATTCAACCTTATAAACAGCGTTCTCTTCCTTGTCCTCTTCTTTTTCAGCAGTCTGTTTATCTTTGACAGCATCTTCCGTTTTTTTTGTGCAGGAATTCAAAGATAGAACAAGAAAAAAAGCTGAAAGAGCTAAGAAAAACAATGAAAATTTTTTCATTTTAACCTCTGTTAAAAAACCATGTCATAAAGTCTGTATAATCCGAAAGTCACGATCATTGAATAAATCCCGGCAGCAACATCATCCAGCATCATGCCCCATTTGTTATGCATCTTTCCGTCAAAATATGAAGCAGGCCAGGGTTTCCAGATATCAAAAAGTCTGAAAAATGCAAATGAAACCAGTATAATAGCAATGCTTCGGGGGTTTATTGATGAAAATTCAGATGCCGGAATAAGAAAAAGTGATATCGCCTGTCCGCAGACCTCATCTATAACAACTATCTGAGGATCATCGGAACTGCTGTCTTTCATTATATAGCCGCAAACTGCTATGCCGGTTACAAATGTAAATAATGCAAAAAGAAAAAGGGGAATGATTCCTTGGCTTGCAAACCACCACACAAAAGGGATTGCAGCAAGAGACCCTGCAGTTCCCGGGGCCACCGGGCAGAATCCGGACCCGAACCATGTGGCCCATGTATAATTAAGGAATTTCAATTACTGCTCCTTGGAAGCCTCGTATTCTTCGATTATTTTTTTCTGAACATCGCCAGGAACAGGCTCGTAATGAGAGAAAGATATAGTGTATGTTCCGCGACCGTTTGTCATTGAACGGAGCTGAGTTGAATAACCGTGAATTTCTTTGAGAGGAAGTGTTGCTTTTACAACGGTGTATTTTCCTTCACTTTCCATTCCCTGCGGCTTTCCTCTGCGGCTTGAAATATCGCCCATTACAGAACCTGCAAATTCTTCAGGAACTTTGATGTAAATGCTGTAAATGGGTTCGAGAATTATAGGATTAGCTCTTTTTGCGGCATCTCTGAAAGCCATCTGAGCGGCTTTTTTGAATGCGACTTCTTTACTGTCAACGGCGTGTTCTTTACCGTCGTTGAGAGTAACTTTGCAATTTATGAATTTGCAGCCTGAAAGCACGCCTTCAGTCAGAATTTCACGAATTCCTTTTTCAACTGCGGGTATGAATCTGTTAGAAATTACACCGCCTACGATTGCATCGATAAACTCGAATTCAGAATCAGGATTTGGTTCAAGAATGATGTTTACTTCAGCAAATTCTCCGCTTCCGCCTGACTGTTTTTTGTGACGGTAACGGGCTTCAGCTTTTCCTCTTATTGTTTCGCGATAAGGAATTCTCGGTTCAACTATTTTTACATCAATACCGAACTGATTCTTTATTTTTCTTGCCAGAACTTCAAGGTGAAGTTCGCCAAGTCCGTCAACGAATATCTGCTTAAGTTCTGCATCATTGACAATCTTGAAAGAAGCGTCTTCTGTCTGCATTTTTCTGATAGCAGCGGAAACTTTATCGGTATCTTCTTTCGATACACCCATAAAAGCGCCTCTGACAATAGCTTCAGGCCAAGTAATGAGCTTAAACGGGAATCCGGAATCGTTTTTATTGTTTGTAAACTGATCTCCGGTCTTGGAATATTTCAATTTAACAGTTGATGCTATCTGACCTGCAACTACTGATTTAATTGCAAATCTTTCTTTTCCTCTGGGATAGAAAAGCTGTCCGAATTTCTCGAAATTGTTCGATGTGGCATTGAAAATATCGGCACCTTCATTTATTTCACCCTGAAGAAGTTTAAAAGTGTAAACTTCGCCGAACTGCGGAATGGAATTTACTTTGAAGATAATGCCTTTCGGTGCTGTTTGCGGGTTGAGCTCAACTTCACCGTCATAGAATTTCGCTGTTTTTCCTGCGGGAGATGGAAAGAAATCAACTATTGATTCAAGAACACAGTCGACACCGATGCCTTTATTCGCCGCACCGAAGAATACAGGGAAGACCGTGCCGGTTGAAAAAGCTTTAGAAAGACCTGTTGTGATTTCTTCATCACTGAGTATTCCTTGTTCAAAATATTTTTCCATAAGAGATTCTTCACTTTCTGCAACCGCTTCCATGAGCTTTTCCTTGAGACTGGATGCAATATCCTGAAGATCTGCAGGGATCGGATTCTCAGAAACTCTTTTTCCGTTGGCATATTTTATAAGTTTGCCTCTCAGAACATCAATTACTGAATCAACTGCCTGTCCTGAACCCGCCGGATAAGTTATAGGGGCTAAAGGTATTTCAAGATCTTTGCCGATACTTTCAAGAGCTTCTTCCAGATTAATATTGTCTCTGTCTATTTCAGAAACATAAAAGGATATCGATTTTCCCAGTTTTTTTGCAAGATTGAATGCATTCTGAGTTCCTGCATCAAGACCCACAGATCCTTTTACAGTAAGAATAGCTGACTCACAGAATGGCATGGACGCTGCAAGTTCGCCGGCAAAATCAAAATATCCGGGAGTATCAATAAAAGTTACAAGGCATTTTTTATATTCAACTCCATTTATAGAAGCTGAAATCGAAATACCTCTGTTCTTTTCTTCTTCGGTAAAGTCGGAAACAGTGTTGCCGTCTTCAACGGTTCCTTGCCTGTTTATTGCTCCTGCATTAAATAAAAGAGATTCCACCAAAGTGGTTTTTCCTGATGTTCCATGTCCCGCAATGCAGACATTACGCAGAGATTCGCTTGTGAAAGCACTCATTTTTTTTCCTCCATATTGGTTTGATTTTTCGGGTAATAATTTTTAATTTCATCTGAAATAAAGTTATATATCAAAGGGTTAGAAGCGATGATGGTCTTTCCTGCAAGATAATTCTGATTGCCATAAAAGTCTGTTACCATGCCTCCGGCCTCTTTTACAATCAATGATCCTGCTGCAACATCCCATGGAGCAAGACCGGCTTCATAGAAAAAAGCAAACTTACCGCATGCGGTATAAACGAGATCTGCGACAGCAGAACCGAGTCTTCTGAGAGCCCGTGTTTTTTTGATAACACTGCAGAACACAGCAAGAGTGGAAACAGCATCTTCATGGATTATGTCGGCAAAACCGGTCGCTACAACACAATTTACCGGATCACTATCTTCATTGACCTTTATTTTAATTCCGTTCAAAAAAGCTCCGAGTCCTTTTTCAGCTGTGAACATTTCATCTGTAACAGGAAGATAGCAGACTCCCAGATCAACTTCATTTCCGTTGTAATGTGCCACGGAGATGGAATATGGCGGAATTCCGGCAATAAAATTAGTGGTTCCGTCAATAGGGTCGATTATCCAGCATGGAGCTGACAGATCTGTGTCAGGGTTGAATTCTTCGCTTAGAAATTTAATATTTTCAATTTTTGAAAGAGCGCTTATCAGTGATCTTTCTGCAAGTTCGTCCGCTTCAGAGACCAGATCTCTTGAGGATTTATGTCTTTTTTTAAGCCCGGAACTGCAAAAAAGTTCAAGTGTTTTAAGTCCAGTTTCTCTAACCGCCTTTTCGATCAACGGAAGAGAGCTATTCGAGATGTTCACTCAATCTCTCCCGTGAATTAGCCAGGATGCTTTGAAGATACGAATTTTCCTCGTCCGTAAGATTTCCCTTTGTTTTTTCTTCAAGCATTTCAAGAAGCCCGATGTTAAACTTTGCCATTTCAAGACTGTCGCAAACAGTATCCATTCCCTTGACCTTTATTTCGCCCAGATTGAACAGCACTGCTGAATAAACAGATGATACAAGACTTTCAAAAGAAGGATTTACAATCGAAGTCAGATCGCTTTTAGTACATTTTTTTTTCATATCTTATCCCGGTTTAAGATTCTTTTTTCTTAATGCCGGCATCTTTAACGATAGCATCTTCATCAATTTCAGTGTATGATTCTGCTTCTTCAAGGCTGTTAAGATATTTTTTATATTGATCTTTTGTGATCTCGCCGCTTTTAAGTTTTCTCTCAATTACACGCACATCAAATTTCATATAATCACTCATTAATCACTCCCTGAATTAAAAATTAACTTCCAGTGTTGCACCGCTTTGACCTTCATCAGCTCCCTTAACGCCGAAATATATTCCGACTCCTGCTCCTCCGAGAACAACTACTCCGAGAAGAGTCCATAACCACCACTGTTTGTAAACAGGGGTTTTTTCTTTGTCACTACTTTTTTTGTTGTCCAGTCCCAGAAGTTCGGCTTCATCAAGAGCTACATCTGAAACAGGTTTGAATCCCAGTGAATCATCGATCAATTCTTTGTTGAAATTCTGAAGTTCATCTGACGCTCCGGCATCACCTTCTTCAGGAATAGCAAAAGATGCTTCAGCTTTTTTAAAATTTTTCTTTTCCACATTGACAAGATAACCGCTATAGGTGACATTTTCACCTTCAACGACAGCATTTGTCACCAGAACTGAGTCCACTTTGAGTTTTCCGCCGAGTTCGACTGCTTTTCTGAGCATTGCAAGATGACCGAAGTCCTTCAGCATTGCGGTTTCAGATTCATCAATAAAGCCGGTGTTCTCATATTTTGTAAGATCTTCGCTGAGTTTTGCCTCTTTTCTTTCTCTGACGCTTACTGATCCGGCTCTATCCCTGTATCCGTTCTTGTGGATTCTGTAGTAATGTCTTCCTTCCGTGACACCGTTGATAGTTACCGGTGTGACTCCTGAAATCTTTCCGTCGACAATTACCATTGCACCCTGAGGATAGCTTTCAAATGCAACTGAACCGTTGGGCAGCATCATAAAATCTTCTTTTATCTTGTTGAAAAACGAAACTATTTCAGGCGAAAAGACAACATCGTCAAGTTCTGCGTCAGGATTAATGCTGAGGTAACTAGAAAAATAAGGTGTCGATTTTTCATCTTCGTCCAGCATTTTATAGCTTGCACCGAGATATAGAAGAATGTCTCCCAGAACTTTCATGTCCGGAATTTTGTCGATATGTTTTTCTATTGTCTTTTTTGCAGACTGAAACTTTATGATGGCTTCTTCAATGCTAAGATCATTGTAAAGTGATTTGGCCTCGTTAAATGTCTCTATTCCGTTTTCAAGGTCTTTTTTTGCAACAGACATTGATGGAATAAAGAATTCAGCTTCAGTTTGCAGGTAGTTGTAATCATTTGAAATACTTAAATGATAAGCTGTCTCTGCTGATATATGACGGGCACTTTTTTCAGCAAAAGAATCCTGATAAAGAAAAAACGCTGCAATCTTTTTTCTGCCGTCAGATACGGCTGGTGAACTTTCATCAGTTGATTCGGAGGTGTCTTCAAAACTGTCTGTTTCAACCTTTTCATTTTCCTCTTCATCTTCATCTACAGTTTTTTTCTCGGTTTTCGCAGGAGCGTCCTCTTCGTTATCAAGCCCTAGATCAAGTTCATCAAGTTCAAGATCGTCCGAAGCTCTGATAGAAGAAAACCCGATTCCTGAGGGAGTGATGGAAAGAACATTAAAAGCGAACAGCACAGTGTAAATAACAAATGACTTCATTAATATTTCCTCTTCGAATAAACAGCAAAAATTAACCTAATAGCTATACTTAAAAATAGGCTGACTGTCAAATTTTAACCTTTATTTCAAAGGCATATTTGCAAATAAAGTATGAAACTTCTATAATATATCCGCTGCAATTGAGCAGGGCGCTGTTTTATAAAAATTGACTCAAGCGGGTGTTTATGGAAGACCGGGACAGAATTTCAGTTTCTGAATTGTTTAATAATACTGATTTTTCTTTTTGTATTTTGGAGGACAGCTTTGTCAGAGCGGATGTTTTTCTCAGCACTCTTCTGGGTGTTTCAAGATCAAGAGTTCAGAAAAACATTATTAATGAAAACCTTGCTGTTGACGGCACAATTGTGTCAAAAAACAGTTTTAAAAAATTCAGAAGCCGTTCTCTTGTGGAGTTCGAGATCGAACCTATTGAAGAGATAAGTGCCGAGCCTGAAGAGATGAGTTTGAATATCGTTTTTGAAAACGATGATTTTCTGATAATTGATAAACCTGCCGGGCTTGTTGTTCATCCTGGTGCCGGAAATAAATCGGGAACTCTGATAAACGGAGTGCTTTTTCACATAACATGCAAAGACGGTTCTTTTAAAACAGGCAGCCCTGTGCGGCCTGGGCTTGTTCACAGAATTGACAAAGATACTTCGGGGCTTCTTGTGGTTGCAAAGAATAATAAGACATTTGAAGAACTTGCCGCAAGATTTTCTGTTCATGATATTGAGCGCGAATATCAGTGCATTATTTTTGGGAAAATGCTTGAAAAAAGCGGAACTATTGAAACTTATCATGACAGGGACCCCAATAACAGGTTGAGGTTTTCCGCTGATGTCAGAAACGGCAGAAAGGCTGTGACCCATTTTTCCGTGATAGGCGAATACCAGTATTTTTCTCTGATAAAAGTTAATCTGGAAACGGGAAGAACCCATCAGATCAGGATGCACATGAGCCATATCGGACATCCGATAGTGAACGACGCTCTTTACGGCGGACTTCGGAAAACACCCGATCCAGTTTTAAATAAACTGCTTTTGAATTCAGGACGGCAGCTTTTGCATGCAGGAAAACTCGGATTTACACTTTTCAATGAAAAATTCTCATTTTTATCCGCAATTCCTGATGATATGAAGCAGATAATTGATCATTTGGAATTAATTTCAGGGAGAAGATAAATGGCCGACAAAAATCTTTTGATTTTAGAAACTGAACCTCAGAATGCGGCAAAATACAGCGAGTTTTTAAAAGACACAAGCTGGGTGCTGACTTTGACAGGAAAATTAGATTCTTTTGCTGAACTTTTCAGTGATGGTGATTATAGCCTTATAATTGTTGAGGAAAAAGCTGTGACTCAGGATGTCCTGAAAATGCTTTTTGAAATAGGAACGCCTTTAATAATTTCCACCGATTCACAAAAAAGCAGACCGGGATTTCCGACTATTTCCAGAAATTTTACCAGAAGTGAGCTGACAAACACGATGGGAAGATTGAGTTTCAGCAAGGTTCTGTCTGGAGTTTCGGAAAAAAGTGTTCCGGCAGAAGAAATTGAAGACCCTGTTATTCTGGAGCCCGTTTTTGAAGGAGACAACGACGAAGCGATGATCCTTTCACCGGAAGATGAAAAGAAAGAATCAAGAAGTTCGTTTGAAATTACAGACGGAAAAGTTGAGTCTTCCGATATTTCTGAAAAACATATAAAATCAAAAAAAGATATTTTTGACAGAATAGATGAAATTGATTCAATAATGATGAGCCTGACAAAAGATATTACAGATGACTCGAAAATTTCTGAAAGACCGAAAGGAAAGCCGATTGAAAAAACTGTTGAAAAGTCAACATACAAGCCCGTTGAATTCGATCCCCCCAAAGAAAATTTTGATAAAACCGAAGCTATTAAATTCACTCCTAAAAGCAAAGGAGAAGTGGGTGAGGGGGCTGATTTTCTTTTTGATGATGACTACAAATTTGAAGAAAACAAGAATAAGCAGGAAACTGGTTTTAAAAAAGAGTCTGAAACGCAGAAGAATGAATCTGTAATTCGCGATTTTGAATCAATACTTTCCGATAAACCCGTTAAGAGAGAGGCAAAGCCAGAGGAATATCATGGTGTTGAGTCGGTGTCTGCTCTCGAAGGGAATTCTGCGGACAAAACAACGGTTGAAACCGAACCTGTAAAGTCAGGATATGCGGAGTCAGGACAGGTTGAGCAGAAGATATCTGATGATTCTGTCATAAAAGCTGAAGTGAAAGCATGGCTTGAAAAAAACGGTCGTACAATAATCAAAGAGATCGTTGAAGAACATCTTGCAAGGTTCGCAGGAAAATAATGGTCAGTAGAATTGTTTCGCTTGATATCGGAATAAAATATGTCGGTGTCGCTGTTACTGACCCTATGTGGAATTTCCCAGTGGTTACAGGCACTTTGCAAAGAAAACAGTCAATTCAGGATGATTTGTGCAGACTTGCGGAGATGCTTAAGGATTTTGATGTTCTCGGATTTGTTATCGGCTGGCCGCTTAATATGTCCGGTGCTGAGGGGAAAATGATTCCCGTTGTGAAAGGTTTTGAGAAAAGACTTAAGGACATGTTTCCAGATATGCTTTTTTTCCATCAGGATGAAAGCGAATCCTCAAATGAAGCAGTAGAAATTAAAAACATAACGCCACGAAATTACAGAAAAAATAAAAAATCAGGCGTGATTGACAGAACTGCCGCCGCAGTAATTCTTCAGAGATTTATGGAAACAAAAGAATTCAAAGAACTGAAGGAAAAAGAAGAGATTCTTTGATGCCAATGAATGGAAATATTTGTAAAAATCGGTTTAACAAGTAAAAATAGATGGTCTTTTATTAATTTCCTTTGGAGGAATTATTTTGGAATCGTTCCCTACAATTGAGTTGGTGGGGGTTGTCATCTGCATTATTATGAGTGCCTATTTCAGCGGTACAGAGACTGCAATCACAGCACTTTCTGAGATCAAGACTTCAGCAATGGGAGAAAAATATCCTTTTATTGCCCCGGTCTTGAAAAAATGGTCTCATAACCCCGGACTGATTCTTTCAACTATTTTGATAGGCAACAATATCGTCAATATTTTTGGTACATTACTTGGCGGAAAGATTGCTTATAGTCTCATGAGCGGAAGTCAGTCAGGTGTGGCTGATCTGACTGCCGGTATTTTGATGACGGTTTTAATACTTATTTTCGGCGAAGTGACTCCCAAAACTTTTGCCAAGATAAATCCTGATAAATGGATTGTTCCTGCACTGGTTATTTTCAGACTTATCGCCTGGATATTACTTCCATTTTCATACATTCTTTCAAAATTTGCCCACGGTGCGGTAAAGATCATGGGAGGAAAAAGCAGTTCTAACGGACTGACACAGACAGATATTGAGTATCTTATCGAAAAAGGTAATGATCAGGGCGTTTTCGAGCAGGAGGAACAGGGAGAACTGCTTTCAAGTGTTATTGAATTCAAGCATACACTTGTCAAGGAAATAATGACTCCGCGAACTGATACAAATTTTCTTGAAACAGACACAACGATCAGAGAAGCTCTTGAAAAAGTTGAGGAATGGGGACATAGCAGAATTCCGGTGTTTGAAAATTCTGTCGACAACATCAAAGGGCTTCTTTATGTAAAAGACATGGTAGCACTTGTTGTGAAGGAAAATGTAAATCCGCATGATTCAATTGTTTCGATAATAAGAAATACGGTATTTTATGTTCCTGAGACACAGAAGATCAACGAAACTCTGAAAAAAATGCAGCAGGGTGGAACGCATATGGCTATTGTTGTTGATGAATTCGGCGGCACTGCCGGAATAATAACTCTTGAAGATATAATTGAAGAGCTGGTCGGTGATATAAAAGATGAAGATGACCTCGATGATGAAAAGCAGATCGTCATGCTCAAGGATGATATAATTCTTGTCGATGCACATATTACGATCAGTGATCTTGAAGAAGAGCTTGATATTATAATTCCTGGCGACGGTGAATATAACAGTCTTGGCGGTTTTATAATCAACGAAGCCGGTTGTGTTCCTGAGGAAGGGTATATCATGAAGTATAACGGATATGAGTTCAAGGTCGTTGAAAGCAACGAAAAGCATATCGTAAAGGTTGAGATCCGCAATCTGTCTCAGGCTGATGAGACTGACATCCCGGTTCAATAATATGCAGGACAGAATTTCCCTTATTAAAGATGTTTATACGGTAATACAGGGTTCTGCTGAGCTTTCTGGCAGAGATGTTTCAGAAATTAAACTTGTAGCAGTTTCCAAAACTAAGCCTGTCGAAGATATAATTTCATTCCGAAGAGCTGGAATAAGAGAATTTGGTGAGAACTATGTGCAGGAATTTGTTGATAAATTTGAACAGCTCAAAGATGCTGACATTCTCTGGCATTTTATCGGTTCTCTTCAAAGGAACAAAGTAAAGTATATTGTCGATAAAGTATACATGATTCAGACTGTCGATTCAGTTGAACTTGCAACTGAAATTCAAAAGCAGGCTGAAAAAAAGAATGTTACAAAGATTAAAGTTCTTCTTCAGGTGAATGTTGGCAAAGAACCTCAAAAAGGGGGCATAAATCCTGATGAATTATGCGGAATATACAATAAGATCAAAGAGATGGACAGAATTTCTGTCAGAGGGCTTATGAGCATTCCTCCATTTCTGACGGCAGAAGAACTCAGACCTTATCACAGGGAACTTTTTGATCTGAGAGCAAAAGTCATAAGAGAGTGTAATGCCGATACAAGAGAATTCAAGGAACTTTCAATGGGAATGTCCGCCGATTTTGATGTAGCCATAGAAGAAGGTGCAACGATAGTCAGACTCGGTTCTATACTTTTTGGCGAAAGATCCTGATTTAACAGAAATAAAATCTCTGGAAAAATAATTGCTATATTGTTATAAGTATATGGTTTGTTGAAAAAATATTCTGGAGAAAAAAATGTTTAAGAAACTTATGGTTCTTCTGGTTATGATTTTTCCTGCTGTTCTGGTCGGTAAAAATTTGTATTTTTATCAGAATGGGAAAAAAGTTGTTCTGGAAGAGAACTTTTCGGGCAAAAGAAATGGTGATCTCTATCCTGCATATCAGTACAAAGGCGGACTGAACTACTACATTAACAGCAACATTTTTGTGAAAATTCCCGGCAATCTTTCTCTTGATAAGGCTGAAATTTGGTGCAGAGCTAACGGTTTCAAGCTTATAAAACAGTATAAATATATTCCGCAGTGGTATCTGGTTTCATATTCAGGAAACACAATAGAAAGATCAGCAGAACTTGTTGAAAAAAAGATCGTTGAGCAGGCTGAACCTTCATTTTATCTTCCGCTTGAACTGAAAAGTTTTGTTCCGAATGATCCGTTATTTGTAAATCAGTGGCATTTAAATAATCCCGATGGGGCATCTCTCGGATACAGCGGAAATGACAGCGCCCATGTTCTTGAAGCATGGAATATTCTACTGGCGGTGAAAGGACATAAAGGTTCCGGTGTTAAACTTGCGATTGTGGATGACGGTTTTGATCTTGATCATGAAGATCTTGCAGGAAGATTTCTGCCGGGGCATGATTTTGCCGATGGTGATGATCTTCCTTATCCTGGAACTGACGGAATGCACGGAACCTGTGTTGCCGGGGTTGCCGGTGCGACTACAGATAATTCAATAGGCGTTGCCGGAGCATGTCCAGACTGCGATTTGATCCCGATAAGAATGAATATGACAGGAACTTCTCTGGACAGTGTTGCTATCGAAGCATTTGAATGGGCGGCAGATGCCGGTGCTAACATAATTTCAAACAGCTGGGGACCTGCTGACGGCGGTCCGGCAGTTGATATGGGGCAACCTTTAAAAGATCTGGTTGCAAATCTTACGACAGAAGGTCGTGGCGGCAAGGGCATAATAATTCTTTTTGCAGCAGGAAACGGCGGAGAAAGTGTAGAAACCGACGGTTTCGCAAACAACAGCAATGTTTTTGCAATAGGCGCATCGAGAGCTGACGGGAAAAGATCAAGTTATTCCGATTTCGGAGTTTCGCTTGATTTTATGGCACCAAGTAATGATACAAGCAGTGATGGTGATGGATGGAGCGGCAGCTATGTTGACGGAATATGGACCACAGACAACACAACCGGCGGATATAATCCAGGAACTCTTGAAGGTGATACGGCGGGTAAATATGTAAGTCAGTTTGGCGGAACTTCTTCTGCGTGTCCTCTTGCGGCAGGTATTACAGGTCTGGTTCTGTCGGCAAACCCCGACTTGACAAAGGATCAGGTCTATGAAATATACAAAACAACTTCAGATAAAATAAGTATGGGTGCTGTGAATGCCGGGGAAGGTGACTATGACGAAAACGGGTTCAGTACTCATTACGGTTATGGCAGAATTAATGCCTGCGAAGCTGTGAGAAAAGCTCTTGAAATGGGCGGAACTGATATTTCTAAAATCGTTTGCGGTGCTGATATTGAACTGCCTGATGATGATTCTATTCAGACAGATGATGAAATTCAGAATGATGATGAAATTCAGAATGATGAAAGTGTTTCTGACAATGAAAATTCAGATAATACAAACTTTGAAGATGACGAAGTTGTTCCGGTCGGGAAAAGGGCTGATGACGGTTGTTCATGCAGTTTTGTGAATATTTAAAAGAGGTCGAAAATGAAAAAAGTACTATCGGCGCTATTGTTTGTTCTGTTCGTTTTTTCAGGTTGCGCAGTGAGCGAACCAAAAAAAGAAGCAGAAAATTCAGATTCTTTAGCTTCTTGGAATTATCCTCAGGCTAAAAGAGCCGCCGCGGTTGACGAATATTTTGGTGTAAAAGTTGAAGATAACTACCGCTGGCTTGAAGAAAACGACAATCCGGAAGTAAAAAGCTGGACTGAAGCGCAGAACAGTTTGACTGAAAAGACGATATTCGGCTGGGAACAGTCAAGTAAAATTGAAAAAAGGCTCACCGAACTGTGGGATTTCGACAAAATGAACACCCCTGTAAAAAAAGGCGGAAAGATTTTCTACTCGTTCCAGAAAGGTTTGCAGAATCAGCCTGTTCTTCTTGTACAGCTTGAAGACGGCACAAAAAAAGAGCTTGTCGATCCTAACACGATAAATGCAGAAGGGACGACCGCAATGGACTGGTGGTTCGTTTCGCCGACTGGAAAATATATTTCATACGGTTTGAGCGAGAACGGTTCGGAGCAGTCTTTTCTTCATATCCTGAATGTTGAAACTATGGAAAAAGTTGACGCTCCGATAGATGGTTGCAGATATGCTTCTGTCGGCTGGATGCCTGATGAAAGCGGGTTCTTTTATTCAAGGAAGCTTGACGGCAACAAGCCCGGAGAGATAGACACAGAGCAGTCAGTCAGATTTCATAAACTCGGAACATCTTCAGAAAATGATGAGATCATTGCCAAAAGCACGCTGAAAGAAGGGATAATTGTAAGTGCGATAGACAACGAAGGAAAATGGCTTCTTATTTCTGAATATATGGGTTCAAGCGGAAAGGCGAAACTCGATGTTTACAATATTGCATCAAAGACAGTAAAGCCGGTTTTCAATAATTTTGACAATATTTATGAAGGTGAGATCTATAACGGAAATATTTATCTGAAAACCGACAAAGACAACGCTTTGAACTGGAAAATAATAAAAGTTAATTGTGAAACACTTGCTGTTGAAACTGTAATTCCTGAGAATGAGAAAGATGTTATAGAATTTTTCACAGTTTCGAACGGATCGCTTCTGATCGCCAAAATGCACGATGTTGCAAGCAGAGTTCTGATCGTTGATCTGAGCGGGAAAAATGAAACTGAAATAAAGCTTCCGGTTCTGGGAAATGTTCAGGGACTGTCGGCTGATTCTGAAAAAACAGAGATCTTCATAAGTTTTTCAAGTTTTGCATATCCTCCGGCGATATTTGAGTTTACTAAAGAAAAAGGTCTTCAGACATTCTGGAAGGCTGATGTGGCAGTAGATGTTAAAGATATTATTACAGAGCAGGTTTTCTATAAATCAAAAGACGGCACTGATGTCCCGATGTTCATAATTTATAAAAAAGGACTTGAGAAGAATGGCAGAAACCATACATTTTTAAGAGGTTACGGCGGTTTCAATGTTACTTATCCGATGTATTTTTCAACTGTAAACGCAGTATGGCTTGAAACCGGCGGCATAATGGCGATCGCTAATATCAGAGGCGGCGGAGAATACGGCGAAAGATGGCACCGGTCAGGAATGCTCGATAAAAAGCAGAACTCGTTCGATGATTTTGCCTATGCCATGAAGTATCTGACCGACAACAGATATACAAATCCGGAAAAGCTTGCAATATGGGGCGGAAGTAACGGCGGACTGCTCACAGGAGCCATGGTTACTCAATATTCCGATCTTTTTAAAGCCGCAGTTGTGGCAGTTCCATTGCTTGATATGCTCAGGTTCCACAAATTTCTTATTGGCAGATACTGGGTAAGCGAGTACGGCTCAAGCGACGATAAAGCACAGTTTGAATATATTCTGAAATATTCGCCGTACCAGAACATCAAAAAGGACGGCAGGTTCCCGGCAGTACTTCTTACCGCAGGAGAACAGGATTCGAGAGTTCACCCCATGCATGCAAAGAAAATGGCGGCGGCACTCCAGTACGAAAACAAGTCGGATAACCCGATATTCCTGTGGGTCGAAACAAAAGCAGGCCACGGACAAGGCAAATCCAGTACCGCCAGAATCAAAGAATCTGCAATGGAACTCGGATTTTTCTTGAAAATGCTCAGCGTTGAAGGGTGGTAGAGAGCTTTATTTTAATCTCTAAAATTTTTACTTGATTCCAGCTTTTTTGCTTTCTTTTTTTTTGAAGTGTTTTAAATGTCTTACAGAAGCGGGTTTTTAAGAAATTCAACAACGCTTTCATGGCTTATTCCTTCAACCGGCTGATGGAGCAGTTCGTCCATTGACAAAACAGTTTTAGGGAAATGATCTTTTATTTTCATAAGATTACCGAATTCTCTATTATAAACGGTGCTTCCTTTCTCTCCGATAAGATATGCAACCTGATAATAATGAAGTTTGTTTCCTTTTCTGGCGACAAAATCGATTTCGACACTATCAATTTTTAAAGTCTTTACTTTGAAACCGCGTCTTTTGAGTTCTATAAATATAATATTTTCAAGCAGTTTGCCAAAATCACTCTGTTCATCGGCTGTTTTTGCAAAAGAGGTATCGTTCAGATAAACTTTTAAGGGCACACTTTTTAATATATCTCCTTTTTTATATGATATAAGCGGGCATTCATGAATAAAAAAAGCATCTTTCAGGTATTCCATGTATTCTGAAACAGTATTTATCGAAGCACTTTCACCGCCGGTTTTTAAAATATTTGATATCCTTGTTCTTGAAACTTCATCTGTCGGTGAAAAACAGAAATAATCGGCCATTTTTCTTAAAAGAGATATATTTCTAATCTGATGTCTTGTTGCGATATCTCTGACTATTATTGAATCAATTGTTGCCGAAACAAGATTCTGTCTTGCAAAAACATCTGCGACCTTGACAACTTCAGGCATTCCTCCGGCATTCAGATATTCAATACAGGCGGCTCTATCGGGAGACTTGTTGAGAAACGAACAGTATTCTATGAAAGATAACGGGTAAAGTGTCATCTCAAAACTTCTTCCGGCAAGGTATGTATGAAGTTCACCGCTTAACAGTTTTGCGTTTGAGCCTGTGATTATAATTTTGTAGTCGGCAGTATAGTCTTCATAAAGAGAAACAACGGTTTTTTCCCAGTTTGCTATTTCCTGAACCTCATCAATTACTATGAAAAGCCGTTCGCCAGGAATATGATTGAATTTCTCTTTCCATTCATTGAGAATCTTTTTGAATGTTCCGGAATCTTTCATAAAATCAATATCCTGAATAAAAAGATTTGCATAGAATATTTTTGTCGGATCAACCTTTTTCTCATTGATCAGATATCTTATAAACTGCCTTGCAATAACACTTTTACCAGTTCTTCTTCCACCCGTAATTGTTATAATGTTTTTCGGCTCAAGCATAGAATCAAGAGCTGAAATGTAATCAGGACGGGCAATCCCGCAACCCGTAACAACACCGTCCCAGAAATTAAACCTTTTAAAAATATCAAACATATCAAACACCTCCGTAAAAACAGAAAGTAAAACCCTTGCATCTTTCACTATAATGAAATGTTTGTCAAGTTTTGTGTCATATGTTTCAGTATAATGAAATGTGTGAAGGCTTTCAGTGTGTTTTTTTCAGTATGATGAAAGATTTGGCAGGTCTGACAATCGTTTTTTCAAAATTTCATCATGATTTTTGCTGGTTTCGTACTTAACGAATGGTATTGTCGCAGCGGTTATTGAGATAATCTGTTCTGAGTGTTCTGAGAATTCATCTTTTATATGATAAGTTTGTTCCCATTTTTCATTTTTCTGCGGGTAAAGGAGAAAAACATTATTGATTTTTGATCTGACGGCATAGGAAATTATCTGATACATATCGCCTTGCGCCGGTTTTGTGTCAATAGGAAGTTTGTATTTTGCATCGATTATACAAGTGTTTGGAATTTCAATATCTTTCTTGATTTTATAAGTGCCGTTTTCATCGAGTTTTTCTTCTTTTCTACATGCTTTTTCATAACCTTCCATCTTTTTTATAAAGCCGAGCAGAAATTCCTCATAAATTTTTTCCATTGGAATGAGAAAAGCAAAAAGAGAAAGTTTTCCGGAATCGGTTGTGTGAACAGCACTTGAAAGGAAAAGTCTGCAATATTCAACAATTGGTTTCAGGTGCGAAAACATCGGATTTAAGACAATTTTGTCACAATCAGAACTGGCGGCACTGATATTGGCCACATCATCAAGCAGAAACATGATTTCACTCAGAGTTTTTATGTTTATTTCTTTTAATTTATCAAGTTGTAACAACATTTTGCAGGTTGATTTTACAACCCGGTTAAAAATATTGTCATATTCAAATGATGAATACCTGCAAACTGGTTTGTGCCAGAGTCCTTTTGCGATGTTTTTTATGTATTCACCGAACTCAAGCTTGTCTTTTATTGCAGAAGTTTCTTCGGTGATTTCTTCATACTGCTGATAAGGAGAAGAGTTAAGAGTTTCAAGGGTATAGTTTGCAAAAAGCCATATGAAAATATCAAGAATGTCGGAGTCTTTTTTTTCCTGATCTGATTCAAATTTTGGAAACTTGAATCTGTCGATATAAGAAAGCCAGTAGAGAAGATTATCTGCAAAAAGATGCTTTAATTCAGCTTCTTTTTTACTGTTGTCAAAAACTTTAGGAAAAATGTTGAACGAGAAATCTTTATAAATAACAACTCCGGTATAATTTCTTGGAGTTATTGTGCCATCATAATTCAGTTTGAAAAATCGTTGACCGTTTGATTCTTTCTCTTTTTCAGTGTCGTTTCCGTAAAAAAATCCATCGGTCGGTCTATTTTCCCAGATTTTGTTAAGAAAACTCTCAAAATCTGCAAAATCCAAATCTTTGATTTTTTCAGACTTTGTATGTTCAAAAAGGTTAAAAACCTTATTTTCAGTCATTTCTGTTTATCTTCTTCATCAATTTTTTTTTCATAAACTGTTTCCAGAATTTTTCTTTCTTTAATTATTTCCTTTTGAAGCTCTTCTTCTGTCGGCAAAAATTTGAGATATTTGGACGCAAAAATTTGCTTACCTTCGCTTAAAACAGAATATTTGGCAACAACTTCACTTTTATCTGAGCAAAGAATCAATCCAATAGTCGGATTGTCACCGCACACCTTATGTTGATCTTCAAACATCCTGACATAACCGTCCATTTGTCCGACATCTTTATGTGTTAATTTGCCGATTTTCAAATCAATTAACAGAAAACATTTGATAATATAGTTGTAAAACACCAGATCAATATAAAAATCTTCTTCGTCAAAACGGATGTGTTTCTGACGGGCAACAAAACAAAACCCTTTGCCAAGCTCAAGAAGGAACTCTTGCAGATTGTTAATAATTGCTTGTTCCAGATCGTTTTCATGAAGTGAGCTGCAATCAGGTAAATCAAGAAATTCAAGCACATAGGGATTTTTAAGAATACCGATCGGCTGGATGGTTTCTCCTTCCATTCTTTTGCGATTTGCAGGCAAAAGTCCCTAGACTCCTTTATTTTTAAGGATTCGCTCATAATAAGAAGTTTGTATCTGCCGCTCAAGCTGAGTTTTTGACCATTTGCACTCGGCTGCTTCCATTTCATAAAAGTTTCTTGCATTGTTATCTTTTACCCTCATCAGGGCACGATAATGAGACCAGCCGAGATCAGGATTAAAATCATTTTTCAAATTAGCACCCGATTGGCGTGAAATTTGCACTGGAAAAGTTGTGTTTCCCGATTCAGCACCTTGTGGGTGCTGAATTATATATCTGTCTGAAAATACAAGATAAAACTTTCTGAAATATTGAAGATTTGTTACAGAAAAACCAGAACCGTATCTGTTGTTTAATTTTTCAGATAAATCAAGAACAACAGTTTTTCCATACTCTGCTCTTTTTTCTCCACATTGAATTTCTTCAACAATTTCGTGTCCTATCAACCAATATGCAATAACCATGTTTGAGTTAACCGATCGAACAACATTACTGCGAGCCTGTTCAAGAATGGACACAACTCTTTCAAAAAGGTTGCTCTGTATTTTTGTCATTTCATTCTTTTTCTTCATTATGTTACCTGTCAATTATTTCATAGAATTCTTTCAGCTTGTTTGGATCATTAACAAAATATTCTTCAAGCAGAGGTTTTATTTTAAAATCAATTACGGCTTTTAATTTTTTTTCATCTTTAACTTTCATAAAGTATGAGTGTCCGATCTGAAAATCTTTTCCTTTTGATTTAACGATCTCTTCATTCAGTTTTTCCATTATTTCTCTGGCTTTTTTGAACTCGACAAGTTCCGGTCTTGGATCGAATCTGAAGAAGGTGAATCGTCTGCGTAGAGCAATGTCCAGAAGTGCAATTGAACGGTCAGCAGTGTTCATTGTTCCAATAATGAAAAGATTTGAAGGAACAGTAAAATCCTCCTGAGAATACGGGAGCTTAACTGTTAACATGCCATCCCTTTTATCTTCTTCGATCAAAGTTATCAACTCGCCGAAAATACGGGAAATATTACCACGATTGATCTCGTCGATTATGAGAACGAAGCTTTGAGAGCTTAGAGTTTCTTTGATTATTTTTTGAGCTTTTTCAAATCGATCATCCTTAAGAGGATACAATGTTGTCATAGTAAAGAAATGATCCTCTAAAACAATCATCTTTTCTTCTTTATTTGTCCACCATAGCCACTCAACTTTTCTTTTTTGAGAATAATACCGAAGTTTTTCATCAAACTCATAATTACCCGTCACTATTCCTATAGCACGAATTTTGCCTAATCCTGCCGGAACAATTATGTAATCGCCAGTTTTCACTTCATTAACAATATATTGAATAGATCTATAACCATTGGGATTAATATCTTTTTCAGGTAGATTTTCGTATATCTTTTGAATTTCATCGTTGGGTTTTCCTGTATAATCAGTGTCTTTTCTGAAACCCAGAATTATATAAGAATTTTTAATGCAAAAGTTGAAAACATTCTCATAGTCTTTAGTTCCGGCTTCACCCAGAGATATTTTCCAAATGTTTTTATTCGGATTTGCGTTTTTGCATTTATCAGCTTTAGCACAAATGTTTTTGAAAATGCCGTCCACTCGTTTAAATTTCATTTCCTCTTTTTCCACATCCGGCTTTATTCCTTCAACAAAATCTTCGTAGCTGTATGACTGGTGGAATGTTATAAACTCAATTTGTCCCGATTTTCTGAGTTCACTAAATCTTTCAATTTCAGTGTCAGAAAGTTCGTTGTTTTTAAGATTTGTCATAACTTCAAAAGGATTGCCACCTTCAATTAATCTGACAGCAAAAGCAGTTGTGTTATAAGTTTTTCCTGTCCCCGGAGGTCCGTAAAGAATTAAGTTGAGCGGTTGATTGCTTCCCTTCATTTTCTTAACAGGCTCATTTTTCTCAGAATTTCCAATAAATTTAGTCTTTTCTTCTTCCGACATGGAAAAGAACCTTTTCAATGCTTCAACGACTGGTGGATGAAGAATCCATTGAAGTTCATTGTTGAATTCATCGTTTTTTTTGAAATCAAAAAGGATTTCAACGAAATACCTTAAATTCTTTTTTCCTAAAATCTGACACAATCCTTTTGCAAGATGTCCGCATAACATATTTGCATGACCAATATTTGTGAGTCCTAGATTTTCTGTAATTATTCTTGCTGTTGTTGAATAGTTTTGCTGACTTAAATGAAATTGCAGTATTCTTTTCTGATTTTCGGAATGGCCGTTTTTTTTGCTGAAAAACTGGATAAAAGCAAACAAAAATTTATCTGCCGTGGGAAAATCGGATTCTTTCGGGTCTTTTGGTTCGTATTCATCAGTTGTTTCTGGAAAAAAAGATTCTGATTCGACAATTTCATATCCAAGTTCTTCAGCTTTTCTGATAAATCGCAGGATATTTTTAAAATTCCATTCAGCTGCTATTGCAATCTTTTTTCCGTTCATATGTATGCTTTCTTCATCTTTATTGAACTTGGACAGACGGTGCAACTTATCTTCTGGAATGTTTTCAACATATTCTGCAATTTTCATCGAACCTTGAATTTCTTGGGGGAAGATTTCATTTATTCTGTCAACAGTTAAATCCGGATGATCTTCAACATATTTTTTAATCACTTCCCAAACTAATCTGGTTTTTGGCAGATTGGTTTTTCCATTGAAATTATACCTTGTGTAATCTCTGTCAGCCATCTTATTTCTCCATTTTACGATAATTCAATTTTTGAGTTATATTTAATCTTATCAATAAGTTCTATCAATATTTTGAAAAACTGACTAATTTCATTTTCGTCATATGATTTGTTAATTACCCACTTTAAATTTGTTTTTGCTGACTCAAAGAATTTCAGGTTTTCCAGAGATGTTTTATAAAAATCGATAATGGTTTCAGAATTGGGCACTTTCTTTCTTATTTCTTCTATTCCAGTGTAAATACTCTGTTTGAAAACTGAATCCGGCGGATAACCGAAACATAGTCCCACAAATCCATTTTCAATTTCGAGATTCAGAGAAAATCCTTTTGATCCCCAACGGAAAAACAAATTCTGTTTTTTAGCAAATTCGAACAGTTCGTTGAATACAGTTTTTCCGTTTTTATCCAGTGAATCCATGAATTTCTTTTCATCAACTTTGGGTAGTTGCGTACTTGGTTTCACATCGCTTTTTATAAATGATTCTTCTCCGACGACAAAATCGCTTGTTATCATTTTTTCCAGAGAATAGTTCTGAAAATACTTGAATTCCATGCAATAAATATCAAGTCCTTTTTTCCTTAAATAAAGCGAAGTCTGTTTGATGGGGTTAGACATTTCCTGAGCAACAATGACAAGCTTAGTCGATTTGTTGAATGAAACTATGTCGTCTGAAGATAACTGAAAATATTCCTGATGGTATTCATCAAGAGCAGTTTCTTGTCCGATATAGGATCTGTATATTTCGTTAAGTGCGTCATAATCAAGATTTTCAACAAACGAAGCATATTCAAGTAATTGTGCAACGGTTTCTCTCGGCGTTTTTCCTCTTTTAAGCTCAATGACCACAGTGTTGCCGGATTTATCAAGACCAAGCAGGTCGATCCATGAACCGAGATTTGTCGGAATCTGTCTGCCGATTATCATAATTTTGCTGTCTTCAAAAAAATATTCCGGATTGTTTTCGAGTAGATTTTCAAGATCGGATTCTTTGTTTTCTTCCTTAAAAACCTGTTCATTAAACGGAACGAATTTTCCATTTTTCCCGATTGTAAAAAGTTTCATCTCTTCCTCCTAATATTTATTTCTTCTTTTTATCCCAAGCAATGCACTCAAAAAAGGGTCTTCTCTCAGCCATTTGGAGAACATTTGAAAAGAAAAAAGTCCGAGGTTGAGCGACCAGACGATCTTTGTCCATGGGATTTTTACGCTTTTGTTTCTTTTATTTCTCATCTTTTTCTCCGTGGAAGTCGGTTAATGATAACTAATTCAATCCGCCCGTCTATTTTTTATTATAGGTAGTTGATGCGACACTGGTTGTCGGGTGGAATCTTGGCGGATTATTGTTTTTTCTTTTTTTCGAGTGCTTTCTTTTTCTGCGGTTCATCCAAATAATTTTCATTAGTTACAACTTTTCTGCCACTTTCTTTTTCGAGGTTTTTTCGTGCATTTCCAGCTATTTTTCCGCCTCGTTTCGCAGAGTCTTTGTTTTCGTCAAATCCTTGTGCATCGTTGTTTCTTGCGATTTCAGTTGTTGCCGCTTCACCAAGCATTGAAAAGATCAGCTCAAGGTCTGTCATGTGGTCACGCAGATTTTCCCGTTCAAGGTTTTTTAATTTTTTATATTCTGAAGGTGTAAGCCCGAAAGTCGCTTTTGAAATTTCAGCTGTAAGTATTGAATATTCAACATCTTCCTGAACACCACGGTTTTTCCATTCATCGGTAAGTTCCTGCCGAACAGCAATTCCCCGCATTCTTTTTTCAATCCACTGGTCGGTGTAACCTTTTGCCTGATATAGCTCTTTCACACGGATTGAACCAAGTTCCGGATCTTCAATTTCCTGAACCCGTTCGTATCCAACTTTAGCCAGCCATTGCTTGAACGGTTCGGCTTTTGGTGATGGAATGGATTGAATAATTCTGAAAAGTCCTTTTATATTTGCCGCCTGTATTTTTCGATTTTTCCCATCAGCAGCGGTCATTTCAACCAGGGGACAAATTGTCCCCCAGTTGTTCAATAACCAAAGGTCTCGTTTTTTCATTTTCTTTAAGTAATCCTTTGAATCAACAGTATCTGTTAAAACAGTCACAACATCTTGAACTGAAAAATACCACTCGTTTTTATAAAAAACTCTCCGAATATACTTGTTTTCAAAAACAATGATTTTCTTTTCATCCATTGTACCACTCCTTAAATTATCCAGTTGCTTCCTAATTACTTTTTCAACATACCTGAATCAACTTTCAAAATCAAGAATTTAATTCAAGATTAAAACAATTCGAATGAAAGCCTCGAAGCAATTTTTTACAATTATCATCTGTTGTCGTGCAGAAACATTGACAAAAAAGCCCGGTGTGGTGTAATCATTGCGGTTTAATTAGAGGAAAAACAATGAAAAGATGTCCTTTCTGTGCTGAAGAGATTCAAGATGATGCGATAAAATGCAAGCACTGCAATGAGTTTCTTGTCGAGGGTTTCGGGCCGTCATTGAAAAAAGATAAGTTGCCGTTTTATCTGAAGACTTCATTCATTGTGACTACATTTTTTATAGCAGGTCCTCTGGCTCTTCCTTTGATCTGGATGAGACCGCAGACTTCAAAAGCATGGAAGATCGGGTTGACGATAATTATTCTTATTATCAGCTGGTTTTTTTATGTTGCGCTTATGAAATCCATAGAAAATCTGACCCAGTATTATGAACTGTTGAACGGAATGTAGGGTTCCTGATGAAAGAGCGATACGGATTTATCAAAGAAACTGATGCAAGAGTTAATTTTGATGCTATCTGTGAAAATATCAGAAAAGAATATAATATCAAAGAGTTGCATTTTTTAAAACAGGTGCATGGCGATAATATTCTGATCGACTGTTCCGGAACCGGTGACGGAATTATAATCACAAAACCGGCAACTGGTGCGTTAATAAAAACGGCTGATTGTTTTCCGGTAGTGCTTACTGACAGAGTTAAAAATATTTCCGGCATTTTCCACAGCGGGTGGAAAGGAACTGAACTTGGAATTTCTGCAAAAGGTGCTGAAATGATGAGGGAAATTGGTTGCGGCAATATAGAGGCTGTGATATTTCCCGGTATTGAACAGTGCTGTTTCAGGATCGGCAGTGAACTTATAGACAGATTCGCCAAAGCGAATATTCCGGTAATAAAAAAAACAGATGGATATTTTGCTGATCTGAAAAGTGCAATTATTAGCGGCCTTAAATCGAAAGGTGTTGAAACTATTAAAGATATGTCGGTGTGCACATGCTGTGGCGAAGGATATTTTTCATACCGTAAAGACGGCACAGATAAAAGGCATGCATCTTTTGTAATAACTTTTTCGTAAAAAACTTCATTCAAGGATACAAACTGATGATAAAAAGGTTCCTTGGAAGGACGAATGAAACCTCAAAACTGAATGAAATTAATGATAACGAACTGGCCGGACTTGCTTTATCAGGTTCCAGAGAAGCCTGGAAAGAACTTGTAAAAAGATACTACAGAATGATCTCGGTCACTGTGTTCAGGATCACCGGAGGCAGAGATTCTGAAGATGTTATTCAGGAGGTTCTGATACAGCTTTTCAAGTCGCTCGGTTCGTTCAGGGGAGAATCGGCGTTTTCAACTTTTCTTTACAGACTGGCGCTGAATACGGCTTGCAGGGAAGTGAAAAAGATGACAAATCTCTCATCGATTGTCGCAATAGGTACTGAAATTGTTGAGAAAATGGTTGACAGCTCAGGTGAAAATGACGACTCGTTCAATATTATTGAAAAAGAGGAAATGGAAAGATTGATTCAGATGTCTCTTGAAAAAATACCGGCGGATTTGAGAATGTATCTTGTACTTTCGGTTGTCGAAGGACTGACTCTCAAAGAAATTTCAGAGATGTTCAAGACCCCGATAACGACAATTGCCTCAAGAATCAGCAAGGCAAAAGTGCTTATGCTTAAGGAAATGGAAAAGCTGAAATGAATAAAACACACATTTCATTTGAAAGAATTGTTGAAATTTCAAGCGGTATTTCAAATGTAACGGATGTTGAGAGAATACATATCGATGATTGCCCGATTTGTAAAAATAGAATAGAAT
>Ga0209099_1000385_pt1 | contig 52996 bp, 47 predicted proteins | sample AD_JPNHW2_MetaG_FD_184430 | JGI IMG/M metagenome (GOLD analysis project Ga0209099, IMG submission 184430) | Active sludge microbial communities of municipal wastewater-treating anaerobic digesters from Japan - AD_JPNHW2_MetaG (SPAdes) (version 2) | ecosystem: Engineered > Bioreactor > Anaerobic...
GAAAAGCGTCCATCCGGATTTTTGCGGAAAATGTAGGCGACCACCGCCCGTGCCGCATAGTATCCCGGATTGGTGTCGCCCTCGACATAGATCTTGATCCAGTTGGTCGGTTTAAGCATGGTCTCATAGTGATACCCGTACCCCTTGGTGATAACCGCCGGGGTATCGAGGTGAATCTTTTCGACCGGCGTTGCGATGTAGATCTCGTCCGGCGGAATCACGTCAGGCGGCACCTTGGCGACCACCTGGATGAGGATGCTGTCGACCTCGGCCGGATTGGGAATGTAGAGGATTTTGGGATAACTGGCGGTCGCAGAGCGGTTTCCCAATCCGGCGGCGAGGATGTCGACCTGCGACTGGTCGCCACAGGTGAAATGCCAGGGGTGATCCTGTGCGCTAGCGGCCATGATCCCCAGGAGCAGTGCGGCCAGGCTGAGGATCACGATTTGTTTCGGTTTCAACATTTTCTCCTCCCCGGAGTGAGGTGGGTGGGGCACGGGCCGGCAGGCGCAGTGCCATTAAAAAGCGTCACCTCTGTCCCTTTTCTTTGACACCTCAGTGAATTATGATTTGGATTAACTGCCAAAAATACAATTAATTATGAATTACCATTCTGATATTTCAGACCTCCTTTTACAATAATCAGGCCAGATTCGAAAATTCTGGCTTTTTATCTTAAGGATGTTTATTTTACCTCCGTTCCACCATCCGGTCACCGTGAGCCCCGCGCCGGGAGCAGGAGCCTTTCCTGGGCCCGGCGATTAACGTCTCCAGGAGGTCGGCACAGATCAGCAGCCGTTAACAAATGGAACCGGGCTTTTCCAGCGGCCCTTTATCAGGAGAGAAACCCATGCGATGGACCTGTTTCATACTGCCGTTCATTCCGATCGTTGCCGTGCTTGCTGTTGCGCTTGCGCCGGCTCAGGAGGTTGCCGGGGGATGGCATCAAGCTACGCCCCCGCTGGCGACGCGCTGGTCCGCGGCGGTGGGGCCAGATAATGCCCGGCCGGAATATCCCAATCCGGCCATGGCACGCACGGCCTGGAGCCCGCTGAACGGACTATGGCAGTACGCCATCCGCCCGCGCGGCGCCGATGTGCCGGCTGCCGGCGAATGGGCGGGCGATATCCTGGTGCCCTACCCGCTCGAATCGGCGCTCTCCGGCGTGCAGCGCGCCATCTCCGAAACGGATCGGCTGTGGTACAGCCGTACCTTCACGGTTCCGCCGGAGTGGCGCCGGCAGCGCATTTTGCTCCATTTCGAGGCGGTCGACTGGCAGACTCAGGTCTGGATCAACGGCGTCGAGGTCGGCAGCCACGAAGGGGGGTATGATCCCTTCGAATTCGATATCACCGCCGCCCTCAAGTCGGGCGAAAAACAGCGGCTGGTGGTCGCGGTTTGGGATCCGACCGATACCGGAACGCAGCCACGCGGCAAGCAGGTGCTCCATCCCGGCGGCATCTTTTACACCCCGTGCACCGGCATTTGGGGCAGTGTTTGGCTGGAACCGGTGCCGGAAACGCACATCCGCGAGTTGCGCCTGATTCCCGACGCTGCGCAGGGGGCCGTGACCGTGCGTTGTCTCATCGAGAAGCCCGGGCCGCAGGACCGTCTCGTCGTCCAGGCAACAGATGGCGAATCGGCGGTCGCAAGCGGTGAAGGGGCGGCCGGCGCGGCCCTGCGCCTGCAGATTCCCGCGCCCCGGCTCTGGTCGCCGAACGCGCCGCACCTCTATTCGCTCCGGATCCAACTCCTGCGTCAGAACAAGGTGGTCCGCCTGCTCCTCAACGGCGCCCCGCTCTTTCAGGCCGGCCCGCTCGATCAGGGATTCTGGCCGGATGGCATCTATACCGCCCCGACCGAAGCCGCCATGATTTACGACCTCGAGGTGCTCAAACGGATGGGATTCAACATGCTGCGCAAGCACGTCAAGGTCGAGCCGCGGCGTTTTTACTATCAGTGCGACCGCCTCGGCTTGCTCGTTTGGCAGGACATGCCCAGCGGCGACCGTTCGATCGAACCCGGGGAGCCGGACATCACGCGCACGCCGGAATCGGCGCGCCAGTACTACCTCGAGCTCGAACGCATGATCACCACCCACTTCAACCATCCCAGCATTGTGATGTGGGTGCCATTTAATGAAGGTTGGGGGCAGTTCGAAAGCGCAAAGGTGGTGGAGTTCATCCGCGGCCTCGATTCGACCCGCCTGGTGAATCACGCCAGTGGCTGGGCGGAGCGCGGTGTGGGCGACGTGGTGGATTGGCACCGCTATCCCGGCCCGGATGCCCCGCAACCGGAGGCCAAGCGTGCCGCGGTGCTCGGCGAATTCGGCGGCCTCGGCCTGCCGACGGCCGGACATATGTGGGCGGAGAAGAACTGGGGCTATCAGAAGATGGCCGATCGCGAGGACCTGCACCGCCGTTACGAGGAGCTCTGGAAAAAGGTGTGGGAACTGCAGGAAAAACCCGGATTGAGCGCCGCCGTCTATACCCAGACGACCGATGTCGAGACCGAAGCCAATGGTTTGATGACCTACGATCGCGCGGTGATCAAACAGGATACCACCCGGGCTCCGTTGATCCATTCCGGGCGCTTGTCCGCCCTGCCGGGAGTCAAATAAAGAGCTGCAATCGATGGGAGGAGGAGATACGATGAAACGTGCAAGCCTGTTCTGGATGGCCTGGCTGCTCTCCGCGGCCACCTTGTCCGCTGCCGAGACCAGCCTGAACTCACCCGATGGTCAGATCACCCTGAAAGTCAGCACAGGGGAAAATATCCGCTATGCCGTCCTCTGGCACGGCATCGAGGTGATCCGCCCTTCGGAAATCTCGCTGCTGCTCGACAATAACCGTCATCTCGGCGAGGCGCCGCGCCTGCAAAAGAGCAGCCGCAGCAGCGTCGATCAGCTGCTCGAACCGGTGGTGCGGCAAAAGAGCGCCCGGATACGCGACCGCTATAACGAGATGACACTCACCTTCAAGGGCAATTACAGTCTCATTTTCCGCGCTTATGACCAGGGCGTGGCCTGGCGCTGGGTGACGCGGTTTCCAGGACGCATCAAGGTGATGTACGAGCAGGCGCTTTTCGATTTCGCCAGCGACGAAAGGGTCTATTTCGGCGAGGAGCCTAATTTTTACAGCCATCAGGAGCGGCTCTACCTGCCCGTGCAGCTGAAGGAGATCACCAGCCGCCGCCAGGCCGTGGCGCCGGTGCTGGTCGAGATCGAGAAGGGGCCGCGTGTCCTGATCTCCGAAGCCGATCTCAACGATTATCCCGGCCTGTGGTTCACCGGCAGCGACCAACGTAGCACCACCCTGGTCGGGCGCTTCCCTGCCGTGGTCTTGACCGACACCACCACCTCCGACCGCGATGTCAAACCCCTGACCCGCGCGCCCTGGATTGCCGAAACCAGCGGGACCCGCTCCTTTCCCTGGCGCTTGCTGGTGCTGGCAGGACGCGATGCCGACCTGGTCGGCAATACCCTGGTGTACCAGCTCTCCCAGCCGGAACGCCTCCGCGACGCCGCCTGGATCAAACCGGGCAAGGTGGCCTGGGACTGGTGGAACGCACTCAATCTCTTCGATGTCGATTTCAAGGCGGGACTCAATACCGCCACCTACAAACATTACATCGATTTCGCCGCGGAGTATGGACTCGACTATGTCATCCTCGATGAAGGATGGTATCCGCTCGGCAACGTCATGGCCGTCCATCCCGAGATCGATATGGAGGAGCTGCTCGCCCATGCCCGCGAGAAAAAGGTCGGCATCATCCTCTGGGTGACCTGGAAAAGCCTGCTCGATCAGCTCGAGCCGGCGCTCGCGCGCTTCGAATCCTGGGGCGTCAAGGGGATCAAGGTCGATTTCATGCAGCGGGATGATCAATGGATGGTCAACTATTACTGGCACATCGCCGCAGAGGCCGCCCGGCACCATCTGCTGGTCGATTTCCACGGCGCCTACAAGCCGGCGGGTCTCGAACGGACCTGGCCCAATGTGCTCACCCGCGAAGGGGTCAAGGGGCTCGAGAACGTCAAATGGAGCCGAGATGTAACTCCGGAACATGACGTTACCCTGCCTTTCACCCGCATGGCGGTCGGGCCGATGGATTATACGCCGGGCGCGATGATCAATGCCACGGCCGGGCAGTTTCAGCCGATCTTTGAAATGCCGATGAGCATGACGACGCGCTGCCACCAGATGGCGATGTACGTGGTCTACGAAAGTCCGCTGCAGATGCTCGCGGACTCGCCGAGCCGCTACCGCCGTGAGCCGGAGTGTGCCCGCTTTATTGCCGGCGTACCGACGGTCTGGGATGAGACGATGATTCTTGATGCGCGCATCGCCGACTATGTGTTGTCGGCGCGTCGCAGCGGCGCTGCCTGGTATGTCGGGGCCATGACCGATGGGGCCGCCCGGACGCTCGAGCTCGATCTGGCTTTCCTGCCGTCGGGCCGGTACAGCATGACCCTGTTCCATGATGGCCCCAATGCCGCGCGCGCAGCGATGGACTATGCCTGCACGCGCCGCAGTGTTGCTGCGGGGGAAAAGATCCAGCTCGAGCTGGCGCCCGGAGGCGGCGCCGTGGCGGTACTGTCGCCGGAAAAGTAAATTGCGCCGGCCGGCTGAGGAATCCCTTGCTTTATACTTATTAATCATTTATATTAGCCCGTGATTCTTTCAGGTATAGAGATAGCACACCCCGTGGTTCTGGCGCCACTGGCGGGCTGGACCGATACGGTTTTCCGGCAGATATGCAAAGAGTTCGGCGTTGGTCTGATCTTTACCGAGATGGCCAGCGCCGATGCCATCGTGCGCAACCGGACGCGGACGATGGAAATATGCCGCTTCACGGCGGCCGAGCGGCCGATCGGCATCCAGCTTTTTGGCGCCGAGGCGAAGACACTGGGACAGGCGGCGGCCATCGTCGCCGCCGAGCTGCAGCCCGATTTCATCGATATCAACTTTGGCTGCCCGGCGAAAAAGGTGGTCAAGCGCGGCGGTGGATCAGCGCTGATGCGCGATCTCTCCCTGCTGGAAGCGATCGGCCGGGCCGTCGTCTCCGCCAGTCCGATCCCGGTCACCGCCAAGCTGCGCGCCGGGTGGAACGACCATGTCGTCGTCGAGGCGAGCCAGCAGCTCGAAGCGGCCGGAGTCGCCGCCGTGACGATTCATCCGCGCACCCAAAAGATGGGATTCAAGGGCGCGGCCGACTGGCGCCTGATCGCCGCCGTCAAGCAGGTGGTCACCATCCCGGTCATCGGCAACGGCGACATCACCTGCGCGGCCGATGCCCGACGTATGTTCGCGGAAACCGGCTGCGATCTGGTCATGATCGGCCGAGCCGCCCAGGGCAATCCCTGGATCTTTCAGCAAACCATTGACTTGCTGCAGGACGGGGTGGAGCCCCCCCCTCCGGCCGCAGTGGAACGTCTGCGCCTCTGCCTCCATCATCTCGATCTCCAGGAGCAGACCTATGGCGCGCAATCGGCGGTCTTTACCATGCGCAAGCATATCGCCAGCTATCTCAAGGGCTTGCCCAATGCCGCTGCCGTCAAGGCGCAGATCTTCCGCACCAGCGATTTTGCCCAGGTCCGGCGGGAATTGAACGATTACAGCAATACCCTGGCACAAGCCCGGATCAGTGCCTGAATACCCTTTGAGGCAGGAGCAATTCCTGCCTTTTTTGCTCCATCTCGATCACAAACTGGAGAAAACCGGGTGTGGACCCGCGTTCCAGCTCTCGTACGCTCACCTTGCTCCGGAGGATGCATGTCGAAACGCAAAGCAATTATCATGGGTGCTGCTGGCAGGGATTTTCACAATTATAATCTCTATTTTCGTCAAAATGCCGATTATGAGGTAGTGGCCTTCACCGCGACGCAAATCCCCAATATCGACGACCGCAAATATCCGGCTGAATTGGCTGGTGCACTCTATCCCAAGGGCATCCCCATCGAGCCTGAAGATAGCCTGCCCGAGCTCATTCGCGCGCACGGCGTCGATGAGGTCTTTTTTGCCTACAGTGATGTGCCCCATGCCTATGTCATGCACAAGGGCTCCCTGGTCAATGCCCTGGGTGCCACCTTTTCGTTGCTCGGCCCCAAATTTACCATGATCAAGTCGCGCGTCCCGGTTGTCGCGGTCTGCGCGGTACGCACCGGCTGCGGCAAGAGCCAGACCACGCGGCGGGTTGCCGAGATTCTCATGGCCCGCGGCAAACGCGTGGTGGCCATCCGCCACCCGATGCCCTATGGCGATCTGGTCAAACAGCGGGTGCAGCGTTTCGGCTCGCTCGAGGACCTCAAGAAACACGAATGCACCATCGAGGAGATGGAGGAGTACGAGCCCCATATTACCCGCGGCATCGTCGTCTATGCGGGCGTCGATTATGGCGCCATCCTCGAGCAAGCCGAGAAAGAGGCGGATGTCATCCTCTGGGATGGCGGCAATAATGACACCCCCTTTTACCAGCCGGATCTGCACATCGTGGTCGTTGATCCGCTCCGGCCCGGGCATGAGATCACCTACCATCCGGGCGAGACCAATCTGCGCATGGCGGATTATATCGTGATCAACAAGGAGGTCGAAGCCGATCTCGAGGAACTGCGCACGGTCAAGAACCATATCCGCGTCTATAACCCCCGGGCGGTGGTCATCGATGCCGCCTCGCCCATCCGCGTCGAGCATCCCGAACTGCTGGCAGGCAAACGCGCCCTGGTCGTCGAGGACGGGCCGACGCTCACCCATGGCGAGATGACCTTCGGCGCCGGGATTGTCGCCGCCGAGCGCTATGGTGCGGCTGCACTGGTCGATCCCCGGCCGTGGCTCAAGGGCTCGCTAGTGGATACCTTTGCCAAATATACGGGTATCGGCACCTTGCTACCGGCAATGGGGTACGGCGAGGAGCAGATGCGCGACCTCGAAGCCACCATCAACGCCACCGAGTGCGATGTGGTGGTGATCGGCACGCCGATCGATCTGCGCCGCATCATCAAGATCAACAAGCCGAGCGTGCGCGTCTTTTATGATCTGCAGGAGATCGGCACGCCGACCCTGCAGGACGCCCTGGCGCGGTTCTAGGCCGGGGAGTGGGCTTGTGACCTCGGCCGCGGAAAAGAGGATTGCCGTCGTCGCCCTCGGCGGCAATGCCATCACACGCGAATTCGAAGAGGGTGACATTTACCAGCAGTTCGCCAATACCCGGCGTGCGCTCATGGGCGTGGCGGACCTGATTGAACGCGGCTACCGGTTGGCCATCACCCACGGCAACGGACCGCAGGTGGGGCATGCCCTGATCCGCGTCGAGCAGACCCGGCAGCTGGTGCCGCCGATTCCGCTCGGGGTGATCGTCGCCGATCTTGAGGGCGGGATGGGCTACATGATCGAGCAGTCCCTGGTCAACAAACTGCTGCTGCGCGGCCTGCGCCGCGAGGTTGTCACCCTCCTGGCCCAGGTGGTCGTGGACCGCGACGATCCCTCCATCCAAAATCCGTCCAAATTCGTCGGCCCCTTCTACCGGCACGAGGAGGTCGCTGAACTGGTCGAGAAACGCGGCTACATCATCCGGGAGGACCCGGGGCGCGGCTATCGCCGCGTGGTGCCCTCACCGCGGCCGCAGCAGGTGGTGCAGGCGCACACCATCCGCCGGCTGGTGCATGAGGGAGTGATCGTCATCACCGCCGGCGGGGGCGGCATCCCTGTCTATCGGGAGGAGGACGGCCGCCTCGAAGGCGTCGATGCCGTCATCGACAAGGATCTGGCCTCGGCGGTGCTCGCCGGCGAGATCGGAGCGACCGAGCTCTACATTCTCACCGCGGTCGACCGCGTGGCCCTGAATTTCCACAAGCCGGGCGAGCGCTTCCTCGACCGGCTGACCGTGGCGGAGGCCCAGCGCTATCTGGCGGAGGGACAGTTCCCCCGAGGCTCGATGGGGCCCAAGATCGAGGCGGCGGTGGAGTTTATCAAGGCCGGAGGACAGAAGGCGATCATCACCTCGGTGGAACGGATGTCCGAAGCCCTGGCGGGAGAGACCGGCACGGAGATCGTCGCCTGATGGCCAAGGGCTGAACCGGGAGCCGGCGGCGGCCGCAGGCATCTTCCCGTCCGTCCGAGCGCGGCTCCCGCATGTGTCAGCCGCATATACAACACACTCATTTTCTATGGGAGTAGATGCGATGGCAGAAGAACCTGTCCGCAAAAAACGCGATGCCGCCATCACCATCAACACCGCCTGGTGCAAGGGGTGCGTCATCTGTGTCGAACTCTGCCCGGAAGAGGTTCTAGTGATGGAAAACGGCAAAGCCAAAGTGGCGGACCTTGAAAAATGCACCGTCTGCGGCCTCTGCGAGCTGCGCTGTCCTGATTTCGCGATTACCGTGGTGGACAAGAATAAAGTAGAAAAAGCAGGTGAATAGGCGATGGCTGATGAAAAGAGAATCCAGGTTCTGACCGGCAACGAAGCCTGCGCCGAGGGCGCCCTGGCCGCGGGCATGCGTTTTTACGCCGGCTACCCGATCACCCCCTCCTCGGAGGTGGCGGAGGTGCTGGCGATCGAGCTGCCCAAGGTGGGCGGGGTCTTTATCCAGATGGAGGATGAGATCGCCTCGATGGGCGCGATCATCGGCGGCTCATTGGCCGGGGTGAAATCGATGACCGCCACCAGCGGCCCCGGGTTTTCATTGATGCAGGAAAATATCGGCTTTGCGGCCATGGCAGAGGTGCCCTGTGTCGTCGTCAATGTCATGCGCGGCGGCCCGAGCACCGGCCTGCCGACGCTGCCGGCTCAAGGGGATGTCATGCAGGCCCGCTGGGGCACGCATGGCGATCATCCCATTATTGCCCTCGCTCCCTTCAGCGTCACCGAGACCTACGATCTGACCATTCGCGCCTTCAATCTCTCCGAGCAGTATCGCACCCCGGTCATTCTGCTCCTGGATGAGATCATTGGTCACGTCAATGAAAAGGTCGCGCTTGTCCCGGCCGAAAAGCTTCGGATCGTCAACCGGGTGACCCCGTCCGAACCGCCGGAGGCGTACAGACCCTACCGCCACACCGAGTCGGGGGTGCCGCCGATGATTCCCTATGGCGAGGGCTATCGCTTCCACGTGACCGGCCTGGCGCACGACGAGACCGGCTTTCCGACCAACAGCGCTGCCGAGATCGGCCGGCTGATGGAACGGCATCATCGCAAGATCGAGCAGGCTCGCGACCAGATCGTCGAGGTGGATCGTTTCATGATGGACGATGCCGAGATCGGCATTATCGCCTATGGTTCGACGGCGCGGTCGGCGCGCCATGCTGTGCGTCTGGCGCGCGACGCGGGCAAGCGGGTTGGACTACTGCGGCTCAAGACCCTCTGGCCTTTTGCCGATGCCGAAATCCGCGCCCATATCGGTCAGATCCGGAGCTGGATCGTGCCCGAGATGAACATGGGGCAGATGGCCCATGAGGTCGAATGGGCCCTGGCCGGGGCCGCCCCGGTCACACGCCTCAACAAGGTCAACGGCGATCCGATCAGTCCGGCAGAAATATATCAGATCATTCCCGGTTGATCCGGTTGGGAAGGAGATACCTCTCATGTTTAATTATGACAAATATCTGCGGCTTGACAAATTCCCGTTGATCTGGTGCTCCGGCTGCGGCGACGGCATCGTTCTCAAGGCCATGATTCGGGCCATTGACAAGATGGGACTGAACAAGGACGATATCTGCATGGTCTCCGGGATCGGCTGCTCCAGCCGCCTCACCGGTTATGTCGATTTCAATACCTTGCACACGACCCACGGGCGTGCCCTGACCTTCGCCACCGGCATCAAGATGGCCAAACCCCGCCTCCATGTAATCGTTGTCACCGGGGATGGCGATGCCACCGCCATTGGCGGCAACCACTATATTCACGCCGCACGCCGCAACATCGACATCACGGTGATCCTCTTCAATAACTATATCTATGGCATGACCGGGGGACAGGTCTCACCGACCACCCCCAAGGGCAAGCGCGCCAGCACCGCACCCTATGGCAATTTCGAAAACGCCTTTAACATCAGCGGACTGGCGCAGGCGGCCGGTGCCAGCTTTGTCGCCCGTGCCACGGTCTACAACGCCGTTCAGCTCGAGAAGATCATCCAGCGCGCGATCGAGAAAAAGGGCTTTTCCCTGGTTGAGGTGCTCTCTCCGTGCCCGACGGCCTATGGCCGGCGCAATCGCGAGGGCACACCGGTCGACATGATTCTGCAGCAAAAAGAACAGAACGTGGCCGTCGCCGCCGCCAAGGATATGACGCCCGAGGAGCTGGAGGGCAAGATCGTCACCGGGGTGCTGACCGATATCGAGCGGCCGGAATGCCGGGATGAGTATCAGAAGCTGATTGAGTCACTCAGGAAGGAGGGAGGAGTGCGATGAGTTTCCGCTACGAGATTCGCCTGAGCGGTGAAGGAGGGCAGGGGCTGGTTCTGGCGGGCAAGATCCTCGCCGAGGCCGCCGCGGTCTATGACGACCTCAATGCCACGCAAAGCCAGAGTTACGGTCCTGAGGCGCGCGGCGGCGCGAGCCGTTCGGAGGTGATCATTTCCGATGAAGAAATCGATTACCCCAAGGCCGTCGACATCGATCTGCTGCTGGCGCTGACTCAGGAGTCGTGCGACCGGTATGGCCGCGATCTCAAGCCGAAGGGGATACTGCTGGTCGACAGTGAAACGGTAACCCGGCTGCCGCAGGGAGATTTCGTGGTGGTCAGCGTGCCGATCATCGGCCTGGCGCGGGACCGGGTCGGCCGGGCGCTGGTAGCGAATATCGTCGCCCTCGGTTTGATCGCCGGTATCGCCAATATCGTCTCGGAAAAGTCCCTGCGCGCCGCGATCGAAGCGCGCGTGCCCAAGGGCACCGAGCAGCTCAATCTGACCGCCTTCGCCACGGGACTGGAGGAGGCGCGGTCCGTAATGAAACAATTGCAGAAATAACCCCTTAACCATCTATTTAACAGGAGAGAAATGCAGAGAACCCTCGCCATTTGCAAACCCGATTGTGTCGCCCGTCAGCTCACAGGCCAGGTTCTGGCCCGAATCGAAGCCGGCGGTTTTCGTATTGTCGCCCTCCGGATGACCCGGCTGAGCCGGGCCCAGGCCGAGGGTTTTTATGAGGTCCACCGGGGCAAGCCCTTTTACGCCGAGCTGATGAATTTCATGACCGAGGGCCCGGTGGTGGTGGCGGTGCTGGAGAAGGAGGGGGCGGTGGAGGCCTGGCGCGCCCTGATGGGCGCCACCAATCCCGCGGCGGCCGCGCCCGGCACCCTGCGCCGGGATCTGGCGGAGAGCATGTCGCGCAATATTGTCCATGGCTCCGATTCGGACGAGAACGCTCGCCGCGAGATCGCTTTTTTCTTCAGTGCAAGCGATTTGCTGGCTGCAGAAAAATGAATGAAATTCAGGAAATGGGCATTTTTCTCTTGACTATGTGACGCTTTATTGCTAAATTTTCCCCGATTTTGGAAAGAAAAAAAAGTGCTACGACTGGATATCGCCAACCTTTCGCCCGGTCACTATGAAGAGGCCCGGCGAGCCGCCGCAGCGGACCTCGATCTGCAGGAGAGGACGGAGTTCACCACACCCATCGAATTGCTCATGCATATCGACAAGGCCTCTGATGAACTCATCGTCACTATCGATTGGCAGACCGTGGTCTCCACCAGTTGCGACCGCTGCGCCGAACCGCTCCAAACCCCCCTCGCCGACCACCTTGCGGTGGTCTACACCTCAAATCCCAAGGAACATGGGGATGAGGATGAGGATGTCCTGCTGATCAGCGAGTCGACCCGTGAAGTCGATTTGGCCGATCCGCTGCGGCAGAGCCTGATCTTGGCACTGCCTGCCAAACAGCTGTGCAGGGAGGAGTGCCGGGGATTGTGCAGCCACTGTGGCGCCAATTTGAACTCCGAAACCTGTAGTTGCCCGCCGGAACCTGTTGATCCGCGCTGGGAAAAGCTTGAACAACTCCTTAACAGAAAGACATAACCATGCCACTACCTAAAAGAAGACACTCGAGTGCGCGTCGTGACAAGAGACGGGCCAACTGGAAAGCAGCTACACCGACGGTGACCGAGTGCTCCAACTGCCATCAGCCGAAACTCCCCCACCGTGCTTGCCCCAGCTGTGGCTATTATAAAAGCCGTTCGGTCTTTTTGCCCAGAGAGTCCTAAGTCTGATCACATTTCCCACCATTCCTGGCGTGACCTCAAGAACCCGAATGGTTCTTGAGGTCACGTTCGTTTGAAATCTATCCGGAGTGTACATTGATCAGGATCGCGTTGGATGCCATGGGAGGGGATAACGCCCCTCATGATGTCGTGCATGGAGGCGTGGAAGCCGCACGGGCTGCGAAGGGCGATCTCGAGGTCGTGATGGTGGGCGATGAAGAGACGATCCGGCAACAGCTGCAACGCCACTTCCATCTGCAGGATCTGCGCATTTCAGTGGTGCATGCCTCGCAGACCATCTCCATGGAAGAGGCCCCGGCTAGCGCCGTCAAACAAAAGACCGACGCCTCGATCACCGTGGCCATGCGGCTGCACAAGGAGGGCAAAGTCGACGCCGTGGTCAGTGCCGGCAGCACCGGCGCTATCATGACCTCGGCCTTGTTCACCCTGAAGCGCATGCCCGGAGTCCGGCGGCCGGCCATCACCACCTTCCTGCCCACCGAAAAGGGGCGGATGCTGCTGCTCGATGTCGGCGCCAATGTCGAGAACAAGCCGCAAGATCTCGTCCAGTTCGCGATCATGGCCAGCACCTATTACAGCCATCTCTTCGACGAGCCGCACCCGACCGTCGGTCTGCTCAATATCGGTCATGAAGCGATCAAGGGCAACGAGATGACCCAGCAGGCCTATGCGCTGCTCTCGACCGCCCCGGTCCATTTCATCGGCAACGTCGAGGGCGGTGATCTGCTCCACGGTGTAGCCAATGTCGTGGTCTGCGATGGCTTTGTCGGCAATGTCGTGCTCAAATTCGGCGAGAGCCTGCTGAGCATGTTCACCTCGAACCTGCGCCGCATCAGCCGCAAGTACCTTTTTTCGCAGCTGGGCGCGGTGATGATGAAGCCGACCTTTGACGGGATCCGCAAGATCTTTGACTATCAGGAGTACGGCGGCGCACCGATGCTCGGCGTGCAGGGCATCTGCTTCAAGGCGCATGGGCGTTCGACGCCGCGCGCCATCCGCAATGCCGTCCTCGCTGCCAAAAAAATGGCGGACGGCAATATCAACGATCGCATCCAGGAAGAAATTCAGGCCTTTGACTGTTTGGGATAAATACCGGAGCCGGGCTCCAAAGGAATTACGCTGTTGAAGAGTACTCCCTACTCCATGATCACCGGTCTGGGCACAGCCATTCCCAGCCGGGTTCTGACCAATGCCGATCTGGAAAGAATGGTCGATACCAGCGACGCCTGGATCCGCGAACGGACCGGCATCGAAAAACGCCACATCATCGAGGAGGAGCGCTATACCTCCGATCTTTGCGCCGAAGCCGCTGAGCGTGCCCTGGCGGATGCCGGCCTGACCGCGGAAGCGGTCGATCTGATCTGCGTGGCGACGGTCACCGGCGATATGGCTTTTCCCTCCACCGCCTGCATTGTCCAGGAAAAGATCGGCGCCCGCAATGCCGCGGCCTTTGATATCGCCGCCGCCTGCTCGGGTTTCCTCTACGGTCTCTCCTGGGCGGATGCCATGATCGCGGTCGGCCGCGCCCGCACCGTGCTGGTCATCGGCGGGGAGACCCTGTCGCGGGTCACCGATTATCAGGACCGCACCACCGCCGTGCTCTTCGGCGATGGCGCTGGAGCCGTGGTGCTGCAGCCCGCCGACGGCGAGCGCGGGGTGATCGCCACCTATCTGAAGAGTGACGGCCGCTATGGCCCGCTCCTCCGCATCGACGGCCTCGGCACCAAGAATCCCCCCAGCCATGAATCGATCGAGCGGCGCGATCACTTTATCAAGATGGAGGGGCGCGAGGTCTTCAAGCAAGCGGTAATGGCCATGGGTGATGCCGCCGAGACCATTCTCCGCAGCACCGGGTATACCGGAGCGGAGATCGATCTCCTCATCCCGCATCAGGCCAATCTGCGTATCATCGATGCGACCGCCAAGCGCGTCAATATTCCCCCGGAGCGGGTTTTTGTCAATGTCGACCAGTACGGGAACACCTCGTCGGCCTCGATCCCCATCGCCCTGCACGAAGCGCGCCAGACCGGCCGCGTCAAGCCGGGTAGTCTGGTCCTCTTTGTCGCTTTCGGCTCCGGATTTACCTGGGCCTCCGCTCTGGTCAGGTTCTGAGTGGGCCAGCGCGCGTTCATATTCCCCGGCCAGGGCTCCCAGGAAGTGGGCATGGGCCAGGATCTTTATGCAGCGGAGCCGGCCGTTCGTGCCCTGTATGATGAGGCCGCGGCGATCCTGGGGTTCGATCTGGCGCAGATATGTTTCTCCGGACCTGAAGAGGAACTGCGCCAGACGCGTGTCACGCAGCCTGCACTCTATGTGCACGGGTATGCCATGCAGCGGTTGTTGCGGGCGCGCGGCATCGTGCCGCAGATGCTCGCCGGCCACAGTCTGGGTGAGTTTACCGCCTTTGCCGCTGCCGGAGCGCTCGATTTTGCCGCTGGCCTGCGTCTGGTGCAGGTTCGCGCCGAGGCGATGGGCCGCGCCGCGGCACAGCAGCCCGGCATCATGGCCGCGATATTGGGACTCGATTTTGCCGCCCTCGCAGCGTTATGCCGGGAGGCCGGTGCGGTGGGGAGCGTCGCGATTGCCAACTTTAACTCCCCCGGACAGCTGGTCATCTCGGGGAGCCGGCCGGGCGTAGAACGGGCGATCGAGCTGGCGCTTGCGGCGGGGGCGCGGCGGGTGATTCCGCTGGCCGTGAGCGGAGCATTTCATTCCGCGCTGATGGCGCCGGCGCAAAGCGACTTGCGGCAGGCTCTGCTGGAAGCACCCTTTGCCGAACCGGAGGCGCCGGTCTATTGCAATGTCACGGCGGAGCCCTGCAGCGGGATCGCCGAGATCCGCCGCCTGCTCGAGGAGCAGCTCACCCATCCCGTCCTTTGGGCTGCACAGATCGAACGCATGGTCGCTGCGGGCGCAAATCAGTTCATCGAAATCGGCCCCGGCCGGGTGTTGGCCGGACTCGTTAAAAAGATCGCGCCGGAGGTCGAGGTGTGCGCCGCCGGCCGCCTGCTGGATCTGGAGCACTTTGCGTGAGGATACCCCTTTGATTGACTTGACTGGAAAAACGGCGATCGTCACCGGCGGCGCCCGGGGCATTGGCAAAGCCATTGTGCTGCGGCTGGCAGGAGCCGGCGCGGACGTTGCCGTCTCCGATATCGATCTCGCGGGCGCCGAAGCCGTAGCGGCCGAGGTGCAGGCCATGGGCCGCAAGAGTCTGGCGATGAAAGGTGACGTCAGTAAACTGGCGGAAGCCGAGGCCCTGATCGAGGGCACGCTCGCTGCGTGGGGGCACCTCGACATTCTGGTCAATAACGCCGGAATCACGCGCGACGGCCTGCTGGTGCGCATGGAAGAGGCGCAATGGGACAGCGTCATCGCGGTCAACCTCAAGGGCACCTTCAACGGCGTCAAGGCCGCTGCCCGGGTGATGATGAAGCAGCACGCGGGCAAGATCATCAATATCGCCTCGGTGGTCGGGGTGATGGGCAACGCCGGTCAGGCCAACTATGCCGCCTCCAAGGCCGGGGTGATCGGCCTCACCAAATCGGCGGCCAAGGAACTGGGCGGGCGCAATATTCAGGTCAATGCCGTGGCGCCCGGCTATATCGAAACCGATATGACCAAGGACTTGCCGCAAAGCGCCCGGGAGAGCTTTCTCACCCTCATCCCGCTTAAACGGCCGGGCACGGCGCAGGATGTCGCCGATATCGTTCTGTTTCTTGCCAGCCCCCTTGCTGATTACGTGACCGGGCAAGTGCTGCACGCCGATGGCGGCATGGTCATGTAGGGGCGAGACCGCGGCGCAAAGTAACACGTAAGGGAAATAAGGAAATCCTGGATAGTTCACATTAATACGGTTGTACCACATTATCAATGGAGGAAAAGACAATGGCTATTGAAGATCGCGTCAAGGAAATCATCGTCCAGCAGCTTGGTGTCGATGCCAATGAAGTCGTGCCCGGAGCCTCGTTCATCGATGATCTCGGTGCCGACTCGCTGGATACCGTCGAGCTGGTCATGGCATTCGAGGAAGAGTTTGGGATTGAAATTCCCGACGAGGAAGCGGAAAAGCTGGCCTCTGTTGGCGATGCCCTCAAATATCTCAATGAGAAGATGGGCAAATGACGACCTGAAGGGGCAACCGCGAGTTGCCCCTTCGTTTACCCTGCTGCCGGCACAGGCTGAATTATGACTGCTGATGAGGTGAGCAATGCCAGGAATTAGAGTAGTGGTTACAGGCATGGGCGTGGTATCCCCCTTGGGGCATTCGCCCGAAGAGATGTTTGCCAATCTGGTGGCCGGGAAGAGCGGCATCTCCCGCTATGAGGCCTTTGATTCGACCGGTTATGATACCCGGATCGCGGGCGAGATCAAGGATCTTGTGGTCACCGATCACATCGATGCCAAAGAGGCGCGGCGCATGGACCGGTTCACCCATCTGGCGGTGATCCCGGCCGCCAAAGCGCTGGCGGATTCGGGGATCGATCTCGAGCAGGTGGATCGTGACCAATTTGGCGTCATCCTCGGCTCGGGCATCGGCGGCATGCAGGTTTTTCAACGGGAATGCAAGGTGCTTTTCGATCGCGGCCCCAGCCGCATCAGCCCCTTCCTCATCCCCATGCTCATTCCCGACATGGCCCCCGGGCTGATCTCCATCATCCATGGCCTGAGGGGGATCAACTATTCGACGGTTTCGGCATGTGCCTCCTCGGCGCATGCCATCGGCCTGGCCTGCAACCACATCCGCAACGGCGAGGCCACCTGCGTGCTCACCGGCGGCTCCGAAGCCCCGATCAATCCCATCGGAGTGGCCGGGTTCAATGCCCTGCGCGCCATGTCGGTCCGCAATGACGAACCGGAACTCGCCAGCCGCCCCTTCGACCTGAATCGCGATGGTTTTGTCATGGGCGAAGGCGGCGCGGTCCTGCTGCTCGAAGAGCTTGAGCACGCCAAGCGGCGCGGCGCCAAAATCTATTGCGAGGTCGGCGGCTACGGCTTCAGCGCTGACGCCAACCACATCACCGCTCCCGACCCGCACGGCCATGGGGCGGTTCGTTCGATGGAACTGGCCCTGCGCAACGCCGGGTTGCCCCCCGCGTCGGTCGACTATATCAACGCCCATGGCACGTCCACGCCCCTCAACGACAAGATCGAAACTCTGGCGATCAAGAAGGTTTTCGGCGAGCACGCCCGGGGACTGGCGATCAGCTCATCCAAATCGATGCTGGGTCATTTGCTGGGTGGCTCGGGTGCGGTTGAGGCCATCGCTGCGATCATGTCTATTCAGAAACAAATGGTGCACCCGACAGCCAATCTGGTGACCCCCGATCCGGAATGCGACCTTAACTATGTCCCCAACCGCGCGCTGGCGCGCCGGGTGGACGTGGTCCTTTCCAACTCTTTCGGTTTCGGCGGACACAATGTTACTCTGGCGTTCAAGAAATACGCCGCCTGACAGAGGACTTGACCCGGAGAATGCTCCGGGTAACCGGAATGCTACGGAACCCGAAAAATGGAAGCTGCCATGCAATGGTTGAAGGATTCCCTCTTCAGACTTTTTGCGCCGCGTCAGAAGGCCAGGCCGCCCCAGCTCGAAGAGCTGATGGTCCTGATCAATTACCGGTTCCATGACCAGTCGCTGTTGATCCAGTCGCTCAAACACCGTTCCTATCTGGCGCAGACCGGTGAAGACCGTCTGAAATCGAATGAACGCCTCGAGCTGCTCGGTGACGCCGTCCTCGGTCTGGTCGTGACCGAGATCCTCTATGCGGATTTCCCGGATGAAGAGGAGGGGGTGTTGACCAACTACAAGTCGCTTCTGGTCAACCGCGTCAATCTCGGCCGGGTCGCGCACGAGTTCGATCTCGGCCGCTTTATCCTGCTCAACGATTCAGAGGAGCGCGCCGGCGGGCGATCGCGCGACTCGATCCTCGCGGATGCGGTCGAGGCCGTGATCGGCGCGATGTACCTCGATGGCGGTCTCGAACCGACACGCAAGCTGATCCTCAAGCATATCGTCACCGGACTTTCGGCCCTGCTCGAAGAGACGCAGTACAAGAACTTCAAGAGCCTTTTGCTCGAGTACTGTCAACGCGAAAGCAAGACCGGGCCGATCTACATGGTCGAAAATGAAGAAGGTCCCGACCATAACAAGACTTTTACGGTGGGGGTTTTTATTAACGGGAGCAAATTCGGCTCCGGCGTCGGCTCCTCGAAAAAGGCAGCCGAACAGCATGCCGCGGAAGAGGCGTTCAACCTGCTACAGCAGAAACGAGAGAAAGGCCAGTTATGATGAATTACTATCTGACCGAGATGCAGCAGGCGCTGCAGCAGTTGGCGCGCGAATTCGCCCGGGGCACCATCGCCCCCGCGGCCGCCGGCTATGACCAGACCGCCGAATTCCCCTGGCCGATCGTCAAGGAGATGGCGCGGATGGACTTTTTCCGGCTCTGGATACCGGAGGAGTATGAGGGCATGGGGGGCGGCATCACCGAGATGGCGATTGTGACCGAAGAATTCTCGCGGGCTTGCGGCGGCATCGCCCTCGCCCTGGCCGGAACGGGACTCGGTACCTTTCCGATCCTCATCGCCGGAAGCGAGGAGCAGAAACGCAAGTTCCTGCCTGTGCTCGCCCGTGGGGAAGGCCTTGCGGCCTTTTGCCTGACTGAGCCGGAGGCCGGTTCGGATGCCGGCGCGATCCAGACCACCGCCCGGCTCGACGGGGATGCCTATATCCTCAACGGCACCAAGCACTTTATCACCAACGGCGGCGTGGCGCGTTATTATACGGTCATCGCCAACACCGATCCCTCGCGCGGCGCCCGCGGCGCCACGGCCTTCATCGTCGAAGAGGGGACCCCGGGTCTGATCTTCGGCAAAAAGGAAGACAAGATGGGCATCCGCGCCTCGGCCACCTGCGAGGTGGTCTTTCAGGATTGCCGCATCCCCAAGGAGAATCTGCTCGGCAAGGAGGGCATGGGCTTTCCCATCGCCATGAAGACCCTGGACCGCTCCCGTCCCGGCGTGGCCGCCCAGGCGGTCGGCATCGCCCAGGGGGCCCTGGACCACGCCGTGCGCTATGCCCGCACGCGCCAGCAGTTCGGGCAGAGCATCAGCAGTTTTCAGGCCATCCAGTTCATGCTCGCCGACATGGCCACCGGGATTGAGGCGGCGCGGGCCCTGGTCTATTCCACCGCCCGCATGATCGACGCCGGGGAGAAGGATTATGGCCGCGAATCCGCGATGTGCAAGGTCCTGGCCGGCGATGTCGCCATGCGCGTCACCACGGACGCGGTGCAGATCTTCGGCGGCTATGGCTATATGAAGGATTACCCGATCGAAAAGTACATGCGCGACGCTAAAATCACCCAGATCTATGAGGGCACCAATCAGATCCAGCGTGGGGTTATCGCGCGCCACGTCATCAAGGAAAGTGCCAGCGGGCAGTAACCTCTACCGGGCTGCCCGCCCGGCGCCTGATGGGGCATGAACCAGGACTTTTATCTGACCATAGCGGGCGCGGCCGAGGCCGCGCTCAAGATCAAGGGCTCCCGTTTTCTCGCCTTCGCCGCGCCCGTGGCCGAACGCGCCGAGGCGGAGGCCTTTGTCGACGAACTGCGCCGCCGCTATTTTGACGCAACCCACCATTGTTTCGCCTGGCGCCTCGGCAGCGGCCCGGGTGAACACAGCCGATTCGCCGACGACGGCGAACCCTCCGGCACCGCCGGCAAACCCATCCTTCAGGTCATCACCGGACGCGAACTGACCAACCTTATCGTCGTCGTGGTGCGCTATTTTGGCGGCACCAAGCTCGGGACAGGCGGGCTGGTCCGCGCCTATGCGGAGAGCGCCGCTCTCGTCCTCGAGGGCGCGCCGGTCGAAAAAATATGGCACACGCAAAGCCTGGCCTTCGCCGTGGGCTACGACCATCTCAACGCGGTGATGAAATTGATCGAACGGCACGCTGCAGCGATCGAGGAGGCCGACTATGGGGAAGAGGTCTCGATGCGCCTCGGCCTGCGCCTCCAGGAGGCGGAGCCCTTCCGGACTGCGGCTGTGGATCTGACCCATGGAACCATCCGCTGGAAGGAATAACCTATGATCTGCTACCACTGCCAGGCCGAAATACCGCTCGAAAGCAAACCCGGGCGCCAGCAGCTCTGTCCGCGCTGCAGCAGCTATCTCCACTGCTGCCGGAACTGCCGCTTCTTCGACGCCCTGGCCTACCATGGCTGCCGCGAGCCGCAGGCCGATTGGGTCCAGGAGAAGGAGATGGGGAACTATTGCGAGTACTTTACGGCCGCCGCACAGCCGGCCGCGGTGAACACGAAAGCGGATGAGGCCCGCCGCCGGCTCGACGAACTCTTTGGGAAGAAAAACGGCTGAGGAGGCGCCGGCCGGAGCAGCGGCTACGGTCGGAGCAGCGGCGCCGGCCGGATGGCGGAGCGCTCTATAACAGGCGGCGCAGCTGGTGATGCATCTGCAGCACCGATTCCCCGGGCACCAGGCGGATCTCGAGATGATGACGCAGCAGATTAAAACTTTCACTCTCCAGCACATCGACGCAGCGGCGGAACATCGCATAATCTTTCAGACCATAGAGCAGCAGGAGCCGCCAGTCGTTGTCGTCGGGCGCGGGCAGCCCGGCCGCGTCGCTGATGAAGCCGCTGAGATGCTGGGCCCCGACGCCGATCCAGCGCTCATGCAGGATCTGCCACTGTTTCTCCAACAGGGCGTTGATCTCGCTGTGTTCCTCGCGCGTGAGCTCGAGACTGCGCTGCACCCCCGCAGTGCGCCGCCGCACCGCGCTCAACATCAGCTTGTCGGCATGGACCTGCGGCTTGGGGCGAAGTCTCAGGATGACAAGATAGCCCAGGCCGACGACGGCGATCACCAGGGCGAAGGTAAAAAGAAGCGACATGACGGACTCCTGACAGGGAAAGGGAGAGTATGGCTTAAGATAGGCGATTCGTGCTTCAAGTGCAAGTGAATTTTTCCTAACTCTCATAATCTTATCGGGTTCTGGCTTCGTTTCTCTCCTCGTTTGCTGCGTTTACGCACCTGCCTTTTTTTTCCGTATGTAACATAGACAGAACACTATTTCCCCTCACCTGGCACGGGGTCCGGCATGCACAGACCATATTGGACACTTATCCTCCTCACGCTCCTCTTCCCCCTGACATTGCAGGCCCAGATCTGGAATTCCGCCCTGGGCCTCACGCTCCACGGGGGGGCCGTCAAATTTCTCGGCGATGTTCCCGATCGTGCGGCGGTCGGTACCACCAGCGGCATCGGCTTACGCTATGGCCTCAGCCGCTTTTTGCAGCTCGAGACGCAGCTGGCCTATGGCAGTTTCAAGCCCAGCCGTGAGGGCTCGCACTACCAGAAAGATCCCGATGACATGCACCGCACCTTCATTTTTCCCTGGAGTCTGGGGCTGCGGCTCACCCCGAGCCGGAATGGCGCGATCAAGCCCTATATCGCCCTCGGCACGGGTGTGCTCTTTTGGGATCTGCGCTATCTGACCGGCGAGAAGGTGACCTTTTGGCAGGACCATCTCTGGCGTTGGGGGGAGCGCATCAGCGGCTGGCGCAGGAATGCTGCGCTCTATGAAGGCGCCGGCGTCGAGCTCTATTTGCATCCCGGCCTCTCCCTCGATCTTGGCGCGCGCTTTACCAGTTTGCTCAACCTCCGCAGCGACAATGTCGGCCAGGACGATATCAATGCCCAGGTTCTGGAGGGGATGGCCACCTTGACCTGGTATTTCCGCCATCAGAGCGACCGGGACCGTGACGGCTATGTCGACAAGCTCGATGCCGATCCCCTCCATCCCGAGGATTTTGACGGTTTTCAGGATCTCGATGGCGCGCCGGATCCCGACAATGATAATGACGGGGTTATCGACCAGCAAGATCTGGCGCCTCTTCTTCCCGAGGATCTCGACGGGTATGAGGATGGCGATGGCGTGCCGGACCTCGATAATGACCAGGACGGCATACCGGATGTCAGCGACCTCTGTGCGAACGCGGCCGAGGATATGGATCATTTCGAGGATGAGGACGGCTGCCCCGATACCGACAACGATCAGGACGGGATCGTCGATGCGCTCGATGCCTGCCCGGACAAGGCCGAGGATCTCGACGGTTTTGAGGACCAGAACGGCTGCCCGGACATCGATAACGACGGCGACCTGATCGTCGACCTCGTCGACAAATGCCCCGACCAGCCCGAGACCATCAACGGCTATATGGATGAAGATGGCTGCCCTGATTCCGACCTCGACGGCGACGGTATCCCCGACGAGCGCGACCAGTGTCCGCGCGATCCGGAGACCAAAAACGGCTTCGAGGATGAGGATGGCTGTCCGGACGAACTGCAGGTGGCGCCGACGGAACACAGCAGCGCCGCCATGGTGCTCCAGGGTGTTACTTTCGCCTCCGGAAAGGCCGAACTGACGGCTGAATCGCTGCCGGTGCTCGACGAGGTGGCCAATTCGCTGCTGCTCGAAGCCGCCGCCGTCGTTGAAATTCGCGGCTTTACCGACAACCTCGGAAAGGCAGCGACCAACCAGACGCTCTCCGAACGCCGCGCCGAGGCGGTGCGCCAGTACCTGATGAAAAAAGGCGTTGCCGGCGAGCGCATCACGGCCATCGGCTTCGGCCCGCGCTATCCCATCGCCGACAACAAGAGCGCCGAGGGGCGGGCCAAAAACCGCCGCATCGAGTTCATCCGCGTCAAATAACCTCACCCGCGCATAAAAAAAAGCCTGCCGCGAATCCTCGCAGCAGGCTTTTTTAATATCCCTGTGGTCTCCATCCTCAGGTCTCCCGGATCACCTCGGCATTGGTGATTTCACCGTTGACCCGGGCCTCCTTGCCCAGATAGACCTTTACTTTCACTTCGTCCTCGAGCACCCGGATATCTCCTTCGACGACGCTGCCTTCCCCCAGGCGGATGGTGATGACCTGCTGCGCGGAGTGGTGACCCTTGGAATCCTTGATTATGAGGTCGCCCTTGACCAGCGAGCTATTGGCGAGCTCGACATTGCCGTTATAGAGAGATAGGTCCCGTTCGGCGATCGCATGATCCAGCATGAGATTGCCGTTGATGGAGGCCAGATCGCCGGCGACCTTGCTGCCGGAATGCAGTGTGATCGAGCCATTCACCGTGGTGACGTCGTCGCGAGATTTGCTGTTCGACCCGATCTCGATGTCGCCGTTGACCACCTGCAGCTCCTGCACCATCGAATTCTGCCCGATGCGGATCGAGCCATTGACCGTGCGGCAGCCGCCGCGGATGATGCAGTCGTTGCCAACGGTAATGCTGCCATTGACCGTGTTGATCCCGGTGTCGCGGCGCTCTCCGTCCTGAACGAAGACACTCTTGTTGATCGAGGAATCGCACCCCGGCGCTGCAGCCAGGAGAAAGGAGAGGCCTAAGGTCAGTCTGAGTGCTTTCATTTCGCAGCCTCGTGCTAAAATGAGTATGCCTTCTGGCTTATCTGCCTTTGTCTACGCACGGGATGCTCAAAGGTTACATCTTTTTGCGCTGTTTTCTGCGCCGGAGAAACTCGGGCGCCTCGCGGATGGCCATGAAGAGGATCGGGATCGAGCGCACGGCCACACGCCAGCCGGTGCGCTTGAACACCGCCGCTTCGCTGCCGATGGTCTCGAAGCCTTTCTCGGTGGGGTGCAGCGCTTCATAGTTCCGGAAAAGCCGGCCCCATGGTGAAGAAAGCGCTGCTGCCATCTTGCGCCTGGCGAAGAGGGGATACCAGAAGCTGTCGTGATAGGTGACCGAGGCGATATAGGACCAGGGGGCGAGCACTGTCTTGAGGGTCCATTCGAGCGGTTTTTTCAGCGGCCCCCAATAGATCCGGTGCTGCATGCGCGAGGCGAAGGTCATCTTTTTAAAGGGACCGGCAAAATGCCAGTTTTCGCGGCCGGCCTCCTCATCGCCGACGATCTCGATCTCGCGCGGATCGCCGCACCCGAGCCCGGCTTCATGCGCCAGGCGGATGAATTTGATGGAGAGGGGGTCCATCCCCATCAAGCGGGCGGCAATGGCGTCAATGGCCACCTGGTCGGTGCTGGCGAGGAGGATGTTCTTGACGTGCGGCGTCATGCAGCGCGGCCCGGGACCGTCCCCCGCGAAGGTGCCATCCATTACGGCCAGGATCCCCTTGTGGATCTTTTTCTGGATGCGCAGGAGGTCGACGAGGGTCTCATGGATGACGGGATGGGTCCAGTGGCGCCTTTCGTTGAGCAGGCCGCCAAAGGCATTTTTCATTGCGCCGGTCATGGTGGTGAAGATATGCGTCTTGACGGTGGGCAGGTGGATGATATTCTCGCCGATTAAGCGCCTGGGGATCATAAAACCATCCCGAAAGACCTCGTTGAGGCAGAGAAACTCGCGGGTTAGATCGCCGACCGCCTCGCGGATGTCGATCCACTCCTCATCCTCATAGAGATGAATGTTGCGCAGGCCGAAGGCGTCCACCACGTGCAGCTGCTTGTTCTCGCGTTCGCCGAGATGGGCATCGATCACCACCGTCCGGTTATGGCAGGCGTGGATCTTGTCGCGCAGGTAGCCGTCATTCAGCAGGGCGCGGATCACGCCCTCCAGCTGCCAGGGCGTGGTCGAACTGCCGGGGAAGAAAAAGTGCCACGAAATATTGATCTTCAGGGCGGTCTCCACCGTGCGGTCAAAGCTCTCCTGATAGCCGGTGAGGTTCATCAGCCGGTGATAATCCGAAAAGATCGTGCGGGGCTCGGTTCTGATCACTGCCACGCGGCTTGTCGCCATGACGTTCCCCTTTCCCTGAACTAGAGTACGAACTGCACCCGGTCCTGCGGTGTGCGGCAGTCCATGTCGAGACCGCGGTCGCGGTGGTCGGCGATCTCAGCCGCCACACCGATGGCGCGGCCGTACAGGAACTGGGTGAAGCTGAGGTCCTGCACCATCCTGGCGGTCATCCGGCCCTCCTGGAGATCGCGCCAGACCAGCTTGAGGATGATCACGGCCAGAACCGCATCGATATTGACACAAAAAACGTTCCGGGTCGCCCCTTCATTGAAGAGCTCGTTGACGAGGTGATGATAAAAATCGAGGAAGACATTGGTGATGCCGCGCTTGCTGAATTCGCCGCGGATGTACTCTTCGCGCGGATCGATGTTGATGTCATTGCCCTTGAAGACGGGGTGATTGATGCAAGGAATGCGCATATACTGCAGCTCGCCGCTTTCCTTCTCGTTCTTTTTATAGTCGCGATAGACGCGGGCGGCCTGGTTGGCCATCTGTTGCAGATCGAGGCCGTGGTCGGCCGCGCCGGGATCGGTGAGGTTGGCATCGAACTGGCGGAGCAGATAGGCGACGGCCTCGAAGCCATTGCCGCCGTGCGCCAGGCCGGTGTTGGTGAGAAAGCCGAGAAAAGCGGTGGCGATATGATTGCGCGCGCTCACCGACTCCTTGGCCCCCTTGGCCGAGAGGGTTCCCGGGCCGTTGGTGAGGGTCAGACCGGTCAGGGCCCTGAATTCGAAAAGCTCGGTCTCATTCGGCTGGCGGTTGAAGAGGATGGCGAAAGCATTCTCGGTGAAACTGCTGCGCAGGTTGCTCACCTTAGCATCGATCAGCTCCCGCCACCGGCTATTGTTTTTGCGGTCGACGACCGAATAGGCAACGATGCGGGAGATGATGTAAAAGTAGGTGACGGCATCTTCGGCCACCTGCCGGCTGATGCGTTTTTCCAGCATGGGCTTCCAGAACATGGCGATGGCGAGGCCGCCGAGGCAGAATTCATAATTGTCGCGAATCTCCAGGCCGTGGTTTTCGGCGAGCTGAATGATATGCTGCAGCACGCGGATGGGAAAGGATTTTTTGGGGCAGCGTTTGATCTCCTTGAGCAGAAGTTCAGAGACCGGGGTTTTGCGCACCGGCTCATTGGTGAGCAATTCGGTGGTGACATAGACATCCAGAGCTGCCGGGAATTCAGCGGTCTGGTCGTCGATCTCGAATTCGCGGATCATATTGATGAGGAGGCGGGTCGCTGCGCGCGCCCGGGCGAGGAAGGGCTTGTCCCCGATCAGGGCGATCTGTGAGCCGATGTAGGCGTTGGGGGTGCAGCCGTTGGCGCGGGCGATGTCGACCAGGTCCATGCGCTTCTCATCCATCTTGAGAAAGAGATTGAGCATGATGTTGATGGTCGGGATATCGGCCGGCTCGGGCATCACCTTGGCCAGGGCGAAGTAGATGTTCTCCTCGAGCGAATAATTGGAAAGTTCGAGGATCGACTTGCCGTGCAGCTCGGAGACCTGGCTCTTCGGATCCATGCGCGAGGCACCCGATTTGTCGGCCATGCTCTGGCGCAGATAGTTGGCGCCGACCTGGCGGTTGATCTCGCGGATCTGGTTGTCGTAGGGTGGCATCGCCTGGACGACCGGCATCTCCAGCTCCGGGGGGAGCTTGAACCAGGAGTCGCTGATCCAGAGTTTGAGCGAAAGGTCGCCGCTGGCGGCGAAATCGGGCTCTTCATCGATGGCCGCAAAGACGGCGCGCATGGCCTCGGGAAAGTGCTGAATCGAAGCGACGCGCACACCGCGCTTGCTCACGATCGGGTTGCGGGGATCGAAGGCGGGCACGCCGAAATAGGCATCGAACCACTCCTCCTTGGAGATGGCATCGTCACCCGCCCCGGCAAGAGCGCCGGCATGGCCGCAGCTGCGCTGGATATTCTTTTTCCAGCGGCCGGTGACGCAGACGACGATCGGCTTGTTGTAGCCAAAGCGCCGTTCCTTGATCCAGTCGAGGGCCATTTTTTCATAATAGCCGCCCGGCTCGACGTACAAGGCGACTGCCTTGGTGCGCGGATCGTTTTGCGCGGCGTAGAGAAATTCAGGCAGCGCGAAATGGATATAGATGTCCTTGCCTGAGCTGACGGCGGTGCTCAGCCCGAAGCCGGCGGTGCGCAGATACTCGGCGATGGTGGTGGTGAAATTGCCCGAATTGGAATGAATGGCCACCGATCCCTGGCGCAGCGCCTCCTCCGGGTGATCGCCGGCCAGGGCGCCGCCGACACGGACATGATCCCAGACGTTGGCGACGCCGAGACAGTTGGCGCCGATGACATCGATGCCCGCCTCCTGACAGACAAAACGGACGTTACGCGAGTCGCGGGTCGGCACCTTTTCAGTGACGATGACGATGCGTTTGAGCGCGTCGTTGTAGGTGACCAGCTCCGCCACCGCCTGGCTGACCGCGGTGGGGGGGAGGTAGATCACGCCGATATCGAAGAAAATGCCGCTGTTGATGACATCGCGGATGCTGCTGTAGACCGGGATATCGCCGATCCTGGTCTCGAGCACCCCTTTGCGGCCATATTGCACTCCGGCGACAATGTTGCCGCCGCTGTATTCATGCGAGACCGGCGTCACCTTGCGGCTCTCGCTGCCGAGGATATTGATCACACAGACGCGCGATTCTTTGGTAACCAGCTCCTCCAGGGAGTGGACGCCGACAAAATAGGGAAAGGGTTTGGTCTTCTGCTGTCTCATCGTTCACACCTTTTTCTTTTCATATTCTTTGCGGCCCTTGTCCGCCCACCACTGATCGATGCGTTTCGCGTACTCGAGCACCTGGATCATCGAGGTATCGTACCCGAACATTTTGTACGGGAGCTTGAGGGTGTCGAGGATATCCTTGCCGTAGAACATCCCCTTGATCAGGTTGGGACCGCCGCGGCCGACCACCGTATAGATGGGCTGGCGGCCGTGGACGGCGACATGGTCGCGCAGGGCATCGAAAATGCCCTTGAAGGTGACATAGATATCGGTGTTATTGGCTTTGCCGCCGATGATGAGCAGCACATTAGCCGTGTGCAGCCAGTGTTTGAAGACGATGCGGGCGATGTCGTACATCTTTTCGTAGGGCGGATTGCCGCCGAAATCGGAGGCGAAGATGGCCGAGGTCCCGAGGGTTTCGGTGGCCGCCGAATTGGCGCCGCCGCCGTACATGAAGGGGATGATCGTGCCGGCGGGATTGAGCTCGAGCACATCGCTCTGCCCCTGATAGGTGCGCAGCTGGTTGATCTCCGCCTCGAAGGGCGTTATGTCGGATTGAAAGATGGTGCTGGGCAGGCCGAGGCGTTTCCAGGCGGGATTGTCCTGGTCGAAGGCGGCCTTGAGGTCGCAGGCTACGGGCACAAGCCGGTTATCCACCCGGCTCATGCGGATGGGATTGATCTCGAGCGTGGTCAGCCCGTAATTGTCATACAGCCCCCACAACTTGGGCAGGTTTTGCACCAGGGGCGAGATATAGGGTTCGGGGCATCCTGTATCCATCAACGCATTGGTGATATCGAAGGATTTGAGACCGATAAAGGGATCGATCCATGTGACTTTCTTTTTTTCCGGAGGCAGGGCCTCAATATCGATGCCGCCCCAAGGGCTGATGGTAAAGATGGGCTTGCGGTGGATGGTGGAGGTGGTGATACTGAAGTAGACTTCGATTTCTGAGGGGACGTAGGCTTCGTAGGTGACGCCGTTGGCTTCGACGGTTTTGGCTCCGTACTGGTGGGTGGCGAAGTAGAGATCCCGCTTGGCCTGCAAGGCATCCTGCACCGTATCGACAATGCGGACCAGACCGGCTTTGCCCTTTTTGCCGACCCCGCCGCTGAAGAAGGGTTTGATGACGAGCTTTTTATGCTGGTCCAGCAGATTTTGAATCTCTTCCTTGGTGGCATCGGCCGTAAGGAAGGGCGCGTAGGGAAATTCGACCAGCTCCAGCAGCTGCGCGCCGTATTTGAGTCCGGATATTTGCATGACGTGCGCCTGTAAATTGGTTCAGTCGTTGATTAATTCTAATAGTTTACACATTCCGGGATTGAGATGCAAGGCAAAAAATGGGGGGGGTATCAACGATGGACGAGGCGGCTGTCGCCGATGCGCTCGGTGCGGCCTTTCTGGTCGAACCAGTTGAGCAATGGCACGGCATATTTACGTGAGGTGGCGAGCAGTTCGCGGAATTCGCCCACGGAAATCTCCTCCCGCTCCCGGGCGAAATCGAGCAGGCGTCGTTCCGCCTCGGCGAGGGCGGCGACGGTGAAATAGAGATCGCCCTCGAGACGCACGATGTGCCCCATGCCCTGCAGCGCTCCGAGAAGACGGCGGACCTCGCCGGCTGGTGCGGCCAGGCTGCGGGCGATCTCCTCTTCTCCGGGCGGTGCAAAGGGGGCCGCCTCGAGGAGGGCATGAATGCGCTCGGCCAAAGCTGCATCGCCGGCGGAGAGGCGGATGGTGTGGCCCGCCAGCCGCACCCACTGGGGCTGTTCTTCGATGCGGCCCGCCGCCGCGAGGGCGGCCAGGGCCTGATCGCAAAGGCGAGGCGAGATATTGCCGCCGATCTGGGCGCGCAGCTCGGCCTTGCTCATCCCCGGCCGCAGCGGTTCGCGCTGATGGAACGCCTCCAGGGTGGCTTTGATCCGGTCGAGTAACTGCGCATAACCCTCGCGGTGCAGATACAGGGTTTTTCCGCCGGTTCCCGTGGCCATGAGTTCGCCGTTGGCGACTCCTGTGGCCAGCAAGTGGCCGGCCTCGTCCGCTTCGAGGCCGCAGCGGGCCGCCAGTGCGGCCGTGCTCTGCGGGGTAAAGGGATCGGCCAGCAGGGCGGCGGCGACCGCCTCGAAGGGATCGGGATGTTCCAGCGCGGCCAGACGCTCGAGGGTGTTCCGGTCCATGCGGCGATGCGGGGCGGCGGCCGCATCGAGGATCGAGCCGCCGCCGATGGTGAAGGCCGGGGAATACTGGCGGATGACAAAGGGCTCGCGCCGCCGTGCGACGGCCGGCTCCTCGAGTAGCAGCTGCACCAGGGCTGAGCCGCCGGGTGCCAGCCGCTCGGCCTCGAGAATCTTGACCCGCGCCATGAGTTCCCGGGTGCCCATATGCAGGCGCACCCGCATGTGTTGGGTCAGCTCCTTGCGGCCGCTTTTTAAGAGGTGGAGGCGGGCGTCCATGCGGCGGGAGGCGGCAAATTCACCCGGGGTGGCGAGCACATCCCCGCGCTGGACCTCGTCGCGGCGGATATTTTGCAGGTTGAGGGCGGTACGGTAGCCGCTGGTCACCTGCTCGACGCTGCGCCCCTGCTGCTGCAGGCCGCGGATCTTGACAAGACGGCCGGAGGGGAGCAGTTCCAGGGGATCCCCGACTGCGGCCGCACCAGAGAGCAGGGTGCCGGTGACCACGGTGCCAAATCCCTTGATGACGAACGACCGGTCCACCGGCAGCCAGAAGGTGGTGCGCTGCCTCCGCCCCGGCATCTGCCCGGCGGCGGCGATGAGCGCTTCGCGCAGGGCCGGCATGCCGGCGCCGGTCAGGGTGGAGACTTCAAAGAGCGGGGCGCTTTCGAGAAAGGTGTTGTGCAGGGTTTCGCGCACCTCGTCGCGGACCAGATCGAGCAGCTCTGCATCGACCAGATCGATTTTGGTGAGCACGACCAGGCCGCGCGGCACGCCGAGCAGGCTGAGAATGTCGAGATGCTCGCGTGTCTGCGGCATCACGCCGTCATCGGCGGCGATCACCAACAGGGCCAGATCGATGGTACTGACCCCGGCCACCATGTTCTTGATGAACCTTTCGTGGCCGGGGACATCGATGAAGGCGATTTCAGGACTGAGGAAGGCGAACCCGAGATCGATCGTCATGCCGCGTTCATGTTCCTCGGCGAGACGGTCGGGATCGGTGCCAGTGAGGGCCTTGACCAGGGCCGATTTGCCATGATCGATGTGGCCGGCTGTGCCGATAATGATGGGCATGGGTGGACGGCCTGCGCTCCCCTAATCCAGTCCCAGGCAGTCGATGACCTCGGCATACACACCGGCGGTCAGGCTGAGCATGGGACTGTTTTCAAGACCGTCCGGGTGCTGGGTGCTGCGGTCGGCGGCATTGTACCAGGCCCAGAGCTCGCCGGTTTTGCCATAATTCTCATGCACCATCGAGAGCCAGTTGGTGCCGATGTCGGCGGCATCTTCCATGAAATCATAGTCGCACAGGCCCTTGAGCGTCGTATAGACATAGGGGGCCTGAATCAAGGGGGCGCTCCAGAGGGAGCGTTTCACGCCATAGTTCTGATCGGTCAGGGCAAAGCCCCCAGGGGTGCAGAAATCCTTGAGATGTCCGACGATGCGCTGGGCGCGGTCGTTGTCGACCATCTCGACAAAGAGGGGCATGAAGCCGGCCAGGCTCCGGACCGGGCTGAGTTTTTTATCTTCGAAATTATTGTCATAATAAAAGCCGGCCGTATCGTCCCAGCAGAACTCCATCATTTTTTTCAATCCGGCAGCTTTCTGGAGCAGGGTGTCGTCGCCGCGGCCTTCCGCCTCCACTTGCAGATCATAGATCATCCGCGCATTGCGGCTGAGCAGGGCATTGAGATCGATGGCATTGAAGCGCCGGGGATCAGCGAAACGGGGCGAGGCAATCCAGCCGGACTCCGCCATGGCCGATTCTTCCGGGCTGAGGGCGCCGTCCCTGGCGGGATGGTAGCGGTAGAGGCCGGTCGGCGTCGTATGGGGTTTGCTGGTCCAGAATTTGAACTCGTGAACGACATCGGGCAGCATCCGCCGCAACCACTCCTTCTCCCCCGTGGCGCGGTAGATGTCACGCACCATCCAGGGCAGAAAAGGGGGCTGGGAGTAACCAAGCATATCGCGCGAATTTGAGGCCGGCACATGGCCGAATTTGCGCAGGAGAAAGACAAGATCTTCCACGTTGTGCCGCGCATAGTCGATCATGCGCATGCGCAGCAATCCCAGGTTGATAAAGTAGGTATCCCAATAATAGAGGGCTTCACTCTTGCCTTTGCCGGAGATGACATAGGGATAGGGCAGGCCGATCAATTCATCGCTATCCTGAGGCGTTTCGCGCACGCACTCTTCTTTGATGCGCGACTTAAGCTCCGGGACCAAAGAATGAAAATTTTGACTCATTCCCAACCTCACTTTTTTGAGTGCTGTTGCCGATGCTGCCGCCGGCGGACTGCCACGGCCTCATTCTGAAAATAAAGGAACCGCCGGATAAATGCAAATGATTTTTCTGCTGCGAATTGAAAAGCACAAGCCATAAGACTATTAAATAAAGTCAGTTGCGATTTATCATCAAACGCTCGGCAGCCAGGAGGCGCAGGCGTGTGCTGAGAAAACGGGCCGGGGTGAAGCTCCGCAGCAGAAGGGTATAGCTGCGGATATAAGAGGCCAGATCGCCGGCCGGGTCGGGACGGATTTCCAGGGTGATGCTGCCGCGGTAACCGCTGCGGCGCATGGCGCGCAGGAGCGGCCGGATAGGTAGATCGCCGCCGCTGTCAAAGGGGAGATGGCTGTCCTCGCGGCCGATACAGTCCGAAAGATGCACGGCGCCGATCTGGTCGCGGAAGGCGAGAAACTGGGCCACCGGATCGAGGCCGCTGATCTGGAAGTGGGCCGCGTCAAAACACATCCCCGCGTATTTGGCGCCGAGGCGCTCCTGGGCCTCCTTGAGGAAAGCGCGAAAAGCCTCGGGGGAGAGCTCGGGGATGTTTTCAAAATAGAGTGGCCGCGGCAACCTGGCGAGGTTGGCGAAAAGAGTATCCAAACGGGCGGGAGGGATCCCGGAGGAAGCGCCGGCTGCCGGAGGATGGGCAATGAAATGGGTCAGGCTCAGCGCCCGATGGTGCTGCAGCAGCAGGGCGATGCTGGCCTCAATTTGCTGCTGCCGTTCGCTGCTGGAAAAATCCCAACCCTCCTCCTCAATAATGGGCAGGTGGAATGCGGTGCGCATCGCGCGCAACTGCGGCAGAACCTGGTCCAGGGAATTAAAGAGGCGGATATTGTATTCGATAAAATTGACACCCAGCCGGCGCATGGCGGCGGTAATCGCCGCGGGGTGCCAATCCTGAAATCCTTCGACGGTAAAGCCGATGAGCACGTCACGTTCTCTCGCGCAAATCCATGCCTTCTCTTTCTTACAAAACCCCGTTTCTGAATAGTTTGTTCCCGCACTTAAAAAGGAACGATCAGGGCGAAACGGACGGCCAGCAGATAGAGCCAGTTGAGCACCAGAGCCAGCACTATAGTCCGCAACAGCAGGCGGATCTCATCGGGTCGCGCCTCCAGCACCAGGCGGCGGTGGCTGACCAGCCCGAGCAGGGCGTTCAAGCCGGCAATCGCCATCCCGAGGAAGAGGAGGGTGCAGAGGGGATTGAAGCGCAGTGCCTCCACGGGATGGCCATGGGCAAGGGCCATCCCGGCACGGGTGGCACCGCAAGAGGGACAGGGCAGGCTGGTCCAGGCCTGGAAGCGGCAGGCGGGGAGGAGGGAGATCGCCCCCGGTGCCAGATAGCAAACCGCGATCCCGGCCAGGCCAAGCAGCAGCAGGATGTGCCCGGTTTCGAGGCCGGAAAAATGTGTGGAACGAATCGAAAGTTTCATGCGTATCTATATCCGGAAAAGAGGCGCGGCCGGCGTTGCCGGAGAAATTACATCAGCGCGCCCTCAAAAACAAGGCAATAATTGCAGGCAGCTGCAGGAGGCTGTATGAAAATGGGGTTTGCACGGACGGGCATTGTCCTCTTCATTCTGGCGTTTTTGAGCACTGCGCTCCTCGGCGCCCAGGAGGCGGAATCCCGCGCTGTCCACAAGGGCGGTGCCTGGCTCGGGCTCTATCTGGGCGACACGGAGAACGACAACAACTGGGAGGACACCGAGGGAGCCGTGGTCAGGGAGGTCGTCAAGGACGGGCCCGCCGACCAGGCCGGAGTGAAGGAAGGAGACGTGATCATCAAATTGCAGGACCGGACGGTGCGGGATGCCGATGATATCACCCGCGATATCCGCAAAATGTCCCCCGGCGACGAGGCCACGCTGCTGGTACTGCGCGACGGTAAAAAGATCACCCTCAAGGCTAAACTCCAGGAACGCCACAAACCGATCGGCATCAAAACGCCGCAGCCGGAGCGGCGACTGGAGCGGACCCGGGAGGTACAGCCATTTGGCAATTTCTTCATGCGTGCCAACCGGCGCATGGGGGTGCAACTGCAGGAGTTGGATGCCGATCTGGCGGAGTACTTCAAGGTGAAGGAGGGGGAAGGGGTGCTCGTAACCAGCGTCGCGGAGGAGAGCGCGGCTGCGGCAGCGGGACTGAAAGCAGGGGATGTGCTGATGACTGTGGATGATCAGCCGGTCCATCGGATCAGCGAGGTGACCAGCGCCGTGCAGGAGAACGAATCCGACACGCTCAAGGTGAGCTATATGCGCAAGGGGGACTGGGCGAGCACGACGGTGCTGCTGCCCGAGCGCAAGCCGCTCAATCTGCAGCTGCGCCTCAATGGCGACGCCTGGCCGTTCAGCGGCGAAACCATGGAGGAACTGCGCCATGATCTTGATGAGTTGCGCGATGAACTCAACGATCTCAAGATCAAGCTCGACATCAACGTCGACAAGTAGGACGCACGGCAAGCCGGAGGGATCTCCGGCTTTTTTTTTATCCCCCCACGCGCCGCAGCGTTGCGCCCGCCCGCACCATCCGGCGCCATTCCTGCTTGTTTTTCTCCTCCTTTTTGCTTATTTTTCTAAAACCATTGATCACAGGAGTCTCCTTGGAAAAAATCCCCGTCGCCGTCCTGGGTGCCACCGGCATGGTGGGCCAATATTTTCTGCATCTGCTGCATGACCATCCCTGGTTCGAGGTGACCGTGGTGAGCGCGAGTGATGCGCGTATCGGTCAGCCGCTTGATGAGGCGCGCCCGCTCCATCCGGCCGGGATCGCGCCGGCACAAGCCGGCCTGTGTTTTACACCTCTGGAAGCAGCCGCCATCGCCGCGCGGGGTGTAGAGATCGCCTTTTCCGCACTTCCCGCCGAGGTCGCGCGCACCATCGAGCCCGCACTCGCGGAGGCCGGCATCCATGTCTTTTCCAATGCCAGCGCTTTTCGCATGGATCCGCTCGTGCCCATTCTGATCCCCGAGATCAATCATCGCCATCTCGAGCTGGCGCGCCGTCAGCCACGCCCGGGCATGCTCATCACCAATGCCAACTGCACGAGCACCGGACTGGCGCTCTCCCTGGCCCCGATTGCGCCGCTGGGGATCAGGCGCCTCATCGTCTCCAGTTATCAGGCGGTTTCGGGTGCCGGATATCCCGGCGTTCCCGCGCTGGATATCTCGGGCAATCTCATCCCCTGGATCGCCGGGGAGGAGGAGAAGGTGAGGCAGGAGTGCAACAAGATATTCGGACAGAGCACCGCCGCGGGCATCGACCCGGCGGAGTGGGAGGTCCACGCCCACTGTGTGCGCGTGCCCACGCTGGTGGGGCATCTCGTCTCGACCCATGTCGAGCTGGAGCATGAGGTGACCTTTACGGAGATTGAAGAGCGCTACCGCACCTTTGTGCCCCCGGCCGAGGTGGCGGGACTGCCGATGGCCCCGGACCAACCGGTGGTGCTGACTGAAGCCGCCGGTCGGCCGCAGCCCCGCAGTGATGTTGATGCCGGAGGCCCGGGCCGCCGCAGCGGCATGGCGGTCGTCGTGGGCCGGCTCGAGGTCTCGGGCCGCATCGTGCGCCAGGTCAACCTCGCCAACAATCTGGTCCGCGGCGCTGCGGGCGGTTCGGTCCTCAATGCCGAGCTCGCCCTGCGCGGCCGGCATCTGGGCAGGGTGGGGGGAGCGCGATGATCGTCCTTAAAATCGGCGGTTCCTCGCTGCGCAGCATCGATTCGCTGCTGCAGGTGGTCGAGGTGGTCCGCAGTCGGCCGGAGGCGGAGAAAATTATCGTCCTCTCCGCAGTGAGCGGGGTCACCAATCATCTTGTGCGCAGTGTCGACGAGGCGCTGCAGACCGAGCGCAAGATCGAGGGCTTGCTCGATTATCTCCGCCTGCTCCACCGCGAGCTGATCCTCGGGGCCATCCACGACCGCGAAGTGCAGCACCGCGTCCACGATGAGGTGGCCTATCTCTGCTCGCGCCTGGAAAAACTCCTCTATGGCATCGCCTACACCGGCGAGTGCAGCCGGCGCACCCGCGATCTGATCCTCTCGATGGGAGAGCGCATGGCGGTACAGCTGCTCGCCGGTGCCCTGCAGAGCAACGGCGCCGAGGCCGCTGCTTTTGACAGCGACAAGATCGACTTGGTCGCCAGCGGCGAATTCGGCAACGGCAATGCCGAACTCGAGACCACCGCCCGTTTGCTGCCGCCCCACCTCCTGGCGTCCCTGCGCCGCGGCGCCATCCCCGTCATCACCGGCTTTTTCGGCCGCACCGCCTCGGGCCATACCATCACCTTCGGCCGCGGCGGCACCGATTACAGCGCCGCCGTCGTCGCCTACGCCATGGATGCCGAGGAACTGCAAATCTGGAAGGATGTCGATGGCTTCCTCACCGCCAGTCCGGAGATCGTCGCCGCCGCCCAGCCCCTGGCCTATCTCGCCTACGATGAAGCGGCCGAGTTGAGCTATTTCGGTGCCTCCATCCTCCATCCGCGCACCGTCGAGCCGCTCGCCCGCAAGGCCATCCCGGCGGTGATCCGCAATACCTACAAGCCCGACGCTCCCGGCACGCGCATCGGCGCTGAAAAGCAGCAACATGAGGAGATCATCAAAAGCGTCGTCACCAACTCGAACATCGGCATGCTCCGTCTCCACGGCGCCAGTCTGGGACAGCAGGTCGGCTTTCTCAAGGAGGCCGTTTCGGCTCTGAGCGACGCCGACATCAACATCATCTCGGTGATCACCGCGCAGACCGCGGTCAACCTCCTGCTCATCAAGGCGGATGTCCAGCGCAGCGCCAGCCTGATCGGCGGGCTCCAGATCGCCTATGTGGACCATATCGAGCCGGTGACGGATGTCGCCCTGATCGGCGTCGTCGGCGAGGGACTCAACGAGACCCGCGGCCTGGCGGCCCGGGTCTTCAAGGCGGTCGCCGGCGCCGGCGCCAATGTCGAGATGATCGCCTCCGGCGCGTCACGGGTGACGCAATATTTCATCATCAAGGAGAAGGACCGGGATGCTACGGTGCGCGCGATTCACCAGGAGTTTTTCGGCGCGCCGGTGTAGAATCCTGGAGCAGATTCCGGAAGGGATTATTTCTTTTTCGGTTTCTTGAACTCGATCGCGACCAGGGCCAGAATGACGCCGGCGAAGAGGCTGACGGCGATCCCCCAGAAAAAGCCATCAACCCAGTCGGTGCCCTTGTTCATGGCAAAATAGCGCCGCATGTAGACATCCGCCTCGACAATATCCAGACGGGCAATAAGGAGCGGGGTATAGCGTTTGAAGAAATCGAAGAGGAAATAGAAAAAGGCCAGCAGCGAGAGCCGCCGGCCCCAGATCAGCAGCGGGAAAGAACTGCCCTTGAAAGCCAGCCAGGTCACCAGGGTGCCAAAGGTCGCCACCAGTTGAAAATTATCCAGCAGGATTTTTTTGACTTCAGGCGGCACGTGCGGCTCCCTCACTGCATCCGGTGGTCGGGTTGATCATTCTTCATATCATGGCCGTCACAGAGGAACATCCCGGTACATCCCTCCCTGCATCCGGCGGTGAGGAGGATCATTCTTCCGCGGTCTCTTCCTCATCGGCCGGGCTGGTTCCACCGCCGGCAAAGCGAAATTCCGAAAAGTTCAGCTGTACTTCGATGTTGAAAAAGCGGTAGAGATCGGCGAGCATCGTAGCGCCATCATCATCCTTGGCCTTGCACACCAGGGTGAGCACGGCAAATTCCTGCTTGACGGTCTCCGCGGTCTCGCCCTTGCCCAGGGTGATCTTTTTTTGTTTGATGGTGAAAGGGCGGATGGTTACGGCCGCAAGTTCGTATTCTTCCCCGGTGAGATTGTCCATGATGGCCAGATGCACAAGACCGCGGACCATGTTCTTGTACAGCTCCCGGATCTGATCGCTGTCCTCGATCTCGGCTTCCACCTGCATCTGCACCTGGCGGACGATGAGATCGTCGGCGCCCTTGTCGTCGGCAGGCCAGTATTTCTTGATAACCGCTTTTTCGAATATGAGCATGGTGACTCCCGTTGAATGCACGTATGTATTCAAAAACATACTAAAAAATCAAGTCTGAAGCAAGCCCTTATTTCAGCTGAGGCGGCGTCAGGTAGCAGCTCTTCTTTTCAGCCGGAGCGGCGGCGCCGTACGGAAGCGGGCAGCAGAAAAGGGGGCTAGGCTGTGCTGCCTCCGGTCTTGTCTAAAATATAACTTGACACTGAAAAGAAAAATAGTTAACATTAAATGCAGAAAAGCTCCCGTTGTTTGGATAAAGGAGGTGGAGGCAATGCTGGTCCGAGCCAAGGTAGAGCGTGTCACCCTCGACACGGCGACCAGTCGATTCGTGGTCATCCTCAAGGATGAAAAGCAGAGCCGTTGGCTGCCCATTGTGGTTGGATCCACGGAGGCTCAGGCCATCGCGCTCCAGCTTGAAAACATCGCCCCGCCGCGTCCCTTGACCCACGATTTGATTCGCAACCTTCTGGAAATGCTTAATATAACAATCGACAAGGTTGTGGTTAACGATTTGCGCGACAATACCTATTTTGCCATCATCACCATGTCCGGCAACGGCCGGGCCAAGGAGATTGATGCGCGTCCGAGCGACGCCATCGCCATTGCCCTGCGCATGAATGCCCCGATCTTTGTCTATGAAGAGGTCATGCACAAGGCAGCGATTATCGACGGGATGCCGCCCTCCGAGGATGCCGATGACGAACAGGCGCCTGGCGACCGTCTCGAGCAGCTCAATATCGATTTGATCAATGCCGTTCAGGATGAGCGCTACGAAGAAGCCGCACGCATCCGCGACGAAATAAAAAAGGTCAAATCGCACCTGCGCGAAAAAACCACGTGATCCTGCAATTATTTTCGATCAAGCCTCATTGACCAATGAGGCTTTTTTGTATCCCCGAAAGCGAGCCCTGCATGAAGGAGAAGCATACCCGCGCGGAACGATCCGCTGCCCGCAGCCCCTGGTCCTGGATTCCCTCCCTTTATTTCGCCGAGGGGATCCCCTACGTCGTCATCATGACCGTTTCCGTGATCATGTTCAAACGTCTGGGGTTATCCAACACCGATATTGCCCTCTATACGAGCTGGCTCTATCTGCCCTGGGTGATCAAGCCGCTCTGGAGTCCAGTGGTCGATATTCTCAAGACCAAGCGATTCTGGATTACTTCGATGCAGCTGGTGATCGGCCTCGGGTTCCTCGCCATTGCTCTGGCCATCCCCCTGCCCCATTTTCTGCTTTACACCCTGGCCATTTTGTGGATCCTCGCCTTCGCCTCGGCGACGCATGATATCGCCGCAGATGGCTTTTACATGCTCGGCCTCACGGATGTGCAGCAGGCCTGGTTTGTCGGCATCCGCAGCACCTTTTACCGTTTTGCAATGATCACCGGCCAGGGGTTGCTGATCATTCTCGCCGGCTATATCGAGGGCCACTCCGGGCTCGATGCGGTCACCGTGCCGATTCAGGCCGCCCCGGAGGCTGCCGAGGTGCAGCTGCTCCATCCTGACGCCCTCGCCAGCCCGCCTGCCGGCGGCGGCCTGCGCCTGATCTGCCAGCCCGAAACCCTGACGATTCGCGCCGCGGTGCAGCCCAGGGCGCGGATCGATTCGCTCTTTCACTTTGCCCACGCCTGGAACCTGGAGCACGGGTTTTATCCCGCTGAACGTGCGGCCGCCGCGGTGCCAGTCGGTGGGCCCTCCTGGTGGTCGCGGCAGGTCTCGCAACCGCTGGCGGGCTGGCTTCGCCATCATTTCGGCGAGGAGCGCCAGGTCGCCGCTCTCGGCGCGGCGGGCGCGGGCAACGTTGGCGCGCTCTATTTCCGGCTCTCGGAGCCACCGGCCGCAGGCCGGGAGGTGATCGTCAGTTTCGGCCGTGAGAGCGGTGACAAATCGATCAATCTGGTGGAAGGCAGCCGCCTGGTCTTCACCGAGCGCAACTGGAAGGTCCCGGCGATCGCCCTGATCCAGCTCGATCCCAGGCTGGAGAGGGTCGCCTCCAGCCGCTATGTGGCGCGCGCCGGCAATATTCCCCTCTCCTGGTCGGTTACTTTTCTTGTGCTCGGAGCGCTCTTTTTCCTCTTTTTCATCTACCACCGCTTCATCCTGCCGCGCCCGGCGGCCGACGTGGGCGTCCAGGCCAGCAATTTTCTCAAACAGTTTCTCGAAACCTTCGTCAGTTTTTTCCGGCGCAAGCATATCGGCGCCATTCTCGCCTTTCTCCTCCTTTACCGTTTCGGTGAGGCACAGCTGGTCAAGCTAATCCATCCCTTCATGCTCGACAGCCGCGAGCTGGGGGGACTCGGAATGACCACCGGCGAGGTGGGCCTGGTCTATGGCACGATCGGCATCATCGCGCTTACCGTTGGCGGACTGCTCGGCGGATTCGTCGTGCCGCGCCGCGGGCTCAAGTTCTGGCTCTTCCCGATGCTCCTGATCATTCACCTGCCCGACCTCGCCTTTATTTATCTCTCCCAGGCCCAACCGGACAGCCTGTGGATCGTCAGCTGTTTTGTCGCGCTCGAGCAGTTCGGCTATGGCTTTGGCTTCACCGCCTACATGCTCTACATGATCTATGTCGCCGGGGAGGGGGAGCACAAGACCGCGCATTATGCCATCTGCACCGGCCTGATGGCCCTGGGCATGATGGTGCCGGGGATGTTCAGCGGCTGGCTGCAGGAGATCATCGGCTACCGCCATTTCTTTATCTGGGTGGTCTTTGCGACCCTGCCCTCCTTCATCGCCGCCTATTTTATCCCCCTGGAGGGAGAGTTCGGCAAGAAAAAGTGAGGCCTGCATGAAGATGATGAAATTTCTTGGGTGTTTGGTGCTGGCCCTGGCCTGTCCCGGCATCGCGGCCGAGCTTGCCCCGGTCCGGCTCGGCGTGGACGTCCTGCTCAGTGACAGCCTGGCGCTGATTCAGGGCAAGCGGCTCGGACTGATCACCAATGCCACCGGACTGACATCGAGCCATGAGTCGACGATCGACGCCCTGATCCGCGCCCCCGGGGTGCGGCTGGTCGCCCTTTTCGGGCCGGAGCACGGTGTGCGCGGGGACGTCGAGGCCGGCCAGGCCATCGACAGCTATGTCGATGAAAAGAGCGGTATCACGGTCTACAGTCTCTATGGCCGGACGCACAAGCCGACACCGGAGATGCTGCGCGGGGTGGATCTGCTCCTCTACGACATTCAGGATATCGGTTCACGCGCTTACACCTACATCTATACCATGGCCCGCAGCATGGAGGCCGCGCGGGAGAACCATATTCCCTTCATGGTTCTCGACCGGCCCGACCCGCTCGGCGGCGAACTGGTCGACGGCGGTGTGCTCGAAACCCGCTTCAAATCGGGCATCGGGCTCTATCCCATCCCCTTTGTCTATGGCATGACTGTCGGCGAACTCGCCCGCCTCTTCAACCAGGAGTTCGGCATTGGCTGCGCGTTGCAGGTGATCCCCCTCGCCGGCTGGCAGCGCGGGATGGATTTCGCAGCAACCGGCCTCATGTGGGTGCCGACCTCGCCGCATATTCCCCAGGCGCCCTCGGCATGGTACTGTGCCGCGGTCGGCTGCCTCGGCGAGCTGCAGCAGGTCGATGTCGGCGTGGGCATGCCCGGACCCTTCGAATATGTCGGCGCTCCCTGGATCGAGGCGGACGCCCTCGCCACCGAGCTCAACGCCCGGCAGCTTCCCGGCGTCTTTTTCCGCCCGGTTCACTACCGCCCCTTCTATGGCACCTTCAAGGGTGTCGACCTGCAAGGGGTGCAGATCCATCTCCTCGACCGCTCCCGTTTCCGCCCGATGCTGACGCAGCTGCACATTCTCACCGCCCTGCAGCGGCTCTATCCCGACCGGAATATCTATGACACGCCCCGTCTGGACATGTTCATGAAGGCCATCGGGACCGACCAGGTGCATACGCGCATTCGCGCCGGCGCGGGGGTGGACGAGATTCTGGCCTACTGGCAGGCGGGCCTGGTGCAGTTCGAAAGCCTCCGGCAGAAGTATTTGCTCTACCCCTGAAGTGCAGGCAGGAACTTTTCACCGCCTCGGACGTCTATTTTACAGTGCCCGGTTCTGTCCCGGGCGCTCATCCCGATCCCCTGGAACATCAGGCGAGACGATCCACGCTTCCCCGGCATCGTCTTCCTGGCTGCGGCTGTACATCCGGCTGCCGTTCATTCATCCAACAGGTTTGTTCATGCTCAAGTTTAAAGAGATCACGCAGAAACGTTGGTTCTGGCCCGGTGTGATTGCTCTCCTGCTCCTGATCGGGCTGGCGGGCAGCAGGAGTGAAAAAAGTGTCGGCAGTGAGCCGGTCTGGGGCGATTTACGCCGCGGCGATTTTGTCATCGATGCCATCGAAACCGGCGAGGTGGAGGCGGTGCATTCGGTCGACCTGTCCCCGCCGATGGAATGGCGCATGGACATGCAGATCATTGCCATGGTCCCCGAGGGAAGTGTGGTGAAACAGGGCGACTTTCTCGTGCAGTTCGATGCCTCAGAGTTGGAGGACCGCCTCGAACTGGCGCAGGATGCCCTCGCCTCCCTGGTAGCGCAGCGGGACGGCTTGCGCGCCCAGCAGTCGGCTCGCATCGCGCAGCTGAAAGCCAATATCGCCTCCGCGGGCTATTCGGAAGAGGTGGCCGTTCTGCAGCGTGAGCTCCTCAAGTATGAGGCGGCGGTCCAACGCATGAATGCCGAACTTGAGGAGAAAAAAGCACAGATCTCTCTGGAGGAATCCAAAACCACGCTCGCTTCCCAGGAGATCATTGACGCCTCAGCGCTGAGCACCCTGGGCGTGGAAATGGCCAAGGCGCGCGCCGATGTGCGCGAACTCGAGCAAAAGATCGGCAGCCTGACCCTCAAGGCGCCCATCGGCGGCCTGGTGGTGTACAACGAAATCGGTTTCGGCGATTCACGCAAAAAGGTCGCGATCGGCGACAAGCCCAATCCGGGTCAACCCGTGATCAGCATTCCCAATCTCGATTCGATCCAGGTCAGGCTGCGCGTCAACGAGATGGATGCCGCGCAGCTGAGCGATGGCCAGCAGGCGACCATCCGCCTGGATGCCTACCCGGACCGCTCCTTCACGGGGCGTGTGATGCATATCGCCCGGCTGGCTCAGAAGGAGGACTGGGACTCGGAGGTCAAGGATTTTGAGGTGATGGTGCGGCTGAGCCAGGCCGATTCCGTGCTCAAACCCGGAATGACCGCCCGGGTCCAGGTCCAGCTGGGGATCGCAAAGGACGTGCTGACTGTGCCGACCGGCGCCATTTTTGAACGACAGGGCGAACGCGTGGTCTTTCCCAAAAAGAGCTTTCCCAAACCCCTGGCGATCCGGACGGGCCCACGCGATGATCAGCGCGTGGTCCTCCAGACCGACCGCCTCAAGGCGGGCGACCTGGTCGCTTGCATCCCGCCCGATACAAGCTATCACCGCCTCGGCTATGCCAGTTATCTCGCCACGACCGCCAACCGCCAGGAGAAGCTGGCGGCCGCCCTGGCCGAGATGGACAAGCGCGGCTTGACCTATGATTATGATGGCAATCGCGGGCGCCAGGTCATTGCCCGCGCTCCCAATGGCGCTGCCGGAGACTATGAAGCGATGCGCCGGATGGTCTCGGGAATGACCTCCGACGGCCGGCCGATGGAGATCGATCCGGCGACCATGAAACGTCTGCAGGAGGCTATGCGCGGCATGCAGCCCGGCCCCGGCGGCCAGGCTGCTATGCGCGGAGGTAGCCCGGGCTTCCCGCCCGGCTTTGCGCCGGGCGACACGACCCGGAGGCGGATGATGCGCCCCGGCGGCCCGGGCTTCCCGCCCGGCTTTGCGCCGGGCGACACGACCCGGAGGCGGATGATGCGCCCCGGCGGCCCGGGCTTCCCGCCCGGCATTGCACCGGGCGACACGACCCGGAGGCAGATGATGCGCCCCGGCGGCCCGGGCTTCCCGCCCGATTTTACGCCGGGCGACACAACACGGCGGCGGCTGCCTGCAGGGGACCGCTCCTTCCCGCAGCCCTGAGCCGGGGGACGCATGCCTGAATTCCGACTGCGCCAGTTCTTGAGCAAAACCGGCCACCGGCCCGCATTCGGCGGACTCGAGATCCTCAAGTATATCGGCCCCGGTTTGCTCGTCACCGTCGGCTTTATCGATCCCGGCAACTGGGCCTCGAACCTGGCCGCGGGTTCCGATCACGGCTATCAGCTGTTATGGATGATCACCCTGTCGACGGTGATGCTGATCATCCTGCAGCACAATGTCGCCCACCTGGGCATCGCCACCGGCCTCTGCCTTTCCGAGGCAGCTACGCAATACTGCAGCCCGTGGATTTCCCGCCCCCTGCTCGGCTCGGCGATGCTGGCCTCCATTTCGACCTCCCTGGCGGAGATCCTCGGAGGCGCCATTGCCCTGCAAATGCTCTTCGGCATTCCCGTGCGCGCCGGTGCGGTTATCACCCTGATCACAGTCGTCATCCTGCTCTTCTCCAACTCGTATCGCAAGCTGGAGAAATGGATCATCGGTTTTGTTTCGCTCATCGGGCTCTCCTTTATCTACGAGCTCACCCTGATCGATATCAGCTGGCCGCGGGCTGCCGCTGGCTGGGTTACACCCGTCATCCCGCAGGGCTCGATCGTCGTCGTGATGAGCCTGCTCGGTGCGGTAGTGATGCCGCACAACCTTTTTCTCCATTCAGAAATTATTCAGAGCCGGCAGTGGAACCGTGAGGATCCCGGGATCATTCGCCGCCAGCTCAAGTACGAGTTTCTCGATACCCTCTTCTCGATGCTGGTCGGGTGGGGCATCAACAGCGCCATGATCTTGATGGCCGCAGCGGTTTTTTTTCAGGGCAACACGCCGGTCTCCGAGCTGCAGCAGGCCAAGGAGATGCTGCGCCCCTTGCTGGGCAACAGCGCTGCCGCCATTTTTGCCTTTGCCCTGCTGCTCTCGGGGCTCGCTTCGACCATCACCTCGGGTATGGCCGGCGGCACCATCTTCGCCGGCTTCTTCATCGAACCCTTCGACCTGAAAGACAGCCACAGCCGGATCGGCGTACTGGCCTCGTTCCTGTTGGCGATCGCGGTCATTTTTCTGATCCGCAATCCCTTCCAGGGCCTGATCTATTCGCAAATGGCGTTGAGCATCCAGCTTCCTTTTACGATATTTTTGCAGATCTATCTGACCTCCTCACGCAGGGTGATGGGTCCCTATGCCAATTCCACGGCGCTGAACGCGCTGCTCCTGGCGGTCGGCATTCTCGTGACCTATCTCAACCTCCGGCTGCTGGCCAGCATATTCTAGACACGCATTCAACCTTATGGATGGACAAATTGCAGGTGCACGATGAAAATTGGTGAGCAGATCAAAACCTGGTACAACTGGACCGAAGCGCACGGGCTTGCGCGTCTGGGCAAGTGGCGTCTGCCGGTGCTTGTTCTCGCCGCAGTGCTGCTGTTCTTTCTGATCTACACGTGGACCCTGGGTTCGACTCCAGATGTGGCCACCGCCGCGGCACGGTTCGGCGACTTTGTCATCGATATCAATCAGAGCGGCGAGCTCTATGCCGTCAAATCGGTCTCGGTCGGTGTACCCGCCAAAGTGCGCGGCAGCCTGCGCGTGGTCGCGCTGGCCGATGACGGCTCCATGGTGCAGAAGGGCGATTTCCTCGTTCAGTTTGATACCGCCGAGGCGAGTCAGGACCTCGAGGACCGCCGCAACGAGTACGAATCCGCGCTGGCTGACCTGGCGAGCCTCCAGGCCTCCAACCGTTCGACCATGGCCCAGCTCAATACCGCCTACGAAACCGAAAAGTACTCCTTCGAACAGGCCAAGCTCCGCTATGAGCAGATGAAATACGAGGCCCTCTCCAAACAGCGCGAACAGGAGCTCAACCTCAAGAAGGCGACCCTCTCACTCGACCAGGCCCAACGCAAGATCGAATCGCAGGAGATCATCAACAGGGCCGACCTGACCAAGAGCAATCTCAAAGTGCGCCAGGCGCGCCTGCGCTACGAGCAGAAGCAGCAGGAGGTCAGCGATCTCACCCTGCGCGCCCCGATCGACGGTCTGGTGGTGCTGCAGGAGATCTTTGGCACCAACGGGCGCGCCAAGATCAAGGTCGGAGACACGCCCTGGCGCGGCATGACCCTGGTCGAAATCCCTGACCTCTCGCAGATGATGATCAAGACCAAGGTTAATGAGGTTTTTATCAGCCAGGTGCGGCAGGACCAGCAGGTAGTCCTCGCGGTCGACGCCCTTCCCGGCGAGCGCTTTTACGGCAAGGTCATGCGCGTTGCGACCCTCGCCACCCGCGAGAGCGGCTCGGATGTCAAAACCTTCGAGGTGGAGATCCTCATCGACGGCGCCGATGGACGCCTGCGCCCCGGGATGACCGCCCAGTGCCAGATCATCACCGACCGCATCAAGGACAAGCTCTTTGTGCCGCTGGAGAGCGTCATTCACAAGGATGATACCACGGTCGTCTATATCAAGAAGGGCGGCTTCAAGCGCCACGAGGTGCAGATCGGCGCGAAAAACAGCGATTTTGTCGTGATCGAAAAAGGCTTGAAACAGGGGGACCTGGTGGCCCTGCGCGATCCGACCGTCCCGGTCAAGCAGACGGGGGAGACCACCCCGTCTGCGGTGAAGGAAAAGCGGCAGGAACGCCGGCCGCCCGCGGGCGGGGGCGGCATGATGATCATGCGTTGAACAGAGGAATCCGCCATGAATATCCGCGAAAGCGTTGAAATCGGGATGGAGGGCATCCGCAGTCATAAAATGCGTTCCATTCTTACGGCCCTTGGTATCATCTTCGGGGTTGCGGCGGTCATCGCCATGCTCTCCATCGGCGAGGGGGCCAAACAGGAGGCTCTCGAACAGATCCAGTTGATGGGGATGAACAATATCCTCATCAACGACATCCCGATCGAGAACGAGGAGGATGGCACCGGGCGTACCAATCTCTCCCGGGGACTGGCGCTGGAGGATGCCACGGCGCTGCAAACGATCAATCCCCTGCTCAGCGTTGCCATCCCGGAGCGCTCGGTCAAGTCCCAGCTCTACTATGGCCAGGAATCGGTCGAGGCCACCGTCGTCGGCACCATGCCCGAGTATGAGCGGGTCATGGCCTTCTCCCCGCAGCAGGGAGCCTTTTTCAACTATGAGGATGTCAGCGAGGCGCGCCGCGTCTGTGTGCTCGGCGCCGAACTCCGCTGGGCCCTCTTTCTCTTTCAGGATCCCGTCGGCCAGCGGATCAAGATCGGCCAGCAATGGTACACCGTCCTCGGTGTCATGGAGGAGAAGCCCAGCGCCGGCGCCGGCTCCGGCATCTCGGACAACCTCAACAACAATGTCTACATCCCGATCACCGCGGCGGTCAAACGCTTTCCCCGCAGCGTTTTCGCCAGCGAGATCGATCGCATCATCGTCCAGGTCAAGGATTCCGGCCGCATTCAGGAGGCGGCGACGGTCGTCAAGGCTTCGATCAGCCGCCGCCACAACCTGGTCAATGATTTCACGATCACGATCCCCGAAGCCCTGCTGCGCCAGAAACAGCAAACCCAGCGCATCTTCAATATCGTCATGGGCGCCATCGCCGGCATCTCCCTGCTGGTCGGGGGCATCGGCATCATGAATATCATGCTCGCCTCGGTGATGGAGCGCACCCGCGAAATCGGCGTGCGCCGGGCGGTCGGCGCACGCCAGCTCGACATCCTCGGCCAGTTCCTCGTCGAGGCGATGGTGCTCAGCTTCGTCGGCGGCCTCCTCGGCGTGGTCCTCGGCTTTATCCTGACCAAGGTGATCGCCCTCTACGCCGGCTGGCGCACCCTGGTCAGCTTTAGTGCGATTATCCTGGCCTTCACCGTTTCGGCGGCAGTCGGCATCATCTTCGGCATCTATCCGGCGCGCCAGGCGGCCAAACTTGATCCCATTGTCTCGCTGCGCTATGAATAACCTCCGGACGCCGCTCCCTTGCGGCAGCGTCCTTGTGAGCCGCCCGGACCTCCGCAGCGGCAAGCAAGCGCTCATGCCCGGATGCACCGCCATTCTTGAGGAGAGTATGATTCAGCGAATCCCTTTCGTCATCGTCCTCTGCTTCGCCATGCTATTGGCCGGAGCCGGCACGGCCCGGACGCAGGAGACCGCCCCGGTGCGGCCTGACGCGCCGGACAGCACCCGCCTCCTGGCCCCTGCGCCCGCTGCGGAGCCGCAGCCGGAAAGCGTGCAGAAAAACGTCCTGACCCTCGATCAGGCGATCAAGATCGCCCTGGAAAAAAGCTATGAGATGAAATCCCTGCGCCTCAGCCTCAGCCAGGCGGAGCAAAACCTGATCGCCGCCCGGGGGCGCTTTAAAACCAACGCGGACCTGGCCCTGGAAACCCCCAACTGGAACGAGACGGTTTCGGAGATCACCATCCCCAATGCCCTGCCGATCTTTAATACGACCGGCTTTACCCGCTATATGGGGACCCTGGACATCAACCAGCCGCTGCCCACCGACGGCGCCATCACCCTGCGCGGCCAGAGCTATCACCGCGACGTCTCGACCTACCTGCAGGAGAGCAAGCAGGACGTCTCCCGCAGCGAGATCTATAACTCGCTCAGCCTGCGCTTCAGCCAGCCCCTTTTCGCGATCAATCAGCTCAAGCTGGGGCTGAAAAATGCCAATCTGAGCTACGAGCGCACCGTGCATCGCTATCGCCGCAGCGAACTGGATATCGTCTACCGCGTCACCCGCTCCTTTTTCGATCTCTACCAGGCGACGCGGCAGCACGAGATCACCCGCGACAACGTCCAGCAGCAACAGGAGCTCTATGACATCGCCGCGAAAAAGTATGCCGCTGGGCTGATCCCCGAGGTCGAAGCCCTGCAGATGGAGGTCGACCTTGCGGAGAGCCGCAATGCCCTGCTCTCGGCCGAGGGCGAGTTGCAGCGCTCCGAGGACACCTTCAAACAGCTCATCGGACTGAAACTCACCGATCAGGTGGCGGTGCGCACCGATTTTGCCGTCGAGAAGATCGAGGTGGACCTGGCGCGCGCGACCGAGATGGCCATGAAATACCGCACCGAGCTGCGCGAGGGCCAGATCGACATCGAACTGGCGCGAATCAGCATCAAGGAAGCGGATGCCCGCAGCGAGATGCGCGGCGATATCAACGCCTTTTATGACATCACCGGCGTCAGCGATTCCAATCTGCCCTACCATTCGCCCTGGAACGAGCTGTGGAACTCGAGCCTGGATGACATGGACCGGCGTCCGCATAACCGCGGCGTCACTTTTACCCTGAGCGTGCCGCTGTGGGACTGGGGCGTCAACCGCGCCGAGGTCGAGGCCGCCCGGGCCACCTATCATACCAGCGCGCTCACCCTCGAGGAGCAAAAAAAGACGATCGAGCGCGAGGTCCGCGAGGTGGTGCTGCGCCTGCGCGAGGCGGAAAACCGCATCGCTGTGCTGAGAAAAAACCAGGAGGTGGCCCAGCGCGCCTTCGATATCACCCTGGAACGCTTCAATAACGGCGATATCACCAGCCAGGAACTGGCCCTGGACCGCAACCGCCTGACCACCGCCAAGACCTCCTACCTTTCGGCTTATGTCGATTTCAAACTCGCAGTGGCCGACCTGCAGCGCAAGACGATGTGGGATTTTGTCCAGGACCAGAGCTTGCTGGATACGGCACCACAGAAAGGAAAATAGCGGAGAAGCCTTTTATCTCTCTGCACCTGCGGGCCTCTGCCCGTAGAATTAGGTGAAATCAGGAATTTTACTGCTGATGAAACCAAGAGGATGGCAAGGGTATGAAACTGACCGTCGTTGGATCAGGGTATGTGGGTCTGGTGGCAGGTGCCTGCTTTGCCGAGGCGGGCAACCAGGTGATTTGCATGGATGTGGATGAGAAAAAGATCGCCAGCTTGAGGCAGGGGATGATCCCGATCTACGAACCCGGTCTGGAGGGGCTCATCGAGCGCAATCACAAACTCGAACGCCTGACCTTCACCACCGAGATACGCGAGGCGGTGCAAAAATCCGACATCCTCTTCATCGCTGTCGGCACTCCGCCGGATGAGGATGGCTCGGCGGATCTCTCGCATGTCCTTGCGGTCGCCCGCTCCATCGGCCAGCTCATGAACGGCTACAAGATCGTCGTCAACAAGAGCACTGTGCCCGTCGGCACAGCCGACAAGGTGCGCGAGACCATCGCGGCGGAGACTGAACTACCCTTCGACGTCGTCTCCAATCCCGAATTCCTCAAGGAGGGAGCGGCCATCGATGATTTCATGTATCCGGACCGCGTCATCATCGGCACGCGCAATCCCAAGGTCGGCGAAATCATGAAGGAACTGTACGGTCCCTTTGTACGCACGGGCAATCCCATCCTCATCATGGACGAGCACAGCGCGGAGGTGACCAAGTACGCCGCCAATTCGCTGCTGGCGACCAAGATCTCTTTCATCAATGAGATCGCCAACCTCTGCGACCGGGTCGGCGCCGATGTCGAGATGGTACGCCGCGGCATCGGCTCGGACAAGCGCATCGGACACTCCTTCATCTTCCCGGGGATGGGCTACGGCGGTTCCTGCTTCCCCAAGGACGTCAAGGCGATCATCCATACCGCCAAGCAGAACGGCTATCACCTCAAGGTGCTCGAAGCGGTCGAGGCCGCCAACGAGGCGCAAAAGACCATCCTGCTGCCCCGGATCGAAGCGCACTATCAGGGCAAGCTCGAGGGGCTCACCCTGGCCCTGTGGGGCCTGAGTTTTAAGCCCCGCACCGACGATATGCGCGAGGCTCCGGCCATTCCCCTCATCCAGGCCTTGCACGATAAGGGGGTGCGGCTGCAGGCTCACGACCCCGCCGCGCTGGAGGAAGCGAAACGTCTCGGACTGGACCAGATGGTCACCCTCTGCGAGAACAACTATGACGCCCTTGTGGGCGCCGACAGCCTCGTGATCGTGACGGAGTGGCTGGACTACCGTGAGCCCGATTTTGAACGTATCCGCAAAGCCCTGAGATCGCCGGTTATCTTCGACGGCCGCAACATCTACAATCCCGCCAAAATCCGCGATCTCGGTTTCACCTATTACGCCATCGGCCGGCCACTGCTCTAGCCGGCCTCAGCAGCTGATAGGTATTTTGATTTCGTCGGGGGGCAAAAAGCGGAGCTGATAGGGCTGATAGGTATTTGCTGATAGCTGATAGGTATTTTGATTTCGCTGGGGGGCAAAAAGCTGATAGGTAGCTGATAGGTATTTTGAGCCGATAGGTATTTTGATTTCGCCGGGGGGCAAAAAAAACGAGGAAATCATCCTCTGGCAGACGCCTGATACCAGCTCATTTCCCCGTTCTCAGAGCGCTAAGCCATTTTCGGCATCCGCATCGCCCCCAACCTGCTGAAAAATATTCAGCGCAGGCCTGAAAAGCAAGAAAAATTGCTGAAAGCACGCAAATCGGCTTTATCGCTGCGGCATCAGCTCGCGCAGAAATCAAGGATGGACTCTAAATTCAGATGCGCTCAAAATAACCATAATCATAATCCGGCACACCCGCTGCAACTCGGCTTGCCGACGGCGGCGGCTGGGGCGCCGCCTCTTTCCATAATCCACAATGACGAAGAATCTTCTTGATCACTTCCCCCTGACATTTCTCGATAAAACTGATAACCTTCATCTACCCGCCGCACTCCGGACAGCGCAGCGGATCCACTTCATACACTTTCTTAATCAGGGCTGCATAGCTCATCCGCCGCTGCTTCATGAAGGCTCGCGCCTCCTCGCCTTCTCCGCTATCCTTTACCACCGACACCCGCGCCCTTTTCTTGCGCTCTCCCCGTTCCTTATTCGAATACCAGCCCAGGCAGTGGATCAGGTGCTGACCCTTATCCGGCATGTGCTGCGTCACCTCCGCCAGAAATTCCAAAGCTTTAAATACCTGAAAATTGCGCGACACCCCTTCCCTGAGCCGCTCATCCCCGAGCTCCAGAAACCGCACACACTGGCTCTTCCCGGCACGGTAAATCACCTCGCCCCCTTCGCTAACCTTGATCATCCGCGCCAGCGAAAAGGGACACCGCGAAAAATACGAAACCAGACGCTGCATCCCCTCCTCATCGCCGGCCTCGATCCGCACCAAGGCGTCGATACTGAACCCCGAGTGCGGCCAACCCCGCATCGAGCGCACCACCTCCTCATCGATCTTTCCCTCTCCCATCCGCAGAGCAAACACCCCCTCCCGGCACAGCTCTGTACATCGCTTCCTATCCACCCTGCTGATCCGGATAAAAAATCAGTCCCGCCTGAACAAACCCTCGCTCACAATCGCATGTACATGGCTGTGCCACCCGATAAGTTCGCCAAAGGTCTGGATGGCCCCCACAAACCCCGGCTCCCCCTCTCTGACCCCGCAGGCCTGGCGCAATCCATCCCTTATCGCTTCATACGCCAGCTGGCACAGTTTCCCCAGCAAACCACGGTCGTAGCGGAAGAAAATCCGCAACCGCTTCGGCATCGTCAAGACCCATTGCCGGTGGCTGACCGGCGCTACCGCCTCCTCCGCAAGACGAATCCCCAGCAGCAGCGAACGCTTCTGATCGCACGAAGGACAACAGCAGCGTTGCCGGCACGAAAACGCCACGAAAAACTCTTTGCCGCAATCCGGGCAACGCACCCGCGCAAATCCCTCCTGCAGGTCTCCGCACTTGCGGAACTTCTCTATGGCTGTGCGTATGACCGGCCGCCAGTAACCATATCTCGGCGCGAAGCACTCGGCGTTCC
>Ga0209099_1000388_pt1 | contig 52935 bp, 56 predicted proteins | sample AD_JPNHW2_MetaG_FD_184430 | JGI IMG/M metagenome (GOLD analysis project Ga0209099, IMG submission 184430) | Active sludge microbial communities of municipal wastewater-treating anaerobic digesters from Japan - AD_JPNHW2_MetaG (SPAdes) (version 2) | ecosystem: Engineered > Bioreactor > Anaerobic...
AGATACTGGAGTGAAGAACTTAAAAAATGTTTAACCAAAATTCCAAAATACCATAATCTCCCAAGTGTTATGTTTTTAACAATTGATAATGATATGAGAAAGTGGTTTTTTGAAGTTTTCAAAAAAACCGAGTTTTCTAACAACATCACCCTTGGCAAAAAGTTTGAAACAATTATTTTAGACACCGAAGAAATGATAGACAAGTGTGATTTAAAAGAAGGTTGTAATGATCCTTTTATAATGATAGAAGCTGTTGCTTTATCTAAAAAATTAAAATGAAAAAGATTTTAATAGAGGACATTAAAATTAAAAAATCTCCTATCCAAAAAACAACCCCCAAAGCACAGACTCTAAAAGAAGAAACTGTCGGTTTTGCCATTCCTGATTCTGTAAAAAAAGAAGGAGTTTCCATTTCCAAGACAAAGCCACCTAGAAGCAGAAGAAGGATTAGCATTACACCCAGAGAACATTCTCGAAAACCAGTTTGTGGTTTTTTAAAAATTCTATTTTTCCTATCTCTTATTCTTGGACTAATTTATTGGTTTGGAGTTCTATTTAGTAGTGCTTATGTAACCATCACTGCAAAGCATCAAACTATTGATTACAAGTCAAAAGTTTTTATGGCTAATAGAAAATTAGATAAGAACTCTGTTGATTTTGAGATAATGATAGAATCAGAGAAAAAACAGAAAGATTATATTTTGACAGAGAGTAAAGAGGTTTCTTCTAAGGCCACAGGTTCTATTATTCTATACAATGAATTTAGTACTAAACCAGAAAAATTATCGAAGGGGACATATATAAGTGATCAAGAAGGTAAAACATACAGATTGGACAGCTCAGTAGTAATTCCTGGTTATAAAATAGATAAACAGAAAAAAATACCTGGGCAGGTTAAGGTTGGTGTCACATCATTCTTGGCTGGAGAAAACTATAATGGGGCACCTGAGAAATTCTTTATAAATTCTTTTAAAGGAACAACTAAGTATAGTAAAATTTACGGAAAATTAGACCAGGAATTAAAAGGAGGATTGCAAGGAATGGTCTATTATGTCAGCGAAGAAGATGTCGTAAAATTGAAACAAATAGCAGAATCATCTTTTAAAAATGAACTATTTTCTAAGATAAAAGCTCTCTTGCCTTCTGGTTATATATTGTATCCTGGTTCGATTAACTTTAATTACAAGATAGACAGTGGAATTTTATCAGAAACCGCAGAAGCTAAAGTTCCTATAGAAGGAATACTTTCTGCTGTATTGATAAAGGAGGATTCCTTGATTAAAAATATAACGAGGGTTTCGATGCCAGACGTTACTGAAAAAGAGATGGAAGAAATTATTATAAATGGAATCAAAGAACTTAATTTTAGTTTTGTAAATGCTCAAGAGATTTCTAAGGATATGGAGAACTTTGATTTCAGTTTAACGGGGACACTCGAAGTAGTTTGGAATCCCGACAAAGAAACCTTGAAAAGTAAATTATCTGGAACTCCTAAAAATGAAGTTCTACCTATTTTTAGACAAGACAGGGGTATTGATAAGGCTCTAGTCAAGATTTTTCCGCCTTGGAATAAATATATTCCAAATAATCCTTCTAAAATAAATATAAAAATTCAATAAGTTTGACGTGTTTTGTAATTTTTGTTATACTTCTAAAACTAAATGATTAAAAAAGACGAAAATAATATAGTATCAGGAACTGTGATAGAAGCATTGCCAAACACCTTATTTAGGGTCAGTTTGGGTGATGATAAAACAGTTCTTTCTTATTTATCAGGTAGAATGAGAATGAATAGGATTAAGGTTTTAGTTGGGGACAGGGTTGATGTTCTCATAGATCCGTACGGAGGCAAGGGACGAATAGTCAAAAGAACCTAATAAGGTCTTGCTTATTTTATAAAAATAGTGTAGTATGAAAAGTCGTATGTTCAAACAAGTATAGAGGGTTAAAAACCTTTGTATTTGTTGTCATTTTTTTGTAAATAAATTATGAAAATTAAAGCAGCAGTAAAAAAAATTTGTAAGGACTGTAAAATGGTAAAACGAAGTGGTCATCTTCGTATTATTTGTTCTAACCCTAAACATAAACAAAAACAATAATTTTAGATATGAGAATACTAGGTATAACTATTCCGAATAATAAACATCTTGACGTTGGTCTAACATGCCTTTATGGTATCGGTATTTCAAGAGCTAGACAGATATTAAAAGATGCAGGAGTTGATAAAGATAGAAAAGCAGATACATTATCTGTAGATGAAGAAAACGCAATCAGAAAGATAATAGAATCTCTTACAATCGAGGGAACTCTAAAAAGAGAAATTGCTGCTAATATAAAAAGATTGAAAGATGTTAAAGCATATAGAGGGTTGAGACATATGCACAAATTACCAACTAAGGGACAAAGAACTAAAACAAATTCTAGAACCGTTCGAGGTAACGCAAGAAAGACTATGGGAAGCGGTAGAAGAAAAGCTGAAAAAACTTAGAATTTAATTTAATCTTATTATTAACTTAGTAACTATGGGAAAGATAAAAATTGTAACAAAAAAAGAAGACAAAGTAGATGATTCAGTAGTGAGTGAAAATACCCCAAAAGCTTCATCTAGAACTCCTAAGAAAAAAATAGTTTCTGGAACTTTAAACGTAGAAGCTACTTTCAATAACACTAAAGTTGTTTTGTCTGATAAAGAAGGTAATGTTTTGTTTTGGACATCAGCAGGTTCTCTTGGATTCAAGGGTGCAAAAAAAGGAACCCCTTTTGCTGCTTCTAAAGCTGGATCAATCGTTGGAGAAAAAGCTAAAGCTTTAGGAATCAAAGACGTAAACGTTGTCGTTAAAGGTGTAGGTAGCGGTCGTGAACCTACCATTCGTGCTTTCATGGCTTTAGATATTGAAATTACAGACATTAAAGACATGACACCTGTTCCACACAATGGACCTAAACCTAAGAAACCTAGAAGAGTATAAAAAGTATGAAAACAGTCAAAAAGTATAAAATAGGAAGAAGATTAGGAGCTGGCGTTTTTGAAAAATGTCAAACTGCTAAGTTTGCACAATCAGAAGCTCGCCACGCTAAAAATGCTAAGAATAAAAGACCTAAGCCTCTTTCTGGTTACGCTCAACAATTTATCGAGAAACAAAAAGTTCGCTTCATGTATGGATTGAGCGAAAAACAATTTTCTAATTACGTAAAAGAAGCAGTGGAGAAGAAAGGTGCATCCGCAGTTGATACTCTTTATGATAGTTTAGAAAACAGACTAGATAACGTAGTTTACAGATTTGGATTAACTAACTCAAGAAGACTAGCACGTCAGATGGTTTCCCATGGACACATTGTTGTAAATGGAGTTAAAACAACTATTCCATCTCACAAAGTAAAGATTGGTGATGTTGTATCCATAAGAGAAGGTAGCAAAAAGAGTGTTTTGTTTAGTGATATGGCTAACAAAACAAAAGATTATAATTGTCCTAACTGGCTAACATTTAATGTTGAGAGCCTAACAGGTAAAATCCAAGGTAAACCAAAAAACACTGAGGGCTTTATTGATCTCAACACTGTGCTCGAGTTTTATAGTCGATAAGAATAGCATATGGTTAATTTTTATAAATAATTTGAGGACTTTTTGTTCTCTAGCATCATATAACTATGTCTGATTTAAATATATTATTACCATCAAAATTCACTATTGTTTCAGAAGATGAAACAAAGGGTGTTTACGAAATAGATGGACTTTATCCTGGATATGGATTCACTCTAGGTAACTCCTTGAGAAGGATTATTTTATCTTCTTTGCCTGGAGCTGCAATAACTTCTCTAAAAATAGATGGAGTTGATCATGAATTCTCAACCATTGATGGAGTTAAGGAAGATGTTGTTACCATTCTGTTACACTTAAAGCAAATAAGATTCCGACTAAATACTGACGAGCCTCAAGTGATAAAACTTGACGTAAAAGGCCCTAAGAAAGTAACAGCTGGGGATATTAGCGTACAAGGACAAGTTGAAGTTTTAAATAAAGATTTATATATTGCTGAAATAACAGCTAAAACTAGTCTATCTATAGAAATGACAGTTGAAAAAGGACTTGGTTTTATTCCTAAAGATATACACCAAAAGAATAAAAATGAAGTTGGTGTTATTTCTGTTGATGCTATTTTTACTCCTATCAGAAGAGTCTCTTATGATGTAGAAGACATGCGCGTTGGAGATAAAACTAACCACAATCGTTTGAGAATTACTATCGAAACAGATGGTACTATAACCCCTAAAGATGCCCTTGAACAATCAATAACAATAATGGTTGAACAATTCCAAGCCATTGTTGGGCATCAAATAGAAGCTCGAAAACCAAAAATAGAAGTATCTTCAAATAGAGATACTGAAGCTGAAGGCGGAGAAGATGAAAAAGAAAAAGAAGAGAGCGAGATTACAGACATTTTAAAAACAAGAATTGATACACTAGATCTCTCTACAAGAACACTAAATGCCTTAGCAGGAGCAAATATCAGAACTGTTGGTGGTATTGCTAGAAAGAAAAAAGAAGATTTGCTTGAAATAGATGGAATAGGCGATAAGGGTATCCAAGAAATCAAAAGAGTACTTGGTGAATATGGAATAACCCTCAAATAATTAGTAATAAGTTCAGAAATAATATGAGACACCATAATAATGTTAGAAAATTCGGAAGAAATAAAAATCAAAGGAACGCTCTTATGAAGGGTTTAGCTCTTTCTCTTATTGCTCATGGAAAAATTGAAACAACCGAAGCAAAAGCAAAAGAACTTCGTCCTTTAATAGAAAAATTAATAACCAAGGCCAACCTAGGAACCGTTGCTTCTAGACGAATAGTAATTTCTCGCTTGTACAATCTTACAAGTGAAGCTTCTAAACTAATAGACGAAATAGCTCCTAAGTATAAAGGAAGAAGTGGTGGTTATACCAGAATAGTTAAACTTCCTCGTCGACAAGGAGACGCAAGTAAAATGGCATTAATTGAATTTATATAATATGACAACAAAGTACACAATTAACGCAGAAGGGAAGACGCTTGGAAGAGTAGCTAGTGAAGCAGCCAAGGCTCTTATGGGTAAGAAATTACCTGATTATGTAGCAAACAAAGTAGCAGATGTTACAGTTGTAATAGAAAATGCTAGCAAGACAAAGACTACAGAGAAAAAACTTACTACAACTTTACATGAAAAATATTCTGGTTTTCCAGGAGGATTAAGATTCAAGTCCAACGCTAACATCATAGAAAAGAAAGGTTGGAAAGAATTGTATACTCTAGCTGTATATGGAATGCTACCAGCAAACAAATTAAGACCTCTTATAATGAAAAAATTAACAATAAGAGATTAATATTATTATGGAAAAGAAAACAAATACAAAAGAAAAAGGGTACTACCGAGCAGTTGGACGAAGAAAGACTGCCTCTGCTTCTGTTAAACTAACAAAAGCTTCTAAGTATTCATACAAAATTAATGATAAAGATTTAATTGAATACTTTAAAACAGCTGAACTTAGAAAAATAGTAACCGGAGCATTTGAAACAGTAACCCCAACAGAAAAATTTGAAGTTGTAGCAACTGTAAGAGGCGGAGGTATTCATGCTCAAGCAGAAGCTGTAAGACACGGTATCGCAAGATCCCTAGTTGTCTTTGATGAAGAACTACGCGTTCCTCTAAAGAAAGCAAAGATGTTAAAGAGAGATCCTCGACAGGTAGAAAGAAAGAAATTCGGATTAAAGAAAGCTCGAAAGTCTCCACAGTGGTCAAAAAGATAATGATAAAAAACTCAGATTTGAAAAAATCTGGGTTTTTTGTATACTTAGAACATGAATGACGATAAAAAAGAAACAAACAAAACTGAAGAAGAATTAAATAAAGAACTTGGTCAAGAGTTAGAAAATATGGCTGAAAACACATTCGAAGATATTGATATTGTGGCTAGTACAGAAGATGGTGAAGCTCTTCCAACCAAAGATGTTACTAAAAAATTAAGAGAAGATATTAAAAAATTACAGAAAGAAAAGGAAGAATACTTAACTGGTTGGCAAAGAGCTAAAGCAGATTATATTAATCTCCAAAAGGAATTAGATTTGTCCAAGATTCATATTGCTAATTTAACCAAAGAAAAAATGACAGAGAAACTAATTCCTGCCATAGATAGTTTTGAACTAGCTTTTCAAGATAAAATAAATTGGGAAAAAGTAGATGAGAACTGGAGAACAGGTATGATTTCAATATACAAACAACTATTGAGCGGACTAAAAAGTTTTGGAGTAGAAAGAATAGAGGAAGTAAATATTCCTTTCAACCCTCTGTTCCATGAATCTATAAAAATAACAAAAACCAAGGAAAAAGAAAAAGATCATCACGTAAGTGAAATCTTTCAAATTGGATACAAAATAGGGGATAAGGCCATTCGCCCTGCCAAAGTTTCTATTTTTGAGTTTGAAGACTAAAAATTATTTAACAGATGATTATTTGTAATATCATCAATTTTATCTGTCACGATAATTATCATTTCGGTTGTTAAACCCAAGTCTCTTTTTATATTTATAAAAAGATTTTCATACGGATAAATAGAAATCCAAACTGAATTTTTAACACAAACAAAACCTGCTTTTTTTAATAGATATCGTAAGGCATCCCTTTCGTTTTTTCTGTCTTCTGGTAAATCCAAAATTATAACTCGCCAGTTTCCATCCCAGTTTTTAGAAATAATAGCATTATCGGCATCTATGGCATTGTTATTTATCTTTTTACGGCCTTCTTCTGACAACCTAAAAAATGGTTGTCTGTCAGATTGGAAACACTCTATAAGCCCCGCAGTTGAAAGATTTTTAATAGACCGGGAAATAGCATATTCTGGCTTAGTTTTAGTGTTGTAGCCTGTTTTAAGGCTATTTAGAACGTCTTTTTTTAAGTCCTCAAAACAAACAACGTTTTTACGAGCTAATATCTTGAGTATAACCTTTTGGACAGGGGTGTTTTTATTCATACTTTTATAATATAACATTTTTATAGAATTTTACAAGATTTTCGTGGTCGCAAAATACTTGTCAAAAAAATAATTGGGGTGTATAATCTTTCAGAGTAGATAATAAAAAACCATCTACAAAAATTTTATTTATTAAAAACATTATTAATTTAATTTATTTTAAAAAATATGAGTAAAGTAATAGGTATAGATTTGGGTACTACAAATAGTGCGGTAGCTATCATAGAAGGTGGACAGCCAAAAATAATAGAAAATATTGAAGGAGCTAGAACTACTCCATCAGTAGTTTCAGTTGCCAAAAATGGCGATCGAATGGTTGGTCTTTTAGCAAAAAGACAAGCAGTAACAAATCCTGAAAATACCATATATGGTATCAAAAGATTTGTAGGACACTTATACGATGATCCTGAAATTCAAAAAGATGACAAGATGACTCCATATAAGATACAAAAAGGAGCAAATGGTGGAGTCGAGGTTAAGCTCGGAGATCAATGGCAAAGACCAGAAGAAATTTCTGCTAAAATTTTAGCAAAAATTAAATCAGACGTTGAAGCTAAGTTAGGAGAAAAAATAACTGGTGCAGTCATCACTGTTCCTGCTTATTTCAATGACGCACAAAGAAAAGCGACTAAGGACGCAGGAGAAATTGCTGGATTAGAAGTACAAAGAATTATCAATGAACCAACAGCTGCAGCTCTTGCTTATGGTTTCAACAAGAAAAAGAATGAACAAATCGTTGTTTATGACTTTGGAGGTGGAACTTTCGACGTTTCTGTTCTAGAAGTTGGTGATGATGTGATTGAAGTAAAATCAACAGACGGAAACTCTCATTTGGGAGGTGAAGATATTGACCAAAAAATTATTGAATGGATTGCTAATGAATACAAAAAAGAAACAGGTATAGATGTTACTACTGACATGCTCGCCTTACAGAGACTAAAAGAAGCTGCAGAAAAAGCTAAACACGAACTTTCAACCACGCTAGAATCAGAAATTAACATTCCATTTATTACTTCAGACGCTAGTGGTCCAAAACATTTGTTAATGAAGATGACCAGAGCAACTCTTGAATCTTTAGCACAAGAATATATTGATCAATCAATAGAAATAACCAAGAGAGCAATCTCCGCTTCCCCTTTTAAGATAGAAGACATTGATGAAGTTATACTTGTAGGAGGACAAACAAGAATGCCAGCAATAGTTGAAGCTGTTAAAAAATTGTTTGGTAAAGAACCAAATAGATCAATCAATCCAGATGAAGTTGTTGCAATGGGTGCAGCCGTTCAGGCGGGAGTATTACAAGGAGATGTACGAGATGTTCTATTACTAGACGTGATTCCACTATCACTAGGAATTGAAACACTAGGAGGAGTTTCTACTAAACTAATTGAAAGAAACACCACAATACCTTCTTCTAAATCTCAAGTATTTTCGACTGCAGCCGATAATCAAACTTCTGTAGAAATTCATATCGTTCAAGGTGAAAGACCAATGGCCACAGATAATAAATCTCTCGGTAGATTTATCTTGGATGGTATTCCACCAGCACCTCGAGGAATTCCTCAAATTGAAGTTTCTTTTGATGTCGATGCTAACGGTATATTGAATGTGAAGGCAAAAGATAAAGCTTCTGGTAAAGAACAATCAATAAGGATAGAGGCTAGCTCTGGTTTGTCAGATGAAGATATCAAGAAGATGAAAGACGAAGCCGAAGCTCACGCAGAAGAAGACAAGAAAAAGAAAGAATTAGCTGATGAAAAAAATTCTGCAGATATGATGGTATTCACAGCAGAAAAATCTCTTAAAGAATACGGCGACAAAGTTGGTCCAGAAATAAAAACAGCTATTGAAGAAAAGATAGCAAAAGTTAAAACTGCAAAAGAAGGACAAGATATAGTTGCAATAAAAACAGCTATTGAAGAACTAACTTCAGAAATGTCTAAAATTGGAGAAGCTATGAATAAAGCATCTGGAGAAAATACTGAAAACAAGACAGAGGAAAGTAAACCAGAAGACAATATAAAAGATGCAGAAGTAAAAGAAGAAGATCAAAATGAAGAAAATAACAACTAAAAATGGCAAAAGATTATTACGAAACATTAGAAGTAAATAAAAACGCCACAAAAGAAGAAATCAAAAAATCTTTCCATAAACTTGCCATGAAATACCACCCTGACAAAAATGGTGGTGACGACAAGAAGTTCAAAGAAATAAACGAAGCATACCAAGTCTTATCTGACGAGAAGAAAAGGGCTATGTATGATCAATATGGTTCTGCTGGCCCAAATATGGGTGGTGGAGCGTATGGTGGGCAAGGTTTTGGAGGATTTGATTTCTCTGGATTTCAAAATGCTCAAGGCTTTGATATGGGTGATTTAGGAGACATCTTTGGAGAATTTTTTGGAGGTGGAATGTCAAACAGAAGGTCAAAAAAAAGAGGACAGAATATCGAAATGGCAATAGATCTGTCTTTCGAGGAATCTATTTTTGGAGTATCTAAAACAATTATCATAGAAAAGCAGTCTAAGTGTGATGTATGTAATGGGACAGGGGCTAAACCTGGAACAAAAATGAACACATGTAAGAATTGTGGTGGTAATGGACAAATAAAAGAGATAAAAAGATCTATCTTGGGATCATTTGCTACAACTAGAGTTTGTGAAAAATGTTTCGGTAGTGGACAAGTTCCTGAAGAAAAATGCGGACGATGTCGTGGAGATGGAGTAGTTAATAGAAAAGAAGATATCAAGATAGATATTCCTGCAGGTGTTGAAAATGGTGAAGTTCTAAAAATGTCACAAGGTGGAGAATATATTCAGAATGGAATTCCTGGAGATTTATATCTAAGATTAAGAGTCAAAAGCCATAGTTTATTCAAAAAAGATGGGATAAACCTTACTATGACATTAAAGATAAAATTAACTGATTCGTTGCTCGGTACTACTCATAAATTCAAGAGCTTAGACGGTAAAGATTTAGAGATTAAGATTCCCGAAGGTATCAAACACAATGAATTATTAAGGGTTAGAGGTAAGGGAGTTCCTTCTGCGTTAGGACGAGGAGACTTAATAGTCAAAGTGGAGATTATCACTCCAACAAAGTTATCCAAAAAAGAAAGGGAACTTGTAGAAAAACTAAAAGAAGAAGGATTGTAATAAATAAATCACCTTGCAAAATGCAAGGTGGTTTATTTATTATTAAGAAATGATATAATAAATATATGATTTTTAATCTGTTGAAAAACAAGAAACAAGAAGGGTATACTCTAGTAGAAATTTTAGTGGTTATAGCTATTATAGGTATTTTATCCTCTGTGACCTTTGTCGCATTTAGTAGCGCAAGAGAGAAATCAAGAATGAGCACCGCTAAAATGTTTGAAGTTAATAAGTTAGTAAGTGCTAGAAATTACTTGATATCTGAGTGGAAATTTGAAGAAGGAACAGGAAACATCGCATATAATTCATCTAGTGACGACAACGGTGTGTTTGTAGGTTCACCCAGCTGGTCAAACGAAACATACGATACATCTACTTCAAAAAAATCTTTATATTTCCCATTTGGATCATATATTAAACTAAATCAAATATTAGGAATAATGGATAGCAATTTTTCTATTAGTATGTGGATAAAAACAATTGTTTCAACCGGGCAAGCATACATAGTATATAACGCAGGAAATATTTTAGGATATCGATTTGGAATAGGCGGAGGAAGTTTAATTTTTTTAATAGGCAACGATTCTTCTTATGTAGAGACTAATTGTACTACTAAAACAGTAAACGATGACAAGTGGCACCATGTGGCCATTTCTTTCGATAGAGAAAATAAAAAAGTAACTTGTTTTATAGATGGAAAGGAAGAAGGTTATAAAGATTTAAACTCAGGATACTATGGAGGGTCTACAGAATATCTTACTAAAATAGGTTCAGGATATGATAATAAATACCAAGGAAATTTAGACAATGTTCGCATCTTTACATCCTCTCTTTCTGCTTCCGATATTCAAAAACTTTACGCCGAAGAATCAGTGCAGAGAAAACTAGCCGAAGCAAATTAATTTCAACCATCAAAATAAAACCACCCGTTATGAGTGGTTTTATTTTTTAGATTTTATTTATCTTGTATCCGCTTTCTGTATCTTTTATATCATAACCAAGATCTTTTATTTTATTTCTTAATTCGTCGCTTCTTGCCCAATCTTTATTATCTCGAGCCAGCTTTCTTTCATCTGCGATATTTATTATTTCTTCAGGTATTTTTTCTTGTTCTATTTTATCTAAACCTAAACCAAAAACTTTGTCAAAATCTAAAATCGTTGCTAGTTTATTTTCATTGTTTACATTTTTATCTTTTACCAAATCCCAAAGAACAGATAAGGCTTTTGGACTTTCTAGGTTGTTATCCATAGCTTCTATAAACTTATCTTTGTATTCTTCACTTATTTTTCCTTTAACACTACCTAAAGATATAATGAAGTCTCTAAGTCTTATGAGTGCTGTTTGAGTGCTACGAACAGCTTCTTCGGTAAAATTAACCCGAGTTGTATAGCTAGAACTATATAACCACATTCTAAAGGCTATTGGATCTATACCCATTTTAATTAAATCTTCTAGTATGTAAAAATTACCTAGAGATTTGCTCATCTTTTGACCGTCAACAAGTAAGTGTTCATTGTGAACAAAGTATTTGGCAAAATCACCTCCGACAGAACACTTGGATTGAGCAATTTCATTTTCATGATGAGGGAAAATTAAATCAATACCACCAGTGTGTATATCAAAAGTGTTACCAAGATTCCTCGTACTCATAGCGGAACATTCTATATGCCAACCAGGTCTACCTTTTTCTATTTCAACTTCTTTTCCCAAAATCTCACTAGGCAACCAAAAAACTTCACCATCTTCAGGAACCCAATTTTTCCAAAGGGCAAAGTCTTCGGCATTTTCTTTTTCATATTCGTCTTTACTCAAACGGTTATCTGCATTTTTCTTTAAATCAGAGAGATTGAAATTAGAAAGCTTGCCATAATCACTAAATTTACGAATGTTAAAGTAGATGGAACCATCTTTTGCCTTGTAGGCAAAACCTTTATCTAATAATTCGTCTATGATTTCTAGCATTTCTTTGATGTAACCAGTGGCTTTGGTGTATTTTGTAGCAGGTAATATATTTAATAAATCTCTTTCACTGAAAAATAGGGAAGTGTAATACTCTGTAAAATCTTTTAGTGATTGGCTTTTTAATTGAGATGTTTTGATAGTCTTATCATCTACGTCGGTAACATTCATTATATGTTTAACATTAAAACCTTTGTATTCTAAATATCTCCTTAACATATCAGAAAAGACAAAAGCTCTCCAGTTTCCAATATGGATTTTGTTGTAAACAGTAGGACCGCATGAATAAATACCAACTTCATTATTTTTTAGTGGTATAAATTCTTCTTTTTGTCTTTTTAAGGTGTTAAATAAAACTAAACTCATAAAATAATTGTAAGTATTGATAAAATTATTAAAATAAGGTTGAGAGAAATAGAAACCCAAAATCTTTTTTGTAATTTCGATAATTTTCTTTTTAGGGAGTTTAGGCTCATGTCTTTAGATAATATCTTATCATGCAACCCTGTTAACATTTTTCTTATTAGGTTAGCAAACAATAGTTCTTGATTCCGTATCTTAGATTCTGATTCTATAAGCATATCTAATTCTAATTCACTAGAAAATTGTTCTATGGAATTAATTGGTTGATCGTGAATAGTGATTACAAAATTCTGATTTTTAATAAAAATAACTTTGTTTTCATCTTCTTTTAAATCTGGATGAGGAAGCCTAACTATTGAGTATAAGGTGTCATTTTCTATAAAAGTGCTTTGTTCTTTTGATGGATTAGAAATTTCCTGCCTTATGTTTTCGGGTATTTGATACTCATCTAAAACATAAACGACCTCTTCTTTTTGAGGTGAGGTTAAGTCTATCCAAACAAGCCCATTATTCTTATACTTTGATATCATGAGGTTATTATACATTCTAGCTTGCTTTTTTCAAAATTTTTGTGTATTATAGCTTTACCTAGGTTTTAAAGCCCTAGGAGTTAAAATTATGGCTCAATCAACTAAAACAAAAAAGACCGATCTAGAAAGCAAGGAATTTGCTGTTATTTTTACTGGCGGAAAGCAATACAAAGTCTCAGTAGGAGATATTATAAAAGTAGAAAAATTAGAAGGAGAGTTTAAGACTGGAGATAAGATCGTTTTTGACAAAGTCTTATTGGTAGATAACGGTAAAGATACTACTATTGGTGCCCCCTATATAGATGGAGCAAAAGTAGAATCACTATTTCAGAGAACAGGAAAAGGAAAGACAGTAACAGTAGTTAAATACAAGCAGAAGAGTCGTTATCACAAGAAGAATGGACACAGACAACCTTTTGTAGAAGTTAAAATCTCATCAATCAAATAAAAGTCAATAAAATCCGCTTAAAGCGGATTTTATTGACTTTTAGCTTTATGAGTAATACGATTGTAAAAAACGTGCTGACATGAAAAATAAAAAAGAAATCTTGGCAAAGTTAGATGATGAGGTAATAAAAGAGTTTTCCTCTCTATAAGATGAAGTAAACAACTGCTCTAGTGGAGTAATTGGATCTATGAGACAAGAGTATATTCGAGGTCAAATTAATGTTTATGAAAAATTCATAAGCATATTTGTTTGGATTATTTCTTAGCTCGACCTAAAAACCCCTTATCAGTTTTTATGATAAGGGGGTTTATTGTCTATTTTTTAGAGCATTCTTGATGGTTTCGCTGTCTGAATATTCTAGTTCTGTACCTGTCGATAATCCTCGGCCAAGAGAAACAATTTTGATATTATATTTTTGGATGATGGGTGATAACTTTTCTCTCAAGAAAAGATCTGTGTGTTCTCCTTGTGGATTTATAGAAAGCGCCAAAATTATTTCCTTGAGATCTCCTTGCTTCGCTCGAGATTCTACGACGTTTAACAATTCTTTTACTCTCAAAAAGCTTAAAACCTCTTTATTGATTATAGGAGCTAGCCCACCAAGTATAAAATAAAAACCGCTATAACTTTTACTTCTTTTTATATTTTCATAATCTGAGTCTTTTTCAACGACCAAAAGAGAACTTTTGTCTGTTTTTGGATTTTTACAATTTTCGCACAGATCTTCAACAGGGGATTGAAAAAACAAAAAACAGGATGGACATTGATGAATATTATTCTTTAAATTTAAAATGTTGTGTCCAAGCTCAGATACATAACTAGGATTTTTGTGTAATAAGAAATAAACAAAACGCTTGGCTTGTCTTTCTCCTATGCCTGGAAATTCTTTAAAGTATTTTGCTAATTTTTCTATTGAGTCTTCCATCCCCCCGTTTTAGAAACCTTCTATCTCTGTTTCTTTTATTTGATTGCTAATACGATCAACACTATCTGTTTTGTCTATTGAAGTAAAAGTAGAGAACTTTTCATCAAAATATAAATCTACCTTACCAACAGGCCCATTTCTATGCTTTTCAATAAGGATTTCTGCTATATTTGTTTTCTCACTTTCATCTTTTCCTTTATCTTCTCGATGTATAAACATTACGACATCGGCATCTTGTTCTATAGAACCAGAATCTCGGAGGTCCGAAAGTTTTGGTTTACCACCTCTCGATTCAACAGCACGGGAAAGTTGAGAAAGGGCTAGAACTGGGACATTAAATTCCTTAGCAAGAGCTTTGAGCGATCGAGATATTTCTGTGACTTGATTGACCATATTGTCATAATTTTTAGAAGTAGACATCAACTGTAAATAGTCAACTACTATTAAATCCAATCCATGTTCTGCCTTAACTCTTCGACACACAGACCTCATTCTAATTATTGAGTTACCAGCCATATCATCTACGAATATTTTTGCTTTAGATAATCTATCCAAAGAGTCTCTAATTTTAGAAAATTCTGATTCTGTAGAAAGATTTCCGGTTCTCAAATGCCAAGCATTAACTCTGGACTCTGCAGCCAACATCCTATCGACTAATTGTTGTGTACTCATTTCCAAAGAGAAAACCGCAACAGAGGCGTTGTGTCTCAAAGCAGTTTGTCTTGCGATATCAAGAGCCAAAGTAGTCTTACCGACAGAAGGTCTAGCTGCCAAAATTATTAGGTCAGATCTTTGTAAACCAGATAAATAACCATCCAAATCTTTAAATCCTGTTGGTATACCTCTAATTTCTCCTTTATTTTCATGAAGTTTTTCTAATCTTTCCCAGGCTTCAGGCAAACTATCCTTAAGAGAATGGAAAGTTGCACTATTACCACCAGTATTGATATTCATCATCTTCTTTTCAGCTTGATCTAAAACTTCAAAAACATTTTCTGCATCATCTTGAAAACCGAGTTCTGTGATAAAATCTCCGGCTTCAATTATTCTCCTTAGTACATATTTTTTTAAAACAATATCAGCATAATATTTTATATTAGTAGAAGCGGGAACAGAGTTTGTTAACTCTCCAAGATAGCTACTTCCTCCAACACTATCAAGAATTTTCTTTTCTTCTAGTTTGTGAGAAACTGACAACAAATCAATCGGTTCTCCTTTGGCAGAAAGTTCAAGCATTACTTTAAAAATCTGAGAGTGCTTAGAAGTGTAAAAAGAATCAGCGGTAATAATATCTGTTACTTCATGAATAGCCCCTGGACGGAGCATGATAGACCCTAGTATAGCTTTTTCTGCCTCTATATTTTGAGGAGGTATTTTTATTTGTGATGGTGATTTCTGTGTCATAAGAATTATTGTAACACAACACCCCGAAACCCAAAAATCCATTTTTTGGATAAATATGTTATTAAAATGTGCAAAACTTATTTATTTTTGGTATTATATAGATTATGGAAAAAGAACGCACAATAGCACTTACAGGAGATCGTCCAACGGGCAGATTGCATATTGGGCATTTTGTTGGTTCTATACAAAATAGGATAAAAATACAAAAAGATGCAGACTTGTTCTTCTATGAAATAGCAGATATTCAAGCTCTTACAGATAATGCCGATAATCCAGAAAAAGTTAGGAAAAACGTGCTTGAAGTTGCATTGGATAATTTAGCTTGTGGAATTGATCCAGACAAGACTGTCATGTTCATCCAATCCAAAGTCCCTGAAATAGCTGAATTAACTGTATTGTTTATGAATCTTGTAACATTAGCTAGATTAAAAAGAAATCCTACGGTCAAAGACGAAATGAAGCAAAAAGGTTTCGGAGAAAATGTGCCTGTAGGATTCCTTACTTATCCGATCTCTCAAGCAGCCGACATTTTGGCCTTTCGAGGTAATTTAATTCCCGTCGGGGAAGATCAGTTGCCAGTGCTTGAACAAGCAAATGAAATTGTTATTGATTTCAATCGTCTATATGGCAAAACTTTTGATAAAATAAAAAATCTTGTCGGTGATACTCCAAGATTGATGGGAATAGATGGTAATGCCAAGATGGGGAAGTCACTTGATAATGCTATATATCTCTCAGATACATACCAAGAAATATCAAAAAAAGTTATGTCAATGTATACAGATCCAAATCACATTCATGTAAATGATCCAGGAGATACCAAAAATAATGTTGTCTTTAAATATTTAGAAATATTTGATCTCGAGAAAGATGAGGTGAAGAAACTGAAGAAGCAATACGAAGCAGGTGGGCTAGGAGACGTCGTGATTAAAAAAAGATTGATAGAAGTCATGGAAAGTGTCATTGGTCCGATAAGACAAAGAAGAGAGGAGCTGGCAAAAGAGCCAGACAAGATCATGAAAATATTAGAGGAGGGAACAGAGAAGGCGAGAAAATATGCGCGAAGTACAATGGAAGAGGTCAGAGAAAAAATAAAAATAGCTTATTTTTAACAAATATGAAAAATGCTTTATACTCTCTAGTGTTGTTTATCTTAAACTTCATCAACGTCCCACTTAAAAATGGATTCAAGAAATTAAAAAAATGGTATCTGGGAATGGAAAAAGATGATGTAGTGATATGGTATGCATTTGCTCCGTTTTATTGGATAGTCGCTAGTCTTGTATATCTGATTGGTTACCCAGCAGGTAAACTTGATAAAATTGTTAACAAATAATTATTATAATTTTAAAAGATATGAAAGAAAGAAAATACATAAAAGATTTAAGTAGTTTTGTTGGTCAAGAAGTTGTTATTGCTGGGTGGGTTGATGTTCGAAGAGATCAGGGTAAGTTGGTCTTTATGGACTTGCGAGACATGACTGGTAAGGTACAGTGCGTGGTCTTACCAAATCACACAGAAGCAATGGAAAAAGTAAAGGAGGTTCGTAATGAATGGGTTTTAAAGATTACAGGACTAGTTAATAAGAGACCTGATAAAAATATAAAAGAAGAAGTTCTTAATGGAGATATTGAACTTGAAATCACCAATATCGAAGTTCTAAATAAGGCCATAACTCCTCAATTTGATGTTACGACAGATGGACGAGAAATTGGAGAAGATCGTAGACTTCAATATCGTTATATAGATCTAAGAAGACCTCGTTTGCAAAAGAATATAAGGAATAGACACAAAATGGCTAAGTTTGTCAGAGATTTCTTGGATAAAGAAAATTTCATTGAGATAGAAACTCCTATTTTAACAAAATCAACACCAGAAGGTGCTCGAGATTTCATCGTTCCTTCAAGGGTTTACAAAGGAACATTTTACGCTCTACCTCAATCTCCTCAACAATACAAACAACTGCTTATGTCTGCTGGAATGGAAAGATATTTCCAACTAGCAAGATGTATGAGAGATGAAGATTCAAGAGGTGATAGACAGCCAGAATTTACTCAGTTGGATATGGAAATGAGTTTCGTAGACAGAGAGGATGTTATGGATGTAAATGAAAGATTACTTATAGCAATGGTGAAAGAATTGTATCCTCATAAAAAAATACAACAAATTCCTTTCCCAAAAATTACCTATAAGGATGCAATGGAAAAATACGGTAATGATAGACCTGATATAAGAGAAAACAAAGAGGATCCAGACCTTTTGGCTTTTTGTTGGGTGATAGACTTTCCATTTTTTGAAAGAACAGACAAATCAGATAATCCAAACACAGAAGGTGAATGGACATTTACACACAATCCTTTCTCAGGACCAGTTAAAGAACACAAGGGTTGGCTAATGGAAGGTAAAAACATAGGAGAAATTTTAACTACTCAATACGATATTATCCTAAATGGTTTTGAAATAGGAGGAGGAAGTATTAGAGCTCATGAGCCAGACATGCTTAAGAAAGTTTTGGAAATAATTGGACACAAAGAAGATGATATCAATCACAACTTTGGACACATGCTTGGAGCATTGGGATCAGGAACACCTCCACATGGAGGAATTGCTTGGGGGTTTGACCGAGTACTAATGCTATTAGAAAACGAACCAAACATAAGAGAGGTTATTACATTTCCTAAAACAGGAGAAGCAAAAGACTTAATGATGGAATCTCCTTCAGAAGTATCAGCAAAACAACTAAAAGAATTAAGTATAGAAATAATCAAGCCGAAAAAATAATATGACCACAGAGGATATTATATCTCCATATAGTGTCCGAGCAGGAGCATTCGAGGGGCCACTCGATTTGCTCCTTTCGTTAATAGAAAATAAGAAATTTTTTATTAACGAGTTATCACTTGCAGACGTAACCAACGATTACATCTCTTATTTAAAGTCTCTGAATGAAATTCCAAACGAAAAACACATAGAGGATGTTTCTTATTTTGTTCTTATCGCTTCGACCTTGATTTTAATTAAATCAAAATCTCTCTTGCCAAACTTGTCACTAACAGAAGACGAGAAAGAAGATATCACTGATTTAGAAAAAAGACTAAAAATTTACCAAATTTTTAAGTCTGCAGGAATAGAAGTTAATAAAATTTTTGCAAAGGATATTATTTTTATGCCAGTTGAAAGAATATGGAGTGATCCTATTTTTTCTCCTGATCCATTAATCACACCAGAAAATATGTTGGCTTCCGTTAAAAATGCAATAATTAATGCTCCCAAAAAGGAGATTAGTCTACCAGAGATTGAAGTAAAGAAGGTCATTAATATCGAAGAAGTGATAAACAATATAACAGAGAGAATTAAAACTGCAGTAAAACTCTCTTTTCGAGATTTAACAAAGGGTGATGGTTCTAAACCCGTAGAAGAAGCCAGATCTGAAGTTATAATTTCTTTCTTGGCTATGCTAGAATTAGTCAGAGAAGGAGTTATCGGAGTAATACAGAACTCTTCTTTTGGAGAAATTGAAATCAATCAAAACAATAAGGTCAATGAAGAATTAGTAACAAATTAAGTGAGATTATTTAAATATGAATCTAGAATCAAAAATAGAAGGGCTGCTCTTTTATAAAGGAGAAGATCTTGAAATAAAGAAAATCGCTGAAATTTTTAAAGTAGAGATACCGGAAGTAGAAGAAGCTCTTGTGCGCTTGGATGAATCTCTTACTAATAGGGGCTTGATATTAGTGAGAAAAGATAATCGAGTTATTCTAGGTATCAGAGGAGAACTTAGCCCTATCCTAGAAGAGATGAGAAAAGACGAGATAACTAAAGAGTTAACAAAATCTTCTCTAGAGACGCTCTCTATTATCATATACAAAGACGGCGTGACTAGAAGTGAGATTGACTATATTAGAGGAGTTAATTCTAGCTTTATTTTAAGAAATCTATTGGTTAGAGGTTTAATCGAAAAAATAATAGACCCTAAAGACAGCCGAAGATTCCTATATAAACCAACATTCGACACTTTAACTTATCTTGGAATTAAATCTATTAAAGATTTACCAAACTATGAAGAAATCCGTTCTCAATTATTAGAAATTAACAATACCACAGAAAACAATGATTAATGCATTAAAAATATTTTTACCCGCAGTTACAGCTTTCACTATTGGAATTTTTATAACTCCACTAGCCACACATTACTTTTATAAATATAAAATGTGGAAAAAAGTTTCAAGAGATAAAAATATTATTAATGATGAAAATAATAAGTTTTCTAAGATACATGATGTGGCCTCAGAAATCTCCACTCCTAGAGTAGGGGGTATGATAATTTGGGTATCTGTTATTTTGACAGTTGCAGCAGTTCTAGTTGCTGATTACTTTTTAGGTAATGAACTTACTGAAAAATTAAATTTTATTAGCCGAAACCAAACGCTATTACCATTTATTTCTTTGATAGTGGCCTCAATCATAGGATTAGCAGATGACTTTCTTCAAATTTTTGGAATGGGTAAATGGAGTAAGGATCCAATGGTCCTTCGTTATTTAAAAATAACAGTTATATTGTTGCTCGGGTTAATCATAGGACTATGGTTTTACGTAAAACTAGGAGTTAGTAGTCTTTATATACCATGGGTAGGGTACATTAGTTTGGGTTACCTTTTTATACCATTCTTTATGTTGGTTATGCTATCGTTATGGTCTACAAGCATTATAGATGGGATAGACGGATTGTCTGGAGGAGTGTTAGGAACTATTTTTATGGCTTACACCCTTATCGCTTATTTTAACAATCAATTGGATATTGCAACTTTTTGTGGGGTTGTAACTGGTGCCATTCTAGCTTTTCTTTGGTTCAATATTCCTCCGGCTAGATTTTATATGGGAGAAACAGGAATGATTGGATTAACAGTTACTATTTCTGTCATTGCATTTTTAACTAATACCGTTTTGCTTTTACCTATTATTGCTTTTCCTCTTGTCATCACATCTCTTTCCGCGTTTATACAAATACTTTCAGTTAAACTTAGACACGGTAAAAGAGTATTTCTAATTGCACCTCTCCACCATCATTTTGAAGCAAGGGGGTGGCCAAAATATAAAGTAACCATGAGGTATTGGATAATCAGCATTATAACTTCTGTTATAGGTGTAATCGTTTCTATAATAAGTTAATGAAAAAGGGAACTATAGATAAAACTTTCTTGGGTATAGTTATGGCTCTAGTTTTTATAGGGCTCATAACTTTCACATCTGCATCTCTCGGGATACTTGCTAAAAGTGAAGTTGAATTTAATAATGTCCTTTTTAGCCAATTTGTTTTAGGTTTTATTGGAGGACTTATCGCTTTATACATTGGATATAAAATACCGTACAAAATTATTAGAAAATATTCTTTGGTTCTATTCATTTTAGCTATTGCTGCAACACTCTTAGTTTTTGTACCAGGTGTTGGTTTGAAATTTAAAGGGGCAAGCAGGTGGATTAGTGTTTTTGGATATTCGTTCCAACCCGTAGAGCTTTTAAAAATAGGATTTATTATTTATTTCTCAGCTTGGTTATCATGGGCTAAAACAAAAGTAAAAAACCCGCTTTTTTCAATATTACCCTTAATAATTTTAATAGGGGCAATAGCGGCCATCTTACTAAAACAACCTGACACCAAGAGTTTAATTTTAATAACCACCACAGCTCTTATTATGCTTTTTGTATCCGGTGCTCCAATTAAACATCTAGCCATCTTTTTTGGTATTGCTATTGTTGGTTTTTCTATACTTGTTTATTTTACTCCATACCTAAGAGACAGAGTAGAGACTTTTATTAACCCACAAGAAAATAGCCAAACAAAATCTTACCAACTTCAACAATCCTTGATAGCCATAGGATCTGGTGGAATAACAGGACGTGGGCTAGGTCAAAGTATTCAAAAATTTAACTACTTACCAGAACCACAGGGTGATTCTATATTTGCTGTAATAGGAGAAGAAATTGGTTTCATCGGTAGTATTTTAATTATATTATTGTATTTGGCTTTTATTTTACGTGGGTACAGAATAGCTACCAAAAACGCTCCGGATTCATTTAGTAAACTACTTGTTATTGGTTTTGTAACTATCATAACCGCACAATCGTATATGAATATAGCTTCTTCGATTGGGGTTTTTCCATTAACCGGAGTCCCGCTCGTCTTTATATCTCACGGAGGAACAGCCTTATTGCTGTCTCTAGGGGTAGTTGGGGTAATTTTAAATATTTCTCAATATAAGAGTAAGACTTTAGAAGAGAAAAATATCAGTAAATAATTTTTGTTGCATTATTATTTTGTGGTATAATTATATCAATTCATAATTGTTTATATTATTAGTTTTAATTTTTAAAAATATGAAATTAACAAAGTTCTCTTTAATAGCAATCGTTCTAATTTTTTCATTTGCCTTTTCAATAAAGGTAATGGCGGAAGAAAAAATCTCCACAGAAAAAAAACTAGAGGGCAAGACAATCGTACTTGCTGAAATTAACGTACAAGACGCTAAAATAATATCCCAAACAGGAAACACCTTGGAAATTTCTTTTAATATTAACAATAAACAAGGAGCACAATCTGGTGTTAAGTATGGTATTCGTGTAGTAGATAAAGAAAGCAAAGTCCAAAAAACTATAGATGAATACGTATTTCCTGAAGTTCTAAGTGTAGCTGCCAATTCTAGTATTTCTAAAACTGTTAAATACACCGCACCAGTTAATTTAGATGGTACCTACAATGTATTCATATCTGCTCGTAATTATAGTGGTCTTCCTTTAGGTATTGCAGATCTTGGGGCGGTTAGTTTTACAAAACAGATGGAGACTCTAGAAATCTTGAGCGAAACTTGTTCAACTGAAATAGAAAGAGCTGGAAGTATCAAACTAGAAGATGAAAGAGGGAATATAGTTTCCAAGGAAGACAAAATCGTGCTTTCTTGTTACATAAAAAATAACCTAAACGAAGAGGTAACAACTAACCCTAATTTTGAAACTCACTATAGGACAATTTATGGGGAAGAAGTTTCTCAACTAGGTGGAGATGTTAATCCCATTTTGCTTAGACCTTTGGAAGAAAAGTTAGTTAAACTTACATTACCTAAAGTAGTAGTACCTCAAAGTTATATCACTAAGGTTTATTTTGAGACAAACGGAATTAAATCTAATTACATATTGATGTCTTACACCATCTCCGGTCTCAGTGCCACAATTCAAAACGTCTCATTGGATAAGAACTCATACAACGCAAACGAAACTGCCAAGATTGCATTCTTCTGGACTTCATCAGCTAAGAATAAAGAGGAACTAACATCTATCTCTCTACAAGCAGATATAGTTAATAAAAATAAGAGATCTTGTATAGAGAGTCCAATAAATACACAAATGGCAGGAGTAGGATTCATAGAGATACCAGTTACTATTAGTAAGTCATGTGATGATCCAGAAGTAACTATCTCTCTATTAGATGCTACAGGTAAGATACTTGATCAAAAAGCTTTGATATTTGAAGCTAATGAAAACACTAATTTATTCTCGGGTAAGATGGGTATCATTGCTATTATCATCCTTGTACTTCTTGTAATCGCTGGACTATTTCTCTACTTTAAGAATCTAAAGAAGAAAGATGATCACCATGATGACAAACCAAAGAGTGGTCACATTGAAGGAGCTATGCTTGCTATACTATTCGCTCTAGCTATCTCATTTATTCCGGGTGGAGTGGTTAAAGCGGAGACGTACTACATAACAGCAGATAGAGTAGATACTTATTATGACCCAAGCTCAACTTATGGAACAATAGTTTTAAACACAAACTTAGACAAAAGTGATTATTCTTATGGGGATGATATAAAACTAAACACATCTGTTTATTATGATAAGGTTGGACATTGTTCTACTATACCTCTCTACGCCACTGCCAACCAGTTAGATACGCAAAAGCTAGACTTCTCTGGAGAATCAATTGTATGTGGAGGAGATGAACTCTACGCTGAGAATACATTTCTTTCGGCGGCTACTAACTCCAGTAATATTGTTATTTCTGGACATGCGTATATGGATGGTCTTCAAGAAATAGCGGTAAATATTCCTCTAGCTTATAATGTAATTATACCTGAAATTCCTACCTCTCAAGCGACAGTAACAGTAACTGCTAGAAATGAAAACACGGGTGAAGAGTCAGTGGATGGTAAAATTACAGTAACTAAAGGAACTCCGATAAGGATTAAGTGGACAATTCAAAATGCTTCTGGAAAACATTTTGAATGTACATATCCTGGAGGAACTTGTGGGAGTTCAGATGGTGACGTTTATGAAAAATGGAGTGGAGATTTTTACTACCCGGAAACCACAACTGCTTATACAGTATTAGAAAAGTAAGCAAGGAAAATTATTCTTCTGTTGACAAAAGAATTTTTTATACTATACTTTGATAAAAGAAAGTAATTTAAAAACAATAGCCATGAGAAAGATTGTATTATTCTCGATGGTTTTGACCATCCTAGCACTTATGTTTACAGGATGTGAAAAACCGGAGAATCCGGTTCCTCCGGGACCGGCTCCTGTGTTCTATACGCTCTCTTCCACAACAAGTGGTAAAGGGTCGGTAAATCCGGACAAGGTGGCAAACATTTCTCTGGGAAGTGATATCACAGTGAAATTTATTCCTGAAGCAGGGTATTCTTTATACTCTGTAAAAGTGAATAATGTAGCTGTGGAGATCCAGCCTTCTTCGAGTGAGGTGTCATACACTATAAAAAATGTGACTAGTAATGTTAGAGTTGAAGTCATATTTGTGGAGACAAATAATCTTATAATCTCTACAAATTTTTATCCTTCTCCGTGGAAATATGTATCAATGGACATATATAGAGAAAATGGAACATTCTATTTTACTTTTCCTCTTACCCAAGAAGAAAAAAATAGAAATATGTTCTTCTACTTTAATTACCCTAAGACTAGTTACACTGAAGTGCTAACTCAGGAAGGTGTTAGATTTTTCTACGCAGACTGGAGTATTATGTCTCAAAATACCCTACGGGTCTCATCTACGAACTATACGATAGTCGAGCTTTCTGCGACTCGTCTAGTTTATAAGGCTCCACCAGTGATTGGATCAGACAAAACTTACACATACGCACAATACACTTTTGAAAGAAAGTAAGTTCTCTCAAAAAGTAAGATATATTAAAAGCCACCTTATAGGGTGGTTTTTATTATTAAAAAATTATATTGTTTTTTATCCTAGAAAAAATAACCAAAAAAGGTTATAATGCAGGAGTGGAAGTTTTTAATTTGAACAAAAATTAAAATAATTTATATATTATAAAGTTAATTTTGCGCGCAGGGCTAATTATAAAAAATAACCTTGCACCGCTTATAAAGGAATGAAAATCTTACTTACAGGAGGGGGGACAGGAGGTCATTTTTATCCACTTATAGCCATAGCCGAAAAACTAATAGAGCAAGCCGAAAAAGAAAAGGTTATAGACCTTAAACTTTACTATATGTCTGATAAACCGTATGACAAAAGAATGCTTTTTGAAAATAAGATTAATTTTGTTCAAGTGCCTGCAGGAAAAATGAGAATTTATTTTTCTATTAGAAACTTCTTTGATATCTTTAAGACAGCGATGGGCGCATTTTTAGGAATCATAGTCATGTATTTTATTTTCCCCGATGTTGTTATATCGAAAGGAGGGTATGCCGCCTTTCCCGCAGTTTTTGCTGCTAAATTATTAGGGATTCCAGTTATAGTTCATGAGTCTGATTCTTTTCCAGGAAGGCTAAATGTCTGGACTGCAAAGTTCGCAAAAAAAGTTGCAGTGTCATGGCCTGAAGCAGCAGATTATCTACCTAAAGAAAAAACCGCTCTTACCGGACAACCAATAAGAAAAAGTATTTTAAGAGGAGATCCTAATGGGGCACATAGTTACTATAAACTAGATGAACAAGTGCCAACAATTTTAATCTTAGGAGGATCTCAAGGTTCGGAAAAGATAAATAATATCATTGTTGATATTTTGCCTAAACTGTTAACTAAATATCAAGTCATTCATCAAACTGGGGAAAAAAATTTTGAAGATGTTACAACGAGAGCAAAATTTTTATTAGAAAACGATTCAAACTCTTCGAGGTATAAAGCTCTTGCCCTTCTTAATAATTTAGATATCAGAATGGCTGCCGGTTGTTCAAATTTAGTTATTTCAAGAGCTGGTTCTGGCATTTTTGAAATAGCCTCATGGGGTATTCCTTCTATTATAATCCCTATAACTAATTCAAACGGAGATCATCAAAGAAAGAATGCTTACAACTATGCGAGATCTGGTGGTTGCCAAGTAATCGAAGAATCTAATTTAACAGCCAATGTTTTAATGGCAGAAATCGATAGAATCCTTTCTGACAAAGAAAGATTAAATAGGATGAGCCAGAATGCACTGTCTTTTGCTAATCACGATGCTGCCGAAAAGATAGCCAAATCTGCTATTGAAATCGGATTAAGTCATGAAGAATAATTTTTATATGGAAGAAAAAAATAAAAAAGAAATAGTTACCCGTTTTGCTCCTTCTCCAACAGGATTTTTACACATAGGTGGAGTAAGAACTGCAATTTACGCTTGGCTTTGGGCTAGAAAAAATAATGGAAAATTTATACTTCGTATAGAAGATACAGACAAAGAAAGAGAAGTATCTGGGTCAATAGATCATATAATAAAATCACTTAAGTGGGTTAGGCTAGATTGGGATTACGGTCCCGACAAAGAAGGCCCAGCGGGATCATACATTCAATCGAAAAGACTAGACATATACAAGAAATATGCTGACCAATTAGTCGCAAAAGGTTTGGCTTATGCTGACCCATACACAGAAGAAGAACTTGAGTCTTTTAGAAAAAAATCTGAAGAAGAAAAGAAACCATTTTTGTACAGAAATCACAGACCAGAAAATCCTCCAGTTTGGGATGGAACAAAACCTTTAAGACTTAAAATTACAAATATAAAAAATAGTGAGTGGTGCGATGTAACCCGTGGTAATTTAAAAGCTGGAGCAGAAGCTTTGGATGATTTTATTCTAATTAAAAGCGATGGATATCCTACTTATAACTTTGCTCATATCATAGATGATTACGAAATGGGTGTAACTCACATAATGAGAGCAGATGAGTTTATCGCTTCTACTCCCAAATTCTTGGCTTTATACGAAGCTCTAGGAATAGAAAGGCCTGAGTTCGTTACATTACCACCAATCTTAGGAAAAGATGGTAAGAAAAAATTAGGAAAAAGGGATGGGGCTAAAGACTTTTTAGAATATTCAAAAGATGGATATCTTCCAGAGGCTATGCTTAACTTCTTGGCTTTTATTGGTTGGAATCCTGGAGATAATAGAGAAATAATGACCAAAGAAGAGATTATTTCTGCTTTTGACGTTAAACAAATTCAAATAAGCGGAGGTATGTTTAATGAAGAAAAATTAGATTGGATCAACCACGAACACTTGAAAAAAATGAGTGATAAAGAACAACAAAATTATGTAATTTCTTTTATCCCTGAAAGAATAAAAAATTTAGCAGGTTACAATGAAGAAATCGTAAGAAAAATAACCCCTATAATAATGGAGAGAATTAAAAAGGGAATAGATATGAATATAATGTCCGAGAACAAAGACCTTGATTATTATTTTGTTAGACCTGATTATGAGAGAGATTCATTATTCTTTAAATCAAGTAAAATAGAAGGTGATAAATATACCACACTAGCTCAATATCTAGAAAAAGTAATAGAAATTTTACAAACCATAAATGACGATGAATTCAATAAAGAAAAGGTGAAGGAAATAATTTGGCCTTATGCTGAAGAAGTAGGTAGAGGCGATATTCTTTGGCCTTTAAGATACTCACTTTCTGGAATGGATAAATCACCAGATCCTTTTTGCTTATCTGAAATTTTAGGTAAAGAAGAAACTATAAACCGACTCAATATATCTATTAGCTTGTTAAAAAAATAATGCGAAAGTTTGTTATATATTTTATTTTTATAATTACTATTTTAAGCTTGGGGCCAAGTGTTTCTATAGCCTTGACTGCTTCAGAAGTAAAAGAACAAATAAAACAAACTAACGAACAAATTGCTAAAATAGAAAAAGAAATTGCTAATCTATCAAATCAAATAGCAAAGACTAGTGAAGAAAAGAAAAGTTTATCTAATGCAATCAAGGAGCTAACCCTAAAAAGAAACCAGTTAGTAAAGGAAAGGGAATCAATTCAAAAAAAAATTAATGCGACAGGTTTGATAATTAAGGATATTACTAGCGATATTGGAGCAAAAGAAAAGTCTTTAATAATATCGAGAGAGGCTTTGGCTAATTCTGTAAGAAGCTTGCATCAAAGTGACAACACTCTTTTAGTAGAAAAACTTTTATCAGGTGAAAAATTATCAGATTTTAGTAGGGAATATAACGACATCCTATCTTTAAACCAAGAGGTTAAAAATAGAATATATGAAATTCTGGACAAAAAAGAGAAACTCCTAGCCTCAAAAACTGAAAAAGAGTTGGAGCAACAAAATTTAAATAACCTTAAAAGAAATTTATCTGAGCAAGAAAAAGTAATAGCTTCTAATCAACAAGAAAAAAATAATCTTCTAAAGGAAACTCAAAACAAAGAAAGTAACTACCAAAAATTATTAGCAGAACAAATAAAGAAGAGGGACGCTTTTGAAAAGGATCTCGCTAGTTACGAAGACCAACTACAGTTTATTTTGAATCCTAAAAAATTACCAAAACCAGGTACTGTGGTTTTCTCTTGGCCTCTTAAAAATATATTCATAACTCAACTTTTTGGATATACCTCTGATTCAGGTAGATTATATCGTTCTGGAACACACAGTGGAGTAGATTTTAGAGCTCCTATCGGAACCGAAACATACGCCCTGGGGAATGGCACGGTTGTGGGGACAGGAGATACAGATATATATTGCAAGGGTGCTTCTTTTGGTAAGTGGGTTTTTATTAAATATGATAATGGATTATCTAGCACTTATGGGCATTTGTCTGTTATTTATGCAAAATCTGGTGATAGGGTTAAAACTGGGGATTTAGTGGCCTTATCTGGTAATACAGGACACACCACGGGCCCACATCTCCACGTTACTGTTTATGCTTCAGATGGGGTAAAAGTAGATAAAGTTCCTAGCCTTAGTTGTAGTGGTAAAACTTTTATCATGCCTATAGCTGCCAGTACATCCTATCTAGATCCTATGCTTTATTTACCAAAGACAACTTCAACTATGTTAAAAAAGTAGATTATTTTTATTAAAATGGTAGAATATAATATATGGAAAATGAATCAAAAAAACCTAGGATACAAATACGTTTAGGTGGGTTGGTCATCATTATCATTCTCGGTCTTATATTATTTAAAGTCGACATAAAAGACAAAATAGAGTCTGAACAGTTTCAAAAAAACATTAACTATGTAACAGAAAAAATTCAGGACTTTTGGAAAAAATATATTGTTGATCCTTTTAAATCTAAAACTGGAGATTTGGTTAAAGATCTCGCTAGCCAAGGTTTGAATCAAATTCAAAAATCTGTGGATGAAAAGGCTGATGATTTGTTGGACACAAAAAATCTTAAGAGTGGACTCAGAACAATAACAGAACAAGAAGAGGAGTAGAATTACAAAAAACTGAGCTTTGCTCAGTTTTTTATTTCGGTGCCCGAGGTGGGAACACTTCGCTTATCGCCGATTACATCGGCAGGTACTTTTCCACCTCGCTTCGCTCATACGGAAAAGTCTTTCGATTTCCACACGAAAGCAAAGCAGTTTGCTTTCTCTCGGGCACCATAAAAAAAGGAGATGAACTCTTTTTTTATGGTGCCCGAGGTGGGAATCGAACCCACATCCCTTGCGAGACACGATTTTAAGTCGTGCGCGTATACCTATTCCGCCACTCGGGCAAATCCAAACTACGAAGTGGATTATAGCATAAAAAATAAAAAATAAAAAATATCTCTCCTGCTTTTTTATTTCTCAAAAGCTATGTTTTCTGTTATACTCTTTATATGTCAAAGGAATATTATACTACCATAGGGCTTGAAATACATGCTGAACTAAAAACCAATTCAAAGATGTTTTGTGGTTGCAAAAATGACCCAGATGAAAAAATTCCAAACACAAATATTTGCCCCGTATGTATGGCTCACCCAGGAACTTTGCCTGTTATAAACAAAGAAGCTGTTAAAAGTGTAATTAAGGTTGGCTTAGCCTTAAATGCTAATATCACAGATTTTACCGAGTTTGACCGTAAAAATTACTTCTACCCAGATATTCCAAAATCATATCAAATCTCTCAATACAAACACCCAATAGTTTCAGGTGGTGAGTTAAATGGGGTAAAAATTACTCGTGTTCACCTCGAAGAGGACACGGCAACTTCTAAACATGATAGGGGTGACTTTTCTTTGATTGATTTTAATCGTGCAGGGGTACCTCTCATGGAGCTCGTAACAGAACCTGTTATACACAGCGCAAAAGAAGCGGGAGATTTCGGAAGAGAATTACAGTTACTTCTAAAATATTTGGGAGTTTCTGATGCAAATATGGAAAAGGGACAAATGAGAGTAGAACTCAACATTTCTGTTTCTGATGATCCAAATAAATTCGGAACTAAAGTAGAAGTCAAAAACATAAACTCATTTAAGGCCGTCGAAAGAGCTGCGGAATACGAAACAAAAAGAATGATTGAGCTCTTAGAGAAAGGGGAGGGAGACAAAATTGTGCAAGAGACAAGAGGTTGGGATGAGACTAAACAATCAACCTTCTCTCAAAGAATAAAAGAAAATGCAAATGATTATCGATATTTCCCAGATCCTGATTTACCTAAGCTATTTTTATCTGAAATCTTTGATATAGAAAAATTAAAAAATGAGCTTCCTGAATTACCTAGTGCAAAGAGATTGAGATACAAAAATGATTATGGAATTAAAGATGAAGACTTAGAAAGCTATATTACTGACCAAGAATTAGGTTTATGGTTTGAACAAGTAGCGAATACTCTTAAAAATAACGATAAGATAAAAATCGCTTCTAACTACATAACATCTGATTATTTAGGATTAAAGAAAACGAACCTTGAAATTAAATTACCTGACGCCAAAAACTTTTCCGAATTAATAGAAATGGTAAGTGAAGGAAAGATTTCCTCTCGAGTAGCTAAAGATATTTTAGCTATGATAGTCATAGAAGATAATTCTCCAATGGCCATCGCCGAAGCTAAAGATCTTTTACAGAAAAATGATGAGGGTGCATTAAAAGAAATCATTCAAAAAATAATTGATAGCAATCCTTCAATAGTTGAGACCTATCGAAGCGGAAAAGAAAATGCAATAATGTCACTTGTTGGGCAAGTTATGAAAGAGACAAAAGGCTCTGCAAATCCTGCTCTTGTTCAGAAATTATTAAAAGAATTAATAGCATAAGAGTATGGATAAAGAAAGTAAACTTTTTTTAAAAGAAAAACCAACAATTCAAGATTTCCAAAAATATGTATTGGATTTAGAAAATGAACGTGGTTTTACAAAAGATGTTCTTAAAAACTGTCTTATGCTTGGAGAAGAAGTGGGGGAATTATTTAAAGCAATAAGAAAAGGTACTAACCTACAAATTGACCATAATTCAAAGTTTGGTTCAATAGACGAAGAACTAGCTGATGTTCTTATTCTCGTTTGTGCTATTGCAAATAAGTTTGATATCGATTTGGAAAAAGCCTTTAGAGATAAAGAGGATATTAATAAAAAGAGAATTTGGTCTAAAAGTAACTAAAATAAAAAAGAAGTATGGAAATTAAATTAGGTAAATATAAACATTATAAAGGTCATATTTATGAAGTTATAGGTGTGGCTAAACATAGTGAAGTCCCCAATCTAGAACTCGTAATATACACCCGCCCAAACGAAGATGGAAAAAATCAACTTTGGGCAAGACCTATTAAAATGTTTATGGAAGATGTGGAAACAGAAAATTATAAAGGTCCAAGATTTAAATTTTTAGAAGAATAAAATTAGTTTTATAAAAAGTATGAATAAAATAAAAGTAGCTATAAATGGTTTTGGGAGAATCGGTCGTGCGTTTTTAAAACTTTCATGGGAAAGAGAAGATTTAGAGGTCACTGCAATAAATGATCTTGGTACAATTGACAGCCTTTCTTATCTTTTGAAATACGATACTGTCTATGGTAAATGGAATCATGATATCAAAATAGAAAAAGGTGACGAAGGAGAAAAATCTTTCATTATTATAGATGGTAAAAAGATACAGTACATCCAAGAGAAAGACACAACGAAACTTCCTTGGGGAGAATTAGGAATAGATGTCGTAGTTGAATCAACTGGAGCATTTACCTCATACGATAAATCAAAATTCCACCTTGATTGCGGAGCAAAGAAAGTTGTCATCAGTGCACCTTCAAAAGGAGCAGAAAGTTCTGTAAAAGGGGAAACCATTCTACTTGGAGTAAATGAAGATAAGTTTGGCACATGTGATATTACTTCCAATGCTTCTTGTACAACAAACGCTGCAAGTCCTCTTATTGCTATTCTTCACGAAGCAATCGGAGTAGAGAAGGCTATCTTAAACACAGTCCACGGGTACACTGCAACTCAGGCTCTCGTAGACGGCCCAAGCAAGAAAGATTTGAGAGAGGGTCGTGCAGCAGCCGAGAATATCATTCCAAGCTCTACAGGAGCCGCCATAGCCGTTACAGAGGCCTTTCCAGTGCTTAAAGGATTATTTGATGGTATTTCTATTCGTGTGCCCATTCCAGCAGGTTCTATCGTTGACATAACTTTTATAGCAAAGAGAGATACTACAAAAGAGGAGGTGAATGAGATATTGAAAAAGGCATCGAGTGATCCACGATGGGAAAAATTGTTTACAGCAACAAATGAACCGCTTGTATCTTCAGATATCTTAGCTGAAAGTCACGCCTGTATCGCTGATCTAGAAATGACTCGTGTTGTCGGAGGAAATCTAGTGAAAGTTCTCGGATGGTATGACAACGAAATGGGGTATACTCATACACTCATGGACCATGTGGTCAAGACAGGGAAGACAATCAAATAGCAGTAATGGAATAAAAATAAAAAGATGGCTAGTATTTACTAACCATCTTTTTATTTTTTACTACATCCTACTTTTACATATTTTGTAAGCGATAGCACATGAAATATGTAAAATAACAATTTTAAAAACAGAGCGTGGAAAACATGATTAAATAGAAAAAAGGCTGGCGAAATTCGCCAGCCTTTTTAGAACAGAATTTTCTGCTCTAGTTTTCTATTTTTTTTGCCATGAACCAATCAAAGATTAATTCCAGTGTTTTTGAGGAAAATAAAAACTTAAACACTAATGTAATCAAAAAGATAAGCTCAAGGGCGAACACAGAGACAAGTCCAAAGGCAAGTCCGAAGGAGATTGCAGATATCAGTCCGAAGGAGATTGCAAATATCAGTCCGAAGACAAGTCTGTAATAAAATAATACAAAGATGATTCCACAAATAAGTCCAAAGACTAACCCAGAGACAAGTCCAAATTTTAGTTCAAAAAATAACCCAAGGGCGACTCCAAAGATAAACCCGGTGATAGACCCATAAATAGAATCTTCTTTATCTTTATTATCTTTTGCTTTATTGAAAGCAAACAATGAAAACAGGGAAAAAATTGGAATCATCAGGGCTTCAAATATTCTGGGATAGAAGCTCTCAAAACACCAGGCTTGAGGCAAACCCCACCAGTATGTATATACATCTTTGAATAGAATTATGTCTCTTTCGTAAAAAGAGAACAAGTTCCAACCATACAGTAACCCTAGAATTACGGCGTGGATTACAAACGCCAGCAATGACCATCTTAACCAAGATGTCCATTGTCTTTTTGTTAAAGCTTTCATTATCTATTATTTTTTGAATTTTCTTACCATAAGTATATCATATTTATATGAAAAAGTCAAGCACTAGGAATTAAGCTTTCAATTACAATCAGGATTTTCATATTTGTATGCTATCGCGCACAAATATGAAAAAATAACAATTTTTAGGTTTTATGATACAATTTAGTATATGAAAATATTTATTGGTGGGGATCATGCTGGATTCGAATTAAAAGAAAAAATTAAAAACTTCCTAATAGAGCAAGGCTATCAAGTAGAAGATATGGGGGCTTTTAAGCTTGATGATAATGATGATTATCCAGACTTTATAATTCCTGTAGCTAATGCAGTTTCTCTAAACGAAAATTCTTTCGGAATTGTTTTAGGCGGAAGTGGCCAAGGGGAACAAATAGTTGCCAATAAAATAGATAGGGTGCGTGCTATCGAATATTACGGCGGTGATTTAAACATAGTAAAACTAGGAAGAGAACACAACAATGCGAATGTCTTATCACTGGGTGCTCGTTTTGTTAATGAGCAAGAAGCTATGGAGGCTATCAAGATATTTTTAAATACAAAATTTTCTGAAGAAGAGAGACACGAGAGAAGAATAGAAGAAATTAATAAAATAGAAGAAAATAATTAATATGGTAGAAGTAATCCCAGCAATTTTAGTAGATGACTTTGATGAGCTAAAAGAAAAATTAGCCATATATAAAGGTTCATCTAAACTAGTCCAAATAGATGTTTGTGACGGACAATTCGTAGAAACCATTTCTTGGCCTTTGGGAAGAAATGATGCAGAAAGTCTCTCGTCAATTCTAGACGAAGAAGAGGGTATGCCTTATTGGACCGATTTAGATTTTGAATTTGACCTAATGGTTAAAGATGCGCATGAACAATTTGATATGTTTGTTCAACTTGGTGCTAAAAGAATTGTCTTTCATTTAGAAGCAGAACGAGAAGAATCATTTAGAGATTTCTTAGAATCTATAGACCCATATACGAGAGATAATATAGAAATTGGTTTAGCCATAAACACCTCTACAAAAATAGATGATTTAGATAAGTTTATAAACTATGTAGATTTTATTCAGTGCATGGGGATTGAAAAAATAGGACTTCAAGGTCAGCCTTTTGATAATAGAGTCTTGGATCAAATATCTTCTATTCATAAAAAATACCCAGAAATTCCAATCAGTGTAGATGGTAGTGTCAATGAAAAAACGGCCCAAGACCTGGTTGATAAAGGAGCATCGAGATTAGTGATAGGCTCAGCCCTTCTTAAAACTTACAATATAAAAGAAAAAATATCAGAATTTGAAAGTTTAAACTAACTATTTAAAATTAATTCTGTAGAAACAAATAAAACCCAAAAGAAAATAAGGAGAACAGCTTCGCTTCTGCTTAGATTTTTACCGGTTTTCATTAAATAAAATAGCATAAACGCAGAGGCAACCATAAACATCCCTGCGATGTATATTATTTTTCTAGGAAATGCAAAAGGATTAACCAAAGCCAAGAGACCTATTACAATAGTAGCATCAGTTAAAACAGTACCTAGGACATCTCCAATTGCAAGTGAGTCATGATTATTTTTTACAGCAGAGATACAGAAAAATAGCTCTGGAATAGTTGTCCATAATCCTATGAATAGCATCCCCATAGCAGCTTTATTTATATTTAAAAGAGTTGCTATCTCTATACCTGAAACGACTACAAAGTGAGAACCGGCAAGCAGAAGGACTAAACCTGTAATTAAATAAACAAAATCTAATTTTTTATTAGTTTTAACTTCTATATCTTGTTTAGCTACTGGACGTACTCGTTGTTCTTTTTTGAAAGAAAGAGCATAGAAGACAACTCCGGCAAAAATTAGAGCTAGGCCTTCCCATCGAGAATAAAATCCATCTATACCTAAGATTATCGGAACCAGTAAAATAAAAGGATAGACAACGTTTTCTTTTAGTATTTTACTTTCTACCTTTAAGGATCTTCCTGCTATAAGTACAGTTATCGCAAAAACAAGAGTAAGATCAGCGATATTTGAACCAAAAAGAGTCCCCAAACCCATAGCTGAAACATTTTGTAAGGCGGCGTTAATCGAGACTAGTGTTTCTGGAATTATTGAAATAACAGCTACCACAAAAAAGCCAACAACATATTTTGATACATTGTACGAATCAGCTATTCTAAAAGAGTATTTAGTTGATAAAGTGGCACCCTTGATAATTAAAAATAAAGATACGGCAAATATAAACAAGTTTTCTATCATGCAACTATTATACTAAACAAATTTCTTTTTTCAAATTGTAGTTTTTTGTCTTTATTTTTGCTAAAATGAAAGTAATGGAAACAATTAGTGACGCTACAATTAATGAACTAAAAAAGATAGCTAACGATATTAGAAAAAAAATTATCGAAATGTTATCAGAAGCAAAATCTGGACACACAGCTGGGTCTCTCGGAATGGCAGATATATTTACCTTGTTGTATTTTTATGCATTAAAGCATGACCCTAAGAACCCAACATGGGAAAGAAGGGATCGTGTAATTTTATCTAACGGACATATCTGCCCAGTATTGTATGCATCAATGGCAAAATCTGGTTATTTCCCTGAAGAAGAAATCATGACACTTCGTAAACTAGGATCTAGATTGCAAGGGCATCCTCATAGAGAATTTATGCCATGGCTTGAAACATCTTCCGGGCCTTTGGGTTCAGGATTATCTCAAGCTGTAGGAATGGCTATTACTGATAAAATTTACGATGGAGATAAAACTTTTTATACTCTTCTTTCAGATGGAGAATTAAATGAAGGTAATACCTGGGAGGCTATTCTGCTAGCTACAAAATATAAATTAAACAACTTAATCATTATTGTGGACAGAAACCATATTCAAATAGGTGGTAACACTGAGAAAGTTTTGCCATTAGAAGACCTTAAAGATAAATTTAAAGCATTTAATTGTTTTACTACAGAAATAGATGGACATAATTTTAGAGAAATTAACAATGCAATCTATCAAGCTAAAAATAATAAAGTTGGAGTATCAGTCATTATAGCCAAAACGATACCAGGTAAGGGGATTAAATCTTGGGAAAACAATTATGAATGGCACGGTAAAGCCCCAACAAAAGAAGAGGCTGAATTAGCAATAGAAGAATTAAATAAGAACTATGCTTAATCAAAACTTAAAACTAAATACAAAATTATTTAATCCTGATGTTGAGAAAAAAACTACTAGGCATGGTTTTGAAATCGCAATTACAAAACTTGGAGGAGAAAATCCAAATGTTATTGCTATTAGTGCTGATCTAAAAGATTCTGTCGGATTAAAAAATTTTGCCGAAAGATACCCCGAAAGATTTATAGAAGTAGGAGTCGCTGAACAAAACATGGCCGGGGTTGCGAGCGGAATAGCAGCCATGGGTAAAATTCCTTTCATGGCTTCTTATGCAATTTTTAGCCCTGGAAGAAACTGGGAGCAGATTCGCACAACTATTTGCTATAACAATCAACCTGTAAAAATAATTGGATCACACACAGGGGTAACTGTCGGTCCTGATGGTGGAAGTCATCAAGCGCTTGAAGATATAGCTCTCACAAGAATACTTCCAAATATGGTAGTTTTGAGCCCATGCGACGAAATAGAAGCACAAAAAGCAATTATGGCATGTTCTATAACAAAAGATCCAACTTACATTAGATTGACACGTAATGATACTCCTATAATTACAACAACTGAGACTTCATTTTCTGTAGGCAAGGCTCAGGTTTATTATTCTCCAGAGATTGGACTAGCTAATGTTGGAATTATTGCAACCGGACCTATTCTACATAGAGCTCTACTCGCTGCTCGTGAACTTGAAAAATCAGGAATAAAATCTAAAGTCATCAATCTTTCTACGATAAAACCCCTAGACAAAGAAACTGTAATTTCTCTAGCTAAAGAAACTGAAGCTATTGTAACAGTTGAAGATCATCAAATCGAAGGGGGGATGGGGAGTGCCATCTCTGAACTTCTATCAAAAAGCTATCCGGTACCCATTGAATTTATCGGAGTAGAAGGGAAGTTTGGGCAATCAGGAACCCCCGAAGAACTAGAAAAATTATATGGATTAGACACAGAATCCATTATTAAAAAAGCGCTTTTGGTTATCTCTAGAAAAAAAATAAATTAATCTAATTTTGTAGGACCAACTTCAGGATCTAGTAAATCTAATTCTTTTTCCATTTGATCTTTACTTAGCAATCCTTGATGCGGACCTACAAATTGGACTACTGATTTTGAGTTTATTGTACCCCAGACTAACGCCTCTTTTGTGGTTTTTTCATGAACTAAAGCAGCAATAAAAGCACCAGAAAAAGCATCTCCAGCTCCAGTGTTTTCAAAAGTTTCAGATTCTTTATAAAAGGATTTCATGTGTAAGACTTCTTGCCCGTCAAAAGAATATGACCCATCAACGCCATCAGTTATAACAACTAATTTAGGACCGAGACTAAATATTTGTTTTAACAAAAAGATAACATCTTCATTTTCTGTATTTAGAATTTTTTGAGCTTCCTCTTTGTTAGAGAAAAATACATTTGCTCTCTCGTATAGTCCCTTAAGAGATTCTACTCCTAATCTTATTTGAAAGGTTCCAGGCTGTATGGCAAAAGAAACTTCAGGGTGAGAATTTAAGTAATTAAGTATTTCTTCGTGATAAGAAATAGAGTTTTGGGATAAGGAAGATAGATAAACCCATTTTGGTTCTGTTCTTATTTCAGGCATTTTGTACGGAAAGTCAGTATGTTTAACCAAAATGGTTCTCTCGTTTTTATACCAAAGAACATAATGATAGTTGGACTCCATTCCTTTTATTATTTCTATGTTCGAAGTGTCTACGTTTTCTTCAATTAATTTCTCTATATTTTTTAATCCAATGTCATCTTTACCTACATAGGAGGCTAGACTTGTTTTAAGACCCAACCTGCTTGCTGCAATAGAAACATTAGCACTATTGCCAACAGCAAAACATTCAAGGGCTGATTCGTAGGGGATCTTTCCACCATAATCCAAACAGAGATTAAATTCATCGCTATTTTTCTCGGGTTCTATTTCAGCTTCTTTTATTTTAATAAATGGCTCTGCCGCAATATCTCCTATAGCCAAAATATCTATTTTATTTTCCATATATTTATATTGTAACATATTATGATATAATAGATAAGTATGATAAAAACACTGAGAGAATATATAAGGGAAGCCGAAAGCAAGAAGATTGCCATAGGACACTTTAATATTTCAAACCTAGAAAGTCTTAAGGGTATATATGAAGGAGCAAAAAGAGTTGGAGAAAAACTTGGATATAAGATACCAATAATCATAGGAGTGTCCGAAGGAGAAGAGGATTTTATAGGAATTAATAAAGTGGTGGTTTTAATAAAGGAAATTAGAGAAAATGATAATTATCCTATCTTTCTAAATGCAGATCATCATTATTCTTTTTCTTCTATCAAAAAATGCATTGATACAGGTTTTGATTCTGTAATAATAGATGCTGTAAAACTACCCTTGGAAGAAAATATCGCTTTAACAAAAGAGTGCGTGACTTATGCCAAAGAAATTTCTAAAAGGGAAGAACGAGATATCTTGGTAGAATCTGAGATCGGCTTTATAGGTCAATCTTCAAAAATACTTGAAAAAATACCAGATGGAATAACAGAAGAGACAAAAACAAAACCAGAAGATGCTGAATATTTTGTAAGAGAAACGGGGATAGATTTATTAGCTCCTTCGGTTGGAAATATTCACGGAATGTTGAAGGGTGGCAATCCCAATCTAGATATAGATAGAATCAGAGAAATCAAAGATAAGGCAAACATACCGTTGGTTTTGCATGGAGGGTCTGGTATTAGTGATGAAGATTTTATTAAAGCGATAGATGCTGGAGTATCTATAATCCACATCAGTACAGAAATTAGGATAGCCTACAAAGAAGCCATCTTAGAATCTTTGAACAACAATCCTAACGAACTAGCTCCATACAAATATTTAAATAATGCTATTGAAAAAATATCTGATGTGGTCGAAAAACGAATCAGGTTATTCAATAAATTATAAGATTATTAATAATTAAATATTATATTTATGTTTAAGAATTTTTTTAACATTAACAAATTAGAGAGTACTAAAAAAGAAGAGGATTTAGGTGGTGGTTCTAAGCTTGTAGAAACAAACTATCCTGAAAACCTAGAGAACATGGAAAAAATAGATTATACCTCTTTGCTTGATGGAAATAGTATTGAGTGGAAAAGAGAAGAAGTAGAAGCTGCAAAAAATAAATTTGATTTAGTTAAAGAGCAACTTCCAGAAGACTTTGCTTCTAAGCCTTATGAGGAAAGAATGAGTATAGTTGATAGTATCTTAGAAACCGTAAAATAATCATTGCAAAATATAGCCTTTTGTGCTATGGTAATAGTCATGAATAAATTAACCGCAACAATGCGAAGTAAGACAGATAAGCTAGGTGACATACGAAAGAGTGGTATGGTTCCTGCTGTTGTCTATGGCGCTCGTGTGGAAAACACTACAATTTCCGTATCGAGTGTAGACTTCGAAAAAGTATTAAAAGCAGTGGGCGAATCAAGCACACTAACTCTAGAATTAAAAGATAAGAAGGTTGAAGTTCTAATACATGAAGTTCAAAGAGATCCAATAAAAGGTTTCCCTATGCATGTAGACTTCTTAGCTATCGATGTTAACAAACCAGTTATCGTCGTAGTTCCTATAGAATTTATAGGAGTAGCACCTGCAGAAAAGAACAGTCTTGGAATTTTAGTAAAAACCTTGCACGAAATAGAAGTTGAGGCTCTTCCAAAAGATTTACCTCACAATATTGAAGTAGATTTATCTTCTCTAGAAAATCTAGATGATCAGATAAGAGTAGAGGATATAAAAGCTCCAGCCAACGTTACAATCAAAACTGACGGAGAAGAAGTTCTTGCAATTATAGCTCCTATGACAGAAGAAGTCGCAGAAGAAACGCCTTCAGCAGACCTATCTTCAATAGAAGTTGAAAAGAAAGGTAAGAAAGAAGAAGAAAATACAAACAAAGAATAGAAATAATAATTTTAAAACCCTCCAATGTATTGGAGGGTTTTAAAATTATTTGTGAACTTTCTATCAAGTTGCTATAATATACCCATGAGTTTTTATAAAAAAAGACGTTTTTCATTTTTGTTAATTTTAGTTTTAATTTTAGGAGCAATCCTCAGCGGGAAGGTCTATGCTGATGTTCTTCTTGAAAATGCTCAAGCCGACAAGCAAAAGTTAGAAGCAGAATTAGCTAACCTAGAAAAAGAAATCGCAGCAAAACAAAAAGAATTAGATAAACAAAAAGGGCAGTCCGTTTCTTTATCTAGAGACATTTCTATATTAAGTGCCCAAATAGAGAAATCAAAACTTGATATTAGAGCCAAAAACTTGGTTATTCAAAAGCTTGGTGGAGAAATTACTGCTAAAAATAAGAAAATAGAAGCCTTATCAACCAAATTATCCAAGGAAAAAGAGTCTTTAGCACAACTAATAAGAAAAGAAAGGCAACTAGATGATAAATCCATAGTTTCTGTTGTATTATCTCAAGACAGAGTATCTGACGCGTATGGAGATGTAGTAGCTTTTGGAGCTATCAAAAAGGGAATCCAATCTTCTATTGATGAGATTACAGGAGTAAGGACATTAACAGAATCTGAAAGAAAGAGTCTAGAAGAAAAGAAAAACCAAGAAACAGATACAAAAGCTGAATTAGAAAATGCTAAAGCTAAAGTTGAATTAAGTGAAGCAGAGAAACAAAAACTTTTAACTATTAGTAAAAACAAAGAAGCTGAATACCAAAAAGTTTTAGCCGAGAAAGCAAAAAAGAGATCAGAAATTTTAGCGGCAATCTTTAATTTGGTTGGAGGTAATAAACAAATTAACTTTGAAACTGCATTGGTTTACGCACGGGAAGCACAGAAACAAACAGGAATTGATCCTGCTTTCTTGCTCGCGATACTTACTCAAGAAAGTAATCTTGGAAAAAATGTTGGGCAATGTTATCTAACTGATACAACGACTGGTAATGGAAAAGGTGCGAACACTGGAAGTGCTCAAAAAAGAGTTATGAGCCCAGCGAGAGATATCCCAATCTTTCTTGATATTACATCCAAATTAGGATTAGATTATTCCTCTACTAGAGTTTCGTGTTGGATACCTATGTATAAATATAACTCTGTGACAAAAAAGAACGATATTCCTTATGGTTGGGGCGGTGCTATGGGTCCAGCTCAATTTATCCCTTCAACTTGGAGAATGTTTGAAAATAGACTAAAAACAATCTTAGGGTATAATGCTAGTCCTTGGAATCCTAAAGATGCCTTTATGGCTGCTGCTTTGTATCTTACAGATTTAGGAGCTAAAGGATTAAGTTCTAGCGCTCAACACAAAGCTGCTTGTAGATATTATGGAACAGGAACAATAAAAGATAAAGCAGGTAATGATCTTGGATATTGCACTTATAGTAATAGTGTTATGAGACTAAAAACAGGAATTCAGGCCAACATAGACATCTTGCAAGATTAAGAAAATAATGCTAATATAGCGAGATATGAAGAAAGATATACACCCAAAATATAATGATAAATCAAAAGTAAACTGTGCTTGCGGAGCAACTTTTCCTGTTGGTTCTACCATGGATGATATTCATGTTGAAATTTGTAGCCAGTGTCATCCTTTTTATACAGGTAACGAAAAAATCTTGGACACAGCTGGAAGAGTTGATAGATTCAAGAAAAGAGTTGCTTTATCTGAAAAGAAAAAGAAATAAATTAGTTCTTAGAAATAAAAAGCTCTTTTGGGCTTTTTATTTTTGTTACTAAAAGGTTATAATTGATTTAGAATTAAAAAAATGGAATTAGATTTAGAACAACTAAAGAAGAATTACAAAACGAGCTATTTCGCAGAAGAATATGAACGTCTTTTGAAAGAGGAAGAAAAAATAAATGAAATGGTTCAAGCTGATGAAAGCTTAAAAGAATTAGCTGTTGAAGAAATACAAAATATTAATTTCCAAAAAGAGGCGATTCAAAAACAAGTAGAAGAAATATTGAAGAAGGAAGAAGAGGAAGAAGAATTTCCTAATGAAATTATAATGGAAATTAGAGCAGGCGTAGGAGGAGATGAAGCTTCTTTATTTGCTTGGGAATTAGCTAGAATGTATGAAAGGTATGCAGAAAAATTGAGATGGAATTGGAAACCATTAGATGAATCAATAAATGATGTTGGGGGATATAAAGAAGCAACTTTTGAGATTAAAGGCCAAGATTCATACAAGACGCTACGCTTTGAAACTGGTGTACATCGAGTTCAGAGAGTTCCTGCTACCGAAAAAAATGGTAGGATACACACCTCTACAGCATCTGTTGCTATTCTTCCAATTAGAAAGAAAACAACAGTCGTCGTTAATCCTGCCGATATAGAGATTGAGTATTCTCGTTCTGGAGGAGCAGGAGGTCAAAACGTTAACAAAGTTGAAACTGCTGTAAGACTTATACACAAACCAACGGGAATAGATGTTCGCTGTACAACAGAGAGAAAACAGTTAGATAACAGAGAAAAAGCTATGGAAATTCTTCTTTCTAAACTTCAAATGATGAAAGATGAAGAAGAGGATAAGAAGTATGCAAACGATAGAAAAAACCAGATAGGGACTAGCGATAGAAGTGAAAAAATAAGAACTTATAATTTTCCTCAAGATAGAATTACTGATCACCGTATAAAACAATCTTGGTCAAACATCCCAAGTATAATGAGTGGTAATATAGATAAAATAATAGAATCCCTAGCAAGTGGAGAGGTGGGGGACGCAGACGACGAATAAACTATTTGCTGTTTGCGTTTATTTATGATATAATATATAGAGTAGTTAGCTTATGTTTTGGTATTAGTTTCATTCTTCGTATGTGTAAACATTGGGGTATGTAAATGAAATCGGGCTATGCGATTACATTTATAAGTTCCGACCAAGTGTCGGAATCCGACAAAATCGGATTAGTTTAATTTTGCAATTCGGTATCATTGTGTAAAGTTTTGCAAATATAATTGTCATATATGGCAAAAAAGTTATATGTTGGAGGTCTACCTTACAGTACTTCTAACGAAGAGCTAAAAGCTCATTTCAGCGGAGCAGGAGCTGTTTCTTCTGCAACTATTATCATGGATAAAATGACAAACCGCTCAAAAGGTTTTGGATTCGTAGAATTCGAAAACGATGCTGATGCTCTAGAAGCAATCTCAATGTTTGACGGTAAAGATTTCGGAGGACGAAAGCTTACAGTTAATGAAGCTCGACCTATGGAAGAAAGACCAAGAAACTTTCAAAGATAATTGAAAAAACAAAAAACACCCCGACGAAAGTCTGGGTGTTTTTTGTTTGCAAAATAATAGTTTTTTTGTTATATTTTTAAAGTTAATTGTTTTATGCGTGTGTAGTTCAGTGGTAGAACGCTGTCCTGAGTTTTTGGGAAAAAATAAATGGTTCGCTCGTTAAAAATGAAAAAACAAATAATTTCTTGAGTGCGTGTGTAGTTCAGTGGTAGAACGCTGTCCTGATAAGACAGAGGTCGAAGGTCCGATTCCTTCCACACGCACTGAGGACGGTATTTGTTTTTCATTTTGTAACTCACTGCCATTTAAAAGACAGAGGTCGAAGGTCCGATTCCTTCCACACGCACTTGTTATTCATATATTTTTCTAACCCATTAGAAAATTTAATTAATGTTAAAAAATTCTAAAAACTTAATAGATCAAATGATCAAGCTCAAAAAGGACGACAAAGCTAAAAATTTAAGTCGTTTTTTTAAAACCGATAAAGGAGAATATGGGGAAGGTGATTTGTTTTTAGGAATCAGTGTTTTAGACACAAGAAAGATGATTAAAAATTACGCCCACCTAGACACAAAAGAGATATCAAAACTCCTAACCAACAAGTATCATGAAATTAGATTAATAGGACTTTTGGTTTTAGTTAGAAGGTATCAAAAATCAAATAAAGCTGAACAAAAAGAAATTTTTAACTTTTATTTAAAGAACACTAATTATATAAATAATTGGGATTTGGTGGACCTATCTGCTTATCACATTGTTGGAGATTATCTTTTAAATAAAAACAGAAAAATTTTATACAAACTTGCTAAATCAAAAAATATATGGGAAAGACGAATAGCCGTTGTCTCCACTTATACTTTTATTAAAAACAGGGAAAATCATGATATTTTTGAATTAACAAAAATCCTACTAAATGATAAACATGATCTTATACACAAGGCTTGTGGTTGGATGCTTCGAGAGTCAGGGAAGAGTGTGTCAGAAAAAGACTTAGAGTTGTTTTTGGAAGAAAACTACCACAAAATGCCTAGAACAATGCTTCGTTACGCTATAGAAAAATTTTCAGATTCTAAAAGACAACATTTTCTCAAAAAATAAAGAGCAAATTAATTGATTTTAATCTCAAATTTTAGTATAAATATAAACAGTTAAAAGGGGCTATCCCTTTTTTGTTTGTCATTTTTATTATTAATTTTAATTATTATATGTCGCAGAAAAAAAGCAATAAATTTGTCTATGCCTTCGAAGAAGGGAATAGAAACATGAAGGAGATTCTTGGTGGAAAAGGTGCCAACCTAGCTGAAATGAAAAGCTTGGGGATTAATGTTCCTCCTGGATTTACCATCTCTACCCAAGCTTGTAAAATTTACAATGACTTAGGTAAAAAAATCACTCCCGAGATGGAAACTCAGATAAAAACTAATTTGATTAACCTAGAAAAAAAGATGGGTAAAAAACTAGGGGATGCAAAAAATCCTCTATTGGTTTCAGTAAGATCTGGAGCAGCCGCTTCTATGCCAGGAATGATGGATACAATCTTAAACCTTGGGCTTAACGATCAATCCGTTATCGGTTTGGCAGAAAAAACTGGTAATGAAAGATTCGCATGGGATTCATATCGACGATTAATCCAAATGCTTGGTAATGTTGTTTTAGAAATTGATCACGACGAATTTGAACACATATTAGAATCTGTAAAAGAAAGTAAGAAAGCTAAATTTGATACAGACCTAAGTACAGAAGACCTTAAGGAAGTTGTAACTAAATACAAGGCAATGGTCAAAAAGGTTACTAAAAAAGATTTTCCTCAAGATCCTAAAGTACAACTTGATTTGTCTATCAAAGCAGTTTTCAATTCATGGAACAATTACCGAGCTATTCGTTATCGTGAAATAAATAATATCAAAGGACTTATTGGAACAGCTGTTAACGTTCAAGCAATGGTGTTCGGAAATCTTGGAGAAGATTCTGGAACTGGTGTTTGTTTTACAAGAAATCCTTCTACTGGAGAAGCAAAGTTTTACGGAGAATATTTAATGAATGCTCAAGGTGAAGATGTTGTTGCTGGGATCAGAACACCTCTTGCAGTATCAACTCTACAAAAAAGCAATCCAAAGATATACAAAGAACTAGTTGCTGTATGTAATAAAGTAGAGAAGCATTATAAAGACATGCAAGATATGGAATTCACTATTGAAAAAGGAGTTCTATATATTCTTCAAGCAAGAAACGGTAAGAGAACAGTTGAGGCTGGAGTAAAAACAGCTGTCGACATGGTAAAAGAAAAATTGATAACCAAAGAAGAAGCTATCTTGAGAATAGATCCAAACCAACTTAATCAACTACTACACAAACAATTTGACCAAAAGTCATTAAATAAAGCAGAAGCAATTGCTCAAGGGCTACCAGCTTCTCCAGGAGCTGCTGTAGGAGAAATAGTATTTAATGCAAGCGAAACTCTATCAAAAGCTGAAAAAGGTCTAAGCGTTATCTTGGTAAGAACAGAAACATCTCCTGAGGACATCGATGGAATGCACAGTGCTAAAGGTATTTTAACAGCAAGAGGAGGAATGACTTCTCACGCGGCCGTTGTTGCTCGAGGAATGGGAACTTGCTGTGTTGCAGGTTGTCCTGATTTAATTATTGATGAAAAAAAGAAAACCTTAACCATTAAAAGTAAAGGATTAACTCTTAAGGAAGGTGATTTCATTTCACTAGATGGATCTACAGGAAAAGTTTATGCTGGAAAAATAGAAACCAAAGAACCAGAACTTTCAGGTAACTTTGGGAAGCTTATGTCATGGGCTGATGAATATCGAAAGATAGGTATCCGCACAAACGCAGATACTCCAAAAGATGCTTCAACAGCTAGAAAATTTGGAGCTGAAGGTATTGGACTTTGCCGAACAGAACACATGTTTTTCGAAGGACCAAGAATTAAAGCTATTCGAGAAATGATTCTTTCAAACGATATTGAAAGTCGAAAGAAAGCTCTTGCTAAACTTCTACCATTCCAAAGAGATGATTTCGTAGGGTTATTCCACACAATGGAAGGATTCCCTGTAACTGTTCGATTCTTAGACCCTCCACTACACGAATTTTTACCTACTAACGAAAAAGATATAGTTGAAATATCAAAAGAAATGGGAGTCTCTGTTAGCGTGCTTAAAAACAAGATTGAAGAACTTCATGAGTTCAATCCAATGTTAGGTCACAGAGGTTGTAGACTTGCTGTAACTTTCCCAGAAATATACGAAATGCAAACAAATGCTGTTATTGAAGCTGCAATTCTAGTTACAAAAAAATGTCCAATTTGTGGAAAGAAACACAAAGTCACACCTGAGATAATGATCCCTCTTGTAGCAACTACAAAAGAATTTTCTATGCTAAGAGAAAGCGTAATTGAAATCGTAGAAAAGAAACTTAAAGAAGCTAAAATTAAAATGGCTTACAAAGTTGGAACTATGATCGAGGTACCTAGAGCAACTATGGTAGCTGACAAAATAGTAGAAGCCGGAGCAGAATTCTTCTCATTTGGAACAAACGACCTTACTCAAATGGGAGCAGGTATATCAAGAGACGATGCAGGTAAATTCTTAAAAGAATATGTGGCTAAAGGTATATACGAAAATGATCCATTTGAAACTCTAGACCAAGAAGGAGTTGGTGAATTAATAAAAATCGCCATCAAAAAAGGACGTGGAGTTAAAAAGGATCTCAAGATAGGAATTTGTGGAGAACATGGAGGAGAACCAAAAACAGTTGAATTCTGTCATAAAGAAGGATTCTCATACGTGTCTTGTTCACCATTTAGAGTTCCAATTGCCAGGTTGGCAGCCGCTCAAGCCGCTATCAAGAATAAGACGAAGAAGTAATTTTAAATTAAAACACTCTAGTTTATAAAGCTAGGGTGTTTTAATTTGTAAGATGTTATAATCAGACTATGACACAGGATCAAGCTTTACTAATCATGAAGACAGGAGTAAATATTTACCTTACAGGAAGTGCTGGAAGTGGTAAAACTTATTTACTTAATAAATACATTTCTTATCTTGAAGAACATGATATTCCAGTAGCAGTTACAGCTTCAACGGGGATAGCGGCGACTCATATGAACGGTATGACTATCCACAGTTGGTCTGGAATGGGGATTAAAGAAAAATTAGACGAAATAGATTTAGAGAAATTAGAAGAAAAGAAATACCTCTGGAAAAGATTTGAAAAAGCTCGCGTTCTTATAATTGATGAAATATCAATGCTCCATGCAAATCAACTAGATATGGTTGAACAGATTTGTCGAAAATTTAAAAGAAACGATAAACCGTTTGGAGGGTTGCAAGTAATCTTATCGGGTGATTTTTTCCAGCTTCCGCCTGTAACAAAAGGAGAAAAGGGAAGTACTCCGATGATATACAAAAGTAGTGCTTGGCAAATCTTAAATCCTGCTATCTGCTATCTCGAAGAACAACACAGACAAGAAGATAATGTATTAATGGAAATATTAAACTTAATTAGAAAGAATCAAGTAGACGAAAGACACCATGAAATACTAAGAAGTCGTATTGGCCAAACTTTAAAGAATGAGGTGCGAGCAACTAAACTCTATACTCACAATATAAACGTAGACGAAATAAACGACAGTGAACTTTCTTCTATTTCTGGAGATGAGAGAATTTTTCAAATGACTGATAGTGGCCCAGAAAACCTAGTAGCTATTCTTAAAAAAAGTTGTTTGGCTCATGAAAAATTGAAATTAAAAGTAGGAGCTGAAGTTATGTGTATTAAAAATAATTTTGAAGAGGGTTACGTTAACGGTTCAAGAGGAAAGATTGTTGGTTTTGATGGTTCTGATTACAACCCAGTCGTTGAATTGTACAACGGGAAAAAGGTTAACTTAAAACCTGAAATTTGGGCAATTGAAGAAGATGGTAAGATAAAAGCTTCTGTTTCTCAAATACCACTTAGGTTAGCTTGGGCTATTACAATACACAAAAGCCAAGGAATGTCCCTAGATAACGCAGAAATAGACCTTAGAAACACTTTTAGTTATGGAATGGGGTATGTGGCCCTTTCTAGAGCCAGAACCCTTGAGGGGATTAGCCTAGTTGGATACAGTGAAGAATCTCTACAAGTAGATCCAGTGGTTCTAAACTTAGATCAAGATTTACAAAACCAAAGCTACCAAAACGAACTTTTGTTTAAAAAATTAACAAAATCACAACAGAAAAAATTAGAAGAGGATTTCATCTTGAGAGTTGGAGGTAAAATTGAAAAAGTAAAAAATAAACACAAACAGATTATAAAAGACACAAAAATACCAACAGTTTTAATTACAAAAGAATTGTTAGAAAGTAAAAAAACTATTTCTCAGATAGCCAAAGAAAGAAACTTAACTAGAGAAACTATAATTAAACACATAGAAGAAATTGCAAGTAAGTATGGAAATACTTACATAACACACCTAAGACCGAGTCAAAAAGATATAGATGCTGTCAAAAAAGCTTTAGACAAAATAAAAACTGAAGATAAAACAAAACTCACCCCCATTAAAATTTTATTGGAAAAAGATGGCAATAACATGTCATTCGAAAGAATAAAAGTCGCTCGATTATTTTTATAAGTAATTTTAATATATTATGAACAAATTTATTTTTAAAAAAATAACACTAGTATTATTATTTACAATTGTAATTATTCTTATAATTTTTAGTGTTATAGATAGAAATCAATCAAAGAAGGTAGTGATACCAATACCACCCATAACTCAAAGTAGTGAGTATTGTTACTATAGAGGAATTGATACTGTGAGTGGTTTCAAAGATGTCGCATGGATAAAAATCAAAGAAAATAACAACGAGATTAGCGGGGAATTGAGAAATCTTCCAGCCGAAACAGACTCAAAAGTTGGACTGTTTAGTGGTATGATAATAGAATCTGACACGCCTCATGGTTTCAAAAAAGCAAATGTTATCTGGGATACATTCGCCGAAGGCATGAACACAAAAGAAGAATTGATTTTTGACTATAACGAGAATTACGCGATAGTATATTTTGGAGAGTTAAACGATCGAGGTGATGGTGTATACGTTTTTAAAGACAAAAATAATCTTTACCCTCAAGAAAAAATGACTCCTATAAACTGTCAGGACTTAGATGAAAAATTATTAGTTGAAGAATACGTAAGAGAAAACATCAAAAATATCTCTATTACAAAAGAGGTTTTGGGAGGAATCTGGTATGTAACAAAAATAGAGATAGACAGCCAATTAAATAGCGGTAGGGTAGAATATGAAGACGGACATATAATGGAAAAAGCTAGTTTTGAGTATGATTACGCCCCCGAATCAAAGACAGTTGTTATCAAAAACTTTAAACAGCTGTAAAGATTATTGCTTTTATAAAAAGAGTGGTACAATAAGTATATTATTAATAAATTTTTAAATAAAAAAATTTATGGCAAAAGGAATGACTCACAAAAAAGACGTCAAGAAACCAAAAAAGGGGAGTAAGAAATAGTAAAAACCTCTGACCTTAGGGCCAGGGGTTTTTACTTGGGATAAATACCTTTTTATTATATAATTAGAATATAAAAATAAATTTTTAAAGACATGGAATCAAGAACTAAAATTATAGCCACATTAGGCCCAGCGAGCGAAAAGGAAAATACGATAGAAGAATTAATCAAACATAAAACCAATATGTTTAGACTTAATTTTTCTTGGGGAAACTATGAGTGGCATTCTAATCTTATAAATATCATTAGAAAACATACATCAAATTACAACACAGAAGTAGAGATAATGCAAGACCTATCAGGTCCTAGAATACAAGAAGAAGGTGGCCATAGATTTGATAGAGAAAAATGTGGAGGAATCATCACAGAGAAAGACAAAGCTGATTTAGCTTTTGGAATAAAAGAAGGAGTTGATTACATTGCGATGTCATTTGTTGGTTGTGCTTTAGATGTAAAAGAATTAAAAGAATTAATTAACTCTCTAGGTGGAAATCAAAAAGTCTTATCAAAAATAGAACGTGTAGAAGCAATTGATAACATAGATGAGATTATAGAAATATCCGACGGAATAATTATAGCTAGAGGAGATTTAGGAAATGAAATTCCTTTAGAAGAAATACCTTTTGTTCAACATAAAATAATAAATAAATGTAACCAAGCAGGTAAAATGGTAATCGTAGCAACTCAGATGCTTTACTCTATGGTTGAAAATAACATACCAACTAGGGCGGAAGTCTCTGACGTGGCTTATGCCATTATAGATGGAGCAGACGGAGTCTTATTATCAGACGAAACAGCTAGAGGAAAATATCCGATTGAATCAATTGAGACGCTCGAGAGAATAGTTTTAAACGCAGAAAAACATAGCGACATAACATTAGTAGGTTAAACATTATATAAAAATGCAAGAAGAAAAAATAATTTATATTACAAGAAAAATTCCAGAACCCGGGCTAAAAATATTAGATGAGCATAATATCAAGTATGATATTGGTAATTTTAAAAAACCTCCAACAAAAAAGGATTTGATCAAAGAGTTGAAGAAAAAGAATTATATTGGTGTAATTTCTTTCTTAACAGACAAAATAGATGCCGAAGTTATGGAAGCTTGTCCTGGTGTCAAAATTTTTTCTAACTTTGCCGTCGGATACGATAATTTAAATATAGAAGAAGCTAAAAAAAGAAATATCTTCTTAACAAATACTCCAGGCACATCAGCCATGGCTGTAGCTGAACACACAGTAGCTTTAATGTTAGCCTTAACCACTAGACTAGTTGAAGGAGACGAATACATGAGACGTGGCAAATACAAAGGCTGGGATCCCAATATTTTCATAGGTACAGATTTGCATGATAAAACTATAGGTCTTATAGGCGCTGGCCAGATTGGTACAGAAGTTGCCAAAATGCTTCGTTATGGTTTTGGAGCAAACATCATCTATAGTGATATCAAAAGAAATACAGATTTAGAAAACATAGATGGAATAGTCAGAAGAGAAACCGCTGAAGTATTAAAAGAATCTGATATTGTATCATTGCACGTACCGCTTCTTCCTTCCACACATCATTTAATAAATATAGAAACTTTGAAGACAATGAAGCCTACTGCATTTTTAATTAACACTTCAAGAGGTCCTGTGGTTGACGAGAAAGCTCTTATTGAAGCCCTAGAGAAAGACATCATACGAGGAGCAGGTTTAGATGTATACGAATTTGAACCTAAACTATCAAAAGGGTTAACAAAACTTCCAGATGTGATTATTACTCCACATATCGCTTCTTCCAGACAATCAGCTAGAGATATGATGGCAATGATAGCTTCAAAAAATATAGTTTCTTTTATAGAAACTGGTAATCCAATAAATAACGTTTATTAATTTTAAAAGGACCACGGTGATTAAGTGGTTCTTTTAAAATATTAATAATAGTTATAAGATATAAATATGGAACCATTGGCTCACAAAATAAGACCTCTTGGGTTAAAAGAATTTGTCGGACAAGAACATTTGGTAGGAAAAGATAAACCATTGAATATTGCTATATCCAAAAAGCATATTTTTTCTTTTATATTATGGGGCCCTCCTGGAGTTGGTAAAACCACACTGGCTCGAATATACGCTCGGGCAATTAATGCTGACTTTTACGAACTGTCAGCTGTTTCTGCTTCGAAAGATGATATCAAAAAAATTTTAGATGACTCTCCAAGAGGAACAGGAACACTTCTCGGACCAAAAATTATTTTTCTTGATGAGATACACAGGTTCAATAAAGCTC
>Ga0209099_1000390_pt1 | contig 52582 bp, 53 predicted proteins | sample AD_JPNHW2_MetaG_FD_184430 | JGI IMG/M metagenome (GOLD analysis project Ga0209099, IMG submission 184430) | Active sludge microbial communities of municipal wastewater-treating anaerobic digesters from Japan - AD_JPNHW2_MetaG (SPAdes) (version 2) | ecosystem: Engineered > Bioreactor > Anaerobic...
TATGAGGATTCCAGCGCCTTGATCGCGTGGAGCTGGCCCGGCTCGAAAGCCACGCGTCCCCCTGGGGCGACCTGGATCCAGGTCTCCCCTCTCATGACCTCGATGCTGCCCTGCAGGAGCTGGACGCTGGCGGGGTAAGTCGTCGCATGGGTAGGGAGCTGAACGCCTTTCGGGATCGCTGCCAGGACGAGCTTCAGGCCTTCGGGGATGTCAATGAGAGGGAGCATGGCCCGTTCCTTTGCGGGCATGGGCAGGGCTTCCTGGAAGCTGGTGATGGTCATGGAGATCTCCTCTCTGGGGCGTTGAGGCGTGATTGACGCGTGGATGGGGTGGGGGCGATGGACTCGTCGATCAGGCTGGATAGCGGTCCCGCAGGGCATGGAGCATTCGGTGGTAGGCCTCGTGCTTCCCCTCGCCGACATGCTCCCGCTCGAGGTGCTCGAACTCCTTCTCCATCTCCTCGGCCCTGGCACTATCCAGGAGCCTGGCGGCCATGGGGAACAGGACGCCGTCCTCCTTCTGGATATGAAGCTCCAGGAGGACACGGTAGGAGGCGGCCACGCCCGGAACATCCTTGGCGGCCTCGGCGTCCCCCTGCCGCACGGCATCGACCAGGGCCTGGAGCTTCCGCACATGTTCGCGGCCCATCTCGTGTTCGGAGAGCATCACGCCGATGGGACCCCGTTCCTTCGGGACCCCGCGCTTCACCAGTTCGGGGAACAGGATCAGCTCTTCCTTGCCGTGGTGACAGCGGTCCACGAAGCCGCGGAAGAAGTCGAGGAGCTGATCCAGGTCGTCGGCGGCCGCCTTGTTCCCGGAAGCCAGGGACTGGCCTGCCTTCTCCAGGATCTTCAGCGCCGTGAGGACCGCCTTGTGTTCGGTGCTCAGAATTTCGGTGGGATGCATGACGTCCTCCTTTCGGGCCGCTCCCGGCCCAGGACGGATGGGATGGGGATGAGGCGACCCGCCCTACTTCAGCAGGGCGAGCAGGGTCGCGACGATGCGGGAGGGATCTGGGCGCCTGGGGCTTCGTCCCCCCGCAGGCAACGCGGTCAGGAATCCGAGGTGCTGGAGTGTGCCCATGACTGGCACCAACAGATCCTCGGGAGGAATGTCCCGCCGGATCAGGCCCGCTTCGGCGGCGTCCTGGAGGGCCTGGAGCATGAAGGCACGGGTCTGTTTCACCACACGGTGGATGTGGGCCGCGGCCTCGGCCGGCAAGGCCTTGGTGAACTGGTCCGAGAAGATCAACCGGGCGATGCCCGACTCCCTGCCCAGCATTTCGACGCGGGCCCGGAAGAGCCCTTCCAGGCGCGCCAGCGGCGGGAGCCCCGGATCCGGGAAAGTGGCCTCGATGAGTTCTGCCACCCGCAGGGCCACTCCCACAAGGATCTCCTCTCGGGACTTGAAGTGGCGGAAGGGCGCCCCGGGCGAGACCCCCAGCTCCTCCGCCAGGGCGGCGGTGGTGAGCCCGGCGATGCCCCGGGTGCCGATGATCCTCAGGGCGGCATCGGCGATCTCGAGGCGCTTCTGGGTGTTCTCTCCGGCATGGAACCTGGGCATTGGGTACCCCCAGGAAGAAATGTAAGTAAGTATTTACTCTCGTCAAGGATTTTTCTTGGACGGTCGCCAGCCGAGGCAGACCCACCCGCCGAGGATGAAGCCGTCGATGCCGGAACCCGATGAAACCATGGAGGGCCCGTTGGTCACCTCCGGATTCCGCGCCGTGCTTGGAGGACGCGGAGACGATGCAGCAGCCGTGGGCGGACGCAGCGGGAGAGGGCCTACAGGATCACCGGATCCCGTCCGCAGCGGGCGAAGTCGATGTCCAGGAGGTCCTTCCAGGCCCTCGGTCCTCCCCCCAGGCATTCCATGGGCATGGCTGCTCGACCCCTTCTCGGCCCGGGCAGCCCCGTTGAAGGGTGGCTGGCCATGCCGGGCATCGGGTCAGCGATGTTGCCCTTCGTCTCCTCGCTGGCCCATGGGGGGCGGTAGGGGTGGTGTGGCTCCGCCCTTTGGCTTGGCGTGGTGTCCACCCGGCCCGCCGGGACTGGCAACCCGAGGTCCTGGCCCTCCACGATGCCAGTTCTTGTAGTGACCCAGGGGTTCCCTCACCAGGCCTTTCGGCACTTTGCGACCCTGGATCCAGTCGAAGCGGTCTCGTGGGGAACGGGCGCGATACCAGCCGTCGGGTCGGCGGCACCAGTACCAGCCGTCGTGGAAGAACACTTCCTCGGGACACCCTTCCACCACCTGGATGCCTGGACGCACTTCGACGAGCGGAGGGGCGACGGGCAGGTTGAGATTGATGTGCACGTCCACTCCTGCCTGGGCCACTGAAGGACCCAGCACGAGGAGGATTGCGAAGGGGAGGGTCGTCATTCTCATGGCTGAATCCGTGTCACAGGTCTCGTGAGGCTCATGCGCGGCCGATCGGGCACCATGCCGACGCGCGCCTGACAATAAACACCAGAATAACTTGAAGTGCAACCCGCCACTCATCCCGTTCTGCCTCCCCTGGGGACAGGAAGTGTGATGATCTGCTCCACTCGAATATCCGCCATCGGCCTCAGTCTGGGCGTTCCACCATGGACGAGGGGCCTCTCCCATTTTCCCGGCCTCCCGAAGGGGCGCAGGGGCCTGCGCATGCCTGGGAAGGGCCGTGTCCCGTTCATTCATCCGGTACAGCAAGACCCCCCAAACGCTTTGGGGGGTCCCGCTCTTTCCCCAAGGAGGCTCAGTGTTCTCCTTACTTCCTTCATGGACCTGCATGAAGGCCGGAAGGTTGAATCACCCGCCGTCTTTCTCTCCGGAGGGGCGGAATCATCACGCAACGTGGTCCATTGTCGTGATCGGGAATCGGAACACCAGCCTGGCAATCCCATCGCCGCGGCGTCAGGCGAGGGTTTCGGCCAGGACCCGCACCGCGAGATCCAGCTCCTCCTCGTTCCGCCGGGAGAATCCGAGACGGAGTCCCTGGAGGGGCGTTCCGCGGAAATCCAGCAGCTGCCCCGCCGGATGGTCGAGGCCTCGCTGGCGCGCCCGGTCCAGCCAGCCCTCCAGATCGACTTCCGGGGCCGCCTGGGCCCAGATGCTCATGCCCCCGGACGGGAGCTCGAAGCTCAGCGCGCCCGCGAGGTGGTCCCTCAGACCCTTTCCGAGCGCGTCCCGCCTGGCGGCATACACCCGCCGCATCTTCCGGGCGTGCCGCTGGAGGACGCCCTCGGCCAGGAGGTCCGCCACCGCCTGCTCCACGATCTGGTTGCCTTGGAAGTCCATGCCGGTCCTCCTCGAGGCCAGCGCATCGACGACCGGCTGAGGGGCGGAGACGAACCCCAGACGGAGGCCGGGAGCCAGGATCTTCGACAGCGTGCCCATGTAGATGACCACGCCTCCCGGGTCCCGGCTGGCCAGGGGCATGACGGGATACTCCCCGTAGTGGAACTCGAAGTCGTAGTCGTCCTCCACGACGGCGATGCGGCGGCGCGCGGCCAGGTCCAGGAGCCGGAGCCGGCGGGCGGCGCTCATGGTCACGGTGGTAGGGTATTGATGGTGGGGAGTGACGAAGACGGCCCGGAAGGGGCCCGTCTCCGCGATCCGCTCCAGGACGTCGATGCGCAGCCCTTCTGCGTCGATCGGCACGGGCACGACCCGCGCCCCGGCATCCTGGAAGGCCATCCGTGCGTGCGGATAGCCCGGATCCTCGATGGCCACCCGGTCGCCCGGCCGGACCAGGGTCCGTGCGATCAAGGTCAGCGCCATCTGGCTGCCCGCCGTGACCAGGATCTGGTCCGGCCTGCTGGCGAGCCCCCGCATCTCGGAAAGGAGCCTGGCCAACTCCTCCCGCAGCCGCGCGTTCCCGCGGGGATCCCCGTAGTCGAGGAGGGCCTGGTTCCGCAGGGCGCGCCGGAAGGCCTGGCCGAACTCGCGTGCCGGGAACAGCCGCAGGTCGGGGGTGCCCACCAGAGGCCACGCGCGGTTCCCGCTGGACGGGGACCATGTTTCCGGAGAAGGCGCCAGGTCGTAGCCGGGCAGGCTGGAACTGTACAGGCCGGGCTCGGATGCGGCGGGCACGTCCTGGGTGACCCGGGTGGCGCGTCCCTCGCCCAGGATCCAGCCCTCCGCGCTCAGCTCGCGGTAGGCGGCGAGCACGGTGTTCCGGTGGACCCCGAGGTCGCGGGCCAGCGTCCGGGATCCGGGAAGCGCCGCCCCGGACTTCAGCCTGCCCCGCTGGATGTCGCGGCTGATCGCCTGGGCGATCTGGAGGAACAAGGGCTCGGGCAGGTCGGAGGAGAGGGGAACGGGGAAGGTCCAGGGGCGCATGGTCTAGCTCGAAATAAAAAACTGGATCTTTTCAGTAGACCATATCCAGGGCAACTTGGTGGGGAATGGACCACGGCGGGCATGCTTGCGAAACTCCAGGCGCCGCGCCAGGGGCTCCTGCCAGGGAGGTGACCATGGCCGAGGTGATGGGGCTGCGTCCCGACCGGATCCGAGAGTTCGAGCGGATCGTCAGGGACCATTGGAAGCTGGATGCCTTCAAGCGCTTCCAGTGCGTGTGGCTGGAGCGGATGTTCAACCTGGGCGCGGAAGAGATCGCCGAGGCCCTGCGGCTTCATGTCTCCACGGTCCGCAGGATCCAGGCCGCCTACGCACGGGAGGGCCGCGCCGCCATCGAAGGGCGGGGCAACCGGGGCGGGCGGCGCAGGAACTACCTGGACTACGAGGAGGAAACGGCCTTCCTGAACGCCTGCGCGAAGGCGGCGAAGCACGGCCGGATCTGCACCGTCACCGGCCTGAAGGCGTCCTTCGAGGTCAAGGTCGGCCACAAGGTCAACAAAACCACCATCTATCGACTGCTGGAGCGGCACGGCTGGGGCCCTCTCGCGATCCGGATGCACTATCCACCCGAGCAGGAACCAGGCTCCGCCCCCGCCGCGAGCTGACCGCACCGGGGCTCCCTCCCGGACCCCGGCCTTGAGGTCCGGGGCCGCGGGAAGGGCCGCGCAAGCGGGACGGGGCCGGATCCATGAGCAGAAATGCTGATAAGGTCCAGATTGTCTGTTTCAGAAACAGGCCTGTCCAAAGATTCGCTGTTGCCTGTCCAGGTGGCCCCATACACTTCCCTTGTGTTCACCTGAAGCCTCGGTCCATCCCGGAAAGTATCGACACGATCCGTTCAAGGTCCTGTCGGCCGCCAAGCATCCTCGACATGTCCTGTCCGGAACCCCCGCAGGGGCTCCCCTCGGCGTGTCTTCCATCCGCCTGGCGTTCCTGGCGGCGCCCTGGGTCGGGGAGCGGGTTTCGCCGTGCGCATGTGATGACGTTTCTACAGGAGGATCGGGGATGCGGATCGAAATCGAGCCGGGAGTTCGTCTCTACGTGGACGTGGAAGGGATGGGCCTGGTGCCGGACGGCCCGGGGATGCGCGAGAAGCCCACGCTGATCTGCATGCACGGCGGACCGGGCTTCGACCACTCGAGCTTCAAGCCCGGCTTCGGCGTCCTGTCGGATGTCGCGCAGATCATCTACTACGATCACCGCGGTCACGGCCGCAGCGACCCGAGGCCCACGTGCGAGTGGAAGCTCGATGTCTGGGCCGACGACGTCGTGCGCCTGTGCGACGCGCTGGGCATCGTGCGCCCGATCGTGCTGGGCCAGTCCTTCGGGGGGTTCGTGGCGCAGCGCTACCTGGCGCGCCACCCTGAGCATCCCGCCAAGGTCATCATTTCCAGCACCTCCCCCCACATGGGCCTGGAGCGCAAGTGCGCCGCCTTCGGAAGGCGCGGCGGTCCTGCGGCCAGCGAGTTGACGCGCGTGTTCTGGAGCGATCCTACTCCGGCCCACTGGGCGTCCTACTGGGAGGCTTGCCGCTCGCTCTACAACACGCACCCGCCCGTGGACCCCCAGGCGGGAGGACGCACCCTGTTCAACGAGGAGATCCTCTTCCATTTCGTCCGCGGGGAGATGCAGGGAATGGACCTGCGGGTCGGCCTCGACCGCGCGGCGTGTCCCGTGCTCGTGATGGCCGGGGAGGAGGACCCCGTCTGCCCGCCGGAGGATGCCGAGGAGATCGCGGCGGCGATTCCCCATGCGGAACTGGTGCGCTTCCCGGGGGTCGGTCACGGCGCCTGGCGGGATGACCCGGAGCGTGCCTTCGCGGTCCTCCGCCGCTTCATCGAGGCATGACGCAGGACCGGAACCCCCCCGGGCCATTTCTCAATCGACGACAGGCAGCCGGCGATCGCCCGGAGGCACAAGCTCAGTCCAACATGCGAAAGGACACAACATGAAGCTCATATCCAAGACCACCCCGCTGATCCCGGCGTTGGCGCTCCTCCTCGGGGGCAGTGGTGCCCGCGCGGCCGCGCCCTTCCACATCGGCATCTGCACCGAGACCGTCTCCCAGTCCGAGGATGATCTCCGAGGTGCGGAGCAGCTCATCAAGGAGTCGGCAACGCCTCCAGCGGGGGCTACATCAAGCATGTCGCCTTCCCTGACGACTTCATGTCCCAGCAGGAGACGATCGTCTCCAACCTGGTCGCCCTCGCGGACGACCCGCTCATGAAGGTCGTGGTGTCCTGCCAGGCCCTGCCCGGCGTGACCGAAGCCTACAAGCGGATCCGCGCCAAGCGCCCCGACATCCTGCTCTTCGCCGCCCTCCCCCACGAGGACCCCCTCGTGATCCAGAAGGCCGCCGACCTGGTCCTGGACACGGACTTCGTCTCCATCGGCTACACGATCCCGTGGAACGCCAAGCGGCTGGGAGCCAAATCCTTCGTGCACGTCTCCTTCCCGCGCCACATGTCCTACGAGACCCTCGGGCGCAACCGGGCCATCATGGAACAGGCCTGCAAGGACCTCGGCATCCGGTTCGTGGCGGAAACGGCCCCCGATCCCACGTCCGACGTGGGCGTCTCCGGAGCCCAGCAGTTCATCATCGAGAAGGTCCCGCAGTGGACCAAGAAGTACAGCATCAACGGCAGTCCCGTGGCCTTCTTCTGCACCAACGCGGCACACACGGAGCCCCTCGTCCGGCAGGTCATCGCCGACAAGCACGCCTTCTTCGTGGAACCCCTCTACGGCTCGCCGCTGCTCGGCTACCCGGGCGCGCTGGGGCTGGACCTCTCGGCCGAGAAGGGCAATTTCCCGGCGATCATGAAGAAGATCGAGCAGGCCGTCCAGGCCAAGGGCGCCGCGGGCCGCGTCGGGTCATGGTCGTACAGCACCGGCTTCTCCTTCACGGCCGGTCTCGGCGAGCTCGGGAAGCGCGTCGTCGAAGGCAAGGCGAAGCTCACGAGCCAGAAGGACGTCTATGCGGCCATCGGGAAGTACACCCCCGGGGCCAGCTGGAGCGGCTCCTACTACACGGACATGAGCACGGGCGTCCGGGCCAAGAACGAGATGCTCCTCTACATGGACACCTACATCTTCGGCAAAGGCTACTCCGGGACCACCAAGGTCAAGGTCCCCGAGAAATACTTCACGATCAAGAAGAAGTGACCGGCTGAACGGGCGCATGCAGCCGCCGGGAGGCGAGCGTCCTCCCGGCGGCGCGGATGCGCCCAGCCCGCGTTCGTCGTCCCCAGCCTCGACGGCCCAACTTCCAGATTCGAGAATCCACCCGCCGCGAAAGGTCACCGTCTTGATAACCGATGAAATCCGCGCATTGTCCGATCTGCACTTCAGCAGGATGAAGGAGGTCAGGCACGCGATCCACATGTTCCCGGAGCTGGCCTATCGGGAATTCAAGACCTCTCGCCTGGTGGCGGAGGTCCTTGGATCGGTGGGGATAGCCTTCCAGTCGAACGTCGCGAGCACCGGCGTCGTCGGCCTCATCCCCGGCCGGGGGGCCGGAAGGACCGTGCTGCTCCGCGCGGACATGGACGCCCTGCCCGTGACCGAGGAGACCGAGGTGCCCTACCGGTCCAGGATCCCGGGCTGCATGCATGCGTGCGGGCATGACGGGCACGTCGCCGGCGTGCTCGGGGCCGCGATGATCCTGAACGACCTCCGCGACAGGTTCGACGGGAACGTGAAGCTGGCCTTCCAGCCGGCCGAGGAGGCGGAAGGCGGCGCCTCCCGCATGATCCAGGAAGGCCTGCTGGAGCACCCGGCCGTGGATGCGGCTTTCGGATGCCACCTCTGGGGAAGCCTGGAAGAAGGGACCATGCACATCTGTCCCGGGCCCATGATGGCCGCGGTGGACACCTTCCTCTTCCGGGTACACGGACGCGGCGGCCACGGGGCCATGCCTCACCTGTCGGTGGATTCGGTCACCCTGGCCGCCCAGATCATCAACTTCATGCAGACCATCGTGAGCCGGCGCATCGATCCCCTCGAGCCCGCCGTCCTGACGATCGCCTCGATCCACGGGGGAAACGCCTACAACGTCATTCCCGAGGTCGTGGAAGTCATGGGGACGATCAGGACGTTCAACGAACCCCTTCGCCAGGTCATCCTGCACGAGATGGAAAGCATCCTGAAGAGCGTCACCGAAGCCCAGGGCGCCTCCTATTCCTTCGAACGGGTCACCTCCTATCCGGCCGTCCGGAACGATCCCGGCATGACGGAAGTCCTCAGCGGAGCCTTCCGGAAGGTGCTCGGCGAGGCGCGCGTCGACACGCACATGGCGCCGATCATGGTGAGCGAGGACTTCTCCTACTTCACGCAGGCCGTTCCATCGGCCTTCGCCTTCGTGGGGATCGCCAAGGACCTCGACTGCCCGATCAACCAGCATCACCCGAAGTTCCAGTGGGACGACGGGAACATCGCCATCCTGGCCCAGGGTCTGGCCCAGACGGCGCTGGACTTCCTGGGATGCCGCTGAGCCCGGGGCGCCCCAGCTAGCTGCCGGCCTCGGGCGGCGGGATCTCGCCGTTGGACCTCCGGGTCCTCAGCCAGTCCCGGAACCGGGCGATGGAGACATCGTTCCGCCGCGCCGCCGGGATGACGAAATAGTAGCCGTAGGGGCTGTACTGGCGGTGGTCCAGCACCTGGACGAGGTCGCCCGCCTCGATCTCTTCCCGGATGTAGCACCGGGGCAGCAGCGCCAGTCCGTGCCCCAGGCAGACGCTGCGGATGATGACGGAATAGAAGTCCCACTGGCTGATGCGCACGGCCTTTCCCGGACTGAGCCCGAGCATCACGAAGGCCTGGGCCCAGACCCCCGGGACTTCGCGGTGCTCGAAGAGATCGAAGTTGAGAATGTCGGCCGGGGACTGGATCGGAGGGTTCTGCTCGAGCAGCTTCCGGCTCGCGACGAGGATCAGCTCCTTCCCGCACACGTAGTCGGCCACGCACCCCGGCCAGACGCCGTTCCCCAGGGAAACGTAGGCGTCGTAGGTGAACATGAAGGTGTCGATGGGCAAGGGGCTCGCCGTGAACTGGATGTCCATGGCCGGGTACAGGGCGCGGAACTCCGGATAGAGCGACAGGAGCCAACGGTCCGCGAAGGAAGGGGGGAGGCGCACCTGAAGGTCCTGTGGGCGGGCCTGCTGGCGGGCCACCATCTCGCTGGCCTCGACCAGCTTGACCAGGACGGGCCGGATGCAGTCCAGGTAGAGCTGTCCGGCCTTGGTCAAGGTCAAGCCGTACTGGCTGCGGGTGAAGAGTTCGGCGCCCAGGCACTCTTCCAGGGCCTGGAGCTGCTTGCTCACCGCGCTGGCCGTCAGGCACAGCTCCTGGGCGGCATGGGTGCAGCTCAAGTACCGTGAAACGGCCTCGAACACCCTGAGGGCTTGAGTGGAAGGGATCCGGGTTCTCTGCACGTGCGTTGCGCCCGATGAGCGGCGGTTGAGATTGCCGGGAAGGCCCTGCGTCCGGAGGAATCCCTGACCCGCGGTGGAATCTGGCCGGTTCCCGTGACCAGGTCCAGGCCGGTTGCATGGCCGGATTGGTAAAGACTCGCCTCCGTTGCATGGATCCGGAGGCCCTCTGGAGATGGTAGCTTGGTTGCCGCCAGCGGAAGGCGGCGCAATCCGTGCAAGTTCTCGAACCTGCGTGGGTCCGTCCGCGCGGCGCGCACGGACGATCCCGGCGAGGGTGTCGCCGGCCTGTCCAGTCCGGAGGCACGGCCTGGGGGGGCATCGAAAAAATTCATAAAAAAATCCGGAGGGCCGGGCACCTTTAGGATCAAGCAAGCATCCATAGACCGTCTGGCCCTGAATCCTCCCCCTTTAGGACCCGAAAGCCCCTCGTCGTGAGGGGCTTTTCGTTTCCAGGGCCCGGGCTTCGGCCTCAGATGGAGACCGTCCCCTCGGCGGGCTGCTGGGCCGGGACGGTGATCGTCCGGAGGTGACGCTGGCTGAAGACCTCCAGCGTGAGCGAGGTGCTGGTCGGGATGCTCTTGAGCTGGTCGACCAGGTCGTCCCGGGTCGGCGTCGCGACGCCGTTGAGCTTGACGATGACGTCGCCGGGGTTCAGCCCTGCATGCGCCGCAAGCCCCTTCGGATCGACGGCGACCACGTAGACGCCGCGCCCGGTATACCCGGTCCGGGCGGCATACTCCGAGCGCAGCTCGCTGATGTCGAGGCCCAGCTTCCATGCCTGGGGGCCCGGGACCGCCTTCGCGGCGGCGTTCGCGGCGGGGCCGGCGGGCGGGGCGTCGACCTTGATGTCGAGGGGCACCGGCGCGCCGAGATAGCGGGCCACTTCCTCGTCGGTCGCCTCCCGGTTGTCCGTGGCCGTCGCGTAGTTCTGGTATCGGGAAAGGGACACTTCGCCCAGGCTCCCCGAGCCGTCGAACTGCAGGGTGGCCGACACGAAACGATTCACCGCGATCACGTTGAGCTTCTTGTCGACGTGCGTGTAGGACCGCCCGTAGGTGTAGACCACCCAGTGGGTGGCCTTGCCGCTCTTGTCCGTCGCGGCGCCCGACAGGGTCGGCTTGCCGTACTTCTGGCTGATCTGGTCGAGGGTCGACCCGATCGGGAAGAGCGCGGTGACCTGCTCGCCGCGGATCGAATAGAGGGCCGCCGGGCCGCCGGTCTCCTGGAGCTTGGGCTCGAAGGCCGATTTGGCCGAGGGCGCCGCGAGGCATCCGGAATTCGCCGCGACCAGCAGGCAGATCGTCGCCAACACACCTCTACGGATCACCGCGCCCCCCTTCGAAAACCCATCCTCGAAATGATCCTAGGGAAACAAACACTCATCAATGCAAAAGATATCTGTTGAACTGAATTGATCATTCAAATAAATATCAAAAATGAACATGTCATTCGATGTCCGGATCCAGATGTGGCCTGTGGGCCGTGGTGGATCATGCGTTTTCGATGGGGTCCGGCGAAAGAAGATTGTGATCGTGCGAGCAACAACCGCAGAGTCGTTGGAAGGGCAGGGTCATAATGTTCGGTGCCTCTTGAACCCTTGGGGTGGACAGTGAAAGAAGTGCCGGCGGGGGCCTCGCGCCCCCGTCGTTTTTTGGGCGCTCCTCCAGGCCCGCCATCCCCCGGGAGGGATTCGGCGGAACGAGGCCGATTCTGGTATACACTCCCGGATGCCATCCAGGGGGTTTCGTGACCGAGGCCTTGCCATCCAAGAACCTGCCGATCCTCCTGGGCGCCATCCGGCAGGAGGCCGGGAACGGCGAACTGGTCCTGGCGCAGAACGATGGGGAACGGCGGCTGTCCTTCCTCGAGGGCGAGCTGGTCCACCTCCGCAGCGACGCGGCCGGGGAGCAGTTCGGCAACTACCTCCTTCGCCACGGCATCCTCGATCTCCCGTCGCTCAACGACCTGCTCGCCCGCGACGACCGTTCCCCGCTCGGCGAGAAGGTCGTCCAGTGGGGGATGATGAGCCCCGGGGAACGGGACGATCATCTCCGCTGCATCCAGGAACAGATCCTGGTCCATGCCTTGGAACATCCGGTCCTCCGCTGGACCTGGACCGCGGCTGCGGAGCCCGGGCCAGGCCCGGAGCCCCCCCTCGAGCTGCGGTCCAGGGCCCTGATCTGGAGCGCCTTCCGGGAGTTCAACGATCCTGCGGAACTGCTGGCGGTCCTGCGTGCCGAAGGCGCCTGGAAATGGTCGGGCAGGCTGGACCTGCTGGACGGCATCAGCGACCTCCCGCTCACGTCCGCCATGGCCTACGCCGTCTCCTTCCTCACCGCCGATCCCGTCAGCTTCGAGACCTTCCGGTTCCTCAGCGGCCTCGACGAGGAAGAGGCCGGAAGGCTCATCGCCACCCTTTGGGCCCTGGGCGCCCTGGCGCTCTCCGGGGGTGAGCTGCCCTCCCTGGCCGGGGCGCCCGTTCCGCCCGGGGCGCCCGTGCCCGGAGCGACGCCGCGCCTGCCCTTCATCATGCCGCCCGCGGACATGCCCTTCGGGGCCCCCAAGCAGCGGACCCCGGAGCCCATGGCCCCCTGCGACACCGGGAGCCAGCCGGAGTTCCTGGGCCTGGACTTCGATTCGGAGATGAACCTGGACCGGCTGGCGAACCTGGAGGAGGCCATGCCCATGGACCTCCCTCCCTGCGGACCTCGTCCCGGGCCCCGTCCCGAAGCGCTGCCGGTGCTGGAGGACGTACCCCCGTGCGGACCGCGGCCCCAGGCCAGGCCCGACGGTCCCCCGATGCCGGGCGACATGCCTCCCTGCGGACCTCGTCCCGCCCCCCGGTCCGAGCCGTTGCCGGTGCTGGGGGACATGCCCCCGTGCGGGCCGCGTCCCGAGCCGCAGGCCAGGTGGTTCCAGTCCGAAGCCATCGCCCCGTCCCGCCCCATTGAGCTCGATCCCGAACGGGAGGGGGTTCCCGAGCCGCCGAGACTCCAGGTGTCGCCGGAGACCGGGAAGCTGTTCGACCGCGCGCGCCGCCAACTGAAGCTCGGGCATGCCCTGGAGGCCGTCTCGACCCTGGAGCAGGCCCTCCAGGCGCAGCCCGACGGCGAGGCCGCCTACGAAGGCTGGCTGATGCTCGGCCGGCTGCGGATGACCAACCCGGCCTGGGCCATGCGGGCGATCCACGCGCTCAAGCAGGCGTCCCGGATCCGGCCGCGGGAGGCGGCGCCCTGGATCGCCCTGGGCGAGACCCACCATCGGGCCGGATCCCTGCCCGAGGCCTCGGCCTGTTTCCGGAAGGCCAGGGAGCTGGATCCCTCGGCGGAGATTCCCCAGGCCCTGGACCCGGGGGAGGAGCCCGGTCCCGCCCGCCAGGCCAAACCCCCGGCCAGGCGCCGGTAGGGGCCTGGCCGGGGGGGACCCGGCGTCACCCTCCGGACTGGGCAGGCGTGGCTCGCCAGCGTTGGGTGAGGGCCCGGGCGAAGGCCTCGAGGTTCGCCTCGTGGATGGTGTAGTAGACCCACTTCCCGTGGCGCTGCTCGCGCACGAGCCCGGCCGCGCGCAGCTGGGCCAGGTGGTAGGCGACCTTGGAAGGGGCGAGGCCGCCGAGCTTGGCCCCCAGGTCGCAGGCGCACACGGCCACCGGGGCGTCGGGGTGGCTGGGCGAACAGCAGGTCTTCCGACGGCCCTCCGCGAGAAGGTCCAGGATGCGGATCCGCAGGGGATCGCCAAGGGCGGCGGCGATGAGACCGAGGTCTTCCATGCCCTTCAGCATAGGAGCCTGGGGCCTCATTTCAACATTTCTTGACATATTTCGAAAACCGGGCATGGTGGAACCAGGGCCTTGAAGGCGTCCGGGGAGCGGCGTTCTCCCGGCGGCGCCCGGACCGGACCCGATCGAGGAGAGGGAATCTGCCATGAAAACCGTGAATCCACTGGCCCTGCCGGAGTCGTTCTTCTCCCAGCTGAAGCGGGGAGCCTTCCTGACCGTGAAGGCCGGGGCCGACATGAACACCATGACGATCGGCTGGGGGCTGGTCGGCGTGATCTGGCAGCGGCCCGTGTTCATGGTGGCGGTGCGGGACTCCCGCCACACCTTCGCCCTCATGGAGCGGGCGCAGGATTTTTCCGTTTCCGTGCCGACGGGGGACATGAAGGACGCCCTCGCGTTCTGCGGCTCCCGCTCGGGTCGGGAGGTGGACAAGTTCGCCGCCTGCGGTCTGGCGACCAGGCCGGGGCAGCGCATCGTCACGCCGGTCCTGGAGATGCCGGGCCAGCACCTGGAGTGCCGGATCATCCACAAGGCCCCCATGGATCCGTCCCTCATGGACCGGGGCCTGGAGGCGCTCTATCCGGAAAAGGACTACCACACCCTGTATTTCGGGGAGATCCTCGCCTGCTGCGAGCAGGAAGGATGCTAGAAGCTCCCGCCAGGGATGGATTGATAGAGGTTGGATGAATAGCGAACAGAATCATGGCGTTATGCAGAGACGAGAGGACGATTCGGCCCGCGAGCTGGCTACGGGGCGGATCGGCCGGCTCCTGGCCCAGTACTCCGTTCCGGCGATCGTCGGCACCGCGGCGGCCTCGCTCTACAACATCATCGACCGAGTGTTCATCGGCCACGGCGTAGGAGCCATGGCCATCTCCGGACTGGCCTTGACCCTGCCCATGATGAACCTCGCCGCGGCCTTCGGGGCCATGGTCGGCACCGGGGCCAGCGCCCTCGTCTCCATCCGCCTCGGGGAAGGGAAGCAGGAGGAGACCCACGCCATCCTGGGGAACACCGTCTTCCTGAACGTGCTCCTCGGGATCCTCTTCTCGATCCTTTGCATGGTCTTCCTGGACAGGGTCCTGTTCTTCATGGGGGCCAGCCGGGAGACGCTCCCCTACGCCAGGCAGTTCATGCAGGTCATCCTCCTGGGGAACGTCTTCACGCACCTCTACCTGGGGCTGAACGGCGTCATGAGGGCTTCCGGCTATCCGCGGAAGGCCATGGTCACCACCCTGGTGACGGTGGCCGTCAACCTCGTGCTGGCGCCCACCTTCATCTTCCTCTTCCGGTGGGGCATCCGGGGCGCGGCCCTGGCGACGGTCTGCGCCCAGGTCGCGGGCACGGTCTGGACCGTCGCGCACTTCGCGAGGAGGGGCCACCTCGTGCATTTCCGGCCCGGGTGCTTCAGGCCGCGCCCGAGGATCATCCGGGACATCCTCTCCATCGGGATGTCCAGCTTCGTCATGCTGTTCTGCGCCAGCCTGATCGCCGGCATCCAGAACCTTCGGCTGGGGCAGTACGGCGGCGACTACGCGATCGGCGCCTTCGGGATCATCAACGCGCTGGCCAGCCTGTTCGTCATGCTCGTCATGGGCGTGAACATGGGCATGCAGCCCATCGCAGGCTACAACTTCGGCGCCGGGCGGCCCGGCCGGGTCGCCCGGGTCTAAGGCTGCGCCGTGATCGCCGCCACGTGCATCACCACGGCGGGATTCCTCCTGGGCGAGCTCTTCCCCGGGCAGGTGGCGGGCGCCTTCACCGGCGATGCCCGGCTCGTCGCCCAGTCCGTGAGGGGCATGCGCATCATCCTGCTCCTGTTCCCCATCGTGGGCTTCCAGATGGTGACCTCCAGCTTCTTCCAGTCCCTGGGGATGGCGAAGACCTCCATCGTGCTCTCCCTCTCGCGGCAGGTCCTGTTCCTGATCCCGTGCCTCCTCGTGCTCCCGTCCTTCTTCGGGCTGGACGGAGTGTGGGCCTCGGCGACGGTGGCCGATTTCGCGTCCTCCATCACTGCGTTCCTCATCGTGAAGACCCGGTTCCGCAAGGTGCTCCGGGAGCCGGCCGCCGAGGCCTGCGGGGACGGGCTCATGCCGTCCTCCGAGTAGCGGGGAGGCTTCGGAAAACCCGGGGAGCCTCCCGGGAGAACGAGTCTTTTCCTGATCTCGGCCCGGGGCGTTCCCCGTTTTTTGTTGTGCCCGGATGCGGAAAGTGAGAAAATCATGCGTAATGAGGTGTTCCAATGGATGTGATCAAGCCGGGCGCCTGCATGTTGTGGAAACCGGCGACGAGTGGCATATCCGCCCTGGTGACGGTGATCTCCCTGGACTTCGAAAACAACCGGGCGCAGGTGCATGTGACCCGTGCCTCGACGAAGACGTGCGCGGCCCACTGGGTCGACATGAACCTGCTCTCGGAGGCTCCCAAGGGCGCTGCGCCTTGCGCCTGCGTCGCCCGCGCCGGCCAGGACGGCCAGGGTACCGACGCGGCCTGAGCCGAATGGAATCTTCTTCCAGGATTGCAGGGATTTGTTGGCAATTGCGTGCGGAATCCCGGAGGTTCCGCGGCTGATTCCGCGCCGGCAGGGGAACGGCGGCATGGAAGCCCCGTTGCTGTGCCGGGACCATCTTCCGGATGGCGCCCGCCGGAGGGCGGTCTATACTTTCGCATCCCGCGCGTCTCGAAGGGCCGGGGAGGTCGTTCCAACTCACCTACACCAAGGGGGAACCATGGATCGCAGCAAGAGCATCGCACTTCTCAACGCGGCCGTCGCCGACGAGCTCCAGGCCGTCCACCAGTACATGTATTTCCACTTCCACCTCGACGACCAGGGCTTCGGGCCCCTGGCCATGCTCTTCAAGCAGACGGCCATCGAGGAGATGATGCACGTCGAGCGGCTGGCGGACCGCATCCTGTTCCTCAAGGGCGAGGTGGAGATGGTGCCCGCGGCCGCCGTCGTGAAGATCCTCGAGCCCGTCGACATGCTGAAGCGGGCCATGGAGATGGAGGAGGCCAGCCAGGTCTACTACAACAAGTCCGCCGTCGAGTGCGCGAACAACGCCGACTCCGTGACGAAGCAGCTCTTCGAGCAGCTCACCGCCGACGAGGAGCGCCACTACGACCAGTACGAGAAGCAGCTCGAGAAGATCGAGAAGTTCGGCCCGAGCTACCTCGCGCTGCAGTCCTTCAACACGGCTCCGGAGCCGGGGGCGCAGGGCGCGGCCAACGCCTGAGGGAAGTCAGCGGCGGATCTGGGCGCCCACGTCGGCCACGGATACCGCCATCGCATCGCCGACGAGCCGGAGGGTCAGGCGGATGTCCCGGCCGTCCGCGAGGTAGATGGCCTGGATCTGCACGCTGGCGCCCTGGGATCCGCCCTCGATCTCCCAGCCCGCGGCCTCCAGGGCCTGGCGGTAGCTCGTCACGAACTCCTGGGGGGAGGGAGGCGCCGGAAGGGCGTACTCCTTCTCGATCCAGCGCACCATCGCGAACCCCTGCCGGCCTCCCCCGAGATCGGCGATCACCGGAGACTGGCTGGCGGCCGTGGCCACCAGCTCCGCTCCGGGCCAGGGGGCCACGTAGGGGAAGTCCTTGTCCGGTGCCGGGATCTCGGGGGTCTTCCCCGGGCGGACCAGGGTGATCGTCCGGGGCTGGCCCGGCTGGACGAGCACCACGCCGAGGGCGGCGGAGCCCGCGGGGCTCACCTTGGCCCAGAAGGTCCGGGCCTCCCTGTCGTAGCGGGCCACGCCCCGCTGCTCCCACTGCCAGGTCCAGCCGCCCGCCGCCAGGGCCGGCTTCAGGATCTGCTGGAGGGAGAGGACGCTCGCGCGGGCCCCGGAGGACTCCAGGAGGAACCGCCAGGTCTTGCCCTTGACGGCGAGGCGCTGGGGCGGCTGGATGCCGACGGGCTTGATCTCGAAGTTCTCCTGGTCGAAGTCGCTGACCCGGAGGCTGTCCGGCCGGATCCTGAGGCCGGGCGGGAGGGGGAAGGCCAGGGGAAGGGCGGGGGCCTCCTGGACCTGCGCCGGGACGAGGAGCAGCGGAATCATGCTCCCAGCATGACGCAGGGAGCGGCGGGGCGGAAGCGGGAGGCCGGCGATGCCCCGGCCCGGTTCACGACGGCCGCCTCCGGGGCCGGAAGGGTTCGGGTTCGGGAGCCTCCTCCCCGTCCTGGAGCCGGGTTCCCTGGCGGACCCACACGTCCCCGCTCCAGAGCTCGAAGATCACCCTCCGCTGCGAGACGCCCGCAAGGTCCGCCTTCGCGATCCTGAAGCCGCACGCGCCGAGGAGTCGCTCGCCCACGTAGATGTTCTTGGAGCCGATCGACAGGATGTCGTCGAGGGAGAGGCCGGGGGACATGTTGCTCCCGCCGAACATCTTGACGTGGAACTCGGCGGGCTGGAGGCCCCGGCTCAGGAACCAGTCCGAGATGGCCGGGATCACCTCCTGGGCGTAGCAGCCTTCGACACGGTCCCTGACGGCGGGACGGGAGGGCAGGAGGTAGTGGCACATGGCCCCGATCCTCAGCTCGGGGTGCCAGAAGGTGACGGCCACGCAGGAACCCAGGAGGGTGTGGATCCGGGTCCGCTCGTCGCCGAAGGCGTAGTCCCCGGGATGGAGGAACACCTCCCTGGGCTCGAAGTCCGGAAGCATGGGCACGCCTTCACCGACGGCACGCACGGAGGCGCCGTCCTCCCTCAGAACCGGATGAAGTCACGTTCGTTCACCTCCTTTCCGAGAGGTGCCTTGGGGGCCGGGTGCCGGTCGGTCATCTTGATCGGGCTCTTCGGGGCGGGCTTCCGGGCGGGCTCGGTCCTCGCTCCCGCCAGCGTGAAGAACTCCATGGTGGACTGGAGCTCCTGGGCCTGGGAGCTCACCTCCTCGGAGGTGGAGGCCAGCTCCTCGGAGGCCGCCGCGTTGTGCTGGACGGCCTGGCTGATCTGGCTGAGGGCCGTGTTGATCTGCTTGACGCCGGAATTCTGCTCGGCGGAGGCGGCCGCGATCTCCTGGACGAGATCGGACGTCTTCTGGATGGACGGCACGATGGTGTCCAGGAGGGTCCCCGCATGTTCGGCCAGCCCCACGCTGCCGGAGGCCAGGCGGCTGATCTCCTCGGCGGCGACCTGGCTGCGCTCGGCCAGCTTGCGCACCTCGGCGGCCACCACCGCGAAGCCCTTGCCGTGCTCCCCGGCGCGTCCCGCCTCGATGGCGGCGTTCAGGGCCAGGAGGTTCGTCTGGTAGGCGATGTCGTCGATGATGGCGATCTTCTGGGCGATCTGCTTCATGGCGCTCACGGTCTCCTTCACCGCCTTGCCGCCCTCGGTGGTCTCCTGGGCGGTCCGGGTGGCGATGTCGCCCGTGACCTTGGCGTTCTCGTGGTTCTGGGCAATGGAGGCGCTGGTCTCCTCCACGCTGGCGGCCTGCTGGGAGGCGCCCTGGCTCAGGGACTGGGCCGTGGTGTTGAGCTGCTCGGCCGCGCTGGCGAGCGTGCCGGCGGCATCCCTGACCGAGTTGATCGTGGCCGTGAGCTTGTCCACGGTCGTGTTGCTGGCGACCTTCAGGCGGTCGAAGGCGCCCCGGTGGCTGCCCCTGATGGTCTCGGTCAAGTCGCCGCGGGCCATGGCCTCCAGCACCCGGATGTTCTCGTCGATGACCTTCCCGCAGGTCCCGGAGAGGAGGTTGAGGGAGTCGCCCAGCTCCTTGATGTAGCCCTGCTTGCCGGCCGTGTCCACGCGCTGGGTCAGGTCCCCGCGGCTGGCCGCCCCCACGACCTTCTGGGTGTCCGACACCATGGACGCGAGGGAGTCGACCATGGTCCCCATGGCCGCCATCATGCTGGTCCGGTCGCCCTCGGCCGTCCGGACCTGGACGTTCAGGTCGCCCTCCGCGATGCTCCGGGCGATCTCCGCGGCGGTCCTGGGTTCGCCCCCCACCTGCCTGCGGATCAGCCGGGTGACCAGGATGCCTAGCAGGATGGCGGCGCCGAAGCCGATGAGGATGGCGACGGTGATCTGCGTGCGGATCCTCCCCGCCGTGGTCCGGCTGAGCAGGAAGTTCTCCTGGGCGGCCGCTCCGCTCAGCTTCACGATCTCCTCCAGGGCGCCCTCGGCCACGCCGTAGGCCGGCGTGCTGTTGGCGAAGATGTATTTGGTGCCCTCGGCCTCCTTGCCCTGGAGGTAGAGCTCGACGCCCTTCCTGGCGGAGGTCTCGTAGGTCGTCCAGGCCTGGTCGAACTTCGCCCAGAGCTGCCTCTCCTGGTCCGTCATGGCGGCGCCCTTGGCCTGCTTCGTCCGGTCGATGAGTTCCCGCATCCGCGCGGCGTGCTCGTCCATCAGCTTCACGTAGCCCTTCCGGAGATCCAGGTCCTTCCGGACCATGAAGTTGTTCAGGCGCCGGACGTGCTGGAGGGCCTGGTAGTTGGCCGCGCCGACGTCCCGCACGGGCGCGAGCTGCTTCTCGTACATCTCGGTGTTCAGGCCGGCGACCCGGCCGACGCTGGACATCCCGATCAGTCCGATGCCGAGGGCGACGACCGCCACCAGGCAGAAGGAGAGGATGAGTTGGGGTGCGAGGTTGAACTGCTTGAATCAGTTCATGGTCGGCTCCAGTGCGGGATGGGGTCCTGGTGGGAATGCCCGGGGCAGGTCCCTGCCCGGACGGGTCGGCGTCGGGTTTCACGGGGCCTGGACGAGCCTGGAGACGGCCCCGACCAGCTGCTCGGGCCGGAAGGGCTTGACCATCCAGGCGCGGGCTCCGGCGGCCTGCCCCTCGCGCTTCTTGTCCTCGCCGGCCTCGGTGGTGAGCATGATGACGGGCGTGAACTTGTAGTCCGGCAGGTTTCGGAGGGACCGGAGGAAGGTGATGCCGTCCATGTTCGGCATGTTCACGTCGCAGATCACGAGGTGGATCCTCTGGCCCTTGAGCCTCGAAAGGGCGTCCCGTCCGTCGCTGGCCTCGAGGATCTCGTAGCCCGCCTGGCTCAGCGCGATGCGGACCACCTGCCGGAGGCTGGTGGAATCGTCGATGATCATGATCGTCTTGGCCATACGTCTGTCCGGAAGAGGCGAGCGCCGAAGGATCGGAACGGCAGGGACGGATTCGGGGAGTCGGAAATGTGTCTGAAATCGCAGTATTTGTAAAAATACGACTGTAATAATGATTGAAAAAATTTCACAAATTAAATAACTAGCTTAGTAATCTATAGTTTGAAATTCATTCACAAATCCTGTTCCATCATGAAGACTCTTAAATAATCGACCTCGCGGACGGTCTCTTGAGAAAAATGTAACCGCCGCCCAGGTGGGAGCAACCATTTCTGGCAGCCTCGGGGATTCCAGTGTTGATAGCCTCTCTGGAGATGCCGGATCCCCTCCCGACGATCCAGGCGAAACCTTCCCTGTTCATCGAGGCGAATGATGGAAACCCTGCTGCAGAATCCGGATACCCGGGCCCTCTGGGCCTATTTCCTGGAGCTTTCGAAGATCCCCAGGGGGTCCAAGGCCGAGGCGGCCGCCGCCGACTGGGTGGCGGAACAGGGCCAGGCCCTGGGCTGCCGGGTGGAGCGGGACGCCATCGGCAACGTGCTGATCCGGAAGCCGGGCACGCCCGGGCGCGAGAACCGCCCCGTCCTGGCGCTGCAGGCCCACGTGGACATGGTCTGCGAGCAGAACGAGGGCACCGGCCACGACTTCCTGAAGGATCCCCTGAAGCTCGTGCTGGAAGGGGACCATCTGCGGGCCACGGGCACCACCCTGGGGGCCGACAACGGCGTGGGCGTCTGCGCCGGCCTGGCCCTGCTGGCCAGCAAGAACATCGCCCACGGGCCCATCGAAGTGCTGGTCACGGTGGACGAGGAGACCGGCCTCACCGGGGCGACCAACCTCGCGGCCGAATGGCTGGACGCGAAGTACCTGCTGAACCTGGACAGCGAGGAGGAAGGTGTCCTGACCATCGGCTGCGCGGGCGGGGCGGACACCAACGCCACCCGCAAGGTGGTCTTCGGCGCCCCGGCCCCGGGGAAGAAGGCCTACCGACTGAAGGTCTCCGGACTGAAGGGCGGGCACTCGGGTTCCGACATCCACACGGGGCGCGGGAACGCCATCCGCCTTCTGGCGCAGCTCCTTGGCGCCATGAGGGTCCGCTACGGCCTGGAGCTGGCGAGCGTCGAGGGCGGGAACAAGCGCAACGCCATTCCCCGGGAGGCCTCCGCGGTCTTCTTCATGGACCCCGCCAGGGAAGGCGCCTTCCGCGACGAACTGGCCGGGCATGCGGACCACTGGAAGTCCGCCCTCGGCTCCATCGAGCCGGGCCTCGCCATGGACCTGCGGGACGCCTCGGCGGATCGCGTCATGTCCCCGGCGGACGCGGCCGGCACGGTCAACCTCCTGCTCGGCCTGCCCAACGGCGTCGAGGCCATGAGCCCCGACATCCCCGGCCTGACCCAGACCTCCACGAACCTCGGCGTGGTGCACACCCGGGAGGATTCGGTGGAAGTCACCCTGCTGACGCGCAGCTCCATCGACGCCTCCAAGTTCGCGCTGACCGAGCGGATCGCCGCGGTGTGCGCCCTGGCCGGCTTCGAGTCCGAGATCGACAGCGCCTACTCCGGCTGGAAGCCCGAGCCCTCCTCCGCGCTGGTGAAGCTCGTGGACCGGACCTACCAGGACCTCTTCGGGAAGCCCATGGTGGTCTCCGCCATCCACGCCGGCCTGGAATGCGGTCTCATCGGACAGAAGTATCCCAGCATGGAGATGGTCTCCCTCGGCCCCGACATGTGGGAAGTCCACACGCCGAGCGAGCACGTGAGCGTGTCCTCCATGGCCAGGACCTGGAAGCTCCTGGTCCGGATCGCCGAGACGGTGTAGCTGCAAGGCGCTTCTCGCCACGGGGAAGGGCCGCGTCTCCGCGGCCCTTTCCCGTGGCTCTTCGGCTTGGGACTCTAGGGCGTCGGGGGCAGCGCGGTGGGCTTGTAGCCTTCGGCGAAGGTGATGGGGAAGCCCTGTTTCAGCTCGTTGAACAGGGCCAGGCTGACGGCCTTTTCCTGCTTCTGCCGCCAGACGCCGGTGAGCTGGGTCTTCACCTCCTCGAAGGGCGGGAGGGCCGGGGCCTGCCCCTGCCCCTGGCTCGCGGCGGCCTTCTGTTCCTGGGCGAGGCCGTCGTAGATGGCTTTCAGGTCGGCGTCGGTGGGGCCGGCCTTGGGCATGCGCTTCTCCATGAGGGCCTGGAAGTAGACCTGGGCGATCCGCTGCTCCAGGATCACGGACATGTGGGGATCCTTGTCCATCCCCTCCTTCTTGGCCTTTTGGATCATGGACTTCTGGAGGGCCAGGGACTCGAGGAACTGGTTGCGCTGTTCCTTCAGGGCCTCGTTCTTGAGCAGGGCCTCGGCCTTCTGCTCGTCCCCGAGGACGGCCTTCAGCACTTCCTTGAACTGGGCCTCGGTGATCTTCTCCCCGGCCACGGTGACGAGGACCTGGGTCTTGTCCTTGGGCTGGTTCCTGCATCCCAGGAAGCCCAGGGCGACCAGGCCCCCGATTCCGATCCACTGCGCGGCCCGCATCTTCATGCCACTCTCCTTGACGCATCCTCCAGGATGACAGTCCGGGCGGCATTTCCCCAGCCTGGATTGTGGTACCGTCGAAGGATGGCGGGCATCCCGGCGCTGCAAGGCATCGATCTCCAGGTCTATACGGCGGCCTGGTGCGGGGACTGCAGGCGCCTGGAGCGCTGGCTCGCGGGGAACCAGGTGGCCTGCGAGAAGGTGAACATCGAACATGTGGCGGGCGCCGCCGAGCGCCTGGAGCGGGAAACCGGCAAGCGGGCCATCCCCTTCCTCCTGGTGAACGGCAAACGCTGGGTGAGGGGCTACCACCGGGAACTGCCCGGCCGGTTCGATCCCGGGCTGCTGGTGGAGGAGATCCTGGCCGCCGCCGGGGACTGATCATTCCTCCCCGACGAGGACCTCCCTGGGTTTCCCGGCGCCCCGGTCCTGTCCGATGAGGCCCTCCTCCTCCATCCGGTCGATGAGCCTGGCCGCGCGGCCGTACCCGATGTTCAGCTTGCGCTGCAGGAGGCTCGTGCTGGCCTTCCGCTCGCGCTTCACGACGGCCACCGCCCGGTCGTAGATGTCGTCGCCGCCGGCGGTGAGGGCCCCCTCCGGGGTCTGGGCGGCCGCGTCCTCCTCGGTCGCCATGGCGTCGAGGAGGGCCTTGTTGTAGTCGGGACGGCCCCGTTCCTTCAGCCATTCCGCGAGGCGCAGGATCTCCTCCTCGGTGATGAGGGGGGCATGGATGCGGCGCGGGCGCGCGTTTCCCGGGGCGAGGAAGAGGGCGTCGCCCTTGCCCAGGAGCTGTTCGCCGCCGCTGCCGTCCAGGATGGTGCGGCTGTCGATCTTGGAGTTCACGCGGTAGCTGAGGCGGGCCGGCAGGTTGGCCTTGATCACGCCGGTGACGATGTCCACGGACGGGCGCTGGGTGGCCAGGATCAGGTGGATGCCCACGGCCCGGGCCTTCTGGGCGATGCGGGCGATGGACTCCTCCACTTCCGCCCGGCAGACCATCATGAGGTCCGCCAGCTCGTCGATGATCACGACGACGTAGGGCAGGGGCTCGAGGAAGGCCGGCCGGTCCATCCAGCGGGGGTTCGGCGTGCGGTCGGTGAGGTCGATGGAGCCTCCCGCCTCGAGGAGCTTGGCGTTGAAACCCTCCAGGTTCCGCACGGAGAGCATGGCCAGGCGCTTGTAGCGGTCCTCCATCTGGGCGACCACCCACTTGAGGACGCGCCCCGCCTCCTTCATGTCGGTGACCACGGGGGCCCAGAGGTGGGGGATGTCCTCGTAGATCCCCAGCTCCACCATCTTGGGATCCACGAGGATCAGCTTCACTTCGCTGGGCATGGCGCGCAGCAGGAGGGAGCAGATCATGGCGTTCACGCCCACGCTCTTGCCGCTGCCGGTGGAGCCTCCGATGAGCAGGTGCGGCATCTTGCCGAGGTCGGTCACCACGGGGTGCCCGGCGATGTCCTTGCCCAGGGCCAGGGTCAGGAGGCTGCGCGCGTCCTTCTGGCTGGGGTCCCGGAACTGCGCGCTGTCGACCACCTCGCGGAAGCTGATGATCTCGCGGCGCTGGTTGGGCACCTCGATGCCCACCAGGTTGCGGCCGGGGATCCGGTCGATGCGCACCTTCTCGGCCTGGAGCCCGAGGGCCAGGTCCTCCTCCATGCCCAGGACCTTGGCCAGGGGCACGCCCGGATCCGGCTGGAACTCGTAGACCGTCACCACGGGGCCCGGCTGCATGCCCACCATCTGGCCCTTGACCTTGAACTCGGCCAGCTTCTGGCCGATGAGGGCCTTGGTGGACTCCAGGAAGGCGGGATCCACCCTGTGTTCCTGCTGGGGAGGATCGAAGAGCCGCCGGGGGGGCAGCTCGAGCCGGTCCACGGGGCCGCAGGCGAGCGGCTCGGTCCTGGGCCTGGAGGAGGGTCCCGGGTCGCGCCGCGAAGGGGAAGGTTCCATGTCGGGAAGGGGGCGAAGGGGGGTCGGCTCGGTGAGTCCCAGGGGGGGCTGCTCCACCACGCGGCCGAAGCGGTCCCTGGCCACGACCGGTTCCACCAGGGGCGGCTTGGGGGGCGGGGGCGGGGGCAGGTCGCGCAGGAGGGCGGGAGGCGGGAGGGGAATGCCCGGCGTGTCCCGCTCGCCTTCGATCACCAGGGAGTCGATGGGCAGGGGGATCTCGTCCGCGGTGTCCAGCCTCATGGAGCTGATCACCGGCAGGCCGGCGTCGGGGAACGCCTGCTGGTTGGCCCTCTTGTATTCGAGCGCCTCCCGCTCGGCCCGGTTCAGGGACTCGATCGATTCCTCCTCGGCCCTCTGCCTTTCCTGGAGCTGGCTCAGCTCCCGGGCGTCGCGGGCGTCCAGGTCGGGGATGCCGTTCTTCTTCCGGAGGAAGCCGTGCCGGAGCATGCCGAGGAAGCCGCGCGCGCCCTTCGACGGCAACGGCTTGATCCAGGGCCAGGCCTTGTCGCCCATCCAGCGCTTCAGGAGACTCGCGAGGCCCCGGATCAGGACGGGGGCCAGGATGAGCAGGGAGACGAGCGCGAGGGTGCCCAGCACGAGCGGGAGTCCGACCGGGCCGAGGATCCGGCGGAACGTGAGCCAGAGGGACGCCCCTACCCACCCCCCCCACCGCCATTGGTTGGCGGGGATCCCGTTCAGGGCGGGAAAGGTCCGGCTGCCGAAGGCGCCCAGGGACGTCCAGGCAACCAGGGCCAGGACCAGCCAGGCCAGGCGCTGGTACCACCGGGGCCTGGAGGCCGGGAAGCACTCCCACAGGACGTAGAGGGGCACGAGCCAGGCCCCGACGCCGGCGATCGTCTGCAGGAAGCCCGCCACGTAGGCGCCGAAGAGGCCGCAGATGTTCTGGATCGTCCCGCCCACCTGCCCCTGCGAGAAGGGCGGGCAGGGGTCGTTGTAGTAGAAGCTCAGCAGGGAAAGGGCCATCACCAGGGCGAAGGCTCCCGCCACGACCCTGATCAGGATGTGCCCCATCCCTTTCACTGGACTCTCTCGTCGCGTGCGCATGGGATCTATTCTACTGTCGTGCGGCGTTCTGGCCGAGCGTCGCCAGCCGTCGGGAGGAATTCCACACGGGTTTCCCGGCCTCCTTGAGATAGGCGCCGATGTTCACGAAGTTCCACCCTTCGTCGAGGGCCCTGTCCAGGAAGGGGCCCAGGACGCGGGCGGGGCGGTCGGACTCGGGGCGTCCGCTGCCCAGGTGCATGAGCACGATCAGCCCGTCGCCGTCGTTCCTGCCCATGCGTTCGTGGAGCCGGTCCAGGATGGCGTCGCCGGTGTGGTAGAGCCTGCGTTCCTTGGGGGTGGCCCAGTCCAGGGTGTCCGCACCCTCGCTCCAGTAGACGTGGCGGTAGCCCAGCTCCTCCGCCCACTTCCGCAGCTCCGCCGTGTTCTCGCCGTAGGGCGCGCGCCAGTAGGGATCCATGGGGCGGCCCAGGAGCTTCAGCAGGAGCGCGTCCGCCTGGAGGAGCTGCTGCTGGAAGCGGTCCTTGGTCCAGCGCGGGTCCCGCCTTCCGCGCGGCGCGAAGTGAGGGTGGTCCATGGTGTGGTTGCCGATCTCGTGGCCCTCGCGGTCGATCCGGCGCACCAGGTCTGGGTACTTCTGGATGAAGGCGCCCGTAAGGAAGAAGGTCGTCCGGATCCCTCGTTCCTTCAGCGCGTCCAGCACGTCCGCCGCCACCTCGGCCGTGGAGCCGCCGTCGAAGGTCAGGCACACCCAGTGGCTTCCCCGGGGGCCGCGGACCAGGTTGAGGGCCTCCCCGGCCCCGGGCCACTCCATGGACAGGTCTGGAGGGAGGGCAGGCCGGGGGGGCGGGGTGGGTTCGGCCGCGGGGGGCGCGGGGAGGGCCGTGCGGGGAGCCTCGCGGGGAACCAGCGGTGCCGGGGGTGGGACGGGCCTGGGAGCCGGCGCGGCCTCGGCCGCCTTGAGGGGCCTGGGGGCGGGTCCCTGGGCCAGGGGCAGGTGGGTGTCGGGCCAGGGGCGGGGAGGCTGGGGCTTTACGGGAGCCGGCGGAGGCACCGGGGCCGGGACGGGCCTGGGAGCCGGGGGCGCGGCCTTGGCCACCTTGAGGGGCCTGGGGGCGGGCCCCTTGGCCAGGGGCAGGTGAGTGTCGGGCCAGGGACGGGGAGGCTGGGGCTTCGCGGGAGCCGGCAGAGGCGCCGGGGCCGGGACGGGCCTGGGAGCCGGGAGCGCGGCCTTGGCCACCTTGAGGGGCCTGGGGGCGGGCCCCTTGGCCAGGGGCAGGTGGGTGTCGGGCCAGGGACGGGGAGGCTGGAGCTTCGCGGCGGTCGGCGCGACCGACGGTGCTGTGGGGGTTGCCTTCCCTGCCGGTCTGGGGGCGCGCGGCCTGGGTTTCGCCTGGGCGGCGGCCGGCCGGGGCGCGGGGGGAGCCTGGGCGGGCTCGGGCAGGGGGTGGTCGAAATCCCAGCGCGCCAGGAGGACCCCCTCCCCGGTCCGGAGCTCGGCGACCTCCCCTTGGGGCGGGGCGTACATCTCCCAGCGCATCGGTCCGAATTCCGCGTGGGTGCGTTCGTTCAGGTACCGGCCCTTCAGGACCAGGTCCAGGGGCTTGTCCGCTTCGCCCGTCACGACCAGCACTCCCCCCACCTTGTGCCAGGCCCAGGGTTCCGCCGGAGAGTCGGGAACCGTGACGGCCGGGGCAGGGGGAGGCGGAGGGGGCTTGCGGCGGCACCCCGGGACCGTGGCCAGGACGGCCGCGGCCACCAGAAGGCCATTCAGGGCGCCCGTCCGCATCGGCCGATTCACCTCCGGCACGCGGCCCAGTAGTTGGCCTTCTCCCGGACCTTCACGTGCTCCACGGCCAGTCCCCGTTTTGCCAGGAAATCGAAGGCCCAGTGGGCCAGGGCTTCCGTGGTGGGATTGCAGCCGCCCAGGGCGGCCTGGTCGTTGAGGAGCGTGTAGTCCACTTCCCGGACCCAGGCGTCCAGGGCCGCCCCCAGGACCTGGGCGCAGCCCGCCTCCCGCTCCGGTGGCTCGAGGCGCAGGGTCGCTTCCACCTTCCAGTTGTGACCGTGGCGCGCTTCCTGGAAGCCCGGCCGGTCATGGAAATGATCGGCGACGAAGGAGCGGCGTAACGTCAGGTGGAGGGGCATGAGGAAACCAGTGTAGCTCAAGGGTGAGCGCGGGCCCTGCCCCGTGCATCCAACTGACCTGGGGAAATTCCGGAGGACGGGTGGGACAATGGATGGACTGAAGGAGTCCCGATGCCCTTGAGGGCCTTGATCATGACGATCTGCTGCCTGGTGTTGCAGGTCCGGGACATCCGGGCCTCGACGCCCGGCCCCGAGGTCTCCCTGGCGTTCCGGGACGGGGCCGTGGTGGTGGAGGCGCCCGCGGGGGTGCACTTGAAGCGCACCTTCATGGCGGTGAGACTCCGCGGGGGAACCCCAGGGCGGCTCGACGTGGGATCCCTGCCTCCGGCCAACGGCCAGGACGAGCTCGGTGAAGGGATCTGGCGGGGACCGGTCGCGATTCCCTTGAAGGGTCATGGACTGAGCGGCGCGGTGGGACTCCTGGTGACTTACCAGCCCTGCACGGAAGGTCCGAACGGCGTCTGCTACGCCCCCAGGGAGGGCCTCCTGGTCGTGGATGCCGCGCAGCTCGCCGGATCGCCCCCGGGGACGTCCTGGAGACTCCTGTGGGCCTTCCTGGGGATCTTCGCGGCCGGGATTGCGGCGTCGCTGACGCCCTGCGTCTACCCCATGATTCCCGTCCTGCTGGCGATCGTGGGGGCGAAGGGCCAGCCCCGCGGCCGGGCCGGGACGGGAGGCGGCAGGATGGCGGGTCTCCTGCTCTCCCTGACACTGGTGCTGGGCATGGCAGTCACGTACACGGCGCTGGGGGTCGCGGCCGCCCTCTCCGGCCAGGCTTTCGGAGCCTGGGCGCAGCGCCCGGCCTTCCTCGTCCTGGTCTCCCTGCTCTTCGGCGGGTTCGCCCTCTCCCTTCTCGGCGCCTTCGAGATCAGGCTGCCCGGGGCCCTCCAGGCGAAGTTCCAGGCGGGCGGGCGCCGGGGGGGATTCCTGGGGGCCTTCCTGATGGGCCTCGCGCTGGGTCCGCTGTCCGCGCCCTGCGTGGGCCCGGTCATCGGTTCGGTCCTCCTGGCCATCGCCTCGGGGGGGCGGGTGCTCCTGGGCGCCCTGCAGTTGTTCACCTTTGCGCTGGGGATGGGGGCCCTGTTCGTGGCCGTGGGAACCTTCTCCACGGTCCTCCCGCGCAGCGGAGCATGGCTGGCGAGGCTGAAGCGGATCATGGGACTCGTGGTCCTCGGCTTCGCGGTCTGGAACCTCCGCACCATCGTCCCTGCCTGGCTCGGGGCGGCCCTCTGGGCGGCCGTGCTGCTGACCGGCGCGGCGGTGCTGGGGGCCTTCAGGCCCGCCAGGGGGCTCGTTCCCTTGCTGGCCAGGGGGCTCGCCCTGGCGCTGCTGGTCCTCGGACTGCTCCTGGGCGCGAGATCCTTCGAGTCGGGCCTGGGCCTGAACCTGCTGCCGCGGCTGGGAGGAAACCCGGCGAAGGAGGGAGGGCCGCGCTGGATGCGGCAGGACTACGAGGGCGCCCTGGCGGCGGCCAGGACCGGTGGGAAGCTCCTGGTGGTGGACGTCTACGCCGAGTGGTGCGCCGCCTGCAAGGAACTCGACGAGAAGACCTGGCCGGATCCTGGCGTCTCCGCCTGGATCGACGCGCACGCCGTGGCCGTGCGCGTCGATACCCACGCGGTTCGGCGCGACCTGGCCGGTTCCCTGGGGATCCTCGGCTACCCGACCGTGCTCGTGGTCGACGGGAACGGTCGGGTGCTGCGCCGCCGGGAGGGTTTCCAGACCCCTGCGGAAATGTTGGCGTTCCTGGTAGATCGATGAGAGGACAATTCATGGTAGTATTCATGAATGCGGGGAGCCACGCTCGCATCTTGAAGTGAAGGGCGACTGCCGTTCCTGGCGTCGCCGCCCTTCCGTTCGGAATTCACCCGGCCGCAGAACCTCTCATCGACCGGGATCGCGCGTCACGATGCGCTGGCCATCTTCCCTGGAATTTCCATCGTTCTTGAAATCCGGTCCCGGAGGGATTCTTGCCCCCGGGTCTCCACCCTCGCCGCCCGAGGAGGCGCATCATGAAAAACGTCATCAGGTATTTCGGCGGCAGCATGATCTTCACGGTCATCGCCCTGATCTGCGCCTATTTCGTGGGGGCCATGAAGGGGCCCGCCGCGGGCATGGCGGCCGTGATGACGGCGGGGATGCTGGGCCTGCTCGAGACCTCGCTTTCCTTCGACAACGCGGTGGTGAACGCCAAGGTACTCACGACGATGAACCACTTCTGGCGGCGCATGTTCATCACGGTGGGCATCCTGGTCGCGGTGTTCGGCATGCGCGTGGTCTTCCCCCTGGTCATCGTCTGGGCCGTGGGCGACTACGGCCTCTGGAGCGTGGTGGCCATGACCTGGCGGAATCCCATGCAGTTCCAGCAGATCCTGGTGGAGCAGCACATCACGGTGGCCGGTTTCGGGGGCGCCTTCCTGTGGATGGTGTTCACGAACTTCTTCTTCGACTACGAAAAGGACGAACATTGGCTCCAGTGGCTTGAGCAGCCCATGCGGAAGCTGGGCAAGATCGATTCGGTGAACGTGGTGGTGACGGTGCTCGTCAGCTACGTCTTCTCCAGGCTCATCCCCGAGGGGAAAGGGGCCCAGTTCCTGTCCTCGGCGATGCTGGGGGTCGTCACCTACCTGCTGGTCGGAGGCTTCACCTCCTTGATCCAGTCCGACGAGCGGGAGGAAGGTGATCCGTCGAAGGCCACCAGTTCGGCCACCGGGGTGCTCTCCACGGGCTTCGCCTCCTTCATCTACCTGGAGACGCTGGATGCCTCCTTCTCCTTCGACGGCGTCATCGGCGCCTTCGCCCTGACGAACAACCTGTTCATCATCGCCCTGGGCCTGGGCATCGGCGCCATGTTCGTGCGGTCCCTCACCATCAAGCTGGTGGAGGCGGGCACCCTGGCCACCTACAAGTTCCTGGAGCATGGGGCCTTCTGGGCCATCGGGGCGCTCTCGCTGATCATGTACCTCAAGGCCGCGGGGATCGAGATCCCGGAGGTCCTTTCCGGCACGGTCGGCGCGGGCCTCATCGGGATGAGCCTCGTGTCGAGCTTCCTCTACAACCGCAAGCAGAAGGCCCTCGGCGCCTGACCCCGGGGCGGGATGAAAGCCCCTGGACAAGACGCCCCCGGAAGGCTGTAGAATCCTTCCGACAAGGGGAGTAGTTCTCGCGCGCTGCGCGAACGGAAGATCGACACACCCGGCCTCCACGGCCCGGTCTTCCGGCCGGAAGCTCGAACATGCGACGGCGAACAAGACCTTCGACCAGACAGCACTGGCCGGGGTCCTCTTCGGGAAATCACCTCGGCCCACGCCTCAGGAGGCCCTGATGATCGAAGCTCTCGTCCAGTCCGCACCCCTCTGGGCATGGATCGGATTCCATGTCCTCATCGTGCTCATGCTCGCGGTGGACCTCGGCGTCTTCAACCGGAAGGCCCACGCCCCGAGCTTCCGGGAGGCCGCGGCCTGGAGTGCCGCGTGGATCCTGCTCGCGCTGGTCTTCAACGGCATCGTGTTCGCGGCCATGGGATCGCGGAACGGCGCGGAATGGCTGACGGGATACCTGATCGAGAAGAGCCTGAGCGTCGACAACCTGTTCGTGTTCGCGCTCCTCTTCGCGGCCTTCCGAGTGGAACTGAAGAACCAGCACCGGATCCTCTATTGGGGCATCCTGTGCGCCCTCGTCATGCGCGCCGTGATGATCCTGGCGGGAACCGCCCTGCTGAACCGGTTCGAATGGATGATCTGGGTGTTCGGGGCGTTCCTCGTCTACACGGGGCTGAAGATGTTCTTCTCGAAGGGGGAGGACCAGGGTGATCCCGCCCGGTCTCTGCTCGCCAGGGCCTTCCGGCGGATGCTGCCCTTCGACCCGGAGGGCGGCCACCAGCACTTCACGGTCAAGAAGGACGGGAAGCGGTTCTTCACGCCCATGTTCCTGGTGCTGCTCATCGTCGAGGCGACGGACCTGGTGTTCGCCGTGGATTCCATCCCGGCCGTGCTGGCCGTGACCCGGGACCCGTTCACGGTCTACACCTCCAACATCTTCGCGATCCTGGGGCTCCGGAGCCTCTACTTCCTCCTGGCCAACATGATGAACCGGTTCCGCCACCTCAAGACGGGCCTCGCGGTCATCCTGGTCTACGTGGGGGTGAAGATGTGCATCGCCCAGTGGGTGCACATCCCGATCGGCCTGTCCCTGTCGGCCATCGCCGCGGTCCTGCTGGTTTCCGTGGCGGCCAGCCTGAAGCGGGCCCCGGAGTCCGCCCGGTGATCACGCCAGGGGGGGCGTCCCGGCCTGTCCTTCGTTCGAGGGCGGATAAGGGGGGATGATGCCCATCGAGAAATAGATGCTGGTCAGCTTGTCGACGCCGATGTTGGCCGGGTGGACCCACGCCTTCGGCACGTACAGCAGGCCGCCGCCCACGGGGACGGGCGCGGTCGGGACCAGGATCGCCAGGTATTCCCTGCCTTCGATCTCGATCGAGTCCGGGATGGCGCGGAGGGCGAGCACCGCGACGCCGTCGCCCCCGAACACGCACCAGACGGGGCTCATCGCGGCGATGTCGGCGTCCTTCTTCTGGTCGAGGAGGCCGACGAAGCGGCCGGCGAGATTGTAGAGGCTCCCCACCGCGGGAATGCGCCGGACCGTATGCTCGACGACGTAGGTGATCGGCTTGTGCAGCCGCGACTGCACCGCGATGCCGAGCACGTAGATCCCCGCGAGCAGGAGGGCGATGCCGGCCATGTACTGGAGCGAGGCGTGCTCGACGAAGGGCTGGCCGAACAGCGCCAGGAAGCGTCCGACCAGGCTGCTGGGCCCGAGGTAGGCATGGAGCCGGTTGGCGATCCAGGCGATCAGCGCCATGGTCAGGAGGAGCGGCAGGAGGGCCAGGAGGCCGGCCAGCCAGGTCGCGAGGATGCTTTTCAGGCCGCGTTTCAACATGCTTGCGGAACCCCGGATGCGCGTGTTTCTTGGTCGTCTGCGGGAAACGTCATGGCGTCTGTCTCACTCGGATCCGGAGGGGTCGGGACGGATTTCCTGGATCGTGCGGCGGGGGCGGGGATGCGTCCGTCCGTTCCTGGATTCGAAGGCGGCCAAGCAGGCCGGACGGATGTGCACGCATCATTCTAGCTCGACTTCGGAAGAGGACGGCAACTCCTGTCGATCGACGGCCGGCGCCTCCGGGGGCCGGTTCCTCTGGTAGTCTGGTCACGTATTGGGGAGTAGCCGCCCCCCGCTTCCTCGTGGGGGACCTGCATCAACACGCTTGGCCGACGGCCGTGGTGCAGGTGGTCCGGGTGCCTGGCGAGACCAATGTCCTTCGGGTGTCCAGCTGGAACCTCCCGAGGTGCCCGGTCCCAGTTCCAGCCCTTCGGCAGGCGTCCATGACCTTCGTCCTCGACACGCGGATTCCAGTCCCCTCCCGGCGGGGGGCATGACATGAGTCTCTTGGAACTGTTCCTGATCTCGCTCGCGCTCTCGCTGGACGCCTTCTCGGTGGCGCTGAGCTGCGGCATGCGGCTGCCCGCGGACCGCTACCGCAAGTTCCTCAAGATCGCCCTGGCCTTCGGGATCTTCCAGGCGGTCATGCCGCTCCTGGGGTCCGTGTGCTCCAGGCTCCTGCTCGCGCGCTACATCGCGCGGTATTCCTATCTCATCAGCTTCCTGGTCTTCGCAGTGCTGGGCCTCAAGACGTTCTACGACTTCTTCACCGACGGGAACGGGGAATCCCGGGAAGCATGCGCCTGCAAGGGCTACCGCTGCCTCCTCTCCCTGGCGGTGGCCACCAGCATCGACGCCTTCCTGATCGGGTCGGTGCTGGGGCTGGAGGATGTGTCTCTGGGCCTCGCGGTCTCCTGGATCGGCGGCGTGACCTTCCTCAACTCCCTGGTCGGATGCTTCCTCGGGAACAAGGCCGTGGGCTTCCTGAACCGCTATGCGAGGCTGCTGGCCGGCGTGATCCTGGTCGCGCTCGCCGTGAAGTCCCTGTTCTAGGGACCCTTCCTGCTTCCGGCGCGCGCGGGAGCCGATGCCGGGGGATCCGCGAGCCTCCTGCCGCTGTGGGGATCCTCGATGCGGCCCGTGCCGGTGGGGCAGAGCGTCCGCAGCGCGCAGCCCCCGCAGCCGGGCTTCCGGGCGTCGCAGACCCGCCGGCCGTGCCAGATGAGCTGGTGGTGGAGGGGGATCCAGGTCTCCTTCGGGAAGATGCGGCAGAGGTCCGCCTCCACCTTCTCCGGCGTGTTCCCGGAAGACAACTCGAGGCGCCTGGCCACGCGGAAGATGTGCGTGTCCACGGCCAGGGCGGGAATGCCGAAGGCGTTCGCGAGGACGACGTTGGCGGTCTTCTGGCCGACGCCGGGGAGGGCGCCGAGGGCCTTGGGATCGCTGGGCACGATTCCGCCGTGGCGCGTCGTCAGGGCCTGGCCCAGGCCGACCAGGTTCCTGGCCTTGTTGCGGAAGAACCCGGTGGAATGGACCATGGCTTCAAGGTCGGCGAGGCTGGCCTGCGCCAGGGCCGCGGGGGTGGGGTATTTCTCGAACAGCGCGGGGGTCACCAGGTTGACCCGGGCGTCGGTGCACTGCGCCGAGAGGATGGTGGCCACCACCAGTTGGAAGGGGTCCGCGTGCTCCAGGGCGCATCGGGCGTCGGGATAGGCCTCGTCCAGGCGGGCGAGGAGGTCGCGGAGAGCGGAAGGTGTCCAGCGCATGGGACCAGGATAAGGCCGTGGGCGGCCCGGGGAGCCCGTTTCCGGAAGGCCCGGCGCGCCGGTCGGGGAGGGCCGTGGAGTGTCCGGTCCGGTCATGGGCGGAAGAAACTTGCATGGATATTCATTTTTCTCTGTTGAACCCGTGACGATCCCCAGATACGCTTGCCGCAGTCATCCGGCTTTTTGGCAATCATCACATCCAGCGATCATCATTGGTCGCTTGATGCATTCTGCTCTCAACCGGACGGCCTGGTCCTTTGGGCCAGCCGGATTCCACGGAGCTTCGCTCCCCACGGTACCATCGCCTGGAATGGATCGTGTGCGAACCATCCCAGGCGATGGGGCTGAGGCCCCGAGGAAGACGCATCATGTCCGAAGGCACCGTCAAGTGGTTCAACTCCGAAAAGGGATACGGATTCATCACCCCCGATGAGGGTGGCCCCGATATCTTCGTTCATCACTCCGCGATCCAGTCGAAGGGGTTCCGGTCCCTCGAGGAAAAGGCCCGGGTCAGCTTCGAGATCGTCCAGGGACCCAAGGGGCCCCAGGCTTCCAACGTCGTGAAACTCTAGCCGGTGCCTTTCTCCGGATGCCGAGGGCCCCGCTGAGGGGCCCTCGGTCCGTACGGGCGTTTTTCGGGCATCCTGTTCTCATGTCGACGCCTCCCCCGATCGCGCTCCTCTTCCCCGGCCAGGGCACGGAAGCCGTGGGCATGTCCGCGGGATGGGCGTCCGTTCCCGCCTGGACGGAGACGCTCGAGGCCGCCGAAGCGCTGAGCGGCCTGCCCCTCCGCAGGCTCATGTCCGCCGGGCCCCTGGGGGAACTGCAGGCGGACCGGTGCGCGCCCTGCGCGGTGGTGGCCCACTCTGTCGGGCTCTTCCGGGCGCACCGGGAGGCCGGGATGCCGATGCCGAAGCTGGGCACGGGGCATTCCCTCGGGTTCTTCTCGGCGGTCGTCGCCGCGGGGGTCGTCCCCCTGGAGGCGGCGTTCGACCTGATCAATGCGGTGGAGGATCTCTCGGAGGCCTGCTTCGGCCCCGGGACCTACGGCATGGCCTTCTTCATCGGACTGACCGAACTGGAGCTGCGGCAGGCCCTGGTGGGCCGTCCGGAGATGGTCCTTTCGAACCTCAACGGCCAGGCCCAGTTCACGGTGTCGGGCCCCCGCCCCGACCTGGAAGCCCTGCTGGGCGACCTGGGGCCGCAGGCCATGAAATCGGGCCTGCTGCCGGTCCGGCATCCCCTGCACGGGGTCCACATGGTACCGCTGCTTCCGGCCGTGACCCGCCGCCTGGGCCGATGGACGCCCCGGGCGCCCGCCTTCCCCCTCCTCTCCCACGCGGACGGGAGGCTCCTGGAGGACGGGGGCGCGATCTGGGACGAGGCCATCGCCTCCGTGGGGCTCCCGGTGTGCTGGCCGAGGGTCGTGAAGTCCCTCCGCGCCTCGGGCTGCCGGGTCCACGAATGCGGCCACGGGGCCCAGCTCGCCAACCTCACGCGCTGGGCGGACCGGCAGCTCCAGGTGGGCTCCCTCCAGGATGCCGGGCGGCTCTCCTCGTGGGTCCCGGGTGGGGCACGATGAAGGTGGCGGGAACGGGCGCGATCGCTTAGGATTCTCCCATCTCTTCCCTTCCGCGGAATCCTGTCCTGCACCTGGAGCCTGTTCCTCGCATGCTGCCTTCCCAGCCGCCGTTCAACGAAGTGCTGACCAACCGTTTCGCCCAGGTGCTCTACCAGTGCCTCGAGGGCGTGGGGAGCACCAAGAGCGCCCTGTACCTCGTCGTCCAGGGCGAGGAGGGCCTGAGGTGCGTGGCCCACTACGGCTTCCCGCGCCTGGTTCCGCCCCCGGAGCGCCTGTCCCTCGAGAGCCCGCTGGTGCAGTGGGTGAAGCGGGAGCGCCGGACGTTCGCGGTGAACAACGCGTCCCAGTTCCCGGAGCTGGCAGTCCTGGTGCAGGGCTCGGAGACCCCGCGCATGCTGCTCACGCCGGTCTACGACAAGGGGCAGTGGCTGGGGTTCCTCGCCCAGCGGGACCGGGTGAGGGGCGAGGCCTACGATGTGGACCGCGACGAGGCTCAGACGCTCACCATCTGCCAGGAGATCGTCTCCCTGGTCCACGAGTTCCGTTTCATCTTCGCGCCCGGGTCCTCCGGGGACGACCGGGCCCCTTCTCCCTGGACGGGTGCGGCGCCGGGGTCCCGGCCCGCCCTGCCCGAGGTTCCCGCCGTGCCGGTGCCGGTGCCTCCCAGCGATTCCATGTTCCCGCCCTCGGCGCAGGAGGAGGCCGCGCCGGGCCCGGCACGGGAAGGCCGGGCTCCCGGCCCCGGGGGCGGGAACGCATCCCCTTCTCGGAGCGGCGCGCCCGGCTCCGGCGTCGCGGAAGTCCGCCACGGGCTCTTCCTCCCCGAGCAGCGGACCTTCTTCTGGGAAGCCGCTTCCCTGCTGAGTTCCATCGTCCCGGTCGCGGCGGTGGCCCTGTGGATGGACGACCCCCAGGAGATGCGGCCCATCCTCGCCTACAGCCGCCTGCCCCTGTCGGCGGAGCTGAAGCAGCAGGTCCTGGCGCACGCCACCTACCATATCGCGCGGGTGGAGGAGAAGGATCTGCGGATCCTCGCCAAGTCGGAATGGGACGAGGAGAACCCCCTTCGCGGAACCTTCAGGACATACCTGCCCGTGGTCCTTCTGGAGGAGGGGGGAGGCCAGGATCTCATGCTGCTGTTCCGGCTCGAGGAGCGGCCCTTTTCGGAGCAGGAACAGACCTTCATCCAGCAGGTGTCCCGGATGCTGGGCTTCCACCTGCAGGAAGGCCGGCTGCACGAGCAGTACCACCGCGCGTTCCTCTCCGTGGCGCACCGGATCCTGTCCACGGGGGAGGGCGGCACCCCCGCCCTGCGCTCCCACAGCCTCAACACGGCGAAGCTCGTCCGGAATTTCGCGCTGCGGCTGGACCTGCCCAGCCATGAAGTGGAGGCCGTGAGCATCGCCGCGATCCTCCACGATGTCGGCACGCTGCTGCTGGATCCGCAGATCCTCTCCAAGCCGGAACTCACCCCGGAGGACCTGGCGCGCATCCGCACCCATCCTGTCCTGGCTTCCGCCTTCCTGAAGGACTTCCGGTTCCCCTTCGACGTGCTCCGGATCATCCGGCACCACCACGAGCGCTGGGACGGAACGGGCTACCCCGACGGCCTGAAGGGCGAGGAGATTCCCATCGGCAGCCGCATCATCAGCATCATCGAGGCCTTCGAGGTCATGTCCTCCGGCCGCGGCTACACGGCCCCCAGGAACGGGCGGGCGATCCTCGAGGAACTGCGCCGGGTGGCTTCCACCCAGTTCGATCCGGCCCTGGTCTCGGACTTCATCGACTACCTCGCGTCCGTGACCAGGAAGGCCGAATAGAGACCGTTGCTGCCCGGGAGCCGGGATGAGCTACCCTGGAGGCCTGAGGGCAACGACGGCATGACCAGCGGGAGGCGGAGCGACAGGGAACGGCAGCGCGGCTTCATCCTGGCCCTGCTGCTGGGCCTGATCACGGTGGCCGGGATCCTGCTCACGAAAGCCATGCCCTCCGTCGTCGCCGAAGTGCAGCGCGACCAGGAGGAGGAACTGATCTTCAGGGGGGAGGCCATCCGCAACGCCATGCGCCGCTACAAGGCCATGACGGGAAGCTATCCGGCCCACCTCGAGGACCTCATGAAGGTGCGTCCCCCCATTCTCCGGAAGCTCTACAAGGACCCCATGACCGCGGACGGGGAATGGGCCGTCATCACGGCCGTGTCGCCCGGGGCCAGCGGCAGCACCGAGGGACTGCCCATCGCCGCGATCCACAGCCGCTGCCAGAAGGACAGCTTCAAGGTCTACCAGGACAGGACGCTCTGCAGCGACTGGATCTTCGCCGCGTCCGACGACCTGCTCGGCATCTCCGCCTTCCCTTCGGACTTGGTCCAGGGGGCGACGACGACCCCTTGAATACAGGAGAGACATGTTGAAGCTGCTCGTTTCCGCCCTGGTGTCGCTGGCGATGGCTCTGCCGGGGCAGGCCCAGACGTTCCGCGGCTGGATCCGGGGCCTGGAGAGGCGGGACGTCAAGGTTTCCGCGGGCTTGTGGGACCTGGCCACCGGGAAGCTCCTGCAAGGCTACCGGCCGACGCTGGCCCTGACCCCGGCCTCCACCACCAAGGTGGTCTCCACCTACGCCCTCCTGAAGTCCGTGAAGCCCAACGATGTCGTGGAGACGGAGATCTGGGGCACGCGGGTCGGCGACACGGTGACCGGGGACCTGGTCTTCAAGGGGGCGGGGGACCCCATGCTCGTTTCGGAGCGCATCTGGCTCATGGCCCACGATCTCAAGGCCAAGGGCATCCTGCGCGTGCTCGGCAGCATCCGCCTCGACCAGAGCGCCTTCGACGCCCAGGTCTACGGCACGGGCTGGGAAAGCACCAGCGAGAATTCCACCCCGCCCATCCTGCCCTTGTCCGTGAACTTCAACCGCGACGAGCAGGGCAGGATCCTCCACGATCCGGGTCCCCTGGCCGTGGAGACCCTCACCCGCATCTTCCGGGAAGCCGGCCTCCAGGTCCTCGAGCAGCCCGTCGAGGACGGCGAGATGGTGAAGCTCCTCTCCAGCGCCTCGCCTCCCCTGAGGACGCTGGTGCAGAGCATCAACAAGTATTCGAACAACTTCATGATCGAGATGCTGGTCAAGCGCCTGGGGGAGGGAAGCTGGTCCGGGGGCGTCCAGAAGATCCAGGCCTTCTACAAGAGCGTCCTCGGCCTGGACGAGAACCTGATCGCCATCACCGACGGGTCGGGGCTCAGCAAGGAGAACCAGCTCTCCGCCAGGACGCTGGCGACGGTGCTCCGGTCCGCCTGGAACGACTACGAGGTGGGACCGGAGTTCGTGGCCTCCCTCAAGGTGATCGGCGGGGAGCCCTGGGAACTCTCGGTGAAGGACCCCACGCTTGAGCGCCGCATCCGGTGCAAGACGGGGCACCTCTCGGGCGTCAACAGCGTCTGCGGCTACCTCCAGACCCCGAAAGGGAAGCTGCGGGTCTTCGCGATCATCCTCAACGGCGAGGACATCAAGAACGAGGACGTCTGGTCCATGGTGGCCCGCTGGGCAAACTGACGGCTTTCCGTTCCATAATCAGGACAGGAGGGGAGCATGGCCAAGATCGCCATCGTGGATGACAGCCGGCTGGCCCGCCTGTTCACCGCGAGCTGCCTGAAGAACCTGGGCCACGAACTCCGGGAGATCGAACCCACCAGCGTCTTCGATGTCATGGAACGCCTGCGGGAGGATCCTCCGGCGCTGGTCCTCATGGACTACCTGATGCCGAACTGCCCAGGACTCAGCCTGGCGCGGGCCCTGCGCGAGGATCCCGGCCTCCGCTACGTGAAGATCCTCATGATCAGCGCCCATCGGGACGAGGACATCCAGCTGTGCCTCAAGCGCCTGGGTGTGGAATCGTTCATGTCGAAGCCCTTCGAAGCGAAGACCCTCGTGGAGACGGTGGAAGGCCTCCTTCAGCCGGGCTGGTGAGGACGATGCGAACTGGGGGTGGTCAGGTGGGCCAGGACGGAGCCGTCTACTCGCTGGTGAGGATCTCCTTGTCCTCGCGGTAGGCAAAGAGTTCGCCGAAACGGGCCCACGGGGCCCCATCCGCGATCGAGCGAAGCGAGGAGCGGGAGCATCGTCCGGTGGACGATGCGAACTGGGGGTGGTCAGGTGGGCCAGGACGGAGCCGTCTACTCGCTGGTGAGGATCTCCTTGTCCTCGCGGTAGGCAAAGAGTTCGCCGAAACGGGCCCACGCGACCAGGGTCTGGAAGGTCTGTTCGGAATTCTCCATGGGCAGGCGCGCCGCGATCTCGTGGATGACTTCTTCCTTGGACAGCTCTCCTTCCCTGAGCTGCAGGAGCTCCAGGACGACGCGGAAGAGGCGCAGCGTGAGCAGCTGCTCCCGCCAGATGTCCTTGCGCTCGTCGATGTCCGCTTCCATGAACTGGAGGCCGAGGGTATTGAACTTCACGCCGCGCTTGGGGGTGTCCACCAGGTTGAGCATCTCCGCGGCCTTGACCATGGAGAGTACCGACTCGAAGGAGACCTGGGTCTGGCTGGCGATCTGGTAGATGTCGCACGACCCGCCCTGGGTCTCCAGGAATTCCAGGAGCCCCAGCACGTCGGACGAGCCGACGTGGGGGATGGGCTCGATGGGCGTGGGGAGGTTCGCCGGGCTGGGGCCGCTCACCTCCACGTCGGGCAGCTCCGCCGAGGTGATGATGTCGTGGATGCGGTCCGCCAGGACCCGGTAGTCGCGGGAACGGGTGTTGCGGGGGCGGGGCAGGGGATTCTCGACGATCGTCCGGATGTGGGTGGGGTTGCCGCTCAGGATCACGACGCGGTCGGCCATGAGGACGGCTTCCTGGACGGAATGGCTCACGAGGACGATGGAGCTGGGATTCCGTTCGGCGTCCTGCCAGATGTCGATCAGCTCGGCCCGGAGGCCCTCGGCGGTGAGGGCGTCCACCTGGCTGAAGGGCTCGTCCATGACGAGCACCTCGGGGTCCACGGCCAGCGCCCGGGCCACGCCGACGCGCTGCTTGCTGCCCCTCGGCAGCTCCCTGGGGTAGGCTTCCTCGAACCCCTCGAGGCCGACCTTGGCGATGGCCTGGTGCCCCTTGGTGCGGACCTCGTCCTCCGACAGGCCTTTCGCCCGCAGGCCGATGCGCACGTTCTCCTCCACGGTCAGCCAGGGGAACAGGGCGAAGTCCTGGAACACCATGGCCACCGCGGGATTCAATCCCCTCAGCCGCTGGCGGTGGGCGCGCACCTCGCCCTTCGAGGGGGGCGTGAGGCCGGCCAGGAGCCGGAGCAGCGTGCTCTTCCCCGAGCCGTTCGGCCCCAGGATGGCCACCACCTCGTCGTGGTGGATCTGCAGATTGATGTCCTCGAGCACGCGGAGATTCTTGCCGCGCGGGCCCGTGAACGTCTTCTGGACGCCTTTCAGCTCGCAGATGGGCGGGGCGGACATGGGAAATCTCCTAGCGACTGATGTTGTAGCGGTTCTCCGCCAGCCGGAGCAAGGGGTCCCAGACGAGGCGGTTGAAGAGGACGACGAGGCCCGCCATGAGCAGGGCGGCGGCCGCGAGCAGGGGGATGTTGTTCTGGTCGGCGGAGCGGGTCACGATCGCCCCGAGTCCGGTGGTGGTGAGGTTGGTGCCCCTGGCCTTGACGAACTCGCAGATGATGCTCGCGTTCCATGCGCCGCCCGCGGCCGTGACCCAGCCCACGATCAGCTGGGGGAAGATGGCCGGGAAGTGGAGCCTCCACAGGGTCCTCCACCAGCCCATGTCGTAGGCGACCGCCGTCTCCCTCAGGCTCGCGGGGATGGCCTGGGCCCCGGCGATGATGTTGAAGAGCAGGTACCACTGGGTGCTGACCGCCATCAGCAGGATGGCGCTCACGTTCAGGCTCACCCCGCGGTTGAGGAACCAGAGCGTCAGCGGAAGGAAGAAGAGGCTGGCCGGGAAGCTGGCCACGATCTGCACCACCGACTGGAGGCGCTTGCTCCAGATGGGCGAGAGGCCGATCCACAGTCCCACGGGCAGGGTCCAGCAAGTCGCGAGCGTCGTGGACAGCAGCACGCGGCCGAGGGATGAGCCGCCGGCCCCCAGGAGCATCAGCCATTCCTGCCGATGGACCTGGGCCAGGATCTCGAAGAGCTTGAAAGCCACGAGCGCCATGAGGAAGAGGCAGGCCACCAGGATCCCCGTCCCCATCCAGCGGTCCAGGCGTGTCGTGTCGCGGTGCGGGACTGCCGCGGACTCGAGGCGCGGCTTCGGCTTCGGCCGCAGGCGCGCGAGCGACAGGCGGATCCTCACGACCAGCTCGGAGCGGCGGAGGATGCGGAGCAGCCAGCTCCTCGGCCGCTCGACGCTGCCGCTCTCGTCGATGAGGAAGCGCTGGGACCAGGCCACGATGGGTTTCCAGAGGAGCTGGTCCAGCACGATGACCACGACGAGCATGGCCAGGATGGCGTAGATCTGGGCCAGCAGATCGCCGCGCTCCGTGGCGGAGGACATGTAGGCTCCGAGGCCCGGAAGCCGGAAGTCCTTGTCCCTTCCGAGGTTGAAGGCCTCGCTCGCCATGAGGAAGAACCATCCGTTCGCCACGCTCACCATGGCGTTCCAGACCAGGTCCGGGGTGGCGAAAGGGATCTCCAGCCAGCGCAGGCGCTGGATCCGGGAGAGCCCGTAGGCCGTCGCGGCCTCGTCCAGCCCCGAGGGGAGCGTCTTCAGGCGCTGGTAGAAGGAGAAGGCGAGATTCCAGGCCTGGCAGGTGACGATGAGCAGGACCGCGGAGAGCTCAAGGCCCATGTTGCTGTGGGGGAAGAGGCGCACCATGGCCAGCAGCACCACCGGCAGGAAAGCGAGGAGGGGCACGCTCTGGAGGATGTCCAGGATCGGGATGAGGACCTTCTCGGCGAGGGGATCCTTCGCCGCCCAGTAGGCCACCGACAGGCTGAAGCTGAGGGAGATCCCCAGGGCCACGGAGGCGCGCACCAGCGAGAGGAGGGCGTATTTCGGCAGGGCCGTGGGGGACAGGTCGATCTCCACCAGGGGGTGCTGGACTCCGGTCCACTGCCTGGCCACGAGCACGAAGCCCATGACGAGTCCGGTGAAGGCCGCGATCACGAACAGGTCCATCCACCGCCGCCGGTGCAGAGGAATCCCGAACAGGCTCGAAGCTTGTCCCCACAGCGTATGCAAAAGATGGTGGATCATGGCCGGTCCGGAATCCGAGGTCGCTTGATCGACAAGAAAGCGGTTCTAGGTCCCGTGGAGTTCGCGGCGCTTGGCTTGCGCTACTCCAGGTACGAAGGAGGATCATCGACGGTGCATATACTCATCGATCCCTCCTTTCCGGTCGTTCCCATGAAGGCAGAATGCCCGGAGGAGTCGCGAGGGTCAACCCGGGAAAACGCTAAAATCGCGATATTCACGGCCTCGGGACCGCTCCCAGCAGGCCCTGGATGACCTCGTCGGTGGTCACGCCGTCGGCTTCGCTCTCGTAGGTGAGCAGCAGCCGGTGCCGGAGGACGTCGGGCGCCAGGGCGATGACGTCGTCCGGAAGGACGTGGTCCCGGCCCGACAGCATGGCCAGCGCCTTGGAGGCGACCTGGAGGGCGAGGGAGGCGCGGGGGGAGGCGCCGCAGCGCAGCAGTTCGCTTCCTTTCCACGGCTTGCCGTCGCCCTTCCTCGTGGCCTGCACCAGCCTCACGATGTAGGCCCGGATGGCCTCGTCGAGCCGCACTTGATGGGCCAACCGGCCGGCCTCGAGGATCGCTTCGGCGCCCAGGACCGGCACCACGGGCTCTTCTGCGCCGTCCGCCCGCCGCAGGACCTCCACCTCCTCGGGGTGCGTGGGGTAGCCGATGCGCAGCTTGAACAGGAACCGGTCCATCTGGGCCTCGGGCAGCGGGAAGGTGCCTTCCTGCTCCAGGGGGTTCTGGGTGGCCAGCACCAGGAACGGGTCAGGCAGGGGGAAACTCTCCTCCCCCAGCGTCACCTGGCGCTCTTCCATGGCCTCCAGGAGCGCCGACTGGACCTTGCTCGGAGCCCGGTTGATCTCGTCGGCCAGGAGCAGGTTGGCGAAGATGGGCCCCTTCTTCGGGGAGAAGGTCAGGCCCCGGGGATCGAAGACCAGGGTCCCCACCACGTCGGAGGGAAGGAGGTCCGGCGTGAACTGGATGCGGCGGAAGGCCAGGCGGCTGGCGGCGGCCAGGGTCTTGATGCTGCGGGTCTTGGCCAGGCCGGGGAGCCCCTCGAGCAGCACGTGGCCCCTGCAGAGCAGGGCCACCATCAGCCGGTTGAGCAGGAGGGGCTGGCCTACGATCACCTTGCGGCATTCCAGGAGCAGGGCTTCGAGGGGCGAGGTCTGGATCGTGGAGATCATGGGGGATCCTTGGCTTCCTTCCGATGCTCCATGATGACGCCCGGAGGCGCGCATCCGCACGCCGAAATGCTCGGGAACCTGCTACCCGGAAGGCGCCAGGGCGCTCCGGAAGTGTCCGGCCAGGGTCTCCACCGCCGATTCTATCCCGGGCGACAGGGCCTTGAAGATGGCCGTTCCGTGGATGTTCACGCCGATGAAATGCACGTCCAGGCCGGGCGTCTCGCGCCGCCAGTAGGAGACGAAAAGGCTGAGGGGGACGCTGTGGGTGCTGTGGATGAAGCAGTCCAGCGCCTCCGGTTCGAAGAATCCCCATTCACCCAGAGGACGCGCCGGATCGGAAACCGCATCCACGAGTATCAGGACCTGGGCGTGGTGCCTGGCCACGAGGTGGGTGGCGTTCTCGAGCGAAACCCCCACGGGGATGGCGTTCAGGCCGGGAAGTCCCTGGTCCGCCAGCTTCCGGGCGAGAAGATGGCCGACGGCGTCGTCCCCGCGCAGCTCGTTCCCGATCCCCAGAAGCACGATGGGCCGCTCCCCGGCTTTCGCGCGGGAGAGCAGCTCCATCAAGCGGGAGGCATCGCCGGTCACTTGGACTCGGGGCCCTCGGAAACCGTGAGGGCGTCACGGGTGAAGTTGGCGAGCTCGAAGCTGTCGTCCATGTGGATGGCGTTGCGGGCGCAGACCTCGGCGCAGCGGGCGCAGTGGATGCAGCGGTCCACGTGCAGCACCATGCGGAACTTCTTCTGGACCTTGGGCGCGGGCTCCCCCTCCGCCGGCGGCGGGGGGGCGGGCTCGACGACCTGCTCGATCACGAGGGCCTCGGCGGTGCAGTCCTTCACGCACATCTGGCAGCCGACGCAGCTCTGCCACGTGAACTTCGGGATGCCCCGGTAGCCCTCCGGAAGGGCCACCGGCTCGAAAGGATACATGCGGGTCGCCGGTTTCGCGCCGAGATTCCTCAGCATCTCCGGCATGAAAATACCAAGCTTGCTCATGGCAGGGCCACTCCTTGGGCCTTGAGGAGAAGCACGACCAGGAACTGGACAAGGCTCAAGGGGGCCAAGTATTTCCAGCTGAATACCACGATCTGGTCGATGCGGATGCGGCCGAAACTGGCGCGGATGACGCTCAGGATCGCCACCACGAAGAAGGTCTTGAGGACGAGCCAGATGCCTCCGAGGACGGGCCCCATGTGGAAGCTCGGCAACAGGACCGCGGCGACGAGGGCGGCGCCCGTGTACATCAGGATGTTCTTCTGGAGCCTGAAGATGCCGTACTTCTTGCCGCTGTATTCCGTCAGGGGGCCGGCGACCACTTCCGTCTCGGCTTCGGGGATGTCGAAGGGCACGCGCTCGAGCTTGGCCTGGAGGCAGGTGACGGCCACGCCGAAGGCGATGGTGCCGGCGACGAGGCGGAGCAGGATGCTCCACCAGGGACCCTGCCACCACGGGAAGTTCATGATCTCGGAGATCTGCCAGCTTCCGGCGATGACCGCGGGGGTCAGCAGCGCGAGGAAGAAGGGCACCTCGTAGGCGAACATCTGCGTCAGCACGCGGGTGGCGCCGATGAGGCTGAAGGGGCTCGAGGAGAACCAGCCCGCGAGGAACAACGCGAAGGACGGAATCGCGAGCAGGTACGCGTCGGCGATGATGTCGCCCGGGAAGGAGGTGAACGGCCGGATGGTCCAGAGGGGGACCAGGAGACCGGAGGCGCACACCGCAGCCAGGGACACCAGCGGCAGGATGTTGAACATGAGCTTGTCGGCGCCGGCCGGGGTCAAGTCCTCCTTGGAGAAGAGCTTGACCAGGTCCGCCACGGGCTGCAGGAAGCCGCTGGGGCCCGTGTAGAGGGGGCCGACGCGGTTCTGCATGCGGGCGTAGAGCTTCCGGTCCACCCACTCCAGGATCGCGGCCATCGCGAACTGGAACAGGAAGCCCGGGAAGACGAGGACGAAGAAGGCGACTTTGATGACATCCATGGTGCGGGCTCCCGGCTAGGAAAGGCTGATTCCCATTTCCCTCCGGTACCACTCGATACCGTTCTTCCGGAGGTCTTCCCACGTCGTGATCTTGCGGCCGCGCTTGTCGTCGTTCAGGACCACGGTCGTGCGATCAGTGCAGGAGAAGCAGGGGTCGATGGAGGCGATGGCGATGGGAATGTCCGCCACGAAGGATCCGATCACGGATTCCACGGCCGCTTCCAGGTTGGCCATGGTGGGTGCCCGGACCTTGACGCGGTCGGGCTTGTCCGTCCCGTTGGACCGGACATAGTGGCAGTCCTCGCCGCGGGGCGCCTCGTAGCGCGCCAGGGCGAAGCCCGCGGGAACCTTGCGGGGCACCTTCTTGACGGCGATGTCGCCCTCGGGGAGGTTCTCGAGCAGCTGGCGGATGATCTTGCAGGACTCGAGCAGCTCGAGGACCCGCACGACGACGCGGCCCAGGATGTCGCACATGTCGTTCGTGATGACCTTGAACTCCAGGTCCGGGTAGGCCCCGTAGGGATCGTCGCGGCGGATGTCCAGGTCGAGGCCCGAGGCCCGCGCGAAGGGGCCCACGGCGCACATGGCCTTGGCCTTCTCGGTGGGCAGCGTGCCGACGCCCTTGATGCGGTTCACGAAGGTGGGCTCGTTGGTGCCGATCTCGGCATAGTAGGCCATGCGCTTCTCAAGGTCCTTGACCATCTGGAGGACCTTCACGCGCTGCTCGTCGTTGATGTCGCGGCGGACGCCGCCGATGGTGTTGATGGCGTAGTTGATGCGGTTGCCCGTGATGGATTCCAGGGCCTCCATCACGACTTCGCGATCGCGCCAGACCAGCATGAAGAGCGAATCGAAGCCGACCTCGTGGGCGGCGACGCCGATCCAGAGGAGGTGGCTGTGCAGGCGCTCCAGCTCGCAGACGAGCGTCCGGAGGTAGGATCCCCGCTTGGGGAGCTCCAGGTTGAGGATCTGCTCCACGGCCATGCTGAAGGCGGTGGTGTGGGAGTGGGAGCAGATGCCGCAGATGCGCTCCAGCAGGTAGAGGCACTGGTAGTAGTTGCGGTCCTCGCAGGCCTTCTCCATGCCCCGGTGGTTGTAGCCGAGCTGGTAGCGCGCCCCGACGATCACCTCGCCGCGGATGTCGAAATCGAACTTGGCCGCTTCCTTCAGGAAGGGATGCTGCGGCCCGACAGGAATCCAGATCGTGTCCTTGTCCATCTCAGTGCTCCGAATGATGGGGATTACCCTAGGCCTTCTCTTCAGTCTTCATGTCCACGACAGGCCAGGCTTGTCCGGCCCTGGGAGGATGGCAGTCCTTCCTGAGCGGATAGACGCCGGTCGGCCAGTCCTCGGGCAGCGTGGCGCGCCTGGGATCCGGATTCCCGACGGGATCGATGCCGAACATGTCCCTCAGTTCGCGTTCGTAGGGAATGGCGCCGGGGACGATGTCGGCGAGGGAGGGGACCGTGGGCTTGGCGTGGTCCATGTGCACGCGGAGCGTGATGCAGACCTTGCCGCCCATGAAATAGTTGGCCAGGATGTGGTCCCTCATGTCCTCGCCGCAGATGGTGGCGAGGTGGAAGATCCCCAGCTTCTCGCGCACCGTGAGGACGGCGTCCTTCAGCTCCTCCGGCTGGAGGTCGATCCAGAAGCGGGTGGGTCGCGTCTGGATGATTTCCTTTCCGGGGAAGGCATCCTGGATGGCTTTCGGGTAGTCCGCAACTTCAATGGTCATGTGAGCCCTCACGCGGAAGTCTGGAGGAGGTTCAGGAGCTTGGCGACGCCGTCGATGATGGATTCGGGCTTCACGGGGCACCCGGGGATGTAGGCCGTCACCGGGATCGCCTGATCGACCCCTTCCATCACGTTGTAGCAGCCGCGGAAGGCGCCGCCGCTGCAGGCGCAGCTGCCAACGGCCACCACGAACTTGGGGCTGGGCATCTGGGCGTAGATCCGCTGCAGGCGCTTCGAGATCTGGTGGGTCACGGGGCCGCTGCAGAGGAGCACGTCGGCATGCCGGGGCGAGGCCTTCAGCATCACCCCGAAGCGCTCCAGGTCATAGTGGGGCATGAGGGCGGCCAGGATCTCGATGTCACAGGCGTTGCACGCGCCCGTGTTGAAGTGAAGGACCCAGGGCGACTTGACCCGGGACCATTTCACGAGTTTGTTCAGCATGGCTTACCTCGGTGCTAGTCGAAGTCCAGGAAGAGGATGTAGATGGAGACGGAGATCACCGCCAGGTAGAGGATGCCCTTGTAGGCGGCGGGTCCGCTGGGCACCGTCGCGATGGCCATGATGGCGACGTGCATGACGGTGAAGAAGAGGGCGGCGATGAAGAATTTCTGGTAGCCGAACTGGAAATGCTGGGCCTGGTATTCCTGGCCGCAGGCGTAAGGCTCGCCCTTCATGACGTCGTTGCGAGGATCCGCATCCGGGACCGGCTTCCCGGCCATGCCCCTTCCGAGGGCATACAGTCCGTAGCCACCCAGCATGAACAGGAGGAAGGCAATCGGTGGAGACAGGAGAATCGTCAGATCCATGGATCACCCCTTGAGCTTGGACTGCCGACGGATGTCGAGCGTGACGTGAATCTTGTGCGAGATGATCACGATGCCGAGCATCACCGCGGCCAGGATGGCTTCCACGATGATGAAGGTCACGATCAGGACCTGGATGAAGTCCGGTCGGCCCTGGTATAGGCCGGCACCGAGCAGGATCATCGTGGTTCCCTTGGAGATGACCTCCACGCCCAGCATGATCCGGATGAGGTTCCGGTAGCCGAGCAGGAGGTAGACTCCCACCATGACGGTCAGGAGACCGAAGAAGAAGAGTCCGTAGACTTCGCTACTCATGCTTCCCCCCCTCGAGAGAGTGGTGCTGGGCCTTGCGCTTGAAGAGAGAGAGGATGGCGAAGACGCCGGAAAGGATGAGGGCAGCCTGGCCCAGGACATCCGTAGTCCGGTCGCCCCAGAACACCTTGCTGAAGCCGCCGGTGAGCGTGTCCGCCGGAACCATCGCCTTCGCGTCCAGGAAGAACGGGCCGAGCCACCGGAGCGCGAGGCAGTCCACGCCGATGAAGAAGAGCAGGAAGGCCGGAAGCAGGTAGCCGGTCAGCTTGGCCTCCTCCTTCTGGTCCGAGTCCTTCGTCAGGCTGATCGTGGAGACGAACAGCACCGTGATGAGCCCGGAGCATACGCTGAGCTCGAAGACGGCGGCCACCCAGGCCCCGTGCAGGAAGAGGATGGTGGCGAGGAAGACGCTGGCGAGGGCCAGGGCGATGGCCGCCTTCAGGAGGTCCCGGGCCAGGCCCATGGCCAGGACCAGCAGGAAGACGAGAAGCAGCAGAAGAATGGTGCCCATGTCACTTCCCTCCCAGGACGGCGGCGGCGGGTTCGATCACCCAGGACAGGATCTGGTGGAAGAAGACGCCGGTGAGGAGGCACGAGGCCGCGAGCAGGATCACGGCGACCGACATGGCCAGCGGGGCCTCCTGGAGGTCCTTCCACTTGGCGTTCAGCTTCCCGAAGAACACCCGGCGCTGGATGATCAGGAAGTAGCCCAGCGTGAAGATGCTGAAGACGGCGGCGAGGGTCGCCACGGCGTAGTATCCGGCCTTGATCGCGCCCAGGATGATGAAGAGCTTGCTGAAGAACCCGTTGAAGGGAGGAACCCCGGCGATGGCGAGCGTCCCGAAGACGCTCGTGGTGCTCGTCACGGGCATCCGGTTCTCCAGGCCCCCCATCTCGGTCATGTTGCGGGTGCCCGTCCGGAACTGGAGGGCGCCGCTGTTGAGGAAGAGGAGGCTCTTGAACTGGGCGTGGTTGAGGATGTGGAAGAGGGCGCCGGCGATGGCCAGGGGGTGGCCGATGCCCAGGCCGATCATGATGTAGCCGATCTGGCTGATGCTGGAGTAGGCCAGCATGCGCTTGATGTCGTCCTGGTAGTAGGCGATGATCGCGCCGCAGGCCATGGACACGACGCCGAGGATGATGAAGACGCCCTGGATCTGGGGCGTCCTCGGGTAGATGCCGAGGAAGATGCGGATCAGGGAATAGACGCCCGCGACCTTGATCACGACGCCGGAGAGGATGGCCGAGACGGGCGCCGGCGCGGAGGGGTGGGCGTCGGGCAGCCAGGCGTGGAACGGCATGATGGCGGCCTTCAGGCCGAACCCGACGACGAACATGGTGCCGGTCAGCAGGAAGAGGCGGGGCATGGCGCCCTGGGCCAGGCTCTCCTTGATGGCCGTGAACTCCAGGGTGCCGAGCCTCATGTAGACGAGCGAGATGGCGATCAGGATCAGGGCGGTGCCCACCACGGAGAGCAGCAGGTATTTGAGGGCGGACTCGATGCCGTCGAACTCGAGGGTGAAGGCCACCAGCATGTAGGCGGCGATGGAGGCGACCTCCATGTAGAGATACAGGCTGAAGAGGTCGTGGACCAGGACCACGCCGTTGAGGCCGAGGAGGAGGATGAGGAAGAGCCCGAAGAACTTGGCCCGGCCCCCCAGGTGGTCCAGGTAGTCCGTGGCGTAGACCAGGCAGGCGAACCCGATGGCGTTGATCACCAGCAGGAAGAGGGCGCTGAGCCCGTCGGCCCGCAGCAGCAGGCCGCCCGCCGTGAAGTCGCCGATGGGAACTCCCCCAAGGACGGTCCCCAGGCTGAGGCAGAGCAGGATGAAGCCCGCGAGCACCGCCAGGCCGTCGACCGCCCGCCGGTGCACCTTCGCGGCGAAGGGCATCAGGAGCGCCGCTGAGAGCGGAATCGTGAAAAACCAGGAAAGGTTAGGCATTGATCACCCCAACAGGCATCGATTCCGGACTATCGGAGAAGGACGAGGGCCGCGACCAGGACGAACCCGGAGACCACCCACGCGAGATAGTTGCTGTATACGCCGGTATGGATGGAACTGAGCGCCGGGCGCGTGATGGCGCGGCCCTTGTCGATGAACCAGTTCCCGACCCGGTCGATGAGGCGCTCGAAGCGCCAGAAGACCACGCTGGCCACCCACGTGATCGCCTTGACGCCGACTTCGTAGGCGTCGAAGGCCTTCTCTTCGGCCAGTTCGTAGGCGCGGCCGAGGACGGGGGATTCCCGCAGGAAGTTGAACGTGCTCCACTCCGGCTTGCCGGGGGTCCTCAAGGCGAAGAAGAGGGCCGCGCCGAGGATGTAGACGCCGAGAGAGGCGACGGTGGTCGAGGAGAAGTGCCACGCCTCGCGGATCCAGCCGGTTTCCGTGAACCCCACCAGGCTTCCGACCACGCCGCTGTTCAGGTCGAGGAGGAATCCGCCCAACAGGGCCGCCAGGCCGAGGATGATCACCGGGGCGACGTAGGTCCAGCCCAGATCGGCCTTGACCTTGCCCTTCCATCCCGACAGGATGACGGCCGCCAGCTTCAGGATGACCGCCGTGTTGAGGATGGCGCCGAGCCACACGAAGAAGAAGACGAAGAAGTTGTTGTGTTCCCGGAGCCCTTCGAAGAGGCACTCCTTCGCCAGGAAGCCGCCCGTGGGGGGGAGGGATACCGCCGCGGTGAAGGCCAGCAGGAAGCCCAGGACCGTGTAGGGAAGGATCTTCTTGCGGTTCTCGATGGCCTCCAGGGTGGAGCCGCCCGCGGCCTCCTCCAGGTTGCCCGCGGCATAGAACATCGTGGACTTGTAGGTGGCGTGGGTGATCATGTACATCAGCGCCCCCGCCATGCCCGCCGCCGTG
>Ga0209099_1000394_pt1 | contig 52235 bp, 39 predicted proteins | sample AD_JPNHW2_MetaG_FD_184430 | JGI IMG/M metagenome (GOLD analysis project Ga0209099, IMG submission 184430) | Active sludge microbial communities of municipal wastewater-treating anaerobic digesters from Japan - AD_JPNHW2_MetaG (SPAdes) (version 2) | ecosystem: Engineered > Bioreactor > Anaerobic...
CGGAACTGCACCATCGATCCCACCGAGAAGGTGCCTGCCAGATGGGAGATGTCAAAGCACTCAATTACCTGAGGAGCCCTGGGCAGATGCAGCGCCTCCGCCAGGGCCTGAACCTTCATCCGGTCTGCGAAAAAGCCAATATCCAGATTCTTCCTGGCCAGCTCCAAAAGCTGCTTCTTCTCCCCATGTCTTGGAACTGTGACATGAACCTTCCTGCCTTTGAGATGGGTAAGGAAATCCACCAGTGACTCTTCGAGGGGCTCATCGACTATCAGCTCCTCGGGAGGCTCGCGCTCCGAGTAGTACTGCACCAGAAACTCCTCCAGGAAGTTGTCGCTCTGGGCGAAGACAAACTCCTCTTTGCCTTCCAGAGTGCCCCGGTAGACCTTGAAGAGCATGAGAAAGACGCTTCCGTCTTCCGCCCTGTAGCTGATAATATCCTGATCGTACTTGCGGCTCTTTTCCACCTGCTGGCGCTCCTCTAGATGCTGCAAAGCCGCTATTTCATCCCGAAGCTGTATTGCCCTCTCAAACTCCTGGCGATTTGACAATTCAGCCATCTCCAGTTGCAGAGACTCTAAGAGCTCTTTGCTCCTGCCCGCCAGAGCAAAAGCGGCTCTCTTCACCCTGGCCTGGTAATCGTCCTGGGATATCTTTCCAGTGCAGGGTCCCGCGCAGTGGCCCAGATGGTAGCGCAGGCAGGCGCGCCTGGGCAGCCTCTTGCAGGTGCGCAGGCCGAAGGTCTTGCGAATGAGCTGATAGACAAATGTCCTCTCCCGGGCGGAGGTAAAGGGTCCAAAGAATAAGCCCTTGCCTGATGCTTTGCGGGAGACTCTGATGCGCGGGAAGCTTTCGTCCGTCAGCTCGATGAAGGCATAGCGAGAGGAGTCTTTGAGCTTGATGTTGTAGCGGGGCTGGTGCTTCTTGATGAGGGTGTTTTCCAGGAGCAAAGCCTCCACCTCGGTGTTGGTGACGATGAACTGCACTCCTTTTGATGCGAGAACGAGGGCTCTAGTCTTTGGGGCATGGTCCTGCTTCTGGAAGTAATTGGCCACGCGCTTCTTGAGGTCCCGCGCTTTGCCTACGTAGATGATATTGCCCTGATCGTCAGTGAACAGATAGCATCCGGGATTATGAGGAATGGCATCGAGTGAGATCATGCTTTACGGTAGACAATAGCATTCCGGCTATTTTACTGTAACTTCTGCTCTTGGTTGGCAGGATGGCTGCGGCTGCATTAATGCTTGAGAAAACGAAAAAGCTGGAAGATCAGCAGGAATCGCGATGGGACTATGCGGCAATAGATTGGGGGGCTTGAGCCTTTTGTGCGAAAGGAAGTAATCAAAAGGAAGAAGGCTCCAATAGATGGCATGCATTTTTAACTATTTGAGTTTAATTAAATGTGCATCGGCACGTTTCTCCCTGAGAATAGCCATCGTAGTAATATCCATATTCCTGATAGTAATATTTGGGATATTGGTATTGATAATCTCTTGAACATCGATGGTGGTAATAAGTACATTATTTCTCTCTCGCTTCGGCCAGCATCCTCTGCTTTTCTCTATCTCTGATTTGATCCTCAACATAGATTCAGGACCGCATAGATCCTTTCCTGAACAGAAAACGTTTTAGCTTCTGAGGATCAGTCTCAGGAACAGTTAAAAAAAGGAGACCTACCCGTGAAAGAGATCGCATCCAAGTGTCTCACGAAAGTGAGGGCAGAAAAGCCGCTCATACATCACCTGACCAATTGGGTTACCATTTACGACTGCGCCAATATTGTAAAGGTATTTGGAGCCTCTCCGGTCATGGCCCATGCCAGAGAAGAGGTAGCAGATATGGCAGGCATAGCCAGTGCTCTGGTCCTGAACATCGGCACCCTCACCTCAGATTTTGTGCAGTCCATGATAATAGCCGCAAAGAGCGCCAATAAGAAGGGAATACCGGTGGTCCTCGATGTCTGCGGAGCCGGAGCGACACGATTTCGCGATGAAAAATGCTTTGAGATCCTGGATCAGGCAAAGGTGAGCATCATAAAGGGAAACTCCTCTGAAATCGCCCGAATCGCCGGAGAGAGCGTCTCTACAAAGGGCGTGGATGCTTCGATTGTCAAGAGGAATCTGCAGGAGATCGCAAAAGATCTGGCGGCAAAGAGAGAATGCACGGTGGTCATCACCGGAAAAGAGGATATCGTGGCTGATAGCAAGAGAGTGTTTGTGGTAAAGAACGGCCACGAGATGATGGCAAATATCGTGGGCACAGGATGCATGGCCGCATCAGTGATAGGCACATTTGCCGCAGTGGAAAAGGATTACCTCGGTGCGAGCGTTGCCGGGCTCGTCAGCTATGAGGTGGCAGCAGAGCTGGCAGCGGCAAAGGCAGAAGGGCCGGGCAGCTTCAAGGAATTGCTCTTTGATGCCGTGTTCAATCTCGATGCGAAAATGGTTGAAAAAATGATGAAAATAGAGGACGTGCGGAGATGAAATCGATGCAGTTGATGCAATTGAGGAGGACTGAGGAGTGAAAGGATACTACTTCATAACCGACTGCAAATTGAGCCGCGCCGGAAACGAGAGCGATGTGCTCTCTGCCGTCTCCTGCGGAGTGAAGGTCGTCCAGTACAGAAACAAGAACGCGGAAACGCTGCAAATGTACCAGGAGGCAGTCCGGCTGGGAGAGATCTGCCACAGCTCCGGCACAATGTTTCTGGTTAACGATCGAATAGACATCGCCCTGGCGGCAGAGGCTGACGGCGTCCATCTCGGCCAGTCAGACATGCCCTGCCCCACGGCCCGCAGGATTCTCGGAAAAGAGAAGATCATCGGCGTTACCGTCCATAACCTTGCTGAAGCGCTGGAGGCGGAGAGCGTCGGAGCTGACTATCTGGGAGTCTCGCCCATCTATCAGACTGCAACGAAACCAGATGCCGGAAAGCCGGCTGGCATCAGGCTGATCGAAGAAATCCGGGCAGAGGTGGACATCCCATTGGTTGCCATCGGCGGCATCAACCACGACAACGCCAGCGAGGTCGTAAGGGCAGGCGCGGATGGCCTGTGCGCCATATCCTGCGTTGTAGCTAAGGAGAATGTGAAAGAAGAGATTGCAAAGTTTCAGGCCCTCTTCAGATAAAAGATGTCCCAATAAGAATCAGCTATCTTCTCACGGAGTCGGCGCCGGGGGTATTCCCGCTGCCTCAAACTCCTTTTTAACTGCTTCTCTGATATCGCAGCCGATAACCTTCGCCACATTCCTTCCCGGAAGAGGAACCTCCAGACGAAGGGTCAGCTCCGAGTAGCGGGAGTTAAGAAGCAGCACATTGACGGGTCTGTCCTTGAGCACCAGTGGGTGGCTCTTTACGGCTCTGAGGATGATCTCCCTCGCTCGATCAATGTCCGAGGCCTTTTCAATGTCAAAATCGACATTCCAGATGATCTCCGGCTCTCTTATCGACCAGTTGATTATCGGCTCGTTGCCGATGATGCTATTGGGCACAATTATTCTCTTGCTGTCTGAGGTGCGGATCACCGTATGCCTGAGAGTCAGATCTTCTATCTGGCCGTACTCACCTCTGAAGTCGACCAGATCTCCCACCCTGATGGGCTGGAAGATGGCAATGAAGATGCCGGAGGTGAAGTTTGATAGCGAATCTTTGGCGGCAAATCCGATGGCCAGGCCTGCGATACTTGCACCGGCAAGCACGGCGGTGACCAGGCTCTGCAGTTGGGGTATCTGATAGATAATGAGCATGAGACCGATGATGTAGATCGCGGCAGAGGCCAGTCTGCGCATCATGATCTGCATGGTCTCGTCCACCTTCATCTGCACTTTGATCACCATCCTGGGAATATGGTTTACCAGCATGCGGTCCACAATGCGCGCTGCTGAGCGGGTCAAGATGGCAATTAAAATTATGAAGAATGCATTTAGAAGGATTGAGGCTATGTCTAGGCTGCTGATTGCATTTGCCAGAATCTGAATGAAGACCAGATCAACATGTCTGCCAGTCGTTGAATCCACAGCCTTCTGAATCCAATTAGCAAGCAATATCGGATTGGTCATGCTCGCCACGGCTGTAAGATTCATAGATGCCTGCATAGAAATTCAGTACTTAAAGATTTCCGGGCTTTCTGGGACAATACATTTTCCGGATAAACGGAGAAAATGAGAAACTGGGAAAAATTGGGAAAATGCGAACATATTGGGAAAAAGTGCGGCCTGGTGCCGCTTAAGAGAACATTCGCAGAGCCTCTTCCGATCCCTGGATCTCGTCCCCGAGGACCTTTCTGATTGCCGCCTCGAAATCGCTCCTCTTAACCGAAGAAGCGCCTCTGCGCAGAGCATTCATGCCCGCCTCAACCACTATGGCGTGCAGGTCAGCGCCGCTCGCTTCCTCGGTTATCTTGACAATCTCTATCAGATCCACGTCCTCTTCCGTCTTCATCTTCCGGGAATGAATCTCCAGGATCTTGAGCCTTCCCGCTGCGGATGGCATGGGAATCTCGATGATTCTGTCAAACCGGCCGGGCCTGAGAAGTGCGGGATCAAGAATATCGATTCTGTTCGTAGCAGCGATGATCTTTATGTCTCCTCTGGTTCTGAATCCATCCATCTCGGCCAGAAGCTGCATCATGGTGCGGTTTACCTCGGCACTTCCCGTGGTCCCGTCATGGGTTCGGATGCTTCCGACAGCATCGATCTCATCGATGAATATGATGCTCGGGGCCTTCTCCCGTGCCATCTGGAAGATATCGCGAACAAGCTGCGCGCCCTCTCCGATGAATTTATGAACCAGCTCCGAGCCGGACATGTGGATGAAAGTGGCTTTGGATTCATGAGCTACAGCCTTTGCAATCATCGTCTTGCCAGTTCCCGGCAGACCGTACAGCAGGACGCCCCTGGGCGGCTCTATGCCGATATCCTTGAAGATTTCGGGATTGGTGAGCGGCAGCTCCACCGTCTCCTTGATCTCCTGAATCTGGCTTTCCAGACCTCCCACCTGCTCGTAGGACACATCGGGAGCCTCTATCAGCTCCATCACCTTGGCCCGGACGTCCACTGAACGGTCTAGGACGCGAACGATGGTCAGAGAGTTGTTTATTGCCACGCGCGAGTTAGCCTGGATCTTCTCCATCAGCTCCGGCGGAACGGTGGTGATGAACTCTTGATTGTTGCCATGCTGCCTGAGCAGGACATAGTCTGGGCCAATCTCTAGAACCGTTGCCAGGAACAGCGGCATCCTCTTGAGAAGTATATTCTCCTTCTTCAGCCTTTCAACCTCTCGCAGATACTTCTTATTGGCAATGAGGGACTCGAAGAGCTTTGCCCTTACCTCTTCCCTCTCCATTCTGGTGGTCTCCAGCTCTTCGGCTAGGCTCTTGTTGTCAGACTGCAGAGCGCTAATCCTCTTTAAAACGGATTCCTGCATGGTCTCTTGACCGGAAATGGCCGATGTTTCACTCATACAATAAAACCCTGCGTTTTTCAAGCTTATAAATTCATGCATAGGGCAAAAGACCGTAAAAATTTTGGTCTTCAGAAAAGTATTAATCATAACCAGCCAATAATATCTTGAGGTTTTTATGATCACTTTAGTTGAGCATAATCCGCTTGCTTTCGAGGTTGTAGAACGAAAGTGCCAGGGACACCCGGACACCCTTGCAGACGGCATCTCTGAGGCCATCTCCAGATCGCTCTGCAAAAACTATTTGGATGAGTGCGGCAGCATCCTGCACCACAATGTGGACAAGGTCCTGATCATCGCCGGCAGGAGTGAGCCCCGCTTTTCTGGAGGCACAATCCTAAAGCCTCCATCCGTGGTGGTGGGCGGAAGGGCCAGCCGGACTGGCAGGAAGACGGTTTCCGAAATCATCGAGGATGCTACGGCCGGCCATTTTCAAAAGACCTTGAGAAATCTGCATCAATTCCAGGTGGAACCACGCGTGGAAGAGGGCGCTCCGGAGTTGGCCAGCCTCATCGGAAGAGGAGCCAACGATACATCCATTGGGGTGGGATTTGCGCCACTCAGCGATACCGAGCGGCTTGTCCTTGATCTGGAGGAGGTTGTAAGAAGCGTGCCTGCGGCTGGAGAGGATATCAAGCTCATGGCGGTGCGCATCGGCGATAAGCTCACCCTCGTGGTGGCCACAGCGATGGTCTCCCGTTTTCTCAGTTCGCGAGAGGATTATGATGAGGCCAAGGCCGCTATTCGAGAGGCCGTCATAAAAAAAGCCCGGGCTGATTATGCCGGAGTGGATCACGTCGGCGAGGTGGAGGTCCTTGTCAACTGCGCCGATGCCGGGGAGAATATCTACCTCACCGTTACCGGCACCTCCATTGAGATGGGAGATGACGGCGCCACCGGGCGGGGCAACCGGGGCAGCGGCCTGATCACCCCCATGCGGCCCATGACCATGGAGGCCATAGCAGGAAAGAATCCCGTCAGCCACGTGGGAAAGATCTACAATGTGATGGCTCAGAAAGCCGCAGCAGAGATCGCCGAGCTGGACGGGGTGGAGGCGGCCTATGTAACATTGGTCAGCAAGATAGGCTCGCCCATCAGCCAGCCACTCCTGCGAAGCGTACAGATCTCCGGGAAGGCCAAGCTGCCAGAAGCGCCTCAGGCCATGCAGTCAAAGATCGACGGCATCCTTGATTATTGGCTGGAGAGCACCGAGTCCATGACAGAGCAGTTCATCGAGGGCAAGCTGACGATTTACTGAATGTCTTTTGAATTCCTATCGAATGCCGGAGGGAAAAAGGGTTTCAATCTTCTCCTTTGGCTACCTCTTTCTTGGCCATCTGCAGCCTCTGCTTGGCAGTGTAGCCGGTGGCTTTCTCCAGGAAATCTCTAAAGCGTTTATTTGTGTCCATGACTTCGGCGTCGCCCACTCCTGTTGCCGACTCGGTGGTAACGGTGAGTTTCTTGCCGGTGATCGACACGCAGATGCTCTTGAGAGCACCGTAGCTGAGCAGAAGCTTTCCATCATCTTGCTTGATATCTGTGGGAAATTCCTCTTGCAGAACCGCTAGAATTCGCTCTAAATCAGGCTTGAAGCCTCGCTTGAATGAGTAGTCCATGTCCAGGTGTTAGGGCTTATTCCGGTATAGATCTTTCGAGCGAAATTCTATTTATCCATTGATTGCCAAAGAGAGCTGTAAAAAGGGCTATTAAATGCGAGATGCTTGCCATGAACGAAGATCTGCTTAAGGCCATCCGGGTGCGTTGCCGGAAGATGGAGATACCCCTGTTGGGAGTGGCAGGTGTGGAGCGCTGGGCGAACCCGCCATTAGAGCCCTGGATGCCAGAGGAGTTTCATCCCCAGTCCATTTTCTCCCAGGCAAAATCGGTAATAGTAATTGGGCTGCCCGTCAGCCTGCCGGTTCTCGAAACCGCGCCATCTATCTACTACCGGGAGCTGTACAACACAGTTAACAGCCTTCTCGACCAGTACACATACCGCCTGGCTAATTTTCTCAATGAAAAGGGCTATCCATCGGTCTTCGTTCCCAGGGACGGGTACTTTGGCATCAAGGCCCTTCAGAAGAGCCCAATGGCCTTCTTCTCCCACAGGCATGCTGCCCTCCTGGCTGGCCTGGGCAATTTCGGGACGAACAACATGCTTCTCACACCCCAGTTTGGCCCCAGGGTGCGCTTTTCCTCCGTACTCACTGCGGCAGAGCTTGCATCCAGCCCCCTCCTGAAAGAAGAGCTGTGCACCCGCTGCATGCGCTGCGTCAAGATGTGCCCCGTGCAGGCTCTGAGCGAGCAGGACTATCCGCAGGCACTTACCGACAAGAAGAGCTGTACCGCCCGGAGCGCAGAGCTTAACAGCCGGGGCATCTCCCCTTGCGGCATCTGCATTAAGGTCTGCCCGGTGGGCGAGGACCGAAAGCTGTACGGTCGGACCGATGCATCGATCTACTCCCGAAAGGACCGGTTCCCGGAGGAGCACCGGGCATGGGAGCATGTGCAGAGGTACGGGGGGCTATGAGAACAAGTCTGCAAAAATTTATGTGGTTTCGCTAACTTCATAACGAGTTATATAAAAATGTTGAAGAGCCAAGAGCCAATAATGCACCCGGCACCTCTGCGATGATCATCTTACCATACATAGATCCAGAGGACATTGCTCCAGCCGGATCTGCTTCCCCACATGGCCAGCCGGTGCCAGCCTCGTTCATCTCCGGTAAACCGGCCGTGGAAGTATCCCGGCATTCGGTAGCCGAGATCGCGCCATACCTGCCTCCCTCTGGGATATCCTTCCCAAGACCATATTCTCTGAGGCTGGTCGTTGTAAGAGAGGATGCTGGTGCTCCTCCTGAAGAAGACCGAAGCAGGACCGGTTGTCCATATGCCGTTGTAGCGTACCCAGATCTGCAGCCCGGACGTCGCCATGTAGGCCATCGATCCGCCTGAGGCGGAAGTTCCGCTTCCGTATGCCATCATTTCGTTTCCAGAGGCCATCATTCCGCTGCTTGAGACCTCTTGCAGGCTGAGAGACTGCCCCTCGGCATAATTCAGGGCCTCGGTAGTGGATGCTGATGGTGCAGATTGTGGCTCAGAGCTGTCTGGTCCCTTAGACGGGTGCCCACCATCATCACCACTTGACCCGGAAGAACTCTCGGAATCCTGTGAAGGCCCTGGATAATTGGGTTCATTGGGATAGTAAGGATAGTCTCCACCAGGATAATTGGGATCAGTTGGATAATCCCCTCCGGGATAATTGGGATCAGATGGCCAATCTGGTCCGTAAGGATATTGATCATATGGTACCGGCTGAGCCATGGCGGTTGCCGCCAGGAGAATAAAGACGGAAAACGCCACCATTGTCACCGCTAATTTGGCATTCATTTTCTCACCAGTAGTCAGGTTATTTGTTTAGATAATTCGTGACAATTATATATATTTTATGGACTGATTTATTCGAGGCTGCAAAAAAAATGTTCTGGATGGCACATCCAGACCTAGAACACATCAATTGTTATGTAATTGCTGGGCTTATCGAATATGGTGAACAGAGTGATGTGTCTGCCAGGGGTATCCGCATAGAACCAGATGTATTTGTATCCTGGCGTTGCGAAACCATAGCTATAGAGCTTGATTGAGCCGTCAGGGTAAAACTCATACAGCTTCATGGTTCCCGTGTAAGGAACATACATCAGGTTTTGAATCCATCCGCCGACCGGACATCTGGCATCCCAGGACCATCCTTGAGACGATGCCACCCAGAGCGCCGGCGAATTTGCCGAGAAGCTCTGACTGAATGCCGTCCATGGCATGAATGTCCCACTGTAGTAAACTGCCTTGGGCGGGTCTGTCTGGACGCTGTAAGGCAGCAGGACTCTCTGCTGAGTGGCAGCCGGTGCCTGAGTGGTATACGTGGCGGTTATCGTGCTGCTTACGGTGTTCGATGCCCGTCCAACGCTTCCCAGCTGGATCACTGGCTTTCCGGTCTGGACGGAAGTGACCGATTGTTGAACAACAGTTGTCTGGCCAACAGTCTGCTGTCCCGTTGCCGGCGTCGGCGATCCGGGATAAGCGCCATAAGTCCCATCATCTGCCGCCGATATGATTCCTATTAATAGGATACATAGGCACAGAGCACTCGCGATCAGCAATGTTTTGCGCAGGTATTGTCTCATATTACCTCTCCTTTTTTCATATCTCAGGACCAAGTCTATGCCACATCTATAGTGATATAGTTGCTCGGAATATCGGCTATCGTCAGCATGGTGATGTATCTGCCAGGCGCATTTGCATTAAACCATCTATACTTGTATCCCGGCATGGCAAAGCCATAGCTGTTATACCTGCTGTTTCCGTCCGGGTACAGCTCGTAGGTCTTCATGGTTCCGGTTACTGGAACGTACATCAGCACCTGCACCCAGCTACCCACGGGGCATGTCGCATACCAAGACCAACCGGCAGACGATGATACCCAGAGCGCCGGAGAGGTGGCAGAGAATACCTGATAAAACGATGTCCAGGGCATAAATGAGCCGCTGTAGTATACGGCAGCAGGCGGAGCTGTCTGGATATTATAGGTTAGCAGCACATTCTGCTGCGCAATTGGCGGCGCCTGCGCGTAATATAATGCAGTTGCGCCGCTGGACGCTCCTGCCGGAATTACAGGTGAAGCAGTTGCAGTATCGGCGGGCTGTGTTGGGTATGCAGTCTGTGGCTGCGTTATCGCTGTGTTTGATGATGGGGTTGGAGTCGGCACCAGGGTGGGCGATCCTGGATAGGCGTCATAAGTATCCTCAGATGCGACCGCACCGGTCAGCAATAGTCCTATGCAGAGCATGCTAAGGACCAACAATGGTTTGGAATTTTTATTTTTCAATATCCTCCCTCCTATATCCTTGGCTGTGTATTGCGAACCTATTTCACATTCATGAATATATAGGATTCAACAGTGACTGTGATAAAGCTTTTTATAAGGAATATCAATGGCTCCTGGAAAGAGAGTGTGTGAAGATGATGGCGGCAAAAGACGCATCTCAGTTCGATGCTGGCCTATGACTGCAGAGAGTTGTGAGTTCTTTGTTAGCATGTATAAAAACAATGGGCGGGACAATCCGGGCCATTTTTCCGCGCCCGGACACATCCTACTCTGCGAAAAAAGACCTAGACGTGCATCCGTCTCATGCCCGTCTCCAGTATTCCCAAGAACTCCGCTCCAACAGCCACCACGCTGTTAGTGAAGACGGATGCATTGATCTCGAATATCGGATAGCGGAACTTGGTGTACTCGGACATCAGCCAGGTTGTGGAGCTGGTGTCTCCCAGAAATAGCTCCCTGTACTCCGGCTTTACCGGTATCACAGCAATGTCCTTCTCACGCCCGTGCTTCTTGAGGATCATTACCTGCCGGGAAGAGGGATTGGCGGTAATGGGCATCACATCTGCTCCCTTGCTCAGGGCGGTCACCGTTCCCTCCAGGGCCTCATAAGTGTTTCCAATGCCGGTTATGGGAATGTAAACGTCTCCAATCTGAAAGCTCGGCGTATTGAAATCCCTCTCCCAGTAGCTGATCTTATTGAGGTGGGTAAATCTCATCTCAAAGGCCCGGGCGACCAGGCCAGACCTTCCCACGCCGCCGATGATATACCTGCCGCTCCTGGGCAGCAGCCTGGCAAACCAGTGCTCAAGATGATCAGGATCCATCAGGGAGATGAGACGGGCATTCTCTTCAAAGTCCTTTACCGCGGACTGGTAGAGCGGACAGCCTGGGTCGCATACTCCCTTCAGCCGGGACTGGATATCCGCGAAAAGGGCATTCAAGAAGGCCAGCACCTCAAGCTCGAATTCAGTCCCCATGGGAGAAAGTCTTGACCTGGTATCCTTATCGGTGGACTCTTTGGTCCTTGCCTTGAAGACCAGAACCGATCCACGTTCATATTCGCTCACCATCCTGTAGGCGGTCCCTTTCTCATTGGCGGTGATCAGCTTGATATCGCCGCCCAGAGATATAATATCATCAATATATTTGTTTACAGCCAGAGTCTCTCCTGATCCGGAGATGGCTATGCCCAGATTCTTGCCCTTGCGGTAGTGCCTCTGCACCGGGTCCTCAAGGGTGAAAGGAAATACATTATCAAAGTGGTTTTGGATAAGCTGCAAGAAGCTGTAGAGAGCAAGAGCGGACCGGCCCGCAGCAATGCCATAAACGAACCTGTTGTCCGGAGACGGTCTTAAAAACTCCACCATGGAGTCGGAAAAGGCAGCAACGCTTGCCATATCCAGATCCAGCAACTTCTCTAAAAAGCCGCACTGAAGAAGCGTGGCCTCCTGGAAGGTCTTAATCAGCCCTGACATACTGGCTCTTCTTTTGACCACTCCAAGATAAGCCTTTTCTTTTTGGGTTTTATTTGCTTGGTTTGATATGCTTGGTTTGGCGTGCCTGGGCAAATGTGCGCTCTTAAACTGAGAGCTAAGTTACGATCTCATGAAGCAGGTCCCTTTCATTGGCCAGCTTGATCTCCTGAGCGATCCTTCTGCCGTTGGACAGGCCAGGCTCAATCAGATCGGAATAGGGCGACCCACTCATGTAGAGGTTGGTTCCCGCCACGATCCTGGCGGATATCTCGAAGATCTTGAACTCCAGCTCGTCAGTGACTATGGTCTCCAGGCTGAAGGCTCCGATCATCCCACCGAAGAGCTCCAGGCTGGTCTCTACAACCCTTTCACCCAGCTCGAAGGCACGGGGGAGAAGCGACTCGCGCAAAACCAGAGGCAGGTTGCCGGTGACCACGAAGCTGGGATAGATTCCAGCCTCGGCCAGCTCTTTCATGCTTCCGATGCGGAAGATTTCATCTGCATTGGACTCGACGCGCCTGTCGATGCCCAGCATCTGCAAGGACCCCTTGCGGAGCCTGTATCCGTCTTCTCTAATGGGCGAATAGAAGAAATGAATATAATATCTGGTGCCGAGGATGAACTCCTGGATGGTGTACTTCTCCTCTGCTTTCATCTTCGCCTGAAGCTCATCTTTGGTCTTGGCAATGAAAAAGCCCCTTCCGCCTTTGGCTCCGTGATACTTGATGATCACCGGCCGGTCGATATCATCTGCAGTTTCAAACCGCATGGGAACATTTACCCCGGCCCTGAGAAGCCACTCCCTCTCCATCTCCCGGTCGCTCTCCCAGGCCAGAACGCGCCGGTTTCCAAAGGTGGGAACGGCCAGCGACTCAAACTTCTCGATTCCCAGATACTCAACCAGAGAGCCGTGCGGAATGATGATCACATTCTCGGCTACCAGATCATCGGCATAATCCAGGAGGGCCTTGTAGCTCTCTACGGAGAAGAACTTGTCCGGCTTTGCCTGCGGGAAGGCATCGTAGAACCGGGGAGGCTGACCGATGCAGATCCCGATGGTTTTAAAGCCCTCCATGCGCGCCCCATGGAAAATTTGCAGGCTGCTGTGAGAGCAAATGGTAGCAATGGTAAGGTCGTTCTTATCGTATCCCTTCAAAATCTTCTGAATATCCTCTTTGGAAATCATGGCGATGACCTTTGAAACGATCAGGTTGGCACGAAGGTAGATAAACCCTTCGCAATGATCTAGATCCCGCCGAAGATATCCCCTTTTGCCTTTTCTCTCATGCCGCCCTTTTCCATCTTCATGGTCGATTCCAGAGCCTTTTTGTAGAACCGATCCGTGTACTCTTTGGCCATCCTGCGGGCGGAGAATCCCTGCCCGGCCACCTTGATGGCCTCCTTCATGATGGCAGTCCAGCCGTGTGAGACCCCGTCCTCGTCCACATCATAGAACAGCGGCACAATGTCTTTTTCCAGCAGGTCGTAGATGGCAGCCGCATCGCGTGCGTCCCTGTCCGGCCCCTCGGCTGCGCCTTCTACCGCCCAGCCGTTCTTGCCGTTGTAGCCTTCAATCCACCATCCATCCAGGATGGAGAGCTGGGGCACGCCGTTCAGGGTGGCCTTCATGCCGCTCGTTCCGCTCGCTTCCATGGGCGGCAGGGGATTGTTGACCCAGACATCGACTCCGTGCACCAGATACTGGGCAAGAAGCTCATCATAATCCTCCACAAAGGCGATGCGCCCTCCGAAGGACTGGTCTTTAGCTGCCTTGAAGACCATCTGCAACAGCTGCTTGCTCTGCTGGTCATCCTGATGGGCTTTTCCTGCAAAGATGATCTGCACCGGCCTGCCGGGATCGCCCACTATTCTGGCCAGGCGGCTTATGTCCTGCAAGAGGAGCGTGGGCCGTTTGTAGGAGGCAAATCGTCTGGCGAATCCCAAAGTGAGGGCAGACGGATCGAGCAGCACTCCAGATGCCATGACGTTATTGAGGTCAGAGCCGGACTTGCGCCACTTGTTGCGGGCTCTCTCTCTTATCTTGGCGATGGCCATCTCCTTCATAAAACGGTGGTGGTCCCAGATAACGCGGTCCGGTATCTCGTCGACCAATTGCCATATGGCCGGTTGGTCGTGCTCATCAAGCCACGTCCGTCCCATGTACTGGTTGAAGATCTCGTCGCCCAGTCGACGGTCGATCCAGGAGGGCACATGCACGCCATTGGTGATGTAGTCGATGGGGACGCTGTCCACATCCAATTCCGGCCAGAGCTGCCGCCACATGTTCCGGCTGACCTCTCCGTGCTTCTTACTCACCGCATTTCTGTAGGCGCTGCAGCGCAGGGCAAAAGCGGTCATGTTGAAACCATCCGGATTAGAGGGATTCATTCCCAGGCGGAATAGCTCGTCCCGGGAGAGATCCAGCGTGGGAAGGTATGAACCGAAGTACTTGTCCATCAGTTTGTAGGAAAAGACATCATGGCCGGCGGGAACGGGCGTGTGAGTGGTGAAGACCGTGCTGCTGCGCACCCGATCGAAGGCATCTCTGTAGCTTGCTCCTTCCTCGACCAGCTCCCGGATCCTCTCCAGTATGGCAAAAGCGGGATGGCCCTCATTGCAGTGCAGAACGGAATAGTCCACGCCCAGGTGACGCAGGACGCGCACTCCTCCGATACCCAGGACGATCTCCTGTCGGAGGCGCTGCTCCAGGTCGCCGGTATAGAGCCGGTCGGATATAACCCGATTCCAGGGATCATTGGCCTCGCTGGAGGTATCAATCAGATAGAGGCTGGTCTTTCCCACCTGAACCATCCAGATCTCCAAATAGATCGGCGGATCCATGATCGGCACTTTGACGGTGATCGGGGCACCGCTCCCGTCCTCCATCTTTCTGATGGGGGCATTTTCCCGATCCATCATCTCGCAGGCGCCCATCTGCCAGCCGTCCGGCGAGATCATCTGGCGAAGGTACCCTTGCGGGTACATGAATCCGACTGCCACGAGGGGCAGTCCCAGATCGCTGCACTCTTTGAGAAAGTCGCCCGCCAGAAATCCCAGGCCGCCTGCGTAGAAGGGAAGAGCGTGATGCAGGCCGTACTCGGCTGAGAAGTAGGCGATCTTGCACTTATCCGGCTGATCGACACGGCTGCAAAACCATCCTGAGGACGGGTCCATGTAGCCGTTGAACCGGGTCATGACTGCCTCATAGTGCCTGAGAAAGTGCGGGTCGGATGCCGCGGCCTGTAGAGCGGCGCCATCCATGCGATTGATCATCTTGACAGGATTGTGGTTGCTCAGATACCAGCCCCGGCGATTGAGGAGCTTGAAAAGAGCCCGGCCTTCCGGGTGCCAACTCCACCAGAGGTTGTAAGCCAGCTCTCGCAGTCCAGAGATCCTTTCGGGAAGATGGGGAAATTTGTCTTTAGTGCCATGCATGAATGTATCCGCTCCCTTGAGGACGAAAAGGAGGCTCTTCTAAGAGATATAACCTTCGAATAGGCTTAAATATCATAATGGCAGACCAATAAAGCTTGAAATAGGCAAAATGTTGTTCGATGGTTGCGTTATCACAAAAAAGATGCTCAGGGCTTGATATCAAAAAGCAGGTACAAGGAGATACATGACTGAAGGAGAAAGCGTCAGGCTGAAGGTTTCCGAAGCCACTCAGGGCGATGTAGGAAAAGGCATAGTCAGAATTGGCGAGGATTTCCTGGAGAAGATAGGCGCCCGTCCCCTGGATGTAGTGGAGCTGGCAGGTTCCAGGCCGACGGCAGCTCTGGCTGTCAGTGCCTACTCCCAGGATCAGGGCCTGGACATGATCCGGATGGACGGCCTGATCAGATCCAACTCCGGAACGAGCATAGGCCAGTATGTGGAGGTCAAGAAGGCGGTCTGGAGTGAGGCCAAGCACGTAACACTCGCCCCGGTAACGCAGGGAATGCAGATATTTGCTCCCGGTGACGTTCTCACCAAGGTATTCAACGGCCGGCCGCTGACAAAAGGAGATGTCATCTCCACCACCAGCGTCAGAAAACCGCCCACCGACTCCATGGGCCGGGAGACCATGTTCGAGGAGATATTCCGCGGCTTTTTAGGGGCTCAGGCCTTCGGTCTGGGCGAGATCAAGCTGCGGGTGATCTCCACCAGCCCGGGGGGAATAGTCAAGATCACTGAAGGAACGGAGATTGAGCTTCTGCCTCAGGCGGTAGAAACACCGCAGCGCTCTGTGCCATCTGTGGTCTACGAGGATGTTGGCGGCCTCAAGCCGGTGATAACCAAGGTCCGGGAGATGATTGAGCTGCCCCTCAAGCATCCAGAGCTATTTGACCGGCTGGGAATCGACCCGCCCAAAGGCGTACTTTTGCACGGGCCACCTGGCACTGGAAAGACGATGCTCGCCAAAGCGGTGGCCAATGAGAGCGATGCCTACTTCATCAGCGTCAACGGCCCGGAGATAATGTCCAAGTACTACGGAGAGAGCGAGAAGGCCTTGCGTGACCTCTTCGAAGAGGCGGAGAAGAACACTCCGGCTATCATTTTCCTGGATGAGCTGGACTCCATAGCGCCCAAGCGCGGCGACGTTACCGGCGAGGTGGAAAGAAGGGTTGTGGCTCAGCTTCTGTCCCTGATGGACGGCCTGAAGGAGAGAAAAAACGTAATAGTAATCGGCTCCACCAACCGGCCTGAGGCCCTTGATATGGCACTTCGCCGGCCCGGCAGGTTTGACCGGGAGATTGAGCTGGGCGTTCCTGATATGGACGGGCGCATGGAGATCTTTCAGATTCACACTCGGGGCATGCCTTTGCACGAGGATGTGATCCTGGAGGACTTTGCCAAGAGAACCTACGGCTTTGTGGGTGCGGATATCTCGGCAGTGGCCAGGGAAGCGGCCATGAATGCCCTGCGCCGCATTCTTCCTGAGATCGACCTGGATGAGCCCACCATTCCCAAAGAGATCCTGGACAGGCTGATTGTGCAGAAGGACGACTTTGAGGCAGCAATGCGAGAGGTCTCTCCTTCCGCCATGAGGGAGATTCTGGTAGAGGTTCCAAATGTGAGCTGGCAGGATATCGGCGGGCTGGAGGATGTCAAGCAGCTTCTGGTGGAAGCGGTGGAGTGGCCGCTGCGAAACGCTGCGAGCTACCGACGCCTGGGAATTGAGGCCCCCAAGGGAATTCTGCTCTACGGGCCGCCGGGCACGGGCAAGACCATGCTCGCCAAGGCGGTGGCCAATGAGAGCGAGGCCAACTTCATCACTGTCAAGGGATCGGCTCTGCTCTCCAAGTGGTATGGAGAGAGCGAGAAGAGAGTAGAGGAGATCTTCAAAAAAGCCAGGCAGGTATCTCCGGCCATCATCTTCCTGGATGAGCTGGATGCTCTGGTTCCCATGCGGGGCGGCGGAGGCGCAGGAGAGCCCCATGTCACCGAAAGGGTGGTAAACCAGCTCCTGAGCGAGATGGACGGCCTTGAGGAGCTGCACGGAGTGGTGGTAATTGGAGCTACCAACCGTCCGGATATCATCGATCCGGCGCTTTTAAGGCCCGGGCGGTTTGATGAGCTGATCCTGGCTCCGGTGCCGGACAGGCAGTCTCGCATAAAGATCTTCGAGGTGCATCTGAAGAAGGCGCCCCTGGCGGATGATATCAACATCGAGGATATGGTTGATCTGACCGACCAGTACACAGGTGCGGACATTGCCGCAGTGGTGCGCAAAGCGGGGCGCCTGGCCCTGCGAGAAGACATGGGTGCAGAGAAGATCTGCCAGAAGCATTTCCTGGCGGCGCTACAGGAGATTGGGCCGTCGGTCACTGCTGAGACCATGAAGTACTACTCCAAGATGGCAGGGGAGCTGCGCAAGAAAGCCTCTCGAGAGGTGGAGCGCGGGGAGATGTACGCCTGAGGACATAGGACATCACTTTGAGCGGTGTTATGGAGATAGAAACCCCGGATCTTGCATCCTTTTGCGAGAGGGGTGGGCCGGCGAGGGCTCAAAGGCCCCTTCGGATGAGGGCTGGGCGGGATTGCGTGAGCAGCTACATAGCCGCAATGCTAATTGCCGCGCAAAAACCCGCCCAGATCAATAGCGGAAAGAATGATATCAGCCAATCACAAAATATCCGACAGCATCTGCCGACGCGGGCCTTCCCAATCCCGCAGAATGAATTTGGGCCTGAGCCTGCCTCTCACCCTCGCTCTTTTGTAGATGATCACTTTGTCCTCCTGCGCGGATTTTTCTTCAAGCAGGGCCTGCAAAGCCTCTTTTTCCTTTTGGTTTAGCTCAATTTCGCCCTCTCTTCCGGCCGACCAGTCAAATATCCTGACTCGGTACTGGGTTTTTATGTGCAGGAGGCTGCCCGCTTCCTTCTCTTCGCCGCCCTCTTTTTCACCAGTGCCGCAAGCATACTCGACGGGGCTCGTGAACTTCGGGCAGCTCTCATCCGGCCGGCACAGTCCAATGTCTGCCACTCCCAGATCCGGATAGCCTTTGCTCTGCCGTTTCATAACCCTGCATCCGGGGCAGTTCATCTTTAAAAACCACTCGTCAAAGATCCGCTCTTCCACAGCAGCCGCGCCAGACCAGATCCTTTTTGCCTCCTCGCGTCGGTAGCCGGTCTGCCCCAGAAATGCGGCCAGGATGGCGCCTGTTCTGTATCTTCCCTTCGCTTCGCCTGCCCCTCTAGAGATTATGCCCCTGATGCAGGGAGGAAAAGCCTGCTCCGGCACGGCCTTGCTAGCGGTCCAGAGCATCTCCTCCCAGGCGGTTATATTCAGAATGGATACGGGGATCTCCTCACCCTCAGCAGGCAGAAGGCGGCGGCTATTGGCAGGCATTCTTCTAAGCTCTCTTGTGCCCTCCAGTGAAATAGTCCTTGGTCTCCTTGTCAGGCTTGGCCATCTGGGGAACAGAAGCGTTGCTCTTACTCGCCTCGTAATCCATCCTCTGCTTGAGGATGCACTTTCCGCCCCGCAGGCCGCCAAGCGGATTTTTGGGAGTGCCCATGGAGTTCATGCACCTGGCCATGACCGCTGCTCCTCGCGCAAGGCCGTCATCGACGAAGACCACATTCCTCTCGACCTTTTCATAAAGGCCCAGCTTCTCTATCTCCTCCAGAATCAGGGAAGGCTTTCCGCCACTGATCCCCGCCCTTCCGGTAACGCCAAGAGCTGTATCCTTGCTCACCACTCCCTCCTCGACCCCCACCTGCACCAGCCTGCGGGCGGTGTGAGCCATGGTGATATCCAGAGCGCCAAACAGGACCTTGAGGTTCTTGGATCTGTAAATGTCCTCTCCGATCCTGGCGAGCTTGGCAAGGTCGCTGCCATTCTCTCCCACATCGCAGCCTATGAGCACCACATTATTCTGAGCAGCGGCATCAGGGCACACGGGAACCAGTCCATATTTGGTGCGGCTTGCCGGAACCTTTTCGATCTTCACCAGCTCATCAATCTGCTCGGCGTACTGCTGCGCTTCTTTACCGTAGTCAGGCTTGGTGTTGCCGTCAAAGATATCCAGAGTCGCTCCGGTCTTCTTGTCGACCAGTCCCGTTCCCTGGACTACGGCATCGGGAATAGCTCCCGCCAGCCCGAGAAGGTTGCCAATGGTGTAAGCATAGGGAAGATCGCCGCTTGTGACCCTTCCGTCAAGGGTGGTGCCAAAGTCCATGGAGAGGCAGGGATTGCGGAAGTCCACATCGGTCCAGCGGCTGCCCTCTTTTATGCCAGCGGTGGCAAGCTCCCCCTCCATCTCATTGGCGACAACCTCGACGCCGGTGGAGCCCTGCGGCGGAAAACAGGATGCTACGGCTCCCATGAAAATCACCTTCTCAATCAGGGTGTAGTTCTTGAACCTATCCAGGATGTTGTGAATGCTCATCGCCGGAGTCATGAGGCGGGGCGGAACTCCGGCATCGAGGCAGCCCTGGGCCAGCGCCTGAATGAAGGCGCCCACCTGATCGGGCGAGTCCAGCTCGGCTACGACGCCTGTAGAGCGCACCACAAAGTGCAGGTCGGTCTTGATATCCAGGCGGGCCTTATCGTGGCTCTCGATTAGGGTATTTTTTACCAGTTCCGCAATGGATTCTCTGGTGAGGGGAGTGCCGTTTATGGTATGGGCAAAGACATCCTCTCCGGGTTTTGGCCCGCGCACGTCTCTTGTCATCTTCACAGTCTTGTCGACGATGTAGGTCTTGCCGTTGTTCATGTCAGTGGCAGTAAGAACGCATTTGGTGGTGGTATTTCCCACCTCAACCGAGGCGACGATGTAAAATGGCTTGAGGCGGAGATCAAGATAATTGAATGGCGGGCTGCTGGCTACGCGGGGCGAGGGTTTTGATCTGAAGAGTCGACCGAAATTCATGGTAGGAAGAGAAGTGGCAGGCAAGATTAAAGCTTTGGGTGGGATAGCAGTGAACGGGCTTTTTCGGCTCGCGCATGGTACTCGAAAAAATTTGTCCGCTATAGATTATCGCAATTGTCTATATCTATTGGAAAAAGAACGGTAAGAATGGCGATCCGAGGCAAATACTATTCTACTCTCCCTCCTTTACCCGGATCACCTCTCTACTCCTTTAGGCAACTCTTCCTGTCTGATCCATTCCTTCTAAACTCATGCGTCGGCATTCTATGATAGTAATCATAACAAAAGAAATATATATTAGATGAACATAGGTAGTATCAGGTGATGGGGCTCTGCACCGAACAAGACTAGTGTCCCTTCAAAGACGCCTTATCACCCTATTCACCTCCAACGATTCACCTAATCCTTCAGCCCTTCCGTGGTCACTGAGAAGACCGCCTCTCCGTCCGGCAGGTTTGGTGAGTCCACCAGTCTTGCAATTCTCTTTTCGCCCTTGGACTTGCGCAGGTATATCCTGAAGGTGGAGGTATGTCCCAGCACATGCCCGCCCACGGGTTTGGTTGGATCGCCGAAGAATGTGTCCGGCTTGCTCATGACCTGATTGGTCACCAGGATAAGGGCATTGTTCAGGTCGCCAAAGCGCATCAGATCGTGCAGGTGCTTGTTCAGCTTCTGCTGCCTGTTAGCCAGAGTGCCCCGCCCCACGTACTCCGCCCGGAAGTGAGCCGTCACCGAGTCCACGATGATCAGGCGCACAGGATATTCCGAGTCCTTCGCCTTCTCAGCCATCTCCATGGCTTTCTCTGCCAGGAGGATCTGGTGGTTGGAGTTGAAAGCTCTGGCCACGCTGATGTTCTTCAGGAAATCAGCCGGGTCGCGCTCCAGGCCATCGGGCGAAGCCGGCAGGCCTTTTACCATCTGAGCGATGCGCTCCGGCCGGAAGGTGTTCTCAGTGTCGATGATGATGACCGAGCCATGCAGGCCTCCCATCTCTGTGGGCAGTTGCACATTCACAGCCATCTGATGAGCCACCTGCGTCTTGCCCGATCCGAACTCGCCATAAAGCTCCATGATGGACTGGGTCTCCATCCCCCCGCCAAGGAGTTCATTGAGGTTCTTGCTGCCGGTGTTGATCTTGCCCACCAGTCGCCTTCGCTCCAGTATTCGGTCTCCCGTCTCAAATCCGCCTACATCCGCCGCCTCTCTGGCTCCGGCAATGATCTTGGACGCAGTTGCTTCGCCTACCTCTGCAGCTGCCACAAGCTCTCCCGGAGAGGCAACAGCTATGGCTTCTACTGAGGAAAAGCCAGCCTCGCGCAGCTTTTCCGCGGTGGCCGGTCCCACGCCCGGCAGGTCTTCCAATAATTTTATCGGCATCTTCCCAGTTCCTCAAAGATAGATCGCAGACCTTATTTAACAACCTTATCCGGGCGGGGCGAAAGTAATCCTGGTGCGCCATCCGCAGGATAGCTCCATCTCCTCATTGTATCCGCTCTTGGTCATGGCATCGATGATCTCTGCTCTGTATCCAATGTCAAGTCCAGCCAACAGATCGACGTGTTCACCCCAAAGTGCTACTCTAATGCGACCGGTACTGTCTGATATGTAGATATTGGCGACTCTTCCCACCTTTCCGTCGTCCCTCTGAAACTCGCGCACCTCTCCGAGGCCGGTCACAAATCCGGAGACGCTGGCGACCATGCCCGGCTTCAGCTCTGCGATCGGCGTCATCATCTCTCTGAACTGCACCTTCTCGCTGCTCTTTTTAACGGTGCAAAATGAGCCGGTCTGAACCTCCAGAGATCCATACCTCTCCCGGCATGAGCCGCCCACGACCTCCAGGGTCTCGCCTTTTTCGAGAGGCATGGCCGCCTGGGCATCCCAGAGGGTTAGCCTGATCTTGCCGGTCTCGTCACCCAAAAGGACCGAACGCACCTGCCCGCTGCCGCCATCCTTGCGAATGAACTGCCTGATCTCTCCCGGATCCACGACCGCCCCCTGGAAGTTGATGTCGCTCATGTCGCTCTTGATCTCTGCGATCTTGTAGAGCGCCGTCCTGGGGGAGATGTCCGCCTCGACCTCTTCGATGCTCCCGTTTCTGCCAAGGTTCACCTCGGTGCCTGTGTAGCCCTCTTTGGCCAGACCCCTGATCTTGAGGCACTGATCCACCTTCAGATCGCCAGAGCGAACCAGCTCCGCAGTCTCATCCCAGAGAGAGACCCGCACCGATCCCGTCTCATCGGCCATCGTCAGGTTGGCAACCCTGCCAACCGATCCGTCCGATCTGGGAAACTCCCGGATGGCGGAGACGGCGATCACCTTGCCTGTAAAGATGACGTTTCCAGTCTCAGGCCGGATGCTGCCGATCTTTGTCAGCACCTCGGAAGCTCCCAGGTCGCGAGCCACCAGCATGGCAGCCGTCCGGCTGTCGCAAAGGCCGGCCATGAGGGCCACCTTCTCCTCCACCCGTGCCTGGAAATCCTCAGGTGTTATCTGGTCTGCCACCTGCCGGTAAATCTCCTCAACCTGATCATCCATATCCAATCATCCCTGAGCCTTGTAGCGCTTTTCCAGATACTTCAGGTATGGGGCATTGCAGGATGAGAGGAAAGCGCCGCAGACCTCCGCCGGATCTCCGTCTGCCGTAATTGCTCCGTTCTCAATGAGCATCGCCCGGTGGGAGATCTCCTTGACGAACTCAACATGATGGCTGACCAGGATTATGGTAGTTCCAAGCTCGGCATTGATCTTCTTGATGGCATTGGAAACCTCGCGCATGGTGATGGGATCAATATCCCCGAACGGCTCATCCAAAATCAGAATCTTGGGCCTGGCGGCGAGGATAATGGCCAAAGATGCCCTGACCAGCTCCCCGCCGCTAAGCTGCGCCGGCAGCTTCCACATTGCTTCTCTGTCAAGTGATATTAGATCGAAGATCGGCTCGGCAAACTTGCGGGCCTCGGTCATGGGAAAACGGGGAAAGAGCTCTTTGAAGATGTCCCTGGTTAGTCCCAATGCTTCAAGGGCGGATTTTGCATCCTCCTCAGACATATCCGTCATGGCATAGATGATATCCAGCACCTTGTCGCTTATTCCCATCTCCTCGGCAACGGCCCGGGCCTGGTCGATCACATCGTTACCCTTGATTCCCATTTTATAGGCGATCTGATCGAGAACGGTCTCACCGGCATAGAGGGCAAATTCTTGATACATTATTCCCAGAGACCGGCGGACATCCATCCTCTCCGGGGAGTAGACAACCATATCCACCCATTTGTCCCCATAGCGATAGCAAACGCAGCCTTCGTCCGGCAGCCTTACTCCCTGCATGATCTTGAGGAGCGTGGTCTTCCCGCCGCCGCTGTTGCCGATGATGGATGTGATCTCGTGCTCGTTTATGTCGAAGTTGAGGTTCTCCATCTTGAGGACATTCAGGACCTCTCCCGTGCAGATCTGGCATCCTCTCTTGGACAGTTCCCTGACTTTGATGAGCGGCTTTGCATCGGGCCAGGAGACCAGAGGCTCCATCTTTCCAATCCCGGCCATGAAGCGGTCCAGGATCTCGCCCGGCTTTCCCTCAGCTACGATCTTTCCCTTATCCAGCCAGATCAGCCTGTCAGCCAGATACTCATGAATCTCGGGAAGATGGGAAACTACTATGGTGGTGAGATTCAGTTCTCTGTTCACATTCTTGATGGCGTCCAAGACCTCTTGCTTGGTGGCAGGACACGCCATGGTGGCAGGCTCGTCCAGGAGCAGTATCTTCGGCTTTTTGGCCAGCTGCCTGGCGATAAGCAGCCTCTGCTTCTCGCCTCCGCTGAGGATGGTGGCGAGATGCTGCGCCTTTTCGCCCAGGCCAACCAGACGCAGATAGTGCATGGCCTCCTGGTACAGCTCATCGTAATCTGCGTCCTCGGGAATTGGCAGAGCCTCATAGCCGGTCCTCCTCGCTTTGACCCTTCGCACCACGTTTTTAAGGGCAGTCTCTGTCCAGAGAGCGAAGTCTCTTTGCAGATGAATGGCAGTCATTGCCAGCTGCTGCCTCTTTTCCTCGTCGCATGCATCTGGCGTGAGGATCAGGCTATCCAAGATTATACTGCCGGAATCAAAATCCTCCATGCCCCTCAGGATCTTCATGAGAGTGCTCTTGCCGCCACCGCTCTTTCCCACCAGCCCTAAAATCTCGCCCGGCCTGACGGCAAAGCTGACATCATCAAGAGCCACTACATCTCTGTCCTTCAGTCTGTATCTCTTGGACAGATGTTCTATCTGGAGCAAAACAAAAACCTCCTACCTAACCTTTGTTCCAATTTTCACAGATTCGCGAGGCTGGAGCAGCACGGCATTTCCCTCTGCATCCGCTGCCAGGAGCATGGCTTGCGACTCCACGCCAAAGAGCTTGGTCGGCTTGAGGTTGGTCAGGACCACCACTTGGGTTCCCACCAGATCCTCAGGTGAATAGGCACTGGCAATTCCTGCCACCACCTGACGAACCTCTCCACCAATATCGACCTGAAGCTTGATCAGCTTTTTTGAGCCCTTGATCGGTCCCGCCTCTTTGATCTCGCCGATGCGCAGATCCAGCGACCCAAACTGCTCAAACGAGATCTCAGCCTTCTTTTCTGCGGACTTATCTGCAAGCTTGCCCTTTGATTCTGCCTCTTGCATCCTCTTTTTGAAGATCTCGTCCAGTTCCTTGACGAATTTTTCTTCCATGCGTGTGAACAGGATCTCGGGAGTGCCCAGCAGTTGGCCCTCCGCCAGAGGTTTCAGAGCCTCGGTGAAGGTCTTTTCTGCCACAGATCCCTCCAGGCCGAGCTGCTTTCCGGCTGACTCCATCTTTGTGGGCATCACCGGCTGCATGAAGATGACCAGCGCTTTGGCGATCTGCAAGCAGCTTCTCAAGACGGCGCCCGCAGCAGCCTTATCGCTCTTGACAAGCTTCCAGGGCTCATGGCTCTGGAAGTAGATATTTCCGTAATCTGCGAGAGCCATCACGCTATCGATCGCCTTCTTGAACTCGTACTCTTCCAGGCCAGATACGACTTCATTCAGAGTCTGGCCGATCCTGGCCATGACAGCCGGGTCGATCTCACCCTGCGGAACACGGCAGTCGAAGTTCTTCGCTGTGAACGTCAGGGCGCGGTTTATAAAGTTTCCAAGAGCGCCCACTAGCTCGGTGTTCACCTTATCGGCAAAGATCTTCCAGGCGAAGTTGACCTCCTTGTTGTGAGCGGTGTAGCTGGCCAGGTAGTAGCGCAGCAGGTCGGGATGAAGTCCCTTTTCCAGATAATCGTCCTTAACCCAGATCACATTGCCCCGTGATTTGGAAAACTTCTTGTCGTCTATCTTCAGCATGCCGCTGGCAACGACAGCCGATGGAAGAGTGTAGCCTGCTCCCTTGAGCATTGCCGGCCAGAAGATGCAGTGATGGTAGACGATGTCTCCTCCGATAAAATGAACGATCTTGGCATCATTCTTCCAGTAGGCCTGCCAGTCCACTCCGTTTTTAGCGCACCACTCCTCGGTGAAGGCAATGTAGCCGATGGGCGCGTCCACCCAGACGTAGACCACCAGATCTTCGTGTCCCGGAAACTTGACCCCCCAGGCCATATTGCGAGTTATGCACCAGTCCTTCAGCTCTTGTGAAACCCACTCCCTGGCGTAATTGCGGGCCGATGCCGTCCCGCCCAGCGTTTCAAGATAGGAAAGCAGAAAATCCTTGAACTGGGAGAGGCGGAAGAAATAATGGGTTTGCTTTCTGTACTCTGCCTTTCCGCCGCAGACCTTGCAGACTGCGTTTTTGATCTCACCAGGCTCCAGGTGGCGACCGCAGCCCATGTCGCACTCGTCGCCCCTGGCGGGCTTTCCGCAATATGGGCACTCCCCTTCCACATATCTGTCCGGCAGGAAACGCTCGCATTTTGGGCAGTAGGCCAGCTCGATATCTTTGGAATAGACATGGCCCTCAGCTATCAGGGCCCGGACTATCTCTTGAGTGCGATTATGGCAGGCGGCGTCGTCAGTGTCCCCGAAGAAGTTGAAATCAACGCCCATGCCTTTAAAGACCTCGTCAAAATGCTGATGGTATCTGGCGACGAGTGCTTTGGGAGTGATTCCCTTAGCCTCGGCATTGACCACGATGGGAGTTCCATGGGCATCCGAGCCGCATACGAAGAGCACATCTTTTCCCATCTTCTTCAGTCCTCGAACAAATATGTCCGCAGGTACATAGGTTCTTAAATGGCCCAGATGACAGGGGCCATTGGCATAGGGTAGGCCGCAGGTTACAAGGATAGGCGATGACAATCTAGAACACCGCTTCTGCTTATGATAAAAGGGGCAGATATAGGTTTCCCAGCATGGGCGGTCTTCCCTTTCTTGGATAAAGTGTATATAACCTGAGAGAGAGAATTGAACCTGTTAGATAATTGAAACTGGAAGAACTGGAAGATATAGACATAACGGGGGTATTCAGATAAGATCGATTGCTCTAATCCTTTTGCTGTTCCTGGCTTTGGGCACGGTCCAGGCCGTGCCGCTTCAGGGAAGCGATGGGAACGCGACTGTAGTGCTCTTTGGAGCCAGCAGGACGCCTCTGGACGATGAGAACGCCACCCATGAAATCCTGAAGGTTGATGTCGGCCTCATGGGCGCAGAGAATGCCACATATCAATTAATCGATGCGGATAATATTATCTATCCTGCCGGCCTGTACAGGCAGCTTTCCTCCGGAAGGCAGACGATATATTTCCTCACCAGCAATGACCGCCTCATGAAGCTCATCAACGTAACGCCGTCTGGAGGAAAGCCAATTTATATCAACTGGTGGGCGACACCGAAAGGCAGCAATGCCAATCTGATTATGAGGTATTATGGAATCACCGATTGGCTGATCAACTCCGACGAGCAGGGCATAGTCGTTCAGGTTCGTGTGCAGAATAACGGTACCAAAGACCTCGTTATCAGCCCGGAGAACTTCACCCTTCTGGACCAGTGGGGCTGGCCCTATCAGCCGACGCTGGGCTTTGATCCGGAGGTCGTAGGTCCCCAGAATGCCACCTCCGATCGGGTAAAACTTGGATTTACCGGTGTCTCGCTGCAGAGCCGTCCAGCTGCACTCGCCTATGACTATATGACGCCCGACCAGATCATCATAAATTTTGACAAGGACTACGTGCCGCTCTCTGACGAGCTGGTTTATGGCAGCAATGCCACAACGAGCCCGGCTTCAACGGCTCCAGTCCAGCCTCTGCCCGCAGTTGCGCCGCCAGCCTCAGATCAGGCTGTTGCGGCTCAGCCGGCAGCAAGCGAGCCCGCACAGGATGCAGCCAAGGAGAATGCAACGACCAAGATCGGCACCTCTATCAAGGATAAGATAGCGGCCAGCAAGGCGAGGCTTGCCGCCACCAAGGAGAGCCTGGATAAGAAGACGCCGGATGCAAATACAAATGGCAATGCCAGCATATCCAGCAACGCCTCGAATAGCACATCGAGCATATCTGCCTGAGCCTGATTGGAAGCTCTTGAGGACGGCAATTGCAAAGCTGTCCTCAGGAGTTTTCAGGGAAATCTTTTGATGGGCACCTAAAAGAATGGCACCCAAAAGAATATATCATAACATCGGAGTATCATAACAGTGGGGGTATGTTATAGATGAGATGGCTGGCTCTGGCTCTGTTCGTGGCTCTTTCGCCGGTGATCGCCCAGGATTATCCTGTTCAGATGAGCAACGGCGTCGTCAACTGCACAATCTTTGGCTCCTTCAAGGACCCCGGGTTCACCGGAACCGCTTATTCCGATTCCTATTCCGTACTGGTTGTGGATGCACGCCTGAGCAGGCTAAACGAGAGCGAAAAAGACCCTATTCGTGTTTCCTACAGCCTGACCGATGGAAACGATCGGGTCGTTCAAGCCAACCCTCAAAATATAAAGGAGTTGCAGCCGGGCAGGCGGCTGATCGGCTTTGTCGTTCCCAAGGAGACAATAGCCAAGAGCCTGACGTTAGATCTGTCTGCAGACAATAATGGCGGAGAGCAGTTTTCAATCCGCTTTCCCGAGCTGGTCAATGCCAGCAACAAAAATGTGACATTGCTCTATTACGGAGTTCTCAGGTCGGTCGTAAACTCCAATCGGAAGACGATCGAACTGGATGTGGCGATAACTAATAATGATACAAAAAAACTTCTGCTGCAGGCAAGCAACTTTAGCCTCAAGGACCAGTGGGGCTGGGTGTATACAAGCAGAGAATATGATGATTATATAAAGAAAGGCATGTCCAAAACGGTGCTGGTGCAGAATGAGACCTTCAGATCCAACCTGATATTCAATTCCGTCTCGCCGCTGAGCAGACCGGTGGAACTGGTCTACAGGTATTCCAATAACAGCTATCTGACTATGAATATTGACTTTGAGGGAGGCCTTGTCTCTTCCAAGCCGGAGAAGGTCTCCACTGATAGCGAGCCTGCGGACTCGGCTTCAAGCCTGGCCGGGTCCATCAAGGCGACGAAAGCACGCCTGGCAAAGGTCAAAAAGCTGAACAGCACATCAGAGAGCACCCCAAAGGGAAGAGATGAGCTTTGATGAAAAAAAAGAGTCAAAAAAATGTTTTAAACTCCACCCAGGAAGTCCGCACCCTGGGTTCTCCCCTGCTCTGATGCCGCATATTTCGCTATTGCTTGATCCGACATGAGATTGACATCGTTGGTAGTATATTTCGCTCCATCACCATTTATGCTATGGACTATGCCTTTGCTTGTGGTATTGTTTCCAGCAGCGATGTAAGGCTTCTGCAGATTGACGGGAGCTTTCATCTTTGCCATTAGCAGAGACGTATCATTCCCCAGATTCTTGCTGACCCACGCATTCCACTGATCGACCAGGGCATTGAAGCCCTGGACATCCTGACCTTGAGTGGCCTTCTCATATGCCTGGCCAAGCTGGAAGGACAGGCGCAGGCCATCCACGGTGGTTTGCTGTTCCGGAGCATACGCTGCCACCAGAGAGACTGCTGCTAGCAGGCTTGCAAGGATGATGATTGTCTTCATGCTAAGGGCTTTTCTATGGCGATTATTAATAACTCTTGGTCAGGCCGGTGAATATAGATGGGACCGGATGGTGCCAGATGGGACCAGATGGGGCTGAGCAAGGGGCGATTGTACGGATGTTGGTTTATTGACCGCAGCAGGAAATAAATTAAAGAGACTTCTCGGCACGGAGATGAGTTCTTTCTGCCATTAATCCCACTTATTTTAGAGATCATAATCGCATAGTAATATATACGACCATGCATTTGATATAAGCAAAAAATGGAGAAAGACATATAATCTCGTACAGATGGACTATGACTATGATCCGACCGAGAGTTTTTGCCTTCATCCTTCTCACTCTGATCTTGCAGCCGGCTCTCTCTGCAGACTGGCCTGACTGCAAATTCCAGTGCCGGGCCAACGACGTAATTGTGCAGCGACTATGGCTAGGCGACGATCGCGGAGAAGAGATCTCTGCTCCGCCAGCAGGTGAAGAGAGATCCTGCTATCTCTGGGCCACATTTCGCAATAATGCCAATACACCCCGTTATGCCGCCATACTGCTTGCCGATCTGTATCTCGGCGGCACGCAAAGCCAATCCTTCTATGACGACGGCCTTTGCGTCCTTGACGAGATCGAGGCAAAGTCCACAGTGGATCATCCCCTATGCAATATCGCCTGGAAAGGAGGCGATGAGGTATTGCTCAAGAGGCTCGTTCTGAGCTGGGAGACTGCGAAAGGCACGAGTTGCAGCAATGCAAATCGCAAATGCAGCAATCGCAATACCAAGTGCTACGGGGGCCAGGAAACAGAGATGCTGGCAGAGGCACCCCTCATTGCCAGCTACGATGAGGTCGTACGGGATTGCTCAGGCGGGGTCAGCTTCCTTGACCGGACATCCGGCGGAGCCGGGCCGTATGCCTATAATTGGGATTTTGGTGATGGGGCAATCAGCGCTAAGAAAGACCCGGATCATGTCTACAGTCAGCCGGGAAATTATATGGTGAAATTGCAGGTGACCGATAAAACCGGCAGAACGGATTCTGTCAGCCGGATGCTTGCATTTGATGCCTGCGCCTGCACTATCGTCGGACAGGACCACGCCTGTTTGAGCAAGATCGAGACCTACAGAGTCAGTCTGACCAACTCTATTAATGGCGTGGTCCATTGGTATCTGGATGGAAGAGAGATCCGCGGGCGAAAAGATCAGGAAATGCGGGAGGGGACGCAAGAGTCCCTGATAAATGAGAGCATAGATATCAACTGGCAGAATTATGGCGCAGGGCAGCATGATCTGACGGCTTACGTAAATGATGCAAGCTCTGCGAGCAGCCCGAAGCTGTGGGCGGCATGCAATGTGACCGTAGCTGTTACGCCTGAACCGGTAGCTGTAATTCGCTGGGTTGTGTGAGACCGATTGGACAGGTGTTCATATTTGTCCAGGCATTTTATGCAGTGGTACCATAAAAGGATTATATCAGCGATCATATCATCGATCCTAGCGTATGCCTTGATTATGGTTTTATTGGGTGCTGCATCCGATCCGGCCACCAATGAGAGAGAGGTTCGGTCAGGGGCCATTTATACCTTTACTGCTAATAATATCTCTCAAGAGGATGCTACTATCGAATGGAGCGCATCTGATGGAAGTCCGACAAGCTATACCGGAAGGTCCATGCGCTGGACTGCCCCTGTTGTCGATTCTCTTGAGGACGTCATCATATCGCTCAATCTGACCAACTCCTATGGTTGCTGTAAATGCTATTATAAATTGTTCAACATTCATGTGGTCCCAAATGCAATAGCCAAAGTAAGCTTGATGAAGAATTGCCTGTTTAAGGCCCCGGTCAAGATCGGAGATCATGTGCTATATATCTACAATGTAACCAATCCAGGAGCCCTCCCCCTCATCGATCTGAATCTCACCGATCTGCAAAGCTGGGGACCGGATTGCCAGCCGATTTATAGATCAGGCGATGATGGAAACGGAGCGCTTGATCCAGGAGAAACGTGGCGGTATGAATGCGATTATAAGGTTATGGACCCTTCGGATTATCAGATGCTGCACATCATGCAGAGCGACAAAGGATCCACTGATCTTTCAAGGACCATGCAAAGGCTGATGGCATCAAGGGTTCGCCTGGAGATCGTAATGGATAACTTGCGCCAATCTGCCAGTCAATTCGATGTGAATGCTGCCAGGCTGGCCAAGACAGAGATGATGCAAAAAGGACTGATTTATACATATTACAACTACAGCAATGAAGTGACAGGCGAGTCCTTCAGCAAAATACTCGACCATGAGGGCAACTTAAATATGACCGTCTACCTGGATCCTACATCCGGCACAATGTTAACCGTACATTATTCAAGATATGGCAAAATAATCTCCGAAGAGCTCTACTATCCTCCACCGGGAACCAATGAGGATTTGAAGATAGAGTATGATTTGCCTGCCAAGGGTTATAATACTATTACGATAACTGATTATAAATCCGGAGACACACTTATAATTGTAGCGAATGCCCTGGGAAACGTCTTAAGCAAGGAATATAAAAAGACTCCGGGATACGAACTCTACAAAGAGAAGATCCTCCTCAAGAATAAGGCCACGGTTATCGCAAAGACCAGAGATGGAAATGAAGTCTCTGATTGGGATTCGTTCACCCTGGAGGTCTTCCGGCCTCTGCCCAATTTGATTGCAAAAAAGACCGTCCAGTCTGAAGCGGCATCTCCAGGAAGACTCTTAAATTATACTATTATTTACAGAAACGAAGGTGGCTCTGATGCCCATGATGTTGTGATCACGGAGACTTATGACAGGAACCTCACTTTTGTAAGGTCGGATCCACCACCTGATGTGGGCGCTGTGAATCGATGGAGCCAGGGAGTCCTCAAGATTGGAGAGTCCGGTATCATACATATCCAGACCAGGGTAAATGACCTAGTCGTGCCCGGATCGGAGATCATCAATAAGGTGACTCTGACTGCCCGAGAAAATGTCACTGCAATCAGCATCATCAATACTGCCCTGGGGAGAAATGATTTGAATATCACCAAGATTGCCTCCGCAGATCCGGTGCCGCCAGGAAAGAGCATGACATATACCATAGTCTACCGGAATAATGGCTCCATAAAACAGACCAATGTGACGGTTTATGATCGGCTGGACCCTTATGTCGATCTGTCCAATGGGAGCGCCCAACGGGATCTCGTATGGCGACTGGGCGACATGAATCCCGGTGATTGGAGCGAGATAATTGTAAATGTAGTGGTAAAGAGCACAATACCGGCAAACATTTCAAGTATTATTAATAAGTATAGAATATCATCAAATCAGTTTTTTGGAAAGACAAAGGAGTTGGTGACAGTTCTCACGAACGGCGGGTTGAATATCACCAAGACTGCTTCCTCAGATTTTGTGCCGCCAGGCAGAGAACTAACCTATACCATAGTTTACCGAAATGAAGGTACAATAAACCAGACCAATGTGATGATCCATGATTGGCTTGACCCTTATGTCGAACTGGTCAGCGCTACTGCCAATCCACCTCTGATCAGCGGCAGCTCCGGAAATTATCTCTGGTGGAATCGTGGATACCTGAGGCCGGGCGAAGAGGGGACTATAACCATAAAGGTAAGATCTAATTCATATATTCCGGATCACATATCTCAAATTATTAATACTTATAAAATAAATTCGACGTATACCGAAGGGCGGAATTCGACTCTCAAGACGGATGTAGTTCATTCCCTCTGGATTCGAAAGAAAGCTGATAAGATCATCTATAACAGGGAAGATAATATTACGTATACTATTAACTATGGAAATTCCGGAGACCGGGCCGCTTATTGGGTGAATGTCACAGATCTTCTTCCCGATGTGATCTTCATCTATGCCTATCCAGCTCCAACCATCATTAGCGGCAATAATCTGACCTGGAGCATTGGAACAATGGGCGAAAACGAATCGAGTACTATCCGAATAGTCGTAGGGGTTCCAAAAAAAGCGAAAGCAAACTATATTGAGACATCACTGGTGCAGGGCGATGGATATGCTTATGTCCGGAAGGGGTTCTCCACCGAGGAGAAGAAGGAAGGCCTCACAAATTTGGCATCGATATATGGATACTACGGAGTATATCCATTTAAGGTCAGCGCCAATTCATCGGTGACAGTTCTCGGCTCACCCGGGACAAGCATCTCCAGTCTGGAGCATGGAAGCGGCTATTACAAGGAAGAAGCAAAGAGCACGCTGCATCAGGAAAATAAGAGCATCAGCCTGGACAAGAATCTGTTTGCTAAATACGGGAAGACCTCATTTCTCCTGCCGGGAAATAGAAGGGTCAGTTATGATTCATTGTGGTCGGACAGGACCAGCATTGAGAACAGGATAATGGGCGACAGCCTTCGGGAAAAATATCTTTATGCCGATACTCTGGATCAGAACAGTTCTTTCACAGCCGATATGAATCAAACCGTTTACGATTCCGAGGCGGATTTCAGGTCCGCCATGGCTCAAATAGACTACAAGAAACGTCTTTCTGGGGAGAGGTCTGTCCGCCAGATGATAGATGAGAATTACCATGGCAGCTTCCGGATAGAAGAGTCAGTGGACTCATACGGAGAGAGCGTCAAATTCACAAAATTGGCTGTAGGCAAAGGGTTTGTCTCCTCGGACAAATGGGCGAAAGCGCGGCAAAGATCCTACGAATCAGGCAGCGGCTATTACTCTTCCCAGGAGAGGTCGGAGCTCGGATCGGTTGATAAAAACCTGAAGGTGCAATATGGGCCCGTCAGCTTCAGGGCAGGATCGACAAATCTGAGTTATGCCAGCTCATGGAACGAGGGGATGCTGACCCATGATGATCAGACTGGGGCGCTGATTGGCAAAGATATTCGCTATGCTTCATCGGTCGATATGGAGACCATGATGGAGAGATCGTCGCTATCCCTTCTCGGCAAGTTCAATGGAACCCTCGATATGGATATTGGAAACGATCCGAACATCGATATGGACCAGAGGTTAACCGGAAGCTTCCAGATAGACACGGCGATTGCCATTCATGATATGCCCAAGCATCTTTACCCCCATGTTAGCATAAGCAAAGCGGCTACTATGCTGGACGAAGAGACGGTCCTCTTTTTGATCAACGTCAGCAACGACGGCAACAAATTGCTCAAGCCGCTGAATGTAACCGATTATCTTCCCAAAGGATGCAGCTATATTAACTCCAGCATCCGAGCGAAGACAAACGGCAGCATGGTCAACTGGACGATTCCGTCCCTTGATGTGGGAAGAAAGCTGACCATAAAGATGAGGGCAAAGGTGGATGGCAATAGCACCTACTACACCAATACGGTGAGCGTGAGAGCAGTCAGCAAAGATAAAATAGCGGAAGCTAAAAACTCCACCACATTCGAGGCCTTTTATGAGCTTCTGCCCTGCTGTCCGAGAGAGAATGATAGCAGCATCGCCGACAACAAGATCAACATGACTCGTCTCTTCAACACCACTCCTACCTGGGGTTACTGGGGGTCCTGGAGTCCGTCTCCGTGTTTCAATATCACTGGCAATATCACTGAATGCTCTGCTGAGGTGGAGGCATATTATGATGAGATGGAAAAGAATGCCGGCCTGTGCAGCTGTGCATCCAATTACGAGGTGCCGTAAGAAGATCCTTGAGCAAAAAGGCTTCTCCCGATCCTGGGATTCTTTGCCAGTTTCCCGGAAAGGGAGCCTACCCCAGCGAGATGAGACCACCCGACTAATGAGGTTGTGGTTGGATATTGGAGAAGCCAACCGATGCCATTCGGCCGGATATTATCGATCCTGCGCTACGGCGTTCGACTACTGTGATTTCTCTCTGCTAACCCTCTTGTGGTGGCGGTACATTATGCCCAGGGCATCAGCAACCTGCTCGGGCGTGCTGAAGACGGGAATTCCGGCCTTTTCCAGCTTGATGACATCGGCCTGAGCAAACTCCTTTCCGGCCACACAGGCGATGATAGGTTTGCCCTTGTAATCGATCTTCTTGAGAGCATCCACATAGCTGCTCAAAATCTCCGCCTGCAATACCACGATGAAGCTGCCCACATCATTGCTGTCTACGCCGATCTCAATGGTCCTTCTTACCGTCTCAGCGTCCTGGCTGAATGTGTAGTCCACAGGATTTGTCCCGCAGACGTAATCGGGCAGCAGGCCCTTGAGCCTCTCCAGCAGGTGCGGCTCGAGTTCGGAGAGACGCATGCCGTTGTCTGTGATGGCATCGGCAGCAATTACGCCAAGCGATCCGGCATAGGTTATTATGAATACTCCTTCCCTAGTGGGCAGAGGCTGCTTGGATATGGCGCGGGCCAGGCTGAACATGTGCTCATAATCCCTGGCCCTGATGATACCGGACTGGCGGAAGACGGCGCTGAAGATCTGGTCGTTACCTGCAAGAGACGCAGTGTGCGATGCAACCGCCTTCTTTCCGGCTGCGGTTCTTCCTGACTTGAGAACCACGATGGGCTTATCCTGAGTGATGCGCTTGGCCACATCAATGAAACGGCGTCCGCCTTTCACGGACTCAAGATACATGCAGATGACACTGATGTTCTCGTCCTTGCTCACCGCCTCAAGAATATCGGTCTCATTGATGTCCAGCTTGTTGCCGATGGTGGCGATGATGCCGAAGTCCATGATATGGCGCAGCCCCCAGAGCATTCCTGCGGCGCAGACGCCTGCCTGGGAGACCAGGCCGATGTTGCCCATAGAAAGTGCGTCCACGATGCCGATGGACTGGACCATGCTGCAATGGGTATTGATGATGCCTGAGCAGTTGGGCCCGAGCAGACGGACTCCGTATTTGTCTGCAATATCCTTCATCAAGAGCTCAATCTTCTTGCCATCCTCGCCCAGTTCGGCAAATCCGGCCGACTCGACAACGATGTAGCGCACGCCGCATTTGCAGCACTCCTCAACCACATCCGGGGTTATTCCCGCAGAGACGAGGATGATGGCCACGTCCACTGGTTCCGGCACGGCGCTGATGCAGGGATAGGCTTTGCAGCCGCAGATCGCATCCGCCTTGGGGTTGATGGGATAGAGCTTTCCTTTGAAATTGTGGCTGACGAGATTGGTGAATACGTTCCAGCCCAGCTTTCCCGGTGTGCCTGAGGCTCCGATTACGGCAATGCTCTTGGGGTAAAACAGGTCGTGCAAGTCCTGTTTCACAGCAGTCTGCGGTGCGGGCGCAGGCCGCGGCTCACCCAGGATTATGCGGGCATCGACCACCAGGTATCCTTCCGGATAGAGGAATACGGGATTAAGATCCATCTCTGAGATCTCGGGATTGGCTACCACAAAGCCGGATATGGTCATGAGCAGCTTTTCCAGTGCCTTGATATCAGATGATATGCCGCGATAGCCGCGGAGCAGAGCATATCCTTTGATCTCTTCGATCATATCTCTGGCATCTGCGGCTGAGATAGGGATGGAGCGGAAGGAGACGTCCTTCAGGATCTCCACAAACACTCCGCCAAGGCCGAACATCAGCACTGGTCCGAAGGTCTCATCGTTGGCCACGCCCACGATAGCTTCGATGCCTGATCTCGCCATCTTCTGCACCGATACGCCTACAACTTTTTTATCCTGGAACGCGGCAGTGATCTCCCGGTATGCATTTCTTACGCCATCCGCGTCCCTCAGGTCCAGCTTGACTCCGCCGGCGTCGGTCTTGTGGACTACTTCCGGAGAGAGAACCTTCATGGCCACGGGTGATGCCAGTGACTGGAATATCTCTACTGCTTCCTCCTCAGTTCTGGCTACTCCTGCTCCAGTGGTGGCGATTCCCATGCTTTCCAGAACAGCTTTGCTCTCATGCTCCATCAGGTAGGTCCGGCCCTCGGCCAATGCCCTATCAATAGCCTCTCGATATTGCTTTGCCATTTTGACCCCTAAATTCGCATATTTTCGAATGTACACATATTTTCGAATGCAGCTATGCTTTTCCTATGCGGGATTAGCATTTTTCCTAAACATAAGTGCATGTTTAAAAAGCTTGTCGACCTTCTAGCCTATCTTGGTAAGCGATGCTCTTATCTCAGATAAGTGCCTAACATTTTTGCATGGATAAGGAAATCGTCCAGGTAATCCTCGAGAAAGAACCCTCTGTCAAGAACCCCATCTTGATTGAAGGGTTTCCGGGAATTGGCCTGGTAGGCAACATCGCCAGCCAGTACATTGTTAACGAACTGAAGATGACCTATCTCGGGGCCATGAGCTCCAGGTACTTCCCCCCTCTGGCAGTTCTCCTGGGTGGCGTTGTTAACATGCCGGTTCGCATTTATGAAGATGCTTCCAAGGGCCTGATAATCCTCACCGCAGACATCCCTGTGCATCCTCTAGCCTCTTTTGAGATTGGAAAGGAGATAGTATCCTTTGCCCAGTCGCTCGGGGCCCGAGAGATGATCTGTCTTGCAGGCATTACTGTGATGGGCGACGAGCACCGGGTCTTTGGCGCTGTGAGCCGGCAGGATCTGCTCGACAAGATCAAGGATAAGGCGGAGATCTTTGAGCTGGGGACCATCACCGGCATTACCGGAAGCATCATGAACGAGTGCCGCATAAAGAATATGCCTGCAGTATGCCTTCTAGGCGAGACGGCTTCTGCTGATCCGGACCCGAGGGCGGCCATTGCCACCATTGAGACGCTCAATAAGATTTACAATCTGGAGATAAGCACTGTCAAGCTCTCAGAGCAGACGGAACAGATTGAGGTGCAGATGGCGCAGCTTGCCCAGCAGATGAAGGCAACCTCTGCCGAGGAACAGCAGGCTCAGATGCCCAAAGAATTTCCCATGTACGGGTGATCTCTCATGATTTACATAGCGCTAACAGGATTGGCAAGACATGTGATGAATGAGCTTGCCGCCGCCCGGGTCAGGACGGTGGAGATTGCAAGCCCCAACAACTTCTTTGCCCTTTTGCGCGTTCAGCCGGGAGACCGGATATTTCTCACGCAGTCCAGTGCGCCGGACGTGGTTCCGGGAACCGGGGGGCTGATTGCCAGCGTAAGGGCTCTGCAGATCATCACTCATCGCACAGTGCAATCCAACGAGGATTTCTACGAAGAGCGGGAGTCACAGGCGGCCAGGGCGCAGCTACAGCTCATTGGCGTCGGAAAGGTGCGAAAGATCACCAATTTCGAACCGGGAACGCCCCTCATGCTGGATGTGGATGAGGTGAGGTACTGCAACGCTCGCTGAGGTGGGATAGGCTGTTGGGGATTTATTAGAGGAATCGATATCGTGGGACCCGCAATTGGAGTACTCGCGCGGTGATCTGATTTGCCGTCCCCGATCACTTTTTTTGCGAATCGCATCTCGTGATCTCAGGTTTGCGCTTTTCGGAAATTTATCTCTTTAATCTGCCTTTTGTGAACTACCGCGTCCTGAATGGCGCAGCTTCCCATTTCATCGCCAAAACTTGCGTCACGGATATGTAACGTAGCAGTTTGGACTCTATGGGCACAACGGGCTGTTGCATCATTCACTTAAACAGACAGATCTTTCTTTTCGTTCATCCGTTGCGGCTATCGCAGCAACTCTCGCAAGCTCTGCGGAGTTGGCGAGATCACCCGAAAGGATGGAGACTTACCGATGTCTTATAATCTCATCGAGACTATCGCAGACTTCCTGTCAGCGGAATCCGCCTTTAATATCATAACAGTTAAAAAAAAAATTCATACTACAATCAATTGATCGCAATATTTATAGCTTTGTGCCCACCATTAGAAAGATACTGATTGAATTTTCCTTAATTAGGAGGCACTAAAATGAAATCGGAAATCGATCAATTGAGTGATGAGCAAGCACAACATGCGCTGATGATTTTCTATTCGAGTCTTCCAGAAACTCTATGGGGAGAACATAATAAACCTCAGCAATCTGAATTAGAATCTTTTGCATTTGAACTTCAAGATGAATCCTATGATGATGCTCACGCATTCCTGGAAAAAATATCCAATAGGAATGAAGACGAGTTGAGAGGCGGTCTCTCCAAATATATACTTAACGATCTTTATGCTATTGATCCTCTAAAGCCTTTAATAAATAATGCAATAATAAAAGCCAAAGAGCCACACATGGCTCCAATTCCATTGGTTCCACTCTTTGCCTTGATTGCCTTCCTTGCAGTTGCGCCAAAGGAGATCAATAGAGATGATAAAGGGAATATTTCTGCGAAATTTGGCCATTTAGATGATGGGGCTAAATTTGTCAATTCAATGACAGATTTCGTGAAATCATTGCCAAATAGCCTCAAAGGTTTATTGAAGGGAATGCAATGAACCATTTATTGTCTTCCGATAAGAGGAAAATCTTTTTTGAAGAAATGCGGAAAATGGAAGGCGAAATCTCGGAATTGTCAAATAGAGCAGGACTATTGATCCAAAAAGGGCAATTAAAAGAGGGAAATGCTCTTCTAGGTAAATCCTTGTGCATATTGGACAATCATTATACCAAATGGTGCTTATTTTTAGAAGATCTTCCAGAATATTGGGATTCACGATATAAATTCACAAAATCAGATATTCTTCAATCAATAGGGCACAATTTCTATCGTTTAAATGACCTTAAAAGCTCCAAGGATAAATTTGAGGAGGCTTTGCAGCTTTTGGATGATGAGCATAGCATAGGCAAAGCCTATTCGCTCCGTTTTTTAGCGGGCATTTGTTCTTCAATGGAGTCTTTCCAAGAAGCATCCGCACATTTCCAAAGTGCTTTTAAGGAGTTTCTAATTGTTGGAAATCTATATCAGTTTCAAGGCGGCCATGATCAAGCGAAAAGCATGGTAATCGAAGCAGGCAATACGCTCTCATTTTCTGCTTCGATTTTTTTATCATTGCGAGAAAGGAATAATTACATCCAGCGCCTTGAAGATACAATTCAATTTGCCGAACGGAATGATCTTTCAGACCTTCGAAATAAGGTAATGATCGATAAATTCAAGTTCCAAATGGACAACGATCCATCAGGACATAGTCTGCAGGAATATGCAGACATGGATAAAATAAAAGAGCTGCGATCCATTTCTAAAATTCCTGCCTTTGAGTTAGATGCTTTAATGCTTTTGGCTGAAATCTCCCGAAAAAAAGGAAATTATAAGGATGCAGAAAAGCAATTATTAAGAGCGAAATCAGTATCACAAAACGCTCCACATCGCAGATGGAGCGTGCTGCTAGCATTAGCTGATATCTTGGAGACAATTGGGAAAAAGGATGAAGCTATAAAAATACTTCAGGAGGCTGAAAATTTAGGCCATAAAGAAAACATTCCTGGCGTCCTGCGAGTAATTCAAACAAATCTCATACCATTGCTTCTGGCATCTGATAATCCAACTGATAGAGATGATGCTGAAAATAGAATATCAGCGCTGAAAAAACAAGGTGAAATGGATATTGTTTTCTCAATTTTAATAAACAGAGCATTGCTCTTCTCTAAAGGGGGTCATCCAGATCTGGCAATGGATGACTTGAATGAGGCATTTGGGTACGCCAAGACCTGGGATGATAAGATCAAGGTTATCCAGGCGAAAATTGGAACTTTAAGCAAAATGGGAGATAGAGAACGAGCACTTGCTTTATCCAGTAGCGAACTGGACGCTTTTATGAACTCTGTCGCAACAGATATAGGAGAGAACATCATTGAGTGGAAGACATTGTTAGGTTCAATCGAGACTCTATATATGAACGCAGCCTTTATGGCAGCGGAATTAGGGTGGTTACCAGAAGCTTGGGAGTGGGCAGAAAACGGAAGGGCATTTAGGTTGCGATTCCAATTAAGCAGAAGATATCCAGAAAGCTTCTCTGGAAATCTGTGGATGAAAGTACGTTACAATGAAGCTCTGGACTTCTTGAGACGGGATAATTCTGCTATGGTAACCTATTCCGTCTTCGAGCATCGAACTCTCGTTATTGTGATTGATCCGAGCACAGGTATTCGCCATGAAATAATTGATAATTTTGGTGATGTCGATCTGAAACGTCTAATGCCTGAAGAACAAAGAATTGACATGTGTCAATGGAATCAATGCGTATTGCAGGCATTAAGTCAAATCCCTGCAGATCTGGTTGCTCCACTGAAGGAGATCAGTACTCATAATATATATATATCACCGGATTCATTACTATATGCTCTGCCATTTTACGCGATTGGTTTTGGTGATGGAACACATGTGATTGATCTATATTGTACAAGCATAATTCCGTCCTTCGCAATTCTAAAATTTCTCCGGTCAAGAAGAGATCAAGTATCAGATAAATCTTGTTTGGCCTTTGGGTCCGGCGAAGAGAGTAAATTCAACTTTATTGATCAGGCAAGTTATGTGAGCAGTCTTCCTTGGAAATCGTCTATCTTGCTTCCAAATCAAGAAGATATAAGGTCAATTAAAGAACATCTCTTATCACGAATGGGATCCGTCAACGTAGTTCATATCGCTTGTCATGGCTCGACAGCAGATCTTGAATTAGATAAAGCTCTAAATATAAGACTTCAATCAAAAGATATTGATAATTTAAGGGATATAAATCTTGATCTGGTATTTTTAAATGCTTGCGTTTCTGGCAGCTATCTTCAGATTTTGCCGAGTGAAATTGGGGGATTCTGGGAAGCATTTTTGCTTTCTGGAGTTCGGACCGTTATATCAACTCTTAGTTATGTAAATCCTGCTGATGCGCATGAAATTTCCATGAATTTCTATGAGAGTTGGCTCAAGGGGATGAACAAAGCCGAAGCTTTGAGAACTGCTCAGCTTCGTATTAAAAATAGGGGGGCAAACAACTGGGCTACACATGTAATTCTTGGAGACATCAATTAGCTCATCCCGTTGTTATTGATCAGCAGATTTGGCTGCAACAACCATGTAGCTAATGTGCTGAATGTGTGCTTTATAATTTTTTTATCCTGTCATAGATAGTAACATATCTCTAATGAACTGGGTGAACGTTTGAAAATATCAAAACGGCCAAAAACCTTATTGCCATTAAAAATAGATGGCAGCTGCATGGCAAAAGCTGGCGCTGTAAGGCAGTTGGCATTGATAATTCTCGCATTATTTTTTATATTTCCCTGCATGGCCCAGGCATTGGAGGGCAACTCCAGCCTGGTGCTGCTGTCGCAATATGAAGATGCCAAGCTCTATAAAATTGATAATCTGCTCGTTTTGCAGCTGTCCGGAAGCTATCGGGAGATGGGAAGACAGGAAGGACACCTTCTGAAGGATCTGATTCATGATTACTACAACGACAGCGTTGTCAATTATTTTATTCGAGAAAATAATATGTCTTATGAGCGCCTGGCTTTAGATTCACTGGAAAGATTCAACCATTACCCCAAGAGGTTCAGGGATATAATTTCCGGGATATCCGATACATCGGGGCTGTCTCTGGCAAATCTGACCATTCTGAGCAGAGTTCCGTATATTGCGCCTGGCTGCTCTGCGGTCTTCGCATGGAGAGATTATTCCCGGGATGGGTCAACGGTTGCAGGAAGAAATCTCGATTTCTATTCGAGCATGGAGGATTTCATCAATTATACCATCGTATGCATTTACAATCCGACGGATGGCAGTCACTCCGTGGCCAGCGTATGCCGTTTGACTCAACTGGAGATTCATACCGGCATGAATGACCAGGGGATCTTCCTGGAGGCCAATGACGGATCATCGTCTGGGGGGAGCATCTTCTTCCCGAACAGGATTACCTATCTCGGATCATTCCTCTTCGATTATTCCACTTTGGATCAACTGGATGCCGCCGTCCATTCCTCCAAGATCGATTGGGCTACTTTGCTTAATGTGGCAGATGAAAAGGAAGCCAGATCCTACGAGTGGGCAACCTTCGACCTAAAGAGAGCCATCCCGATGAGGAATGGTTTTCTGGCCAGCACAAACCATTTTGTCAATCCGGAGTGGGGACTGGCTCAGCTCCAGGGCGATCCGGATAATACCACTCTTCGGCGGAACAATCTGCTTGATATGGGCGAGAGGCACAGAGGTAAATTCGATGCTCGAGTAATGATGAGCGTTCTGGATATGGATATTGAAAACGGGGGGCCTTCCGGCGATTTCACCCGGCTTAAAGTCGTGGCCATTCCAAAAGAGAAAGTGATCTGGGTAAAGATTCCAAAATATCAGAACTGGACTGAGGTTGATCTCAAGGGGCTATTCTGCAATCAGCAATCAACGTGATTTTGGCTTAGCAATTTTAACTGTTTTTCTTATTAGCGGACCTCGGATTGCGGTGAGACGCGAACGGTTAAACGCAGGGTGCAGCCTTGCGCCCGCAATGAGGGGGCAGGCGCGGATAGACTCTTGCTCTTGGCTTATTGTTGACCGGAAAGTGAATCAAACCGTTTAGCATCACTGTATTTGAAATCCGAGCAATCCTGTTTCGCAAATTTAGCAATCAAACGAAATTGGCCACTAATTCTCAATATCGAACGATCTCATCCGGCAAACATGCTCCACCGGTGCCCCGCATATAAATGATCGTTCGGCTATACATTTATTAACCGTTCAGGAGTGCATGTCGAATGTGCATCATATTAAGGTGAGATTAAGGTGAGAGAAATGAAACTACCGTGGCTGCTAGCAGCCTTTTGTCTGATATGCTCAATATCGGCAGTATCCACAGTATCCCCTGCATCTGGCGAGATAATTGATCTCGGCCCGGCTGAGATCTCGATGGACCTGGCAAGCATCGGCGATTACACCGTTGAAAAAGAGTCCTCATCCACAGCGGATCACCACGAAAAGGGGGTCGATTTCGCATATGCCATCTATCCGGCTTCAATAACCGGAGAGGACACATCCGGTCAGGTGCTTGTTGAGGTCCATGAGATGAGCGCATCCATGCCCCTCGATGCGGCAATTTCCTGGAGGGATACGGCCACGGGCCTGGAGCACTGCATCGAGCAATCCGAATTGGTGCCGAGGAGAGCGGCCATTCAGACTGAGCCATATCAGATCAACGGCCATGAAGGCATCCTGGCAAAGATCGATGAAGGCGGCTCGGATCAGATGTATATTGCTGCCTACAGCCCGGACCAAAAGGACGGCTCTGGAACGATTGTGTGCATCGTGGGATCCAATTTCCCCTGGCAGACCACTAAGGCCATCTTCGACTCTATTGAGGCAAGAACCGTCTAGGCAACGTCCAAGCAGAGCCCATGCAACCAACGTCATCAAGTTCCATTGACTTTTTTCGGCACCCGAATGGAGCGGGCCTTCTCTTTCCATTTACCGCAGCTATTATTATCAATCAGTGGGGAAATATCCACCATGCAATTGGATGCAGGGATTCGTGCGATCGCTGAGGATTTGGGTGCAGACTTCTATGACGTGGCCGATCTTGCGCCAGCCCGTGATTTCGTTATCTGGCAGGGGGGAGAGCGCCTGGCTCAATATCCCAGGGCGATATCCATTGGAGTTGCCCTGCTCGGAGCCATCGTGGACGGGCTTCCTGAAAGAAGCGACAGGGCAGTGGCGATGGCATACAGGCATCATGCTTATGATGTGGTAAATGACCTTCTGGACAGCATCTCTCTGCGTTTGGCAAACTCCTTGCAGCGCCAGGGATACCGGGCACTGCCGATTCCCGCCTCAAAGCGGGCGGTGGTCGACAGCCGGATCGCAGCCGTGTTTTCTCACAAGCTGGCGGCGCACCTCGCTGGCCTCGGCTGGATCGGCAAGAGCTGTCTGTTGATCACTCCAGAGGCCGGGCCGCGGGTGCGCTGGACCACGGTGCTCACCGATGCGCCGCTGAAAGCAACGGGCGAAGCAATGGCTGAGCACTGCGGTGAGTGCCGCAAGTGCGTGGATATCTGCCCTCAGGCCGCCTTCACCGGTCGGCCCTTCCGGGAGGACGAGCCCCGCGAGGCCAGATACGATGCCCCAAAGTGCGAGCGGTACCTGAAAGAGCTGGAGCAGAAGACCGGCTACGGAGTGTGCGGGCTGTGCCTTTATGTGTGCCCGCATGGCAGGAAATAGGGGAGGGAGACTGTAGGCATATATCCATCAGGGCCTGTGATTTGGATATGAGCTAAGGGCTGCGATTTTCACCACAAAGGCACAAAGATCACGAAGAACGCACAAAGACGAATAGATAATAGTAGCTAGACGCAGTGGATTGCTGTTTTCTTTTCATGCTGTCATCCTTTCGTCTGAGATGCGCCGCTTTCGGGCCATTCGGCTAGAGGGATGATGCCATCGGCCTGACAGTGCTCAGCATCTTGGGCAGCACAGCAGGCAGCTGGATGAGAATGAAATCATGATTGTGTTCGGCAAGAGATTAAGAACCTGAAGGGAAATTAGCACTCTCAAAGGTATCCACAAGGTCTCTCATTATGTCTCTCTTTCACATAACCCGTCAATCTGAAATTCCCCTGGTGGGGTGCATCTACTTCGGCGTAGTCGACCGGGGCAGCAGCCTGCTTCAGATCAGGCCGAGTTGCGGCTGCAATCTCAGCTGCCCCTTCTGCTCGGTGGATGCCGGGCCGCACTCCCGCTCGCGCGTCACGGACTATCAGGTAGAGCTGGACTATCTGATGGAGGCGGTGGAGGAGATCGCTCCCTTCAAGGGGCCGGGGGTGGAGTGCCACATCGATTCACCAGGCGAGCCCATGCTCTATCCGGATATCGTGCCCCTGGTGCGGCATTTAAAGGCCATAAAAGAGGTGAGCGTCGTCTCCATGCAGAGCAACGGCACTCTGCTCACCGATGAGAAGATCGCTGCCCTCGGACAGGCTGGCCTGGATAGGATCAACCTCTCCATTCATTCCTTGCAGCCGGAAAAGGCTGCCTTCCTGGCGGGCATGCCCGGCTTTGACATCGAAAGGATCAAGCAGGCGGCGGCGAGCATTGCCGGGAGCAGTATCGACCTTTTAATTGCCCCCGTCCTGGTTCCGGGCGTCAACGACGAGGATATGCCGGAGCTGATCCGTTTCGCCCAGGAGATCGGCGCGGGAAAGAAGTGGCCGGCTCTGGGAATTCAGAAGTATGAGCACTACCGGCTGGGCCGGTCGCCTGGAAAGGTCAAAGCCCAGAACTGGTGGCAGTTTTACAACCGCAGCATTGCCGAATGGGAGAAGCAATTTTCCATGCCACTGCGCCTGCGGCCCCAGGATTTCGGCATCGAGAAGCGGCCTGCCATCCCCACGGTCTTTGAGAAGAAGGAGAAGACCTGGGTCGAGATCAAGGCTCCAGGCTGGGTGAGCGGCGAACAACTCGGCATGGCCAAAAACCGGGTGGTCTCGGTGATAGACTGCCCGGTCGAGAAGGGCAGCGTGCGGGTGCAGATCGTGAGCAACAAGCACAATATCTATGTGGCGGTGCCGTGCTGAGGATTAAAGGGATTATGAATTTTAAAAAAGGTGTTTCATTGGAGCTTATTCATCTTTCATAGACCACGCTTCTATGTCCAATTCGTAAGATGAGTACTCCATCACGGGTGCGGGAATAAATAACCCGATAGTCACCCACACGAAGCTTATAAAGCCCCCTGAACTGTCCGGATAGAGGCTCGCCGCAATTGGGGTCTATTGCTAATGAGTCTCTCAAATCATCAACTATTCTCTTGGCAATATTCCTTTCCAAATGCTTCAATTCGCGAAGCACTGATGATTTGTACTCAATCCTGCAGGCCAAGAAGCTCCCTCATCTCTGCATCTGAGATAATGGCATCATCTTTGTCATTTAATCGCTCCAGAGCAATGAGATAATCAGCATACTCTCGGAGATATTCCTCGATTGCCTTTCGAATCACATAAGTCTTGGGGCGCTCAATGGTTGCGGCTAGATCTTCAAGACTTCTGGCAACATCGTCCGGCAGCCTTATTGATACTGATGTAGAGATAATATCACCCTGTGTAATTGTTGTAATACAAGTATTTCAATTTAGCTGGAACCGGACAATCTCAGTTCCATCAAGAATAACATCTTCGTGGCGGTGCTGTGCTAGGATTGGGATTTGGATTCCTGGGACAGACCATAGCCCTCCAGGCGCAGGAAATGCATTCTCCCTGATGCCTCGCCTGCTACGATGGTCAGGTCATCCGGGGCGATGGCAAAGGAAAAAATCGAGCTGTCTCCGGTAAAGCTGGCAATCAGTGAGCCGCTTTCGAGATCCCAGACCTTGAGAGTCCTATCGTCTGAAGCAGAAACGGCGCGCCTACCGTCGCCCGTCAGCGCCACGGCATTGACCCAGTTCTGGTGCCCCACCAGAGTCCTGACCTCTTTTCCGCTTTCGAGATCCCAGACCTTGAGAGTCCTATCGTCTGAAGCAGAAACGGCGCGCCTACCGTCGCCCGTCAGCGCCACGGCCCTGACCCAGTTCTGGTGCCCCACCAGAGTCCTGACCTCTTTTCCGCTTTCGAGATCCCAGACCTTGAGAGTCCAATCGACTGAAGCAGAAACGGCACGCCTGCCGTCGCCCGTCAGCGCCACGGCCCTGACCCAGTTCTGGTGCCCCACCAGAGTCCTGACCTCTTTTCCGCTCTCGAGATCCCAGACCTTGAGAGTCTTATCGTCTGAAGCAGAAACGGCGCGCCTACCGTCGCCCGTCAGCGCTACGGCCCAGACCCCGTACTGATGCCCTTGCAGAGTCCTGACCTCTTTTCCGCTCTCGAGATCCCAGACCTTGAGAGTCCTATCGTCTGAAGCAGAAACGGCGCGCCTACCGTCGCTCGTCAGCGCCACGGCATTGACCCAGTTCTGGTGCCCCACCAGAGTCCTGACCTCTTTTCCGCTTTCTAGATCCCAGACCTTGAGAGTCCTATCGTCTGAAGCAGAAACGGCACGCCTACCGTCGCCCGTCAGCGCCACGGCATTGACCCAGTTCTGGTGCCCCACCAGAGTCCTGACCTCTTTTCCGCTCTCGAGATCCCAGACCTTGAGAGTCCAATCGACTGAAGCAGAAACGGCGCGCCTACCGTCGCCCGTCAGCGCTACGGCCCAGACCCCGTACTGATGCCCTTGCAGAGTCCTGACCTCTTTTCCGCTCTCGAGATCCCAGACCTTGAGAGTCTTATCGACTGAAGCAGAAACGGCGCGCCTACCGTCGCCCGTTAGCGCCACGGCATTGACCCCGCCCTGATGCCCTTGCAGAGTCCTGACCTCTTTTCCGCTCTCGAGATCCCAGACCTTGAGAGTCCTATCGTCTGAAGCAGAAACGGCGCGCCTACCGTCGCCCGTCAGCGCCACGGCATTGACCCCGCCCTGATGCCCTTGCAGAGTCCTGACCTCTTTTCCGCTCTCGAGATCCCAGACCTTGAGAGTCCTATCGTCTGAAGCAGAAACGGCGCGCCTACCGTCGCCGGTTAGCGCCACGGCCCTGACCCCGTACTGATGCCCTTGCAGAGTCCTGACCTCTTTTCCGCTCTCGATATCCCAGACCTTAAGAGTCTTATCGACTGAAGCAGAAACGGCGCGCCTACCGTCGCCCGTCAGCGCTACGGCCCAGACCCCGTACTGATGCCCTTGCAGAGTCCTGACCTCTTTTCCGCTTTCGAGATCCCAGACCTTGAGAGTCTTATCGTCTGGAGCAGAAACGGCGCGCCTACCGTCGCCCGTCAGCGCCACGGCCCTGACCCCGTACTGATGCCCTTGCAGAGTCCTGACCTCTTTTCCGCTCTCGAGATCCCAGACCTTGAGAGTCTTATCGTCTGAAGCAGAAACGGCGCGCCTACCGTCGCCCGTCAGCGCCACGGCATTGACCCCGTACTGATGCCCTCGCAGAGTCTTAATTTCCTTTCCGCTGACGAGGTCCCAGATCTTGAGAGTCTTATCGCTAGAAGCGGACACGGCGCGCCTACCGTCGCCGGTTAGCGCCACGGCCCAGACCCCGCTCTGATGCCCCGCTAATGTTCTGATCAATGGTCCTCCTGGTGGCGTGAGGCTTGCTGTCATCGGCCTCAGCCAGGGGCGGTCTTTTTTCCCTCGGGCCTGCTCCATCAGGCCCATGATCCCCTGCAATTTCAGGTGCTGCATTCTGCTCAGCAGTTGGCCGAAAAGCTGATCGCCATCACGAATGAGTACGTGTGAAGAAAGTTGCAGACAGCTCTGGCATAGCCTGATCTCTTCGTCTTCGGGCAGGAGATCGAAATCAGAGATGAGTGAGGTGAGATCCGTCTTTTCCAGCCGAGCTTGCAGCCAGCGCAGGTCCCGCAGCAGCCTCTTGAGATCTTCACTTCTCCCGGAATGCAGCAGATGGTATCCGATGTGCTGGAAGAAATAGCAGTCATCCGGGCCGGAATGCCAGCCATCCGGGCAGATCTTCCCGTAAGCGTCCACCAGCTTGCCGTGAATAGCCGCAAGGTCTCCAGCTCTCTTGATGGCAAAGTCATGCTGAAGGTCGTGCAGGCTAAGCCTTCCGGCATTCAGTCTTGCCAGGGAGCGATCCGCAAAATGATCCGCCAAATCGGCAGTGTCATACTGGTCCAGACCCCAGAGAAGCTGCAAAGCCGCTTCGGGAACCTCAGTGTCCTCGGGAAAGATTGCCAGCTCCAGGTAATGCCTGCGATCATCCGGTTCCAGGCTGTCCACGCTCACCTCAATGGCCCTCATCAAGTTTGGATACAGATATTTGGGGAAATCTACATTGATTTTCTCCAGATCTGCGGAGCGCAGCCTGTGCAGGATGTGCTCCCAGGGATCAGGACGGCCTCTTTTCAGCGCAGCTTTTGCCATGGACCCGACCATTGCCAGTGCCAGGGGTAGCCTGTCGCACTCCTCTGCGACCTCCCTGGCTTTGGGGTCGAGACTTTCGAGAGTCAGGCCCGATGTGAGGGCGAGAAGCTGCATGGAAGCCTCTTCACTCAGCATGTCCAGACAAAACTCTCTGGCGCCAATCTCTCTTACGATCTTCTGGTCTCGAGTGGTGATGAGCATCCGGCAGTTCGGCCCGAGGGCATCGAAGGCCCGCACATCATCCATGGCCCAGACATCGTCCAGAACAATTAGACAGGATCTTTCACGCAGAAGAATTCTGAGGCATCCCAGGCCGTCCTGAACATCTTTTGCAGGCCGGTGGCCTTTATCCAGGAATTGCAGCAGCTGCAACTGTCTGTTGGGTAGATTTGGCTGCTGGCCGAGCGCTATCCAGATCACGCCATCTGGAAAAGCCTCCAGGACCTCATCATCTCTGGCCAGAGCCGCGGCCAGAACCGATTTGCCGATGCCTCCCATTCCCTGCAGGCCGATGCTGGGGGCTGGGCCGTTGCAGGTGTTCGGGGCCTTTCCAGTGATAGCGGACCTGCTCTCGCCTTCGGATAGGATCAACTCTTTGAGCCGGTCCAGATCATCCTTCCTGGGCAGAAAATCTGCAGGCAGGCTGGGAACATTGATTGGCTCGCCCTGTATTGGGGGCAAATCCAGTGGAAGCTTCTCGATAAGGATGGCCATCGACTTTTCTTTCTGTTCGTTCTCGTCCCCTGAATGATAGTCGATCATTCCCACAATGGCCTTCTGGTCAACCGACCAGACTGGCGAGCCGCTTCTTCCGGGTAGCAGGGTCTTCTTGATGCTGCTGAGCTGTAATCTCGGCTCCATTTTCCGAGAGGTATAGTCTTTTATCCTGCAATCCTCTCCTTCGATGGTTGATGCTCCCTCTTCTTCAGTAGTATTGCAGTCATAGCCGCGAGATCGGAATTCCTTGGAAGCCTCATCCCAGGGCTCAAATGGAATTCTTCTATTTTCCAGCCTTATGGGAAGGGGGCATTTGAGAAATGCAATATCCTGCGCTTCATTGCATTTTTCGTGCAGGGGAGCAACTTCCATCCAGCTCTTCCAATCATCATGCTTGATAAAATAGCATTTGGAAAGCTGACCGCTCTTGTCTTTCTTGTCTTTAAGGACATGATAGCAGGTGGCAATCTCCGTTTCGGAGACGAAAAATCCGGTTCCACTAAGCTCTTTCCGGTCATGGGAGATCTTGACAACAATCTCCCTCAAGATCTCGGGACCCGTCATTCTTTTCAGTCCCGGCTCCATCTCAATGTAACCTGGAAGCTGCCTTCGCCGCCCACCTTTGAGAACACAAGTCCTGCTTCCGAGTTGAGCTTTATTCCAAAGGCAAGCTCAAGCTCTCTTGGCCGGATATCTTCGGGTATCTTCATGTATCCGGCATGGGCGCTCTTGGCGGTCAGTTCAACAAGCTGCATGATCTCGCTAAACTTTTCCTTCAGATCGTCAACGACGCCCAGTTCGCCACGATATGTTTGCGAGTCGCCAAGCTCAATCAGGACCTCGGTCTTGCCGTCCTCCATAAGAATTGTGCCATAAGGCATATTCATTCCAGTCCTCCTGCACAGCCGGGAGGAAATATGCAATAGACTATCAAAAAGATGACGACCAGAGAGCAGTATTGAGGATGTTCAAAGGTTTCATTTTGTTCTTCTCTTCTTCTCTCAAGCCTTTAAATGTCCCTTGACATTCGCGACAGCCTGCCGATCAGCCATTTTGTGAGAAATCCCGTCAGGAAGCAGATGAACATTATGGAAAACGCCTGGCGATCTGTGCTCCCGTTGATGGCAATGAATCCGGAGCCGACGAAGAGATAAGCCATGTAGCCGAAGACCATGGCCAGGAGCGGCAAGACCATGTACCGAGCCTCTTGTAGCGCGAAGCCATGCCGTAGCAGCGCAGATCATCAGCTATCCCCGTCAGTATCTGAGCGGAGGAACCGAGGCAGGCGAAGAAGGATGACCAGAGTGGCACTCCCAGAATGCTGGCGTCAGAGAACCTGGTGAGCAGGAAGCTGAACAAAACGACCGCGAGGGAGGCGAAGATCACAGCATAGAGCCCACAGAGCTTGAAGAAGTATGAGAGGGTGCGCAGGCTGTGGAATCGAGAGCCTTTGATCTTGATCTTGGCATCATTATAGTTCCTTGCAAAACTTAATATAATATTTCCACCAATATTGTCTTATGAAGGGGGATCGGATCGAGATAGCAAAGCGGAAAGAAATAAGAGCCAGACTCCGCCACGAAAAG
>Ga0209099_1000398_pt1 | contig 51763 bp, 55 predicted proteins | sample AD_JPNHW2_MetaG_FD_184430 | JGI IMG/M metagenome (GOLD analysis project Ga0209099, IMG submission 184430) | Active sludge microbial communities of municipal wastewater-treating anaerobic digesters from Japan - AD_JPNHW2_MetaG (SPAdes) (version 2) | ecosystem: Engineered > Bioreactor > Anaerobic...
AAATCTTTGGCAACAGCAGCTCCAATATTTTTTGGAAGGAAGCCTGACTAGTGCCGATTACTAAATAATTTTGATAGAAGCCGTAATAGAATTCGGAGCCGGTGGAAAATTTCAAATATCTGGCGTTGATTGAGCCGATTTCTTTGCTTAAAAATGGCTTCTGAGGATTGCCAGGATCTTGCAAATATTGCGAGGATAAAATGTCGGAATTGTCTTCAATGAATTTTTCAAAAGCGGTAATAAATTTTGTTTTCATACTGGCTATGGTAAAGGTGGTGAGTCCTTGCTCGTTTATTTTTAAAGTATAGGCAATGCTGTTTTTTCCTGAGATGTCGTCATAAACAATAAAAGAGAATTTATTTTCAAAATTAGGTATTTCCGAAGAATTAACGCCAGTAAAATTATTATAAGCTGATTTTAAAAAGGCTAGAGCTGGATAAATATTGTATTCATTTTGCATTAAACCGATTTCTTTTGCCGTGTCTGGTACAATACTTTTTTGAAAGGCTTGGCTAATGATTTGTTCCAAGTTGCTGGTATTGCCTTGGTATACCACTAATTCTGTTTCTCCTGTAAAATTTTTCAATAGGGAAGAGAATTGAGGCTTGGGGGTTGGTGTTGGAGTATTAATGATTTCTCCGTTATTTTCAGAGAAAATGAAGAAATAATATCCGGCTCCGCCCAAAATTAAAACAGCTATTATCGCAATAATTATAGGCAATGTTTTTTTGCTTTTTTTTGGACTTCCGATTATCTCCCCTTTTTCTTCATTGGCTTCGTTGGTTGCTTCGGGGGTAATTTCTTGTTTTTCTTCTATTGGCATTGATTCTTCTGGTCGTTCTTTCTCTACTTCTTCCAATCTTTTTCCCAATATTTTGGTGCCAGAAATATGCCCTCCAGAAGAGCGCATTTCCTCGATATCGCTTTGCATAGTGCGAATTTTTATAAAAGAAGGTGGTCTGCTTTGAATATCTGGCATAGATTATTTGTGTTGAGAAATAAAAATTATAAAAAATAAAAACACTTTATTTCTTTACCTATATTTTACTATAAAAACTTTGCAATCTCCAGTCCTGCTCCAATGAGGAGTAGGATGATAAGAATGACTCTTATCGCCATTGGGAATTTGATTTGATAAGCAGGCGTTTTATTGCCCATTTTTTGGCTTAAATAATGAATAATAAAGGTAATAACGGTTTCAATAGCCAAAACGGCGGCGCCCAGGAATCCGATAATATTGAGAAAGTCTTTGTTTTGTACGAAGAATAAAATAATGGGCAATGCGATAGGTATAATCCAACTTAATACTTTTCTAAATTTTAAGTCGAAGAATAAAATATTTTTGAATCCTAATCCTAAAATAAAATACGAAGTAAGAATCAACACTAATCCTAAAATAGTGGTAGCTATGGCCAGTAATGGGTTGCTATTAATTAAGCTGCTTGCTAAATCAACGGGAATGATTTGATTTGGAAATAATCCGAAAGCTCCAATAGTAAAAAGCAGATAGAGAACAGCAGGAATAACGCTGCCCCAAATAATCGGCGCTTTAAAATTAATTTGTTCTTTGGAGATTCCTTTCTTTTTAAAATAGTTGAAAATTTCCGGTACTGCCGAGGCTCCAGATAGAGCAAAAAGCAAAACTCCATAAGGCAAAAAGAAGTTATTGGTGTTAAAGCCGGCAAAGCTTTGTATATTTAATTTTGGTAAACCTAAGAAGAAATAGATAAAAACCAATACTATAATTAAAGCCACTCCCAATATTTCACTGGCGCCAATAAAACGAATACCCATCATCATCCCTATAGTCCCGATTATCCAGAAAATAATTGTGGCTAAGTTGATATCTAAATTGCCTCCAAAAATTTGAGCAAAATTTTGGATAAATTGCCCACCCAAAATTAAATAAGCCAATAAGACCCCGGTTAGACTTACAAAAGAGGCGATAATGCTGATGTAATATCCTTTCCGACCCAAGTATATTTTGGCTAATCCCGGAGCGCGGTGTTCTCCCGATGTTCTTAATAAAGCTTCTCCAAAAATAAGGTGAGTGATAGTAGCAAGAAAACAGCAGAATATTAAGAATAACATACCGATGGAAAAACCGGATGTTGAAAAAACATAAGGTAAGCCGAAAAGACCTACCCCTAAAATCGTTCCTGCCAAAATAGATGTTGAGGCAAAATAATTTTTAAATTTTTCTCCAATTGTCATTTTTACTAATTTTCCTTGCTAATGAATTTCTTTTCGAATTTTCCCATTATAATCAAAACGATTAATGCAATAATAGTCGCGGCTACAGCAACGTCATAGAGTTTAAAACCAACAGCAGCTCCAATACCGGCCGTTACCCATAAACCGGCTGCAGTGGTAATGCCGGAAACATAAGTTTTTTGAATCATAATTACTCCGGCTCCGATAAAGCCAACTCCAACGATTATTTGCGAGAGTATACGGCTGGGGTCAAATGATCCATAAGGTGGTTGAAAGGCGAGTAATGAGATAACGATAAACAGAGCGGATCCGAGGCTTACTAGTGAATATGTTTTTAGTCCTGCTTCTCTTTTAGCCAGTTCTCTTTCGAGCCCGACAATGGCCCCTAAAAAGGCGGCGACAATCAATTGTATGATGATTTGCCAGTTCATTTGATTAAATAGACGTTATTATTTTCATGGACTTGTTTTTTTACTTTCATGCCGATAATGGCTCCTTTTTTGGCTTTTTTAACACTTTCATGATTGATCTGCATAGAGACAATCGGTTGTTCAAAGATAATTCCCTCTGTGTTGGTAAATCTTAATTTTTGTCCGATTTGAATTGGATTTTTTACCTTGAAAATTGCCACTTTAATTTTGTCGTAATAGTGCGTAACAATACCAACTAAAGTTAATTTTTCCCTGCCCGCCGAAGCTTTAGCGAAGGCGGGTTTTTTCACTGTTTTTTTAATTGCCTTTTTTATTATTTTTTTAGTGGGTTTTTTTGCGGATTTTTTTATCGATTTTTTATTTGTAGCCATTTTTTTAAAAAAAGATTAAACGACACTAATATTTAAAATATCTTTAAAGAGGGGCAGTGTCCGATTTTTCACTCTTCAAAAGATCAATGACTTCTTCTACTAATGCTTTCGGATCGCTGTTAAAAACAATCTTGCCCGGGCCGCGATGTCCTCTGGCGATTATTTCTCTTACGTCGTCAGCTGTTCCGCCAGTACCTTCTAAAATACCAATTACTTTGTTGTCCTCGAAGGCAATGGTAAATTCATTAAGAGTTCCGATTCTGCCGCAAACAATAATAACTGCATCGGAGGAGCGAGTAAGGAGGAGGTTTCTGCCGGAATAGCCAAATCCTGTGTAAATTATCAAATCATGATAATCAACGGGCAGTTTGTATTTCTTTAAATGCTCTGCTTCGGAATAGGCCGGAGAAAGGCCGATTACCACCCCGCCCTCTTCTTTGGCGCCCTTGGCGGCCCAGTAAGGGGTGCCTGTGGTGGCTCCAGTGACAGTAATGGCATTATGTTTGGCAATTTGTTTGCCTAGTTCTAAAGTGGTCTCCAATGTTTTGGGGGCGCAGTGACCGGTTTCTGCGGCGCCGGAAACACATATTTTTACTTTTGGTTTATAAATATCCACAGTAAGTTTATAAAAATTAATGGGACTTTTTTCTTGTCACTTATATTTTACTATTTTTGTAAATAAAAAACAATCAAAAAGCTGGCGCCGAGTCGCCAGCTTTTTTGTTTATTTTACTGAACCTGTTTTTTGGTATTTTTTCCATATCTTAAGCCATTTATCTTTGAATAATCCTAGTTGGATCAAATCCCAGTATTGACCATTCTTATAGATTTCCTCTTTTTTTCTACCCTCAATTTCATAACCACAATGTAAGCTATAATTGAGACTTCTTTTGTTATAATCAATCACTTCCGATTTAATTTTGCGAAGATTTAAATGATTAAAGGCATAGTTTAAAAGTAACATTTTAGCTTCAGTGCCATATCCTTTGCCCCAATATTTTTTCTCTCCGATTAGAGCGCCAGTAGTGGCAGTGCCATTTACCCAATTAATACTATGTAGCCCCATGGTGCCAATAAACTTTCCTTCCAAAGTTTCAATAGCTAAAATAATGTTGTTTTTATCTTTAGAAAGTTTATCAAACCATTCTTCTTCGGTTATTTTATCAATGGGGTAGAATAATGATAGAAAATTTGTTACTTCTGGATCATTAGTCCAAATTAAACATTTTTCCAGGTCAGTTTCTTTGTTTAACGGCCTGAGAATTAATTTTTTTCCTTTTAGGAAAATGATTTTTTCTTTTTTCATATTTTTTCTCCTTGCCCTCCATAGCTTTACGCAATGGATGGGCTTGCCTCCCAAAGTTTTACTGAGAGGACATATCCGTTAGTTTTTGTTGAATAAAAAATCTCGGTTTTTTCATTCAACCGAGATTTTTCTAAAATACAATAGTTTATAAATTAATTTTTACGAAAATCTAAAAGAATCGCGGTTGAATGAAGTTCTGCGCTTTCCATATGAGTGGAATTAAAGCTACCCAAGTAAGTTGGGATAGAAACCTTATTCATAATGCGATTTTTTAGAATAAACATATTTTTGATAAATGAATGCTAATGCGTTCCTTTAATATAACGAATGATATTATAAATTGTTTCTTTATTGGAATTAGAGGATTTGCGCTTCGTATAAAGAAAGGAATTGATTAACAATAATAGTAATGGCTATTATGGTTAAAAGTATTGCGCCATTAGCAATCAGTCGCGGATGTTGAATCCTGATTTTGATAAAGATAGTAAGAATTAAGGCGATTAAAATGAGGCATCCAAAAGTTAATTCGATATAATTAATAGCCCATTTGGGTTGTCCCATTAATTTCTCTAAAACCATAGCGCGTTGGGAAATATCAACTATATCTGGCGCCATTTCTGCTTGTAGTTTTTCGTTTTCCACGCCTTTAACCGCTACGAATGTTTCCGGTTCCGTTTCGGGCGTTATGATTGGTTTAATGGTTGGTAAGGGTGTTATAGTTGGTGTTGGTTTAATGACAGCTGGTGTGGTATGTGTTTTTGTGGCTATTTCTTCAGATCTTGGCCTACCGAACATTTGCACCACAAAGACTGCTTCCGCTCCTTTGTATTGTCCCTTAGCGATACCAATACCGATTTCTGTAAAATTATAATTTATAATGTTGGCGCGATGACTCGGGGATTCCATCCAGGCATTCACTATATCTTTGGAATCAACAAAGTTAACGGCTAAATTTTCTCCGGCATAATAAAAAGAGTATCCGGCTTTATTGAACCAATGCCATGGGGTAAATCCTTCCGGGCTAGTGTGGGCAAAATATCCTTTGGCTGCCATGTCGTTGGCTTTTAGTTGAGCTGCTTCGTTTAGAACTTGATTGACAGTCAGCGCGCCCAAGTCTTCTTTAGAGCGATTGGCATTTGTTTCATCAATAATTGTATCGGAAATAATCAATCCGAGCAGATTGGTTCTGGGAAGAATATAAATTTGTGTTAAAAATAATACCTCAAAGAAAACAATGCAAATGGCAATATAGGCCACGATATGTGATCTCAAAAAATAAGGCTGATGATTATTGTCTTCGCAGGGGATAAAGTATTTTTTAAACCATTTCATCATATTTATATTATACCATTTTATTACGGAAAAATCAAGAATGGTAGTTCTACAAAAGAATTATAGAATATTCCGAAATAAAAACAAAGCCGGCCGCTCAATGAGCGGCCGGCTTTTCGAAACAATTTATGGAATTATTGGTTGTGTTAAGTTTAAGCTTGGGCAAGATGTCATATTGATCCACCATTTAGTAGTTTTGAAAACATTGCCAGTTCCTTTTTTCTCCGCTAATAATCCTAAATTAATCCACGGCTGTAATATCTTATCGGAATATTTTTCTTGAAAAGCAGTTACTGCTGCTTTGGTTAATACTCCATAATAACCGGTTATTGGTAATTTGGCATTAATTTGTTCATTTAAAAATTGTTGTAAAATTTTTACTTGTTCGGAATTGTTATTATTGCCAAACCATAAATAGTTAGTGATTAATTCTCCACAGCTGGCGGTTTCGCCTAAGACTTCAGGAGTGGGAGTGGGGGTAATGTTCGGTGTTGGTGTAGGAGTTGGTGTGGGAGTTGAGGAATATCCTGATTGGCATAAGTTTCCACAACCGCCAACAAAAGGAGCTACAATGACATTTACTGTTCTAGTAGCAGTGGATGTATTATTGGATGTATCGGTCGCGGTATAAGTTATGGTATATGTGCCAATGGCGTTGTAATCTACTAAGCCATTGCTGGTTACACTTACTGATCCGTCAAGAATATCAACGGCAGTTGCTCCGGCGTCATTGTAAATTATCCCTTGTGGTATATCTATTGGATTGGTACCGAGAACGGTAATAACCGGTTTGATTTTATCGTTCACGCGGACTGCTATTGTTTCCGTTTGTTCATTTCCATTTGTATCTTTAATACTCATCGGTACGGAGGGATTGATATAAAGATATAAGGATCTAGCAGTGGTAAAACTGTCGGCGAAAACTAAAGTGACAGTGCCATTGCTATCAGTTGCGCTAGTTGGAGTGATGTAGCTTCCGTCATTATCTATTTTGACACCGAAATCCAGCCTGCTTAAGGCGCTATCATTAAGATCTTCGCTGAAGAACGCTGATATGGTTTTGCCATCAATGAGGTCTGCGGAGTTAAGCGTCGGAGGGGTAGTGTCTGACGGTGGCGTTGGTGTAGGTGTTGGGTTCATTGTTGCTTTTGTTGACTGAGAAAATAAAATAGGCGCGAGCAAAGAAACAAAAATAAATGTTTTCATTGCTAATGCGATTGGCTTACTCGCTGTGGAGTTTTCCATTTTTTTGTTTTTAATTTTTTATTAGAAATTGATTTTTTAATTAATTTCTAATTTAAAATTAAAATTTTAACGAAAATAAAAACCGACTTCTTAATGATCGGTTACGCTATCGGCTTCTCGCGATCCAAGCGTCCAAATACAGATCACGATTCATCGCCTTCATTTGAATAAAATTATAATGTATAAATACCTTAATTAATTCGATGTTACTCTTTATCTATTTTATGTCAAGCGTGAATATTTAGTGGGTAATTCTTTAATAAAACCGGCTAATTGGAGATCTTAACTTGGTTTTGAAACAAAAAAGGACTGCGTACACAGTCCTCGGATTTATTTTTTATTTCGTCTTTTAATTTTTATTATTATAAGTATCAGTATTATTACTCCTAATGTCCAAATCCAATTTTTAACTAGAAAAATCAGTCCGTCTATTCCAGTATTAAAGATAGAATTTATTTTGTTGTTGCTTGCTGTTTTTAAATTCGCCGTTGATTCGGTGGAGGCGCCGAGAACAGTGCCTTTTTCTTTTTGCGCAACATTGTGAGTATTATTGGAATTATCAATATTTTGGGTAGTATTTATTGGTTTTTTAAGGTTTTCCAGCTTGGTTATAATAGTCTCTTCGGCTTTATTGGTTATGGGACTAGTGACTTCGTTTACTTTTGTTATTACATTGGTAACGGTATTTATAATGGTATTTTTTATGACCTCTTGAGTGATTTTTTGGGTAATGCTTACATTTGCTTTAGCGCTTTCGGATGAAACTAAAGTTTTATTAGAGGGTAGGGAAGTGGTTATTTTTACTTGTATATTGTGCGATCCGGGATTTGCCATCCAATTGGTGGCTACACTAATCAAGCCCCCGTCTTTAGAAGTAAAGGGGCTGTTGGATATTTCTTGGTCGTCAATATAAAAAGTGGCTATTCCGGTAAAATCTAAGCCAGAATTATTTTGTATTCCAGCATATATTTTGATACTGTCCCCGTCATTAATTGATAATGTTGAATACCAAATTAGTGGTAAGATTCTGGCGTTTATCTGTGTTGGAGTGGAAGTGGTTTCTTCTGCCGACGCTTTTAATATTCCTCCCGTAAAAAGAATGGCAAAAATAAAAAAGAATATAATCGGATATTTTTTCATTATTCTCATTATATTCATTGTAGCGATAAAAAACAATATAAATAAAAAAGGGGACTGCATTTTTGCAGTCCCCCACGTATTTTTACCTAATGGCCATCCACGTTCCAGATATTAAATATCCATTATCGGTCGTTTGGAAAGTTCCGGACATTTTGTTGAATTTTTCAAATTGTCCGGTAAAATATCCTGCGACACCTTCTTCATAACTGACATCGGTAATGATCATTTTGATTACATTCCCGACAACTTCATAAGTGCCGGTGATGAAATCGTCTTGATCTACACTCAATTTCCACGTTCCCTGAGTGACATCACCCACGAAGTCGGTCTTATATGGCCCGTCTGCGTCGTCTCCGGAGGGCGTGATAATGAACTGCCAAGAACCAACGACATTGAAGTTCGTCTCGTCGCTATTTTTGCAGGCCGGAATTGTTAAAATCATTACCATCACCATGATTAACAGCGAAAAAAATGTTTTTTTCATTGGCCACCTCCTTTAGTGGTTTTTTTAAAGTGTTTTCAAAGAACGATAAAATATTATCATAATTTAGTGAAAAAAGTCAAGGAAGTAAAATATTGATTGTATGATTATTGATTTTTCTCTAATTTTCAGGCAATATAAAAAATATACCCCGTTAGCTCAGTTGGTAGATCCGCCCACTGGCGGACTCTTAAGCAGATTCATCGTTCTTTATTATAAGTAAGTAGCAAGTAATTTTTATATGCCCCGTTAGCTCAGTTGGTAGATCCGCCCACTGGCGGACTCTTAAGCAGATTCATCGTTCTTTATTATAAGTAAGTAGCAAGTAATTTTTATATGCCCCGTTAGCTCAGCTGGTAGAGCACTCGCCTCTTAAGCGATTGGTCGAAGGTTCGAATCCTTCACGGGGCACTTTTTATTTAAGGTGATTTTTAGGGGTTTCATGAGCGAATCTCTTAGGATTTATAAATTTAGCAAAAACTCCGCCATTGGCGGAGTTTTTACGTTTTCATTTACCCCTTCGGATAATATACGATAGTAAGTTAGCCGGGGGAGTGATTTATGTGATTGAATAAGATAGGCACTTCTTATCTCATCATCATTTTTTTAAATAAATTCCAATGTGTTTATTATAAATTCAAAAATGGATCTTTGGTCTGTTTCGGATATTTCCGGATTAAGGAATTGGCCAATATACATGAATTTGATTAATAAAGTTTCATTTTCGTTTTTAGGAATAAAAACATATTGAATGTTGACTCCCTCAATCCCTAGTAAAAAAGAATAAGATTCTTTTTGGACAATGGTAATTTTTTCCGCGAATCCCTCGCTGTCTTGAAAATCTTCTAGCTTATTATTGGGAAAAGTTGTACTTATCACAAACGGCAATTCTTGTTTAATTGCTTCAAAGATTGAAGATTTTTTTAATGAAAAATCAAAGCCAAAATAGTGAATTTTTTCATTACCCGGGATGCCAGACATATCTGCATCTACAAAATATCTGCTTTTTAAATTGACATTATTTTCTGATTCGGAGAGTTGTAAAGTTTCTTCAGGATAGGAAAATTTTATTCCTAAATTTTTATTTTCATAATTAGCGATGCCCAAATTAATGCTGGGCATAGGAGGAAGGGAAATGCCAGGGGTATTGGCTAAGGGATTTTCTTTAAAGGCGTAGTAAATAGAAAGACTGCCAACGATAATGATGATCAAGGTTACAAATATTTTTATTATTGTTTCTTGTTTCATGATTTATTTTCGTGCCTCTGGAAGCCTGCCTGCCGGTAGGCAGGGAATCGTTTATAAATATTCCTGATAGAAATTTTTTTCGCTGACCGCTAGACGCCCCCCCCTGCTTAAACTCACATATTATTACGGGCTTCTCATTTTCGCATAATCAATAAATTGATTGTGCCTCTGGAAGGAATCGAACCCTCATCAACGGTTTCGAAGACCGTTACTTTATCCATTAAGCTACAGAGGCAATTAAACGCATTTTAGCATCTTTCTCTTCCCTTTTCAATTTTGGGAAAAGAGATATAATTAATATAGGATCTTAACAGAATAATGCGTGAGGTGAGTAATGAGAGTATGGCTTTTCTCGGAACATCCTTATTTGGTTCATGATTTTTGTGAGAGATTGAATGGGTTGGGATTTACTTGTGAGGTCCTTTCCAATATTTGTTTTGAAAAATGGGTATTGCCAAAAATTAAGGAAGAAAAGGGTATTATTCTTTTTATTTGTGATAATCTTGGATGTTGTCATTTGGAAAAAATTCCCCATATTCCTGTTTTAATAATTAATAGTAGTTTTAAAGGCTCAATTTTAGTAAGAGGATTTTTGCATAGAGATTGCAGTGATGATGATTTGAAAGCAGCCATAAAAGAAACACAAGCGCTTTGGAAGTAACCCCGATTTTTTAAAAATCGGGGTTTTATTTTTAATTGAAAATATTGAGGATTTAAGATAAGATAGAAATATCATGAAAATTCCCAAGGAAGCAAAAATTGTTTTGGAAAAAATGGAAAAAGCCGGATTTGAGGCGTTTTTTGTTGGTGGTTGTGTGAGAGATTCATTGATGGGAAAAGAACCCAAGGATTGGGATGTGACTACTAATGCCACCCCCGAACAAATTCAAAAAGTATTTTCTCAAAGCGAAGCAGAAACTTCAATCGACGATGCTAAAAATTTCTCTACTTTTTATGAGAATAATTTTGGTACTGTTTCGATAGTTACCAATTCCGAAGAAAAATCTTTAAAAATAATCGAAATCACTCCTTATCGTTTGGAGGGAAAATATACGGATAAACGTCATCCCGATGAAGTGCGTTTCGCCGAAAAATTAGAAGATGATTTAAGTCGTCGTGATTTTACCGTTAATGCTATGGCTTTGAAGTTGGATGGCAAAGAATGGAAAGTAATTGATTTGTTTGATGGTCAAAAAGATTTGAAAAATAAAGTTATTCGCACCGTGGGAGAAGCGGAGAAAAGATTTGGTGAAGACGCTCTTCGTTTAATGCGTGCCGTGCGTTTTGCTTCTATTTTGGGTTTTGTTATTGAAGAAGAAACGGAACAGGCTATTAAAAAATTATCCGCTACGCTAGAGTTTGTTTCCAAAGAAAGAATTAGAGATGAATTTGAGAAGATTATTATGTCGGACAACGCTTCTTTTGGTATTCGCAAAATGGAAGAGTTGGGATTGTTAAGATTCGTTGTGCCGGAATTGCGCGATGGTATCGGTGTAGTGGGGGTAACCAAACAAAAAAAGAGCCATATAAAATATGATGAGCTTACTGTTTTTGAACACAATCTTTTGACTTTGGATTATGCCGTGAAGAATAATTTTAATTTAGAAACTCGTTTAGCAGCTTTATTTCACGATATCGCTAAACCCGCGACTAAAAAAGGCGAGGGGTTGGAGGCAAGCTTTAAGGCTCATGAACAAGTAGGAGGTAGAATGACCTTGAGAATTATGGATAGATTGCACTTTCCTAAGAAAGTCGTTGAAAAAGTTGGGCTTTTAGTTCGCTGGCATTTCTTTTTTTATAATACCAACGAAGTGACCGATGCCGGAGTTAGAAGATTGATTAGTAATGTTGGCGCGGAGAATATGGCTGATCTGTTGCGTTTGCGTGAAGCGGATAGAAGTGGTTCCGGTTTGCCTAAAATTTCTCCATATCGTTTGCAGCATTTGCGTTATATGATTGAAAGAGTTTCTCGCGATCCCATTCAGCCTAAAATGATGAAGTTGCGTGGAAATGATTTAATGGATTTGGTTGGAGTAAAATCCGGTCCCAAGATTGGTTGGATTTTAAATGCTCTTTTGGAAGAAGTGTTGGACGATCCTAATAAAAATGATAAAGAATATTTAAGTAATCGAGCTAAAGAGTTGACTAAACTTTCCGATAAGGAATTGGAAAATATCTCAGAACAAGCGAGAAACAAGAAGAGTGAATTGGAGGAAGAAATTGACGAAAGCATCAAAAGAAAATACAATGTATAAAGGGTTAAATCCCGCCTTTGTCGGGTGGCGAATGGCGGATTGTGGTTTAATTGATGATTAAGGCTTAGTTGTTGTGATCTTGTTTAACGGGCTGTAGTATACCGGTAGTACGTGCGCTTCGGGTGCGTAAAGACCGGGTTCGATTCCCGGCAGCCCGACTAAAGTCTTTTTAAATAGTTTTTATATGAATAAAGTACCAATTGTATTTTTTATTATTAGTTTATTAATTGTTCTTTTTGTTTTGGGACAAGCTTTCCCCGGCACTTTAGGGAAATATTTTAAATTGCCCGATTTTAATTTTACTAATAATGAAATAATTTCTAGTCCCGGGATTAGTACCAATACCCCGACTCCGTCAGCTACTTCTTATGCCGGTCCTAGACCGGATACGAATATTATTTCCGGTCCTGAGGAAGGGGAATTTATTAAAGATTCCGCCGTAATAGCGTTTCATTTTATATCTATTTGGAGTGGGGATATGACCGGAATGACATTTGAAACGAAATTAAGTGGAGTAGATAAAGATTGGCAAGTAAGCACCACAAATGCTCGCTCCATTATTCTTCCGGCTGGAGATGCAACTTACACTTTTCAAGTGCGCGCTAAAACTAAAGATGGTATTGTTGATTTAACTCCGGCTGTGAGGAGTTTTAGAGCCGTTGTTTCTGAATATATAGGTAAGGTAAAAATTGTTTCCGCTACTCCCGGTCAATATCCAAATCAGATTATGAAAATTACTTTAAGGAATGACGGTTTGGCAACTAATGTAACCGGTTGGACTCTTACGGCTGGATCCGGAAAATTCGCTGTTCCGCAGGGCAAAGAAGTTTATAACTCCGCTAGTACCGAAGAGGCAAGGAATATTGTTTTGAAGAGTGGGGATTATTTGTTTGTTTTTGGCGAGAGTAGTCCTATGGATATGAATTTTAAAATCAATAAATGTTTTGGTTATTTGAATTCCACTTATAAATTTAATCCTACTTTATCCAATTCTTGTCCGAGGCCGGAAAAGACGGAGATGTTCGGAATTTCCATTCCTTGTCAGAATTATCTTATTAGTTTATCCTCTTGCGTCATACCCAGTGCTAATGAATTGAATGCATATACCGATGATGCGGCCTGTAGAACTTTTGCCACATCAAGATTGAATTATGCCGGATGTTTTAATCGTTATCGTTATGATACCGATTTCCTCGGCAAGGAGTGGTATACTTATAGCGGCACTAATATTATGAAGTCTAAAGACGACATTCTAATTTTACGTGACGCCAATGGTTTGTATATTGATGAATATAATTATTAAAGGTTTTGTCCGCGATATTCAAAAATTTTAGCGGAAACAAAACTTTAATTCCGTTGGAGGCGGGATTAAATGATTTTATGATGTTTTCATTCCCTGGTGATAATGGGAAAAGCGCTTTGATGAAAGGAGGGAGAATTTCTAAAAATTCTTTGATTTTTGATTTGTTAGGGGATTTGGATGAATTGAATTGTTGGTTAGGATTGGCAAAAAATTATTTGGGAAATAAGGATAAAATTTTGATTGAAGAAATTCAGAAAGATATATTTATTATTTCCGGGCAAATTGCTTGCGCGCCCAAACAATCTTTGAAAAATAATATTGATAAATTAGATGAGAGTCTTGGGGTGTATATGAAAAAAGTTGGGACATTGAAATGTTTTATTATCCCCGGCAAAAATAAAAAATCCGCTATTATTGATATTGTTAGAACTGTTTGTAGGCGAGCCGAAAGAAAGGCGGTTGCTTATGGAAAAATAAATAAAGAAGTGCTAATGTATCTTAATCATCTTTCTAAGCTCTTATTCTATTTTGCTAGAGCAGTAGAAAAATAATCTTTAAGTACTCAAATTTTATTTGGTATTGTTGTTATTGCCCTCGTAGTTCAATGGATAGAACGGCGCACTCCTAACGCGTCGATCCAGGTTCGATTCCTGGCGAGGGCACAAAGAATCCATTGGCATAAATTAGTGCAAATGGATTGAATTTTCTTTATTTATTTGGTAAATTAGATAATATATCCGGGCCTATAGTAAATCGGTATTACGCGCCCATGGCATGGGCGAGGGCGGGGTTCGATTCCCCGTAGGTCCACAAAAACAACGATCCGCCAATTGGCGGAGACTATGTTTTTGTAGGATGCCGCACAAAAGTGCGGCGCCACAAAAATATATTTAGTATAAAATTGGAATAATAGATTTTTAAATAATAGCATGATAACCGAAGAGCTTAAAAAATATATTCAAGATTCTTTTGCAGCTGGTAAAACTACTGAAGATATATATAAAGCTCTTCTTGATGTTGGTTGGCAAGAAATTGATATACGTAAATCTTTTCAAGATCTGGGAATTATAAAAGATTATCAAGCTCAGACTTTAAATAAAACAAAGTCGAAACGTTTATTTATTTATTCTATTTTTGTTTGCGTCATTATTTTGCTTAGTGGCGTGATTTTTTATTTATGGCATGATCGTCTTGATCTTTCAAATATTAACACACAGAAAGTTAGGGAATTTTATACTCGATTGGCTCAGTCTCAAATATCTTTTGCTGATACCGGAGAAATGGTATTTCCGGACGAACAAAAATTTATTACTCAAAAAATAGAATATCTTCAAAATAAGGAAAATTTTATTGAAGCAAACCTCCGTACCATGGAGCTTACATTATACAAAAATGGGGTAGCTGATAAGGTGGTGAAAATTTTGACAAAAGGTAAGGAAAAAAGTTGGTGGGAAACACCCACGGGCGATTATAAGGTTTTGGGGAAATCGGTAAATGCTTTTTCATCAATAGGAAATGTATGGATGCCATATAGTATTCAGTTTTATGGTAATTATTTTATTCATGGTTGGCCCTATTATGATGACGGGACACCCGTTGCGCAAAGCTACTCCGGTGGTTGCATACGTTTAGCTACCGAAGACGCAAAAGTGGTGTTTAATTTCGTTAAAACAGGGACACCCATTTTAGTATTAGAAAATAATAAAAATAATAATTTTGGTATACTTAACTTTAAGGCCACTAATGCTGTTTTTCCCAGTATTAATGCAAAAGCTTTTTTGATTACCGATCTTTCTTCTGGTGAAATTCTTTTAGAGAAAAAAGCAGAGGAAAAACTACCCATTGCTTCATTGACTAAACTTATGACTGGGGTTGTAGCGCATGAAATAATTTATCTCGGTCGTTCCATAAAGGTTACCTCATCAATGTTGGCAAGCGTTTCCCAGACGTTTCAACCTCTCGTAGGAGAACGTTATATTGGCCTTGATTTACTTTATCCTCTTCTTATGCAGTCTTCTAATGAATCTGCGCAAATACTCTCCGGATTTTTAGGCGATGATGTTTTTGTAAAAAATATGAATGCTAAGGCAATTTCACTCCAAATGACGGATACTCAATTTTCCGACGCTTCCGGTGTGAGTGCTCAGAATGTCTCCACGGCTTATGATATTTCAAAACTACTTCAATATATTTATTATAAACGTCCCTTTCTTTTTGATATTGGTAAGGGCATAGCATTTGATAATGTGGGACTAATAAAAATCGGGGAGACCATAGATATTCCTAATCTCCAAAATGTTAATGAATATATTGGGAATCCAGATTTAATCGGAGTTAAAAATGGGGAAACGAGTGCGGCAAAACAAACACTAGCGTCCGTATGGAATATTCATACTAGCCAAGGAGATGTGCCGGTAGCAATTATTGTTCTAGGATCTGAAAATAGAAAAAATGATTCCGATGTCTTATTGCAATGGCTTAAAGATAATTACTCGGTTATTTAGAAATTAATTAATATAATTCTAAGACCACAATTTAATTTATGAAAAAATCAGAATATATTTTAAAGAGTTTAATAAATGCCTTAGGTGTTTTTGCATATGTATCTATTGTAGCGTGGTTGATTTTTAACGGGGAACATATCTTTGATAATAAACCTAGTTTTTTGATACCGCTTTTTATGTTGCTTTTGTTTATTATTTCGGCTTCGGTAACGGGTTTGTTAGTCATGGGCAAGCCAATTCATCTTTATTTAAGTGGACTTAAAAAAGAAGCTTTTATTTTGCTTTTTATCACTTTAGCCTGGCTGATTATTTTTATTATTGTGATTATAACTGGGGTGTTGCTGTTTTAATTTGATCATAATTATTAAGGGTATTAAAAACCTGCTTATTAGCGGGTTTTTTGTTTGTGGCGCATCATTTATTTTCTGTTATAATAGATATGTAGAATTAGCATTTTATAAAACTATGAAAAAAATCATTTATTATCTTCCTCGAGCGCTTTCGATTTTAGTTGTCGGTTTTTTTGCCATTTTTATTTTAGAAGGTTTTGGTCCGGAATTCACTTGGCGAGATTCTTTAATGCATGGACTTCTGGCTTTGGCGGTTTTGATAATAACTCTGGCATCTTGGAAATGGCCGAAAATTGGCGGTTGGATTTTTATTGTTTTTGGTCTTAGATATTTATTGTCAGCCTCTGGTTTGCAGTGGTGGCTTTTCATTATTGGCGGCATTCCTTTGATAGTCGGTATATTATTCTTGATCGAAGGATTCAAAAAGAAAGAAAACGTTTAGTTTTGTATTAAAATAATAGTCGAGTAATTTTTTAAAAAATATGTTTAAAGATAAAGTAGCTATTGTTACGGGCTCTGGTCAGGGTATTGGCCTCGGTATTGCTACGGCTTTGGCTAAAGAAGGATGCAATGTCGTGATTAGTGATATTAATCAGGCCACTAGTGAGCAAGCAGCTCAAGAAATAGTCAAACTAGGAGTAAAAAGTTTAGCTATCAAGTGTGATGTTTCTAATAAAGTGGAAGTTGATAATTTAATTGCTAAAACTATAGAAAGCTTTGGTAGACTAGATATTTTAGTCAATAACGCCGGCATTTTTCCATTTAAACCTTTTATGGAGATGCAGGAGGCAGATTGGGATAAAGTGATGAATGTTAATTTAAAGAGTATGTTTTTATGTTCGCAGGCTGCTGCTAAGGTAATGAAAGAAGGTTCAAAAATTGTAGACACATCTTCTATTGCCTCGATGGTTGGTTTTGAAGGTTTAGTTCATTATTGCGCTTCTAAAGGTGGAGTGAATGGCATGGTAAGAGCCATGGCTTTAGAATTAGCATCTAAGAAAATTAACGTGAATGCAGTAGCTCCCGGCGCCATTAATACTCCGGGCGCAGCTGCTCCCGAAGAAACAAAAAAACAAACCATTGCCGCAATTCCTTTGGCAAGAATGGGGGAGCCGGAAGATATTGCTAATGCAGTAGTCTTTTTAGCCTCAGAGAAAGCTGATTATATTACTGGACAAATTATTGTGGTTGATGGTGGTTGGACTTTAAGGTAAAAATGTAAATGAAAAAGGAGCCGCTTTGCGGCTCCTTTATTTTTGTTAACTGTGGACGATCTCGTTGTTGAGGATTGAAAAGGCGATTATCGCCTTATCTTCTCTCAATTGCGCCTTTAGGGTGAATCTCCCTCCTTCTCTCGTCTCTCCTTTGGGGAGAATCACGGCTTTACTCGTGGTCGCCGCAATCTTCCCGTCAGTGGAGTCTACGTGAGTGTAGCCCATCTTCGTTCGGTTGGGTAGCTCGATGACGAACGTTACTACGTCGTCATCTTCGCACTTGTAGCGGAACTCCGCTACAATTTCCAGGCCGATAGGAGTCTCCTTCATGTTAACCGAAGTGATTCCCAAAAAGGAATCACTGCCCTTCATCGCGTCTTTCTTCTTTTTCATCGTTCCTCCTGTTTTTTGGATTATTTATTGTTAAAGAGCGGACATCTGTTTTCAACTTAATACTATTATACCATATTTTAACATACAAAGTCAAGTATATTTATATCAGTATTTATGCGTCTTTTTGTGGGTTTTTGGCAGATTTTATTTAAATAAATAGCGCCTAGGATTTGATCCTAGGCGCTTAGTTTTTACTCGTGTTCATTCTCTGATTGTTCTTGTTCCTCACTCTTTCTTATTTTTCCGTATTCTATGCGAAGGACGATAAAAAAAATGAAGAAAATGATTACAATTGAGTATTCATTAGAAAAAAAGAATGCTATTGATACCCAAAAGGAGATAACGGCAAATATGATGGTTAGATGTTTTATAATGTTTTGATATTTCATAACACCCTCCCTTTATTTATTTGCTGTTTTTATCATATAGTGCTCAGATATTCTTGTCAAATGAGATGTGTTTTCTTCGGTTTGCTTATTTATGGCTTTTTGTTTAAAATGTATAAGATGAGTTGTCGTATTTTTAGTTTTATCGTTGGAAATTAATTTTATGTGTCCTATTTGTACAGTCGGTTTAGCTGCTGGCGTGGGTTTATCCCGTTGGCTTAAAGTTGATGATGTTATTTCCGGTCTTTGGATCGGAGCTTTGATTTTGGCTTTGTCCATTTGGACTTTTAATTGGATTTTAAGAAAAAAAGAGAAAAAACCCTTCTGGGTTTTGTTGGTTTCTATTGTTTTGTGGTATTTATTAACCTTTGTGCCCATGCATTATGCAGGACTATTAGATGCAGAATGCCAGAAAGTTTTGGGATTAAATCGTTTGGTTTTTGGAGCCGGATTGGGTATTATAGTGGCAGCTATAGCTTTGTGGTTGGAAAGGCTTGTTCGTAGGGGAGCAGAGAAGAAAAGACTTTTCCCTTTTCAAAAGGTTATTATTCCTATAGTGCTTTTATTAATTGCTAGTTTTATTTTACAAGTCGGTTTATGTTAATTTTGGGGTTTCTCAAGATTAAAATATTAAATTAGTATGGATTCTAAAGAATTATTAAAAAAAGTAAAAAATTTTTCCGAAGCGGATAAAGTTGATCTTTCTTCCAAGGAAGATTTGGGTATAGCGGTTATGAATTTAATCGCCATTGAAGAGCATTTGTTCTATACTTATGAAAAAACCAAAAAGCAACATTATTTGGATCTATTGAATGAGGCAAGGCAAATGAGAAAAAAATATTTAGCAGAAATAGTGAAGCAGCCGGAAGGTGAGATTTGGTGCACTTCTAAGCATCTTATGGCGGCCTCTATGCGTTTTATGGAAGTGGGCACTAAGAAATTAGGAGAGGGTGACAAAGAAAAGGCCAAAGAATTGTTTGATAATGCTTTTGATTTGTGGAATATGTTTTGGGGCTTGAATTTAAACTTATTGGACGTGGAAGATGTTAAAAAAAGCAGTGAAGAAGAGGAAGAGATAAAATTTGATGAATCTGGAAAATCGTCAATCTTTGATAAATTGGGAAAAATCGTTAATAAAATTCTTGATTGTTGCAGAGAATAGTTAACGTCATTACATAAAAAGCACAAAGCAAGATTTTTATTATCTGTTTTGTGTTTTTTATTTTAAATTTATTTTATGCCAGAATTACCAGAAGTAGAGACTATTGTTAGGGATTTGAGAAAGAAAATTATTGGCCGAAAAATAGAATCGGCTTGGTTTGATTCACCCTTCCAAGTTTCTTGTGAAGAAATTTGGGAGGGCAAGTCTAGATTTGTTAAGGCGCCTAAGTTGAGCGAATTTTCAAAACAAATAAAGGGATTAAAAATTATTGATGTTCAGCGTCGAGCCAAAAATATTCTTATTTATTTTAGCGCCGATAAGATGTTATTAATTCATCAGAAAATGACAGGGCATTTGTTATATGGAAAGTGGAGTATGATGGATGGAAAGTTGAAGTCTTCATTGAGTGGAGCGATGCAAGATAGGGTTAATGATTTTATTCATTTTATTTTATATTTTGAAAATGGTTGGCAATTGGCTTTATCCGATATGAGAAAATTTGCCAAAGTAATCTTTGCCAGTAAAGAGAGTATTGAAAATTTAAAAGAAATTAAAGAATTGGGTCCGGAGCCATTAGAAAAAAATTTTGATTTTAAAAAATTTGAAAAAATTATTGGTAATAAAGCGGGGAAAATAAAACAAATTTTAATGGATCCTTATGTGATAGCCGGTATTGGTAATATTTATTCTGACGATATTTTGTGGGAAGCTCAGATTCATCCATTTCGTTCGGCTAAGTCATTGGATAAAAAGGAGTTAAAAAAGATATTTTTGGCGATTAAAAAGATATTAACTCAGGCGGTGAAGTTGCGCGGCACCTCTATTAGCGATTATCGCGATGTGGAAGGAAAGAAAGGTTATTATGTCGAGAAACGCAGGGTTTATCGAAGGGAAGGAGAAAAATGTTTTCGTTGTAAAAGTGAAATAAAAAGAGTTAAAATGGGAGGAAGATCGGCTCACTTTTGCCCGAAGTGTCAGAAATTATCATGATAATTTTAATTTACGGAAACGACGGTTATCGTATTAGTCAAAAAACAAAAGAATACATCGATGTTTTTCAAAAGAAACATGGTGGTTTTTTGGGTCTTAGGAAGTTTGATTTGAAAGATAAAGATGGATTTGAGGAGTTAAAGAAGTTTTTTGAAATTTCTTCCATGTTTGCTTCTAAGAAGTTGGCGGTAGTAGATAATTTTTTTAGCGGTTCTAATGTAGAAAAATTGGAAGAGTTTTTGAAAAAGTCAGATATTACAAAGTCACAAGAGAGCTTTCTTCTTATCTCCGAAGCGCATGTGAATGAGCTTAAAGAAAAGGGAAAGAAGTTGTTGGATTGGGTAATTAAGAAGGCGGAACAAAAACAGGAATATAAAACATTCAAGAATTTTTCCGAAGCCAAAATTTGGCTTAAAAAAGAGTTTAAAGATTTTAATATTGAAGATTCTGCTTTGTCTTTACTTTTTGAGTCTTTCGGTTCTGATACGTGGCGTTTGGCCAATGAATTAAAAAAAATAGAAGCTTATAAACAGGATGAAAAAATTACCAAGGCTGATGTTTTGGAAATGTCCGTATTAGAAGCGCATCCTAATATTTTTCAAATTTTTGATAGCTTTTTCGCACAAGATAAAAAGAAAGCCCTCTATAATTTTGAAGAAGCCATTAATTCGGGGATAGACGAGGGGATGCTTTTTAATGTTTTTATAGATCAAATCCGCACGGCTGTTTATTTGGTTTTGGGCAGAGAAAAAGAATTGGACTGTCATCCTTATAAAATTCAGAAAATAAAATCAAAATTGAGAAACTTCAAAAAAGATCAATTAATGGAATTGTTCGATGATTTGGCTGAGATTGATTTGGGCGTGAAGACTGGAAAAATGGATTATATTACGGCTTTTGAAAAAATAATTTTAAGTATTTAATTGTATTCAAGTTTATTGAGTAAAATAAAATGGCTCCGACATTATGTCGGAGCCATGCTCATCTTCAGTTGGAGTGACTAGAGATGAGTTGTTGGATGGTGTACAATGCGAGTCGAATAGGACCGCGTGTCCACCGTTGCAGTGATTCTTTGCAGAATCCAATCTTTTCGATTTTTACCGGCAAAATTTCAAACCCCGCCTTTTTGAGGAGTTTTTTGCATTTGAAGTTTTGCAGATATTGGGCGATGGAAATGACCTTTGTTACTCCTAATTCTTTGAAAATAGGAATGGCTTGGGCGATTATTTCCTCGCTGCTCAGGTGCCGTTCGTTTGGTTGCGTTCTGTTGATGATGAGGTCGGGTCGAATTTTTACTTCTTGAAAAGTATAATCCAACGCGATTTCCCATTGCAGGATGAGTACCGGAATGTTGTCCGCTCTTTGGATTCTTCTATAGATCTTCCGAGCGATTTTTCCTATGATCTCGTTGCATTTGTTTGGATAGATTCCGTACTCTTCCTCCTCGGTTAACCCGAACGAAAAGGCGATGATCCCAATATTTTCCATAAAAACCTCCTAGATTTTTGGAACTATTATTAATATATAATAAATTGACCATTCTGTCAAGAAGAATAAGATTGTATGAGATGCGGCGGATAGGTTATTGATTGTTGAGTGAGGATGTGACAATGTGATATAATAAACTTATGGATAATAATTTAGAGCAAAATAATATTCTCAGAGAGGGACAAAGAAGCAGAAAAAAAATAATTATTGCCACTGTTCCTATCTTTGGCCTGATCTTAATCATCGCGCTTGTTTTTATTATTAATCTTCCTAATGCAACTTGTTTTGATGGGAAGCAAAATGGAAATGAAACTGGTGTTGATTGTGGTGGTTCCTGTGTGACTTGCGCCATCAAGAATGCTAAAAGCTTGGAGATCGTCAGCCAGCCCGTGGCATTGGATGTCGGTAGTGATTTTATTGCCATTTCGGCTAAAATTAGAAATTCCAATGTCGGTTATGGGGTAAAATTTACTTACCAAATTAATTTTTTGGATTCTTTTGGTCAGATTAAAAATACTATCAGTGATAATTCTTATATTTATCCTTCTAGCGCCAAGTTTTTAGTTATTCCCAAAGTTGAAATGAAAAAAACAGATTTTTCTAGAATGGAAATAGTTTTTGATCAAAATAGTTTTGAATGGTTTGCTTCCGAGAAGACCTCTAAGGATTTGTTTAGCATTTATGATGTGCAGGCGCAATTTTTGGAAGATGCAAAAAATCCCGGGTATTTGAAGGTAACCGGTAAAATTAATAATAAAATGACAAACAGTTTTCCTTTAGTGGATGTGGTAATTTTGGTTTATTCTAAGACTGGCGAGTTGTTAAATGCCGTAAAAACAGGGATAAATAATTTATCCGGCAATACGACTCAACAGTTTGAATATACTTGGATGGCTTATTTCCCGAATTTACAGCAATCTAATCTCAATAAAATTGAAGTTTATCCCGATAGTTTGATGCAATAATTTCTTACTCCTTTTTTATGGAAAGAAAAACAGCCGCTTAAAGCGGCTGTTTTTTTAGGTATTATTTAGCGAAAGGATTTCTAGCATCGTGCACTTCAAAGTGTAAGTGGCAGCCAGTGGAATATCCAGTATCTCCCATTAGACCGATTTCATCTCCACTGGAAACATATTCTCCTTCTTTCACGTCGATTTGACTTAAGTGCGCGTATAAAGTTTCGGTACCATTAGGATGTTGAATTTTAATGTTATTGCCGAAACCAGAATCCCAACCCAAGCTTACGTCTGTTACTAAGCCTTCAGCGGAGGCTGATATGGTAGTGCCGCAACGATTAGCTATATCAACGGCATTGTTGCCATGCAAAATGCCCCAATTAATTCCAGTCGTGGGGATAGAATAATAATTCGGATATGAGGGGAGAGTAGCTGTTTTTGTTTGGGATGACGCGCGCGGAGTTTGTTGTGGTATTTTACCATCGGGAATAATTAAAGTTTCACCCGGTTTAAGAGTATTGTTTTTTAGATTGTTGAACTCGGTAATTTTTTGTGGATCTGCGGAATAATATGTGGCAATGGCTTCTAAAGTGTCGCCAACTTTTATTTCATGCTTAACTCCGGAAATCGGTAAAATAACAATTTCTTGCCCGGGTTTTAAATAGTTACTTTTTAAATTATTGGCCCAAGTGATGGAGTTGCGGTTTATTCCAAAATCGGCAGCAACGGTAGAAAGGGTGTCTCCTTTTTGCACGGTATAAATTAAAACCCCGCTTCTTTCTTGGCGAATGCTGGTAAGAGGGGAATTTTGATTATTGAGGGAGTCTTGGCTGGAAATATAAAATCCCAACAAGTCTTCGGGTTGACCTGAAGTATCGCTTTTGGTGGTTGCAATAGTATTTTCTTGAGGGGCGTCGGATTTTAAATTTTGAGTGTCATTTTGGGTTTGAGGGGGGATAATTGACTCTCCTGAGGTAAATTCTATTCCTTCGTTTTTTGTTTCTAATCCACCGATTACTCCGCTATCGTAGTTGGCTAAACTGGCTAAGGGCTTTTCTAAAGTAAAATTCAATAGAATAAAGCCGATAGTTAAAGAAAGGGTAAAAATAGCAGTAAAAAACACTCTTTGGTCTCTAAAAACACAAAGAGGCTCTCCGTTGAAGAGCCGCTTAAAATATGGGTTTTTTTGTCTTAACCGTTCGAGGCCGTGTTTAGCCAGCCAATAATAATGTCCGAAAAGAGTACTAATAGGTTAAAATTTTAATTTTTCTCTCAATTTCTCACGATTTTCGTTGGAAAAACGATAAAAATAAAGATTATATATATTTTACCCTATGGGAACCTGGTGTCAACATCTCGTGGACATATTAAGGCATAGGTGTCAAGTCTTAAAAATCTGCCCATAATCTCCTTGAATAAGTGATTCTAGGTTTGTTTTGGGATAATCTCGAAGCCTTAATGGCGTTTTTTTATTCTTTTTTTGTTCTTTCTCGAATAAATATGATAAAATAGGTAAACTATGGATAAAGATTCTATTTTAAATGAGCTTAATGAATATCAAAGGCAAGCCGCGATTCAGACCGAGGGGCCGGTTTTGATTATTGCCGGCGCCGGTTCTGGTAAAACAAATACCATTACTCATCGTCTGGCCTATTTGATAGCTACGGGTGTTTCTGCCGATAATATTATTGCTGTCACTTTCACTAATAAAGCGGCAGAGGAAATGAAGGAGAGGGTGGCTAAAATTTTAGGCAAGAAGACCTTGGAATACGACAAGCCCTTTGTTGGCACTTTTCATCGTTTGGGCGTGAGGATCTTACGCGATCTTTGGGAAAGGACAAAAAGAAGCAGAAGTTTCACTATCTTTGACGAAGACGATTCTCGCAGTTTGATTAAAAAATGTTTAGAAGAGTTGAGTTTGCCTAAAGAGCAGTTTAATTACGGGGCGGTGCGTGAAGAAATTTCTCGCGCCAAAAGTGAATTAATTGATAGTATAGTTTATGAAAAACAGGCAATGAACTTTTTTCAGGAGAATGTGGCTAAGGTTTATAAGCTATATGAAGAAAAATTAATTAAAAGCAATGCTTTCGATTTCGACGATTTGATTAAAATGCCAGTAGAAATTTTTAGAGATAATCCCGATGTTTTAGAAAAATATCAGGATCTTTGGCGCTATATTATGGTTGATGAATACCAGGATACTAATACTAGTCAATATTCTTTGATTAAAATGTTAGCGAGCAAATATCGTAATTTATGTGTGGTGGGAGACGATGATCAATCTATCTACTCTTGGCGTCAGGCAGATTTTAGAAATTTTTTAAATTTTGATAAGGATTGGCCGGATACCAAAATTATTGTTTTAAAAGAAAGTTATCGTTTGACTAAGAGTATTTTGAACGCTGCGCAGGAAATTATTAAAAATAATAAATGGCGTAAGGAAAAAGTATTGATTACTAATAATTCCGAGGGTTCTCCTATCTTTTTGGTACAGACTAGGGATGAAATGGCAGAGGCTGATTTCGTTGTTGGGATGATAAGTAAGATGATGAGTACTAGGCGTTATGAGTTGAGGGATTTTGCCGTATTATATCGCATCAACGCTCAATCTCGAGTTTTGGAAGAATCTTTTTTGAAGAGCGGCATTGCTTATGATATTTTTGGAGGTACTAAATTTTATGAACGCAAGGAAGTTAAAGATCTTCTTGCTTATTTGAGAATATTAGCTAATCCCGATGATTTGGTTGGATTGGAAAGAATTTTAAATGTTCCGGCTAGAGGTATTGGCGAGAAAAAAATGGAAAGGGTTTTCAACTCCAATGATGCCAAAACGGTTTGGGCTAATTTGAAAAATTTGCCAGAAGCAAATGGTTTCGTTGGGATTATGGAAGAATTAAAGGGATTGATTGGAGTGCAAACTGTTTCTGTGATTTTGCGCACTATAGCGGAAAAAATAAAATACAAAGAATACCTGGAATCTACTGGCAAGCAGGGTAAGGAGCGTTGGCAGAATGTTCTAGAGTTTTTACGTTTGGCTGAAGATTTTGATGAGATGAAAGATCGGGGTTTGGAAAAGTTTTTGGAACAAGTAGCGCTTTTTCAGGGTGGTGATAGTCGTAAACGCGACAAAAATGTTGTTCAGTTGATGACGTTACATAGCGCCAAGGGTTTGGAGTTCAAAATTGTTTTTATAGTGGGTTGTGAAGAGGGGATTTTGCCTCATTCGCAATCGCAGTTTTCTCCCGAAGAATTGGAAGAAGAAAGAAGATTAACTTATGTGGGAATGACTCGCGCCAAACAAGAAGTATATTTGGTTTTAGCTTTCAAGCGTAGATTATTTGGAAGTTCAACAGTGAATCCGCCATCAAGATTTTTAAGTGAAATTCCGCAACATCTCTTTCAAATTATTGAAACCGATGAGGATTTAATCGGCTTTGTTGATCCTGACTGTCCCGATATTGAGGGGATTGATTTGAGTTCTTGATAATGATAGGCTATTCTTAGTTCTTGATAAATCAAAAAAGGAGGAATAATGGTAATTGAAAAAAAGAGGACAATCGATAATTTAGAAAGAGGATTAAGAATATTGGAAAAACAGCTGAAGCCATTGGTAACAGAGAATACGAGAAAAGCATACTTGGATATTGTAGATGCGGCTGAGGACCAAATAGAAACCATGAAACAACTTGTTGAAAGTATCAAAGCTGATAGAAAACGTATTAAGGAAATAAAGACCAGAAAGTAATATTTAGTATTAAAAAAGATAATTTAAAACAGCTCCGCCATGGCGGAGCTGTTTTTTTAAATCACTATATTAATCAGTCTATTTTTTATGAAGATTATCTTTTTGGGGGTTTGTCCGTTTAGAAATTGCTTTATTTTCTCTTGTTTCATAACTAGTTTTTCTGCATTGTCTTGCGAGATATCAATCGGGGATTTGATTCTATCTCGCACCTTTCCATTGATTTGCACAATTAATTCGAAATCTTTTTCTATTAAGAATTTTTCATTATATTTTGGCCATTTTTCCAAATGGATGGATTTTTTGTGTCCTAGCATTTGCCATAATTCTTCGGTAATGTGTGGAGCAAAGGGAGCGAGGATTTTCAAAAAGTCTTCTAAATATTCTTTTTTAACTTGTGGCATCGCCAAAGAATCTGATTCTTCTTTCTCGGTAAAAACGTTCAAGCATTCCATCATTCCACTAATAGCGGTGTTAAAGGAAAGATTTTCTATGTCTTTAGTGGCGCGCTTAATGGCTTGGTGCAAGGCTTTTCTTTGTTTGGCATTGTCTTTTATTTTTTTCCAATTGGTTGCTTTGATTTGTTCTGAAATTAAATTCCAAATACGATTTAAAAATCTATTTACTCCGCTGATTCCGGCTGCGTCCCACGGTTTCATAGTTTCCAATGGACCCATAAACATTTCATACATTCTTAGAGTGTCGGCGCCGTATTCTTTAATAATTTCATCAGGATTGACCACATTACCCTTGGACTTGGACATTTTTTCGCGGTTATCGCCAAGAATAATTCCTTGATTGATTAATTTTTTGAATGGTTCATTAGAGGTGAGTAATTTTTGGTCGTATAAGAATTTGTGCCAAAATCTAGCGTAGAGCAAATGCAAAACAGCGTGTTCGGCTCCGCCTACATATAAATCTACCGGCATCCAGTATTTTTCTTTTTTTGCGTCAATAAAAGCTTTTTTATTTTTCGGATCAATGTATCTTAAGTAATACCAGCAAGAACCAGCCCATTGTGGCATGGTGTTGGTTTCGCGTTTGGCTGGGCCACCGCATTTAGGGCATTTTGTATTAACCCATTTTTCAATACTAGCCAAGGGAGATTCTCCTGTGCCGGATGGTTGGTATGATTTTACTTTTGGTAATTTGAGTGGCAAATCTTTTTCTTTCAAGGGAACGTTACCGCATTTTTCGCATTTGATTATAGGAATTGGTTCTCCCCAATATCTTTGTCTGGAAAAAACCCAGTCGCGTAAATGATAGGCGACAGTTTTTTTGCTGGAGGTGTAAAGACAGATTTTTTCTTTGGCGATTTCATTATTTAATCCGCTAAAATTACCGGAATTAATTAAAGTTCCGTTACCAGTGTAAATTTCATCCATACCCACAATTTCTTTTTCTGGTTTGATTACTTGAATAATCTCTAAATTGAATTTTTTGGCAAATTCAAAATCGCGAGTATCGTGAGCAGGAACAGCCATAATAGCTCCTGTTCCATAGCCCATCAAAACATAGTCGGAAATCCAAATGGGAATAGGGCGATTATTGGCGGGGTTAATGGCTTCAATGCCGTGTAATTCTACGCCGGTTTTTGATTTTTGCGGATCGGTGCGCTCTTCTTCTGTTTTTTGAAAAGCAGCATCGGCGTATCTTTCTACTTCGGAATGGTTGGTTACGTGAACTTTCCATTGTGAAATTAATGGATGTTCCGGGGATAGTACTAAATAAGTAGCCCCGAATAAAGTGTCTGGTCGAGTGGTAAAGACTTCTATTTCTCCGATTCTGCCCACATCGGATTGAACTTTAAATTTAATATGCGCTCCTTCTGATCTTCCAATCCAATTTCTTTGCAAATCCTTAACACTTTGTGGCCAATCTAATTTGTCTAATCCTTCAAGTAATTTATCGGCGTAGTCGGTAATTTTAAGCATCCATTGTCTAAGTTTTTTCTTTTCTACAACAGAATTGCATCTCGCGCATTTATTATCAATTACTTCTTCATTGGCTAATCCAGTTTTACAGGAGGGGCAAAAGTTAATAGGCTTGTAGTCTTCATAAGCAAGACCCGCTTTAAAGAGTTGTAAAAATATCCATTGAGTCCATTTATAATATTCCGGATCGGTGGTGTTTATTTCTTTGCTCCAATCATAAGAAAGACCAAAGCTTTGAATTTGGCGTTTAAAATTTTTTACATTTTTTTCTACAACTTGTTCCGGATGAGTATTTGTTTTAATGGCATAGTTTTCAGCCGGTAAGCCAAAAGCATCCCAACCCATAGGGTGGACTACGTTATGATTGGTCATTCTTAGATAGCGGGAATAGATATCGGTAGCCACATAGCCCTCCAAGTGTCCTACATGCAATCCGTCTCCTGACGGATAGGGGAACATATCCAAAACGTATTTTTTGGGTTTTTTGGAAAAATCCTGGCTTTGCCAGTTTTTGTATTTGTTTTTTGCCCAAACTTTTTGCCATTTAGGCTCGATTTTAAGATGATTGTATTTCATACGCGTATTTTAATTATACGCGAAAATAAGCTTTGGGCAAGGTTTTTAAAGGATATAAATTATTTGACATATTTTTTTAAAGTTCTATAATATTTTTGTTCTTTAAAAACTCATAAAGACTTAACCCTGAGAGGGGTAGGCAGAGAAAAAGGAGCTGACCATGAAAAAAGTGATGGTCGGTGACGTGCCGGGTAAAGTGCTTGGCATGTTGACGGATTTGGGCCACAAGCTTCAACACGGGGTTATTACTCCCGAACAATTGGCGGAATTTTTAAAAAAAACAAAGCCAACTGATTCGGATGTAGCAAAGCCTTTGGTTTCTACTGAGGAATTTATTATTAATAATGTTTATAATTGGCGTCTTTTTTATCAAAAGTTTTTTAATCTCCATTTGGATTTTTCCGAGGTTTATATTCCTAAATATCCTGGTAGAGGATGGAATCTGCTTATTGTTGCTAAGGGTGTAACCTTGGAGATGCTTTTTCAGAAATATCGAGCTATTTATGGATGGGGATGGAAGTGGACGGATGAAAATTTGGATCAGATTGTCGTTTCTGTGCGCAATAGTGAGACTGGATCTTATGCTGTTTGGGTCAGCGATAATCAAGAATCGGATGACGATCTCAAAAATTTATCAGCCAATTTTGTTGAATCCAATAATATAATTACTGAAACTTTGGCGGAAAGATTGCTTCAAGAATTCAAATTTTATAACAAGACAGGCAAGCATTTGGATGTGATTGGCTCCACTCTTTGTGGCGATTCTCGATGGAATGGCCTCGTGCCTAGTGTGAGTTGGCGTCAAGATGATAATGGTGGCGGAATTCATATTAATTGGCAGAGTTGCAATCGTTCTAACAGAGCTCTGGGAGCTCGTAGAGTAATAATTTAAATTTTAAAAAAGAGCGGACACGAAGTGTCCGCTCTTTGATTTTTTATTTATAATTCTGCTAAGTTTTTTCCTACTTTAGAATCAGCTTTAATTTCTACAGAGTCTAATTTAAAAGTATTTTCCATTATTTTATCTATCAATTCTTTGGCTTTTTCGGAATAATTTTTGTAAACTTCAAAAATCAATTCATCATGGATTTGTAAAAGCATTTTTATTTTATCGGTTAATTTTTTTTCTTTTAAATTTTTATCAATTTCAATCATGGCTATTTTAATAATATCCGCTGCCAAGCCTTGAATGGGGAAGTTGATAGCGGCGCGTTCGGCCATGGCGCGATATTTTTGATTTTGTGAAGCTAAATCTAATACCCATCTTTTCCTGCCAGTCAAAGTAGTGATATAGCCGATTGTTTTTCCTTGCTCAATAATTTTTTCTTGCCATTCCTTGATGCCGCTAAAATCATGATAATACTCTTCAATGAAATTAGCCGCTTTTTCTTTGGGTAATCCCGCCTCTTGAGCGAATGCGCGACTGCCCATGCCGTACAAGACCCCAAAATTTAAAACTTTGGCTTGTCTTCTCATTTCCGGAGTAATTTTGTCTATGGTGGTGTTGTTTATTTCTGAAGCGGTTAAAGAGTGAATGTCTTTTCCTTCTTTAAATGCTTGGGTCATTTTTTTGTCTTGGGAAAGCGCTGCGGCAATACGTAATTCTATTTGAGAATAGTCTAAGCTGATTAAAACTTTTTCCGGATCGCAAACAAATCCTTCTCTAATCTTTTGAGCCCATTGTCCTTGAGCTGGAATATTTTGTAAATTAGGATTATCGGAAGATAGGCGCCCAGTGGTCGTACCAGCTTGATTATAATTGGTATGAATATGTTTTTTTTCATCCGCTAGTTCTGGTAGGGGGTCAATATAAGTATTTTTTAATTTCATCAATTCGCGATGCTTCAAAATCAGCGGGATAATAGCATGTTTATCGGCTATCTTGTTTAATTCGGTTTCTTGCGTGGAAATTACTCCACCCGGAGTCTTTTTTAGTCCTTTGGTGGAGATATTTAATTTTTGGAATAAAATTTCCGAAAGTTGTTTGGGTGAGCTGATATTGAAATCGGATTCGGCTAGTTTATGAATTTGTTCTTCCAGTTCTTTTATCTCTTTTGTGATTTCTTTGGAAAGTTTTTGAAAATGCGGAATGTTTAATTCAATGCCATCTGTTTCCATTTGTCCTAAAATGGGAATTAAAGGCATTTCAATATTGTAAAAAACATTTTCTAATTCTAGTTCTTTTATCTTTTTTCTTTGCAGCTCCTTAATTTTTTTGATAGTGGCCACTTTCTTTTCGTTGATAGGGAAGTCAATTTTAAAACTACGCTGGTATATTTTTTCTATAGAATAATCTTTAACCTCGGAATTTAAAAGCCAGCTGGCGATTTTTATATCGTGATGAAAGCCCGCCAATTCAATATTTAAATTTTTTAGTTTTTTATAAAGTTCTTTTAATTGCCAGCCAGTCTTTAAAATTTCTGGCGATTCTAGCATGGGTTTGATTAATTGCAGTTCATTGCTATTCAAAGGGATTAAAGAGATTTTATAATCCCAAATGATTTCCAATACCTCGCCTTCATTATAGAGGGTTATTTCATCGCCGCTTTTTACGGTGTTTAAAGATGTTAAATCTCCTTCTGGATTAATAGCTTCTTTCGGCGCATTTGATTGTTCCGGGTTTGGCTGTTCTATTTTCTCATCTTCTGTTTTGTTTATGGAGGCCATTTTTAATCTGGGAATTAAACTATCAAAACGCCATTCTTTAAAAAGAGGAACAATCTTATTGGGGTCAAAATCGTTGAATTTTAAATCTATAAGAGACGTGCCTAGTGTTATGTCTTTTCTAATGGTGGCTAGATATTTACTGAAGAAAGCTTGTTCTTTTTGTTCTCGTAATTTTTTGATTGTCCCGGATTTTATTTCTTTGGGTGGTTCAAAAAGCGGATCTTCCATTGCCTTATAAAGATTTTCCAAAGAACCATATGCTTTTAAAATAGTAATGGCTCCTTTTTCGCCGATGCCTAGAACTCCAGGTATATTGTCAGAGGGGTCGCCTTTGATTCCTTTGAAGTCGGTCATTTGATTGGGCAATAATTCAAATCTGGCTTTTACAGCCTCTTCATCATATATAGTGGTTTCTTGCCAGCTTTTTTTCATGGTGTAAACCATGACTTTTTTATCTTCTACTAATTGCAGAGTGTCTAAGTCGCCGGTTACGATAAGGACTTTGTCCGCTTCGTTTTTGAATTTCTCCGTTAAAGCTCCAATGAGATCATCCGCCTCAAATCCCGATTTTTCAAAATGTTTTATTCCTAAAGCATCAAAAAGTTTTTTTGTGGCAGCGAATTGCGGCCCCAGATCTTCCGGAGTTTTCTCTCTTTTTCCTTTGTATTCTTTAAACTCTTGGTGTCTAAAAGTCGGTTCTCCCAAGTCAAAACAAGCCGCTATATGAGTGGGATTCAATTCGCGTATCATTTTTAAAATAATATTAGTGGTGCCATAAACAGCGCCAATGGGTTCTCCTTTGGGCGTAGTTAATGGGGGTAGGGCATGGAAGCATCGGTGAATGAGGGCATTTGCATCTATAATAACCAGAGTTTTCATAAAAGTGTGATACCAATATTTGTATGATTAATATTGGTCGTCGATGACAATACTTCTTTTATTTTTACCGACCACTTTAAAATTAATCCAAATCGCATTTTTAGGAATAAGTTTTTTGATTTTTTCCGGCCATTCAATAAAAATAATATTCTTAGGATTTTTGATTATTTCTTTAAATCCCAAAACCAATACTTCTTGCGGTTGATCGAAACGATAACAATCAAAATGATATAGTTCAGAAAACGGTAATTTTTTATCCAGAGGAAATTTTTTCATTAATACAAAGGTGGGGCTTAGAATTTTTTCCTTTATTTTTAGGGCTTTGGCAACCCCTTGAATAAATGTGGTTTTGCCGGCTCCCAAATCTCCTTGTAGGGCAAAAATATTAGGGTTGTCATGGGAATTTTTAGTGATGGTTTTTACGAGTAATTCGGCGATTTTTTGTGTTTGTTTCGGAGAATTAGTAATCATAACATCAATATTTTAACATACTTTACTTTATATTTGAAATGATTAATATAAGATTTAGCTATTTAAATACATCAATAAGGAGCTGGATATGTGCCTGTTTTTTCTTTGGTTGATCCCATTCGTCGCTTGGATATTTTCTTTCTGTACCATCATTCGTATGTTTGCTGTTGTTTTCAATAAAAAATATTCTGATTTATTGTTTGGGTTTAAAATTTTTTCTGTTTTTTCTTCCGCTATGTTATATTTTTTGATAATTTTTCCCGATCTTTCGGATTTGTTTATTTATCAATTTTAAAATTGAAGGAGGAAACACGAAAAAACAGAAATGTCCCATGTGTGGCAAAAGAAAGTGGAGATATAAAAGCGTTTCATTTGAAAAAAGTTTTTTGCAGAAAGTATTGAAGCATTTTATTTCACCTGTTGTTTCCGATTCCTCTAGCCGTGGATATTGGCGCGAATGTCATTGTTGCGGCTATCGGGATTATCCACCCACAGCTTAAATAACAAAGGGTTCTGATGTATTTTTCAGAACCCTTTTTTCATTGATTTTTAGATTATTATCAGGTTAAATATAATTATGAATGAGATTTTTGAGATTGAAGGTGGTAAAAAAATCAGCGGAGAAATTTCGGTAATGGGCACTAAAAATGGCGCCCTGGCAATTTTGTCTGCCTGCTTGTTAACTAAAGAACCTTGCGTCATCAAAAACATTCCTTTAGTGACTGATGTGTTGACTATGATAGAAATCATAAAGAGTTTGGGTGCAGAAGTGGAATGGCTGGAAGAGAAGACTATTAAAATTCAGGCCAAAGATTTGAAGTTGGAGCCGGAAAGTCTTTTAGCAAAAAAGATTAGAGCATCCGTGTTGATTGCTGGTCCGATGTTAGCGCGTATGAAAGAAATAAAAATCGCTAAGCCGGGCGGATGTCGCATTGGCGTTAGGGGATTAGATGCGCATTTGGAAGGATTCGGCGATGTTGGAGTGATATCGGAACAAGAAGAAAAAGAGAAATACTATTTAAAATCCCCGGAAAATATAAGTAATAGTGTTGTTATTTTAAAAGAGTTCAGTGTGACTGCTACGGAAAATTTAATGATGCTTTTTGCTGGTCAAGAAGGAATTAATGAAATTCATTTGAGCGCTACTGAGCCTCATATTGTTGAATTGGGAGAATTTTTGAAAAAAATGGGTGTAGAAATTGATGGTTTGGGCACTCATTCCATTAGAATTAAAGGTGGTAAAAATTTAAGAGGTGTAGAACATTTTATTTGGCCTGATTATATTGAAGCCGGAACTTTTATGGCTTTGGCTGCTTCTACTAGAAGCGACTTGACGATTAAAAATACTCCAGTAGAATATATGGAGATGATTTTTCGTAAGTTGAAAGAATTCGGAATTTCATATAAGATGGATAAAGAGTCTGTCTTAATTGAGGGGAGTATTTCTCATTTGATAGGAACAAAAATTCAAACCATGCCTTATCCTGGTTTTCCGACTGATTTGCAATCTCCTTTTGCTGTGATTGGCACACAAGCGCAGGGTAATACTTTGGTTTTTGACACTCTTTTTGAAGGGAGATTCAAATATGTTGATGAGCTGAATCAAATGGGCGCGAAGATTACTATTTGTGATCCGCATCGTGTTTTAATAGCCGGTCCTACTCCGCTTTATGGTGCGAAGATTAAAACGTGTGATTTACGCGCTGGAGCGACAATGATCATTGCTGCCTTGGTTGCCGAGGGTAAAAGTCAATTGGTTGGAGCAAATGAAATTGATCGAGGTTATGAAAAAATAGAAGAGAGGTTGCAGAAAATCGGAGCAGAAATAAAAAGAGTTCAAATTGAAAATTAGCATATGTTTATAAAAAAAATAGGAATTGATTTAGGTACAACTAATACTTTGGTTTTTATTCCCAATAAAGGGGTGGTGGTTTTTGAACCTACTATTGTGGCTTATGATTTAAATGATAATAAAGTTTTGGCTGTGGGTAGGGAAGCGAAAGAAATGCTTGGTAGAACTCCTAATGATATTGGAGCTTATCGTCCATTAAAGGATGGTGTGATTGCCGATTATAAGACTACTAGAGCTATGTTGAAATATTTTATTGCCAAAGTATTGGGCAGTTTTAATATTTTAAAGCCGGTTGTAATTATTTCTGGACCAGCTGGCATTACTTCTACTGAACGTCGCGCCGTAATTAATGCAGCTATGGATGCTGGGTCTAGAGAAGTTTATTTGGTGCGCGAGCCAATTTTGGCTGCTTTGGGAGCCGGTATTCCTATTAATTCCGCTTCCGGACATTTAATTGTTAATATTGGTGGTGGCACGAGTGAAGTGGCGGTTATTTCTTTGGGTGGTATTGTTTCCTGGGCATCTTTAAGAGTGGCTGGCAATAAATTTGATGAAGCTATTATTGAGTATGTCAAAAAGAAATATAATTTAGCGATTGGAGAACAAACTGCGGAAAAAATAAAAATAGAAATTGGTTCAGCTATTCAGCAAAAAAATAAAATGGAAGCTGAGGTTCGCGGTAGAGATTTGGATTCTGGATTGCCGAAATCAATTGTTATGAATTCTAATGAGATCGCCGAGGCGATCTCCGGACATTTGGAAGAGATTAGTGAAACAATTCGCACCGTCTTTTTGAATACTCCGCCGGAATTGGCCGCTGATATTATTGAAAAAGGTATTGTTATCTCCGGAGGAGGAGGGTTATTAAAAAATATTGATGAATATATCAGCAAAGTAACTGGCGTCAATGCTTATGTGGCTGAAGATCCTCTTTATTGCGTGGCTAAAGGCACCGGAATTATTTTAGAGCACGTAGATATGTATAAACGCGCTATGATGAGCAAAAAATAAAGCTTCCTTTGGAGGGAAGATAAATATGAAAACGGAAGATTATTTTAAAAAAATTATTGATAAAAATTTAATTGATGGAAGTTGGCTTTTTTTGGGAATAGATGAAGATGCAAAATTTAAATTTGTTTTGGATTTAGCGGAAAAAATTTCTGATATTAGTAATATTTTTATAATATCTTCGTTAAATAAAGTTAGCGAAGATATTCCTTTGCGCTTTCAAGTTTGGGAACCGTCTATTGAAAGCGCGCGACAAGCTATTCATTTTTTGTCGTTAACTACTACTAGTAAAAAAGTTTTTATTGTTAACGCAGCCGAGGATTTGGAAAATGCTGCGCAGAACGCTTTGCTCAAGACAGTAGAAGAACCCAATAATAATTCGGTTATTTTCTTTATTGCTAAGAATGAGAGCCGTATTTTGCCTACTTTGTGTTCCAGAATGAAGTCTGTTAATTTACCCGTTTTTGATAGAAAAAAATATTTTCAAAAAAGATTGACGAAAGAGGCGGAGGAATATCTTTCTGGTTCTAAAAATTCTTCAACGTGTTTTAAAAAAGTTTTAGCATTGGATGATGGTGGTAAAATGCTTTTTATAGAAAATATTATGGTTTTATTACGTGATAGAATGCTGGATTCCGTCGGTCTTTCCAATTTGAAAATATCTGATTTGAAAAGTGTCGGCAATGGCAATGAAGTTGGAGAATCTTTAAAGATTTTCTCTCGCTTGGAAGATTATAATGTTAATTTTCGTTTGCAGTTGGAAAATTTGGTCTTTAAAATTTCTAGATAATCCATGAATAAGATATTTCCTGGCATAATTTTAATAATTGTGGTTGGTGTAGTTGTTTATCTTGCCCCATGGCTTTCTGGATTTTTTACTAGTGGTAGCTTAGCTAATTTTGGTCCCAATGCTTCGGTCTTCTATTTTTCTAATGATGCTGGACTTAGTTTTTCTTCACAGGATGACGGATTAATGACGAGTGAGGCTATTGATGTTGTTTTTGCTCCCGACCAATCAAGATATTTAATTACTAATCAAGGAGTTTTTGAATTTAATAGTCAGGGGCAAAAGTGGAAAAGATTAAAAGATGATACTGGTATTATGGATTATCCTTTAGTGGTTCGTTCTATGGTCTGGAGTAAAGCTGGCGATGCCTTTTTAGCTATTAATAAAAACGGTCAGGGCAAGATTTATTATTCTTCCGATGGCCTTAAAACTTTGAATGAAGTTTATGTAACTAGCCAAGCCGATTCGGAAATAAAAGATTTACAGATTGATGAATCGGGAAGAATATATTTCCTTTCTTCTGAAAAGATTTTTGGCTATTCCGATAATAATGGCAAGACATTCCGTTTAATGACTCATCTAGATAGTATTTTTGAAAGAATCGTTATGAGCTCCAATGATAATAATGTTGTTTATCTTTGGGGAGCTCAGTTGGTCTATAAGAGTGTGGATGGCGGAAATAATTTTTCTAATTTGAGTGTTCCGTTTTCTGGTATTAATGATTTTTTTGTGGCTAATAATGGAGTGATTTATTCGGCTACGGACAAAGGTGTTTATCGATCTTTTGATGGCGGATGGAGTTGGGTGATTATGGATTCGTTGTTACCAAAAAATTTGTCATCCGGAGCAGTCGCATATAATAATGAAAAGAAATGCGTTTTAGCGGGATTTAATGGGAAATTGTATATTTCCGAAGATGGAGTAAGTTGGGCAATAAAAACAGTCGGAGTTAATTCTATTAATATGATTAAAATCAATCCTTTCAATGCCAATGAGGTATTGGTGGGAATGAAAAAATAACGTTATTAAAAAAATATGGAACAAATAATACAAAAATTTAAAGATGAAGTTGGTAAGGCATTGGAGTTTTTTAAAAACGAGTTGGCCGGAATTCGTTCTAATCGTCCTCATCCAGGATTGTTAGAGAGTGTAAAGGTGGAATATTATGGCTCTAATATGCCTTTAAAACAAATGGCTAATGTGCAGGTGAGTCCGCCTAATTGTTTGATTGTTCAAGCTTGGGATAAAGCTGCTTTACCGGCTTTGGAAAAGGCTATTCAAGCTGCTAATTTAGGGGTTTCTACTTCTAACGAAGGATCTCACATCAGAGTTGTTTTGCCTTCTTTATCAAAAGAACGCAGGGAAGAAATTTCCGCGTTGGTTAAAAGAAAAGCCGAAGAATCACGCATTAACCTCAGACATTTACGTGACGATGTAATAAAAGAAATTCAAAAGATGTTTGACGATAAGAAGATTGGTGAAGATGATAAATTTCGAAGAAAAGAAGAAATTCAGAAGTTGATTGAAGATTTTAGCAAACAGATCGACGAGCAAGTTAAGAAAAAGGAAGAAGAGTTAAATCAATAATTTTAAACAAATGTCTTTAATAATTTTTATTATCGTTTTAATCCTAGTTTTGTCTATCCATGAGTTGGGCCATTTCATTTTAGCCAAAATTTTTGGTGTGCGAGTAGACGAGTTCGGCATTGGTTATCCTCCGCGTATTTGGGGCAAGAAAATTAAAAATACTATTTATTCCATTAATTGGCTTCCTTTTGGAGCTTTTGTGAAAATTCTCGGAGAAGATGGGGATAATAAAGGTGATATAAATAGTTTTGCGAATCAAAAGCCTTGGAAAAGATTTGCAGTCTTGTCCGGTGGAATTATCGTTAATTTGGTTTGTGGAATGTTGTTGTTGGGTGTTGGGTATACCGTTGGTTTGCCGGTTTTAATTAATGAGAATGAAATGGAACAAGTGGAAAATCCCGGTTTATCCATTTTAAGTGTTTCCGGGGATTCTCCAGCAGAGTCATCCGGCTTAAAGGCTGGAGATATTATTTTATCAGCTAAGGTTGGAGAGGAAGATATAACAACTTTAACCCCGACAATTTTTTCCGAGTTCATTAAAAGTCATTTGGGAAAAGAAATTAATTTAACTGTTAAAACTACAGATGGGGTAATGGAAAAAGTTGCCGTAGCGCGTGAAAATCCTCCAGAAGGGCAGGGGGCTTTGGGCGTGTCTATTGGGCAAGTGGGATTTGTGCAATATGGATTTTTCAAAAGTATGTGGCTAGGTATTAAAAATGGTTTTCATGCTTTTATTAATACTTTTGTTACTGTTTATTATCTAATCAAAGGTTTGTTGGGTATTGGTCCTTCTATTGGAGAATTAGTTGGTCCTATTGGTATCACCGCTTTGGGTAGTCAATCTGTAAAATTGGGTCTCGGTTATTTGTTGCAATTTTTAGCTGGTATTTCTATTAATTTGGCGGCAGTTAATGCTATTCCTCTCCCGGCTTTAGATGGTGGAAGAATTTTATTCGTGTTATTGGAAAAAATAAAAGGTAAGCCAGTTAAAGCAAAAACTGAAAATATAGTTCATACTGCCGGCTTTGCTTTGCTTATTGTTTTATCCGTTTATATAGCAGTTAAAGACGTTATTAGATTGTTTTAAATATTATATTGACGCAGTAAAAATAAGAGTTTAAGATAATATTGTTGTTTTATGCGATAAATTTATGGAGAAAATAAATAATATTAATTTAGAACCAGAAGAAGATAAAAATATTTTGAAGAAAGCAACTGAAAGCATGGAAAAAGTCGCTGGAAAAGTCAGCGAATCCTTTGATCATTCAAAATTAAAGATAAAAACTATTGATAAAATAAAGGCCGTGTGGAATGGCGATAGATTAAATCATTATGATGGCAAGTCTGCCAAAGCAATGACTAAAAGGGAAGCGGCCGATGAGAAGATTAAAATTTTAACGGAACAAAATGAAGCGAAAGAGAAGCGTTTTAGGGAGCTTGGGGAAAAATCTTTTGGCACTCAAGATGTGCTTTTGTCTAAGGTTGAAGCAGAACTTTTAAAATCAAGGCAGAAAAATATAAAAAAAATTGAGAGCGCAAAGAATAAGAAAGACAAAGCTGAAACTCGTGTCAGATATTATGAGAATAAGAAAACTGTTTATGAAAATAAAGTAAAAAATACTGTTGGTAGAGTCACGGAGAAAGTTGATAAAAAATTGAAGCCTCATGAAATAAAGTTAGCGAATATTGGGAGTAAAATTGACGTATTAAATGAAGAAGTTGGAGTTTTTGAATCTGATAAAATAAAGCTCACAAAATACGTCGATGGTTTAAAGGGTAAACTAGAGGGCGCTATTTTTAAAGAAGAAAAGAGGGGCATCAAAGAAACGATATCTAAAATAGAAGTAGAAATTAGAAGAACTGAGAAACTTAAACAGGAACGTTTAAATGAAAAATCTAAATTAGAAAATGCATTCGCTAAAGTAAATAAAAAAGCGGATAAATGGAGAGACATCCGCAATGAATTTAGTCGTTTTACCAATAGGGGAATAGAACATAAAAATATAGAAAAAAATATTGAAAATCCTGATTTAGGGGATGAGAGAATTAAGGGTGATAAGTCTCCGGATGGAAAGGAAGGGGGCGCAAGAAACTCAAGAGAAAGCATATCAGAAGAGGCTCGTGTTTTTATTGAAAGCGTAGATAAGGGCGGGATTCCTATGATGATTACCAATAGATTAAGAGTAGTATTGGATGCTTATGGTTTTAATGAAGAAGAGATAAATTCAAGTAGTCCTGAAGATCTAATCGCTAAGTTGAAACTTCGGGTGGAAAAAGATGAAAAGGGATTTACAATGTCCTTTGCCGATTATATTAATCATTGGAATAAGCGCTATGGTAGTCATTTGAAAATAGAATCAAAAGCCTTTACTGCAGACTTCTTGAAAAAGGAATCAAATATCTCCGCCTTAGAAGAACAGATAAGGATGCAATATATGATTATGAAGAAGAATAAAAACATTTCCAGTTCTTTTTCCAAGAGAGATTTGGAAAAGAGTTTAAAGGGTTTGAGGCTTTTATTAAAAAAATAAGATATGGATCAAGATAATAATCAAAAAATTAATCAAGAGGATGATTTGGCAAAAGAAGCCGAAGATTTATTGGCTAAGATTAAAAAGACTAATGATGATTTTGAAAAAAAATCAGGAATTTTAGTTAATGAAATAAAAAATGATCTGAATGAAGTAGAAAAGGAATCTGAAGAAATAGATAAAGAATTGGAAGGCGTTTTGGCTGAGGCGGACAAAGAAATTAATGAAGCGGATGAAGAGTTTATGAAAGATGAATATGAGAATGAAGATGATGATGATAAAAATGATGATGATTTAGAATAATAGATAAAAAATCGGTCACTTATGGTGGCCGATTTTTTTATTTTATCATTTTTATAAATTCCTCTTCATTTATTATTTTTATCTTCAATCCTTGAGCTTTGTCATATTTGGATCCTGGTTCGGATCCGGCAATGACATAATCAGTTTCTTTGGAAACATCTGAAGATATTTTCCCGCCTAAGTCGCGAATTTTTTCTTTCGCTTCATCTCTAGACATTGTTTCTAAACTACCGGTCAAAACGAAGGTTAGATTGGCTAGTTTTTTATTGTTGGAACCTTTTTCTACGACTTTGAAGAGAACTCCATTATCCTCTAATTCATTGATGAATTTTTTGTTTTTTTCTCCTTGGAACCAATGATAAATACTTTCTGCCACTTTCGGTCCAATATCAGGAATCTCTTGCAGCTCTTCAATGGAAATTTTCTCCATAATTGATAAAAGTTCCGTTGGTTTATTTATTATTTTTTTAAAAGAAATAAATTTTTCCAGAGCAATTGCAGTTTCTTCTCCTACGTGAATTATTCCTAAAGAGTAAATAAAGCGGTGTAATTCAATGGATTTTTTATTATTAATGGACTTAATGATGTTGGTGGCTGATTTCTCCCCAAATCTTTCCAAGACCGATAGGTCTCCTTCTTTCAAAATAAATAAATCAGAAGCATCGTGTATTAAGTTTTCTTCTAATAGGCGGTCAATTATTTTTGGTCCCACTCCTTTAATATCAAAAGCTGGTTTGGAAACGAAATGATAAAGATTCTCTTTGGAACGAGCAAAGCAGTTTTTATTAAGACAACGATAAATAACGCCACCTTCATCTTTCTTGATAGGGGAATCGCACATGGGGCATTGATTGGGCATTCTAAACTCTTTTTCTTTTCCCGTGCGTAAATTTTTAAAAACTTCATTTACTTGAGGAATGACATCCCCGGCTCTGCTTACCGAAACGGTATCTCCGATTTTTACACCTAACCTTTGAATTTCATCGTAATTATGAAGAGTGGCGCGGGAAACGGTAATGCCTCCAATACCCACGGGTTCCATAATAGCTACCGGAGTCAAAGCGCCGGTTCTGCCGATTTGTATTTGAATGTCCAATATTTTGGTAGTGGCTTCACGAGCGGAAAATTTGTAAGCAATGGCGGCGCGTGGAGCTTTGCCCCTTATACCGGCTTTTTTGAAATCAGATTCGGAGTTAAGGATAACTACAATTCCGTCTATTTCATAGGCTAATTTTTCGCGTATTTTTTGAGTCTTTTGATGGAAATTAAAAATTCCAGCCATGTCTTTCGCTGGTTCGTTGTGAGGGTTAATTCTAAATCCCAATGATTTTAAAATTATATGTTCCTGTTCATGAACTACTTGCCCAAAATCAGTAATTAAAGAATAAGCAAAGAAGTCTAGATTTCTAGCCGCAGTAATTTTGGGGTTTAATTGGCGGATTGATCCGGCCGCTACATTTCTTGGGTTGGCATATGCTTTGCCTCCGGTTTTTTCTTGTTCTTGATTAAGTCTTTCAAAATCTTTTTTGTTTAAGAAAACTTCTCCTCTGACTATAATGGTTTTGGGGAAGTTTTTCTCTAATTTCTCAGCCATTGCCATTAATCCGGAATTTTTTAAATTTTTTATAATATGATCTTTTTCCAATAAACGTAGGGGTATGGCCTGTATGGTTTTGAGATTTTGCGTCACATCTTCTCCGATTTTTCCATCTCCACGTGTTGATCCAGTTTTGAATACTCCGTTTTCGTATTCTAATTCAATGGCTAGACCATCTATTTTTAATTCGCAGTAATATTGAAAATCCGTTTTTTCCAGTTCATTATTTAAAAAGTCGGAATATCTTTTTTCCCATTCGCGCATTTCCTGTTCTGAAAAAGCATCGTTGAAAGAAACCATTGGAGTCAGATGGTTTACTTTTTTGAATTCTTTGAGTGGTTCTCCACCTACGCGTTGAGTAGGGGAATCGGGCGTGATTAAATCCGGAAATTTATATTCCAATTCTTCCAGTTCATTTTTTAAAGAATCAAAAATAGCGTCGGAAAGATCCGGCTTGTCTAAAACATGATAAAGATAGCGATGATAATTAATTTCTTTTTTTAATTTTTCAATTCTTTCTTGTGCTTCTTTTCTGTCCATATGATTTATAATCGGTTTTATTTAGTAGCTTACTTCCATGGCACGATTAACTCTTCCGGCTGTACCGGTGCAGCGAATGCAATTAATGCAATCGGATGAACAATCATAGCTGGTGCCATTTCCCATTTCTGGTGTTAAAGCGTTGCCTTTATTTGTTGTGAAAAGTCTCCATTCTATCCCTGACTCTGCGGCATAAATAGCTTTTGTTGATTGATTGGTATTTACCATAGAGCGCAATTCATAAAGAACCATTCCTCCGATGGCAATAGCCAACGTAAAAGTACTCATCATAATTAGGACTGTAATGAGTAATACTTGCCCGTTTTGTTTATGTTTGAGGTTGGTATTCATGATTTTTACATTGTGCCGGTTTCCAAATTTCTCGGACTAATTGTAGTTTGTAAATTATTTATTACTTCTTGACTACTAAATTTACTGGAAATTTTCATCTTTATGGTTATTTTGATTTGTTGATTGTCGTATCTTTTTTCTCCGGCCAAATCAAAAGATAATTTCTTTACTCTGACACCTTGTGCGGTTATTGGTTCAAATTCTCCTCCGGATACTGAACGTTCTAATGTTTCGTTATTTAATCTGTAAACAACCGCTTCGTCGCGATAACTTAAAAAACTCAATTGATCTTCCAATGGAGCGAAGAAAGAAGTGCCCATTCTGATATCTCTAGCCATCATTTCTAGAGCGTATGCGAGATTGTCGTTAGCATTAAGAGTGGCAATGGTTTGACGTTGACTTCTCAATCCCGTTAAAAAAGCGGCTGAAGTTGCGGCCATAATAGTGGTAAAAAGACCAATGGAAATCAAAACTTCCGGCATGGTAAATCCTCCGATTTTTTTGAGATTGGCTTGAGAATTATTTTTTTTATTTCTTATCATAGCCAGTTGAATAAATGATCTTCTACGACTGTCTCAAAATTCTTTCCGCCCTTGGCTGACCAGGTAATAATTGATTTCACTATTAGTTCGTTGCTGTTTACCGCTTTCAACTCTATTTTTCTGTAGTAAAAAGTTGGATCGCCGATGGTGTAGTTGTAGCCTTCTATTTCATCAAAAAGTAATGGTTGTTCCAGAAGTAATGGTTGCTCCGGTCCTTCTTCGCTGTATTTAATTAGTTCGTTATCGTGGTAATCAACTTGATATGTCCCGTCTTGTAATCCGGTAAGCCAATTTTTTTGTTGCGTCCAATTGTTATCTCTGATATTTCTTACTAATTCAATTCCTTCTTGTGCTAAATTGGCGGCAGCTAATTCATTAAAGGCCGTAGTGGAGAATCCCATGCTGCGATTAACTAAAACCATTAATCCTGTAATTCCCGAAACAATTAAAGCAATCGCAATCATTGATTCGATTAATGTAAATCCAGAGTTTTGTTTTATTTCTTTGTAGTTCATTCTTTCTTTATTTTAAATATTTATTAAAATGTGGAAACTTGTCCGGCCTTGCTCATTTTAATTTCAATTTTTGCTCCACTGATAGCTTTTATTGTAATAGAAGCTTCATCTATTTCCGAGGGAGTAAAGTATATAACCGGATCGGGGGGGAGATAGAAAACGCTTTCAATATTTTTTTTATCAATAAAAATGGATGTGCTAAAATCAATTACTTCCACATCAGCTGAACCGTCGGTGGGTCTTATATGTTCGGAAGCTTTACAATTTGTAACAGACAAGTCGGCGTAAATAATATAGCGATTCGGTTCTGAGACGTCGTCAAAATAAACTCCGTAACCGCAAGGATGAATGATATTTCCTTCGCTATCGGTAAAAGTGGCGGTGGTCACTGCTAGATTTTTAGCGCGATTAACATCGGTTACTATTTTAGCTCCTTGTCGGAGTAAAACAGAGGCATTTTCTCCGCTTTTTGAATAGGTAATTAAAATTCCGCTTAAAAGCGTCAAAACACCAATAGTGACTAGCATTTCAATAATTGTAAAGCCGGAGTTTTTTTTCTTCCTCATGACTATATTTTAACTTATTTTTATTCAATAAAAAAGGCTTTATCCACACAAAGGATTGTTTGCTTTATTTGTCGGGTGTATAATAAGGGAGTAGAGCTTCTTATTTGAAGTTCGTACGTTTAAATAACAAATAAAGTCGCATTAATTTTTAAAAAACTATGGATCAATTCACTCCAAATCAACAAATGCCGGTGGCCCCAAAGAAGTCCAAAATGGGTTGGATCATTGCCGCTATCGTAGTTGTTGTCGTTGTTGTTTTATTGTTTGTACTAAAAGTTATATAGTACTGACAAATATATTTAGTTATGGCTGAAATTATTATTGAAAATCCAAAAAAATCAAAAAAATGGCTTTGGATATTGTTGATCGTTGTAGTAATCATTGCTGTTGGCGTTTTCTATTATTTTTGGAAAATAGCCGATAACGGTTCTGATATAACTAGCGACGGTGGTAATACTGAAGTTGTTATAAGCGGGGAATTACCAGAAGGATTCCCGAGTGGTTTACCGATTGAAGCGGGAGCCATTTTACAATCACAAGAGACAAAGTATGACAGTGGAATTGTACAGGCGGTCTCTTATTCTTCCAGCGAGTCATTAGTAAAAATATTTAACGATTATTCTTCTTATATTGTTAGTAATGGTTGGTTGGTTGTTAATAAGCAAGAAAATAGTAATAACTATTTTATTTACGCCACGAAAGATTCCACATCTTTAAATGTAAGCATTTCTCAAGAATTGCCAGAACAATCTTTTGTTATCGTTGCCTATACTAAAAATCAATAAATTGTGTATTAAAAAATCATCCGCTTTAAGCGGATGATTTTTTGTTTGTTACTTGACAAATTATACTTACCAGTTTAAGCTAGTTTTAGTATTTATATTTTTTAAAAAATTAATAATAGGAGGCCAAAGTGAACATTCTTTCAATTTTGTTTCTTATTGTGAAGATTATTCTAATAATTGTCGCTTGGAGACGCGGGTGGAAATGGGGAGTGTTTAATCTAGTATGTTTATATATTCTTGTTTGTATTATAACTGCTTTTTTTATTTGTTTTTTTGGCATTGGTAATGGCTTTGCAATGTTTCTTGAAATTTTTCTTAGCTCCGTATTTATTCTTGTTTTGTTGGTTATGTGTTTTAAAAAACCGATTACGTAATATTTAATTTAAAATCGCTTCGATGCAGGTAATGCATTGAAGCGATTTTTTTATGCCTTTTTTATTTTTTGTCCGTCCGGTTTGTCTTCTACTATATATCCTTGTTCTTTGATTTTATCGCGTAATTCATCGGATAATTTCCAATCCTTGTTTTTTCTGGCTTGCTCACGTTCTTTCATGAGTATTTCTATCTGATCGGGTATTTCCATTTTTTCTTTTTGATTTAATTTCAATCCAAGAACCTCATCCATTTTATTGATAGTTTGTTTTTTTCCTTCGGCTTTTTCGTCTCGTAATAAATTCCATAATACGGCCAAAGCTCCGGGCATATCTAAGTCATTATTTATTTTTTCTTGAAATTCCGCTAAATATTTGTCATTAATTTTTTCGTCGTCTTTGATATCTGATGTGATATTCGCCATTCTTTCATAAGCGTTTTTAGCGCCATCCAAAGCTTCTAAAGAAAAATCTAATGGTTTGCGGTAATGTGTTCCCAAAACCAAATAACGAAAATGCATTGGTTCATAACCAAGTTTTTTTAATTCGCTAATGGTATAAAGACCGCCTTTAGACTTGGATATTTTTTCCCCCCTGGAAGTTAAAAAAGCGCCGTGTAGCCAATAATGAACAAATGTTTTTCCGGTAGCTGCTTCTGATTGGGCTATTTCATTGGTGTGATGAATATTAATGTGATCTTCTCCTCCCGTATGAATATCAAGAGTTTCGCCTAGGTATTTCATAGACATAGCGGAACATTCTAAATGCCATCCGGGGAAGCCGACGCCCCAAGGGCTTTCCCATTCTTGTTGACGCTTGCCCGGGTTTTCAGAAAATTTCCACAAAGCGAAGTCCGTGGGATTTTTTTTATCGCGTAATTCCACGCGTGATCCGGCTTTTATATCGCTAAGATTTTGTCCTGATAGTTCTCCGTAGTGAGGGAATTTAGAGGTGTCAAAATAAATACCATCGGCGGTTTTGTAAGTAAATCCTTTCTGCTCCAAAGTTTCAATTAAAGCCATTTGTTCTTTAATATGTTCGGACGCTTTGGGCCAGACATTGGGCTCGGTAATATTTAATTTTTTAAAGTCGTCTCTAAAAATTTGAAAGTAATATTCGGCGATTTCTTTAGCTGTTTTTCCTTCTTTAGCGCTGGCCTTTTCCATTTTATCTTCTCCTTCGTCGGCATCGCTGGTTAAGTGTCCAACATCAGTGACATTGATGATATGAGTTACTTTGTAGTCATTGAAAATTAAAGTCTTTTTTAAAACATCGGCGAAAATATAGCTTCGTAAATTTCCAATATGCTGATACCAGTAGACAGTGGGCCCGCAGGAATAAATTGAAACTTCACCGGGTTTAATCGGTTTGAATTCTTCCAGTTTTCTTCCTAGAGTGTTATAAAAAAAGATTTTGTTTTGATTCATAATTAACTTATTTGTGCAAAAATTATCATATAATTTTTTCCGTACTTCTCAGCGCATTTGGGGCAATAGGCATAATGAATATAATAATCTTTGGCTTTTTTGTTTTCTTTTGCAAGATGTTCATCCATTTGTTTTATAAATTTTGGAACATCTTTGTATGGTCCGGCAAAAACTTTACTGAAGAACAATCCGGAAACACCGATGTTATTTGCTTTTGGTATTTCTCCGGCGACGGATAAATATATTTCTGACTTGAAGGCGCTAGGGTCGCGGAATAGTAATAAGACATCTTCTGGGTTGCTTTCCGTCATTTTCGCTTCTTCCATCATTTGGCACATTTTTGTAACTTTTTTATTTATTATGGATGGAAGGGGCATGTGGAAAAAAGTTGGCATCGTTTCTTTGATAAATAGCTTGTTATTCCATTGGTGAGTTTTTACTTCCCATTTTTCCGGATGGAATTCTGGGCAGCAGATTTCTTTGTTATTTAATTCGTTCATATTTAATTTGATAATAATCGCGACAATTGTATTAATATCTTATCATTTACGCATTTGAAAGGCAATTGTAAAAAATCCCGATTATTTTGTGATTGGTCGGGAATATATTTGTAAGTTTAAGGGGCGTTTTATTTATTTTTTTCTAAAATAGCTCTGTTTAAATACATAAATGGGATATTAATAATACCAATCAGCCATTTCACGGCGGTTTGCCCGATAATTAGTGGTAGAATTGGCATTACACCCAAGAAGGCGAGAGGAATAAAAATTAGTGAATCTATTAAGAGGGCAGGAATAGTACTGAAAATATTTCTCATCCATAAATGTTTGCCTTTAGTTATTTTTTTGAACCAGGAAAATATATAAGCATCGGCATTTTCGCTAATAAGAAAAGCAATCCAACTCGCCAAGGTAATGCGTGGTACTAAGCCAAAAATTTGTTCCCAGGATTTTTGTAGTGTCCAGTAAGAGGCTGCCGGTAATTTAGTGCCAATCCAAAAAAAGAAAATCATAGCCACTTGAGAAATGAAGGCGATGCCAATCATTTTATGGGTTTCTTTTCTCCCGAATTTTTCATTAACAATATCGGTGAGTAAAAAGGTGACGGAAAAAATGATGATTCCGGCCGGTCCGGTAAAAGTTTTAAATCCCAAATTAAATTCGGCTACTTTGGTTGCTAAAATTTGCGCCACCAATATAAAAGTGACATAAAGTCCGATTAACAAATCAGAACGATTGTATTTTCTGGCATACCAGCTACCTAGTAAGGTGAAGCTGGTAACGCCAATAATCCAAGCGATTAACAATAAAATACTCATTTTGTCTTTTGTTGCATTATTTCTTTTAATTTCGGCAATAATTCTTTCATTGTTCGTTCTCCGATTGAAATTTTGTCTTGACCGTCAACAAATTCATACCAATAACTTTTGCTAACATCCATATCGATGACTAAGTCCGCGTTTATTGTATTGAGACGCGCCAAATGATGACGCAAGATGTTTAATGCGTCGTTAGCTGTGTCATACCATCCAGTTTTAAATTTTTCGTTGTAGTAGTGCTTATCTAAATTGACGGCAATGACTATATCCGCTCCCATATTTCTAACTATGTCTACCGGAACGGGCGCTGATATTCCTCCGTCGACCAGCATCCTATTTTCTATTTCTACTGGCTTGAAAACCAGGGGAATAGAAATGCTGGCTCTGATAGCTATTGCCATTTCATTTTTGTCCAAAGTTATAATTTCTCCTGTTTTTAAATCCGTCGCTACAGCTACAAAGGGGATTCTGCAATCTTTGAATTCTTTTTTTCCGATATAGTCTTCAATAAATGTTTTTACTTTTCTCCCACCTATTAATCCTTGTCCCAAATGCGGATCGATCATAGAAAATATTTCGCGCCAATTAGTGCTTAATGCTATCTTTTCAATAATATTGATATCTATTCCGGCTGCATAAAATCCGCCAATCATGGCGCCAATGCTAGAACCGGCAATAAAATCAATCGGTATGTTATTCTCTTCTAAAACTTTAATAACACCAATGTGAGCTAATCCTCGGGCACCACCGCTACCTAGAGCTAAGCCGATTTTTGGTTGTTTTATTTTTTCCATCTCTTTTATGGTTTTTAAAAAATTGTCTTGGCGGAGGCGAGAGGATTCGAACCTCTGATACCATTTCTGATATACCAGTTTTCAAGACTGGCCCTTTCAACCACTCAGGCACGCCTCCAATAAGGATATATTAATTTATTTGCGGCTTTTAGTCAAAATTATTTGGACTTTTGGATAAAGTCCCTGTATTTTGTTATAATGATACAAAGATAAAGTTTTTTATAAAATGAAGTTTGTTGCCGATTTGCATATTCATTCTAAATATTCGCGCGCCACTTCCAAAGAAATGAATTTGGAATCTTTGGATAAGTGGGCGAAAATTAAGGGCATTAAAGTAATGGCTACCGGTGATTTTACGCATCCGGCTTGGTTTCAAGAAATTAAAAATAAATTAGAAGCAGCTGAACCGGGATTATATAAATTAAAGGGTAGTGAAACGGGTACTCGTTTTTTATTGTCCGTAGAAATTTCCAGTATCTATTCTCAAGGTGGGAAAACTCGACGTGTTCATAATTTGATTTTAGCGCCTAGTATGGAGGTGGCAGAAAAAATAAATATCGCATTGAGTTGGCAGGGGAATATCAAATCAGACGGTCGTCCGATTTTGGGAATTTCTTCTATGGATTTGGCAAAATTGGTTTTTGGCATTTCCGAAGAAGCGGTAATTATTCCGGCGCATGCTTGGACTCCATGGTTTTCGGTTTTTGGTTCTATGTCCGGTTTTGATACGATTGAAGAATGCTTTGGAGAATATTCCGATAAAATTTTTGCCATTGAAACCGGTTTGTCATCTGATCCGGCTATGAATTGGCGTCTATCTAAATTGGATAATATTTCTTTAATTTCTAATTCTGATTCCCATTCCGCGGAAAAAATTGGCAGAGAGGCTAATGTCTTTGATACGGAACTTTCTTTTGCCGGTATTGTTGACGCGATTAAAAGTCGTGATTTAAAAAAGTTTTTATATACCATTGAATTTTTCCCTGAAGAAGGAAAATATCATTATGACGGACATCGTTTGTGTGGGATAGTATTGCCTCCGGAAGAAACTAAGAAAAAAAACAAAATTTGTCCGCAATGCGGCAAGCCTTTGACTGTGGGGGTTATGTATAGAGTCAATGAGTTGGCGGATCGACCTAATAATTTTGTTTCTAAAACTCGTGTGCCTTTTAAAAAGATAGTTCCTTTATCGGAAATTATTAAAGAAATTTTTGGCGTTGCTTCCATTACTAAAAAAGTGAAAGCTGAATATGAGCGTTTAATTGATGTTTTCGGCACAGAATTGGCAATTTTAATAGATGTGCCCATAGAAGAAATCAAATCCCATGGTTTTAATGAGTTGGCCGATGCTATTGATAGGGTGCGTAATGGAAATATTAGCATTCAGCCTGGTTATGACGGTGAATATGGTAAGGTTTCCATTTTTGAGAATAAATAAAAATTTTGTTTTAATCGCAATTTTTTGTTAAAATAATAATATGGCATCAAAAACTAAAATATATTGTTTGAGCGAAAGTAAGGGCGTAGGCGCTTCTAGCTATCTTGTTGATTGTGGGGGTGATCAGATTTTGATTGACTGCGGTCTTTATCAGGGAAAAGAATATGAAAAATTAAATTATGACAAATTTAGATTTGATCCTGCGGATTTAAAAGCTGTTTTGATTACTCATTCTCATATTGATCACACTGGTCGTTTGCCCCTTCTTGTTAAAAGAGGTTTTTCTAAAAAAATTTATTCTACTCCTCCTACTAAAGATTTTGCCGATTTGATGTTGAGAGACACGCAGGGCTTATTGGCTGATGATGCTGAAAAAAATAGAGAGGAAGAACTTTACTCCGCGGCTGATATTG